>Ga0111539_10007212_pt1 | contig 14247 bp, 8 predicted proteins | sample RhiMethybrSRZTD1_FD_79667 | JGI IMG/M metagenome (GOLD analysis project Ga0111539, IMG submission 79667) | Populus rhizosphere microbial communities from Tennessee, USA - Rhizosphere MetaG P. TD hybrid SRZTD1 (version 2) (version 2) | ecosystem: Host-associated > Plants > Roots > Rhizosphere >...
CGCGCCACCGGCGCCGCCAGGGCTCGATGTGCCGCCTGCGCCACCGGCGTTTGCGCCGCGGCCGCTCGCGCCTCCCGACTGACCACCTCTTCCGGCCGACGTGTCGCCCCCGCCGCCGTCGTGCTGGTTCGAAGCGCCTGGATCGTCGTCGCTGCCGCAGCTTGCTGCCATCGCCGCGAGTGCGGCAATCGAAGCGACCCCGGCGAGCACACGCCGCGCCGCGCTTGCTCGGTTTCTCACGCCCGCGAGCTTGCCTGACAATACGCGCATTCGCCGATAGTCGCGCGGTCCGGCGCTCCTTTCAATGCCCCCACCGCTCGCGTTCGCGCCGGGTGCCTGCGACGGCGAAATCGTCGAAAAAGCAATACGCGCACGTGCGTCACTCCATCGTGCAGTGCCGTGTGACGCGGCTCGCGGGGTCAGCAGACTCTAACCGAGCCGGATTCGAAATGAAACATGTTCTATAGGCTCGGACCGCTGGTGATCGATTGCGTTGCGAGCGGCCATGGACGTGTTACGCGCCGATGAAACACGTTCTAATATCGCGACACCTGGCGGCCGTCTTGGCGATTTCGAGTGGCTGTGCCAGCTATTCATGCAGCGGTGGTGACGAGGTAGGGACTGGCGGCGGCGGCCGCGGCGGTGGCGGTGGAAGCGCCGGCATGAGCGGAAGCGCCGGAGTGAGCGGAAGCGCGGGAGTGAGCGGAAGTGCCGGTATGAGCGGAAATGGGGGTAGCGCGGGTTCGGGCGGAAGCGCTGGCTCGGGCGGAAGCGCTGGCTCGGGCGGAAGCGCCGGCTCGGGCGGAAGCGCCGGCTCGGGCGGAAGCGCCGGCTCGGGCGGAAGCGCCGGCTCGGGCGGTGGGGGCGGTAGTTGCGGAGCTTTTCCTCCGGTCACGGATCTCGCAGTGCGCGGGCCCCACGGATTCGTCAGCGAGGCCGCGGGCACCGGTTGCACCTTGTGGCGCCCAACCACGCTGGGGCAAGGTGGAGTCCGGCATCCGATCATCGTCTGGGGCAACGGCACTGGTGGCCCGACCGTCGTGTACGCCGCTGCGTTCGAACACTGGGCCAGTCACGGTTTCATCGTCATCGCCGACAACGCCAGCAACGGCCAGGGGTCGGGAGCGGGCATGATCGCCTGTCTCGACTACTTGCTGGCGCAAGACACCGCGCCGGGCAGCGTGTTTTTGGGCAAGGTGTGTCCGCGCGCAGGCGCTTCCGGCCATTCTCAGGGTGGCGGCGGCGCGCTGATGGCGGGACGCGACCGGCGGGTGATCAGCACCGCGCCACTGATGCCGTACATCGCTCAAGGTTTCGGCGGCTTCGACCGCGCGTCGATCACCACCCAGACCGGTCCGATGCTGCTCTTGAGCGGTACCGCCGACACGATCGCAGTACCTGCGACTCACCAGCAGCCGGTGTTCGACACGACGAACGTCCCGGTGTTCTGGGCCAACCTCACGGGTGGCGACCACGTCGCGGTATCGCTGAACGGCCTCACCACGTACCGGGAGGTGATGCTGGCCTGGTATCGCGTGCAGCTGATGGACGACCCGGCGTTCCGCGCCATGTTCTACGGCGCGAGCTGCGGTTTGTGCACGAACAGCGCGTGGACGGTGAAGCGGCGCGGAATCAACTGAAGTCCGTTCGCGACTTTCGGCGCATGTCCGACGATGTCGCGGGCCTGGCGCGGGCTGGCTTAGATCGGACTTCGGCAACGCGCTACGATCCCGGCCCAGGCGATGCTGGGGAAATCGGGATGCGCGGCGGTGCGGTATTAGTGACGCTTTCCTTAGCGGCTAATCGGGGAAGCGTATGCGCTGTTCGGTGATAGACGCGAGGGCGTCATCAAGGTCGATCCGGCCGTGACGCCTCTCGTGTCTTCTCCGTATTGCCTACGCGCCGTCTTGGCGGTGCGGTTTGGGCCTCGCGCGGCAAGCTGACGTCTAGTTCGAGGGCAAATCCGCGAAGCCGGACGACAGGGTGGCGCCCACGACCACGAGGAGCACGGCTCGCATCTTGCGTAGATGCATGACGAGACGTCCCGGTCGACGCCGAGACAGGAGAGTGCACAAATGGCCCGAAACTCGTTGTTCGTGATTTCGAGTGTGGCCGCAGCAGTGATGGCAGCCTGCGGCAGTGAGTCGAGCGAGGGGAGCAGAGACGGACCCGACTCGATCGCAGTAACTTCCGCCGGCCTGCCGGTTGCGGGTTGCACCTCCGCGACGACGAGCAGCGGGTGGGTGAACGGGGAGCTCGGGCAGCGGTCGGGCACCTTCACCGTGGAGTTCGACGCGACGGCGCCGGCGAATCCGAGCGATGCAATCTTCGGACTCTCGAATGGGCCCGCGAGTACCTACACGCACCTCGCCGCTATCGTGCGTTTCAACCCGACCGGAACGATCGACGCGCGCAACGGCGGTGTGTACGCCGCGGACAGCTCCGTGACGTACGCGGCCGGCACTACGTATCACTTCACACTCGACGTCAACACGGTCACCCACACCTACTCGGTGCGGGTGCGCTCCGGCAACGTCGACTCAACCCTAGCCACGAACTACGCTTTTCGCACTCAGCAAGCCGGCGCGTCCCAACTCACGCACTACGCATCGAAAGTGGACAGCGGAAGCGCACTCAGCGTCTGTGGCGTGACAGTCACGCAGCTCCCGAACTGTAGCGTCTCGGTCCCGGCAGGCGGCTTCGCCAACCGGAGCTTCGCTGCACAGGCTGTGTCGTTCACGGCTTCGTTTACGGCCACACCCAACGCCAACAACATTGACGGAGTCGTCGGTCTTGCGGCCGGTCCCGCCGGTCCCGCCAGTGCGTTCTCGGACCTGGCCGCCGCGGTTCGGTTCAATCCCCAAGGCACGATCGACGCTCGTAACGGCAACGGCTACGCGGCGGATGTGTCGGTACCCTACACAGCGGGCACGCCGTATTCGTTCACGGTGATCGTGGACGTCCTTGCCCACACATACGCCGTGGCGCTCGGGAGCCAGTTCTTGGCGCAGCGGTACGCTTTCCGCTCACAGCAGAGCAACGTGACCTCGCTAGCGAACCAGGCCAGCATCGTGGACTCGGCCGCGGGCTCGCTCACGGTGTGCGGCTCACAAGCTGGGGCGGCGCAAGGAACGACTTACATCCACGACATGACCTGGTACGGGCCTGCGTTCGCGCGCACCCTTGCCCCGTTGCCGAACGGTAGACTGGCCATGGTCGACGCCTCTCAAACCCGCACGCTCGACGCCCTGGGAAGGGTGACGGACGTCACCCCGCGAGGCGGCTCGTTGGCTGCCGCCGACGCGGCGGGCAACCTCTATCTCGTCGGAACGTTTCAGAGTTCCTACGATGCCGGCGGCGGCCCGCTCGTCAGTCAGGGTGGGATCGACGTGTACGTGGCGAAGTACGACCCGAGCTTCCAGCACCTGTGGAGTCACACGCTCGGGACGCCTGGGGACGACGCAGCGCGAGCCATTTCCGTCAACCCCCAGGGCGACATCGCCGTGATGTTCGCGGGAAGCGCGAGCCGATTGAACGCGAACGGTTCCATCGCTTGGGGTCCACGGCCGCAAGCTGGGAATCTGGCTCTCGATGCCGCCGGCAACACCCTGGTGCTGGAACAACCCCCGCCGGGAACTGCGTTCACCGTGTCGAAGGTCGATCGATCGTCGGCGCCGGTCTACAGCCGCACGTTTCAGGTCATCGAAGGCGGCGCGTCGCTCGATTTCGTCCGCGCCGCTCCGAACGGAAACCCGATTCTCTTCGGGCGCCTGGACGGAACCATCGACTTTGGCGGCTCGCAGCTGAGAGCTCACTCCTCGGAAGAAGGTGCCCAGGCCTTCGTGGCCAGGCTCGATGCAACCGGCGGCTACGTGAGCAGCGCGATTGGAACCGTCAACTCGCTGATTGATGTCGCCGTGGACGCTCAGAACAACGCTTTCATCAGCGGCCGGCGCTTCAACCCATCGTGGTTCCGAGTGAATCAGTTCGCCCCGAACGGCGCGCTGGTGAGAGAGACGACTGGAAGCAGCTTACTCCTGCCGTTCAGCCACCAAGGAGTCGCTGGCCCGCTCGCCGCGGATCAAGCAGGCAACCTCTACTGGAGCTTGAACGTGAACGCGGAAAACGCGACCAACAGTTACCTCGTGAAGCTCGTGCCTTAACGCTGCGCGGACGTTGGTCGGGCGGCGCAAAGTTCGCGCGGCGCGCGCAAGCTGCGTCGCGGGTGAGCGCTCGATCCCACACGGCAGCTGCCCTCAGCCGCCCCGCAACCCTCCGAGCGCCCGCTCTCACTCGGAGGAGCTCACGCGGTCGCCTCGCATGCGTTTTGCACGCGCGGATACAGGCGACTCTGGCGGAGTGAAAGCGTCGACTTTCGAGTTTTTCGACTTTCTGCTTCTGGAAGAAGGCTTTGCGATGCGATTTCGATCCGTGGTGTTGATTGGTCTAGTGGTCAGTGGGTGCGGCTCCGGAGGCAGCGAGGTGCTGTTCCAGGAAAACGGCGGCGCGGGCACTGATGGCGCTGGTGGCGACTCCGGTGCTGGCGGAGACGCGGGGACGGAAGGAAGCGATCCGGGACCCCTGCCGCCGCCTCGACAACTGGCGTCTGGAGCCGCGGCGCTCGTCGGCATGACCGCGGATTCGCTCGCCTTGTACCGAACGGCATCCGGAGAACTTCAGGCGATCGCCCTCACGCCGGACGCTTCACCGCTCGCCATCACCGATACGCCGGGCACCATCGTCATCAAAGGCAACGTCGTCTTCAGCTGGGCCGACGTCGATTGGACCACGAACCTGGGCACCCTCCGTTTCTGGACTGCGAATGCGGGCACGATCGAAGTCGGCACCGCGCTCTTCGCCGAGGACATGGTCGCGGCTACGCCGGACGGAAGGAACGTCGTTTACAACGTGAACGTCACGGAGACGACCACCGACCTGGTGATCGCTTCTACCGATTCGTTCGTGCCTTTCACGCTGATACCGGGGCTGGGGCGCGGCTCGCAGGAAACCTGTCGCGCGCACCTGGATTTCGTCGGCGCGCGGCTTTTCCTTGGTTCGTGCCCGGTGGGCAGCCAGGTGGCCAAGATCGAGCGCTTCGAGCACACCGATGCCGGATGGGTTTCTACCCCGATTGCGACCAACACGCTTTCCGGCTGGTCGGCAGACCAGAGCGGCGAGCGCCTGTTTTATCAATCGAGCGACTATCGCGGCCAATTCGCCGAGGGCGACCAGAGCCGGACGGTCGACTCCAGTGTCAGCGGCGGCGTGATGGTGCCTGACGGTTCGAGCATCCTGTACAACGTCAGCGACCAGCTACGGCGCACCGATGTTCCGCAGATCAACCCGATACCGATCGTGACGCGCGGCTTCGCGCAGCGTGCGGATTTCTCCCCGAACTACGAACACGTGCTTTATTCGCGCACGGTAACTTACGAGGGCGGCACGAAGCGCGACCTCTTGCTGACCGACACGAGGGCCTTCAATCCGACGCCGACGGAGCTCGTAGCCGAGCCCGTCGCCAGCCTATCGCGATCGACGTTCACCAGTGACAGCAAGTACGTGCTCTTTCTGACGGACGTCACTGCCAACGGTTCCACGTTGAACATAGTGTCGGTCGAAACCGGCAACGTCCGGACATTCCCGAACGTCGATACCGTGCTCGCAGCGAAGGGCAGCAAGCTCGTCTTCAGCGACAACCGCAGTGATCCCGAGAAGTACCCGATCGTCGCAGACTTGAAGGTCGTCGACGCCGCAAACGACTCGGCGCCCACCCTGCTCGAAGCCAAGATCATGGACGGCCGGTCGTTCTACGTGAGCGCCGACCAGAACTCGGTGGTCTACGTTCGATCCGGCATGGAGCGCGACCCCGCGGATCCCGCATCACAAGGCGTTTTCGTTCAATCCGTGCCGTGACAGTTCCGACGGCTAAGCGCCGCTCCAAGGCCCTGACTTCCGTCGCAAGGGCCGGCCGCCGCTCACACTGACGGGAACGCGCGGCGCGGCCCTGCGCCTTCGATCAAACCAGCGTTCGCCGGCCTTGCACCAGGTTCAGCAACACCACGACGACCGCCGCCACGAGCAGCAGATGGATGAGTCCGCCAAACGCATGCGCGGTGAAGAATCCAACCGCCCAAAGCAGCATCAGAATTACCGCTACCGTCCATAACATCGGTTTTCTCCTTTGGCGTCCCCGGTTGGGGTAACCGAGTCGATCGCTGCAAGATGCGAGCCGCACCGTCCTGCCCGGGGCCGGGGAACCTCTGTTTGCGACAACTTGTTTCTGGCCAGAGCTGAACCAAGACGCGGCATGGACTCGAGGGGGCTCTTTTTTCTGCCCATTCCGCCACGCGTGCCACCATCTCCTCGCACGCGACAATGGTCGCTTTCGGTTGCCTGCTTTTCAGCGGGCGCCACCCGGTCATGAGAAGTGCGGCTCGAACACGATCCGTCAAGACGAGCTACAGCACTTTGTTTTGAGAGTCCGTTGCGTTCGTGCGATCACCACGGCGCCGTTCCGTATTCGGCGTTGAGCGCACTGAGTCGGCGATGTCCGTCCGAGACGTCGCGCAAACCGCGAAGCGCCAGGCGGGTTCCGTGAGCCATGAAAGGCTGCCCGATGCGCTCGACGGCGAGCGGAAGCGAAGCGAGGCGCAGCGCCAACCGACGTCGCGGCCGAGGCCCCCGGAGGAGAGCAGCACGAGGCGCCGGACTCGCCCCGGACATTCGAGCAGCAGCATTTGGGCCACACCGCCGCCAATGGAATGACCAACCACGTCCACCCTGTCGAGCCCGCATACTTTGAGGCGTTTTGGCGCTCTTGGAAACGAGCCAAAAGCAAACCTTTAGTCCTTTCGACACAAGGTCGCTCGCAATGCGTGCTTGCGACGTGCTTGCGGCGGGGCAAGATGAGTGCATGGGCCGAGAAGCTCGAGAATCGGAGGAGTCGAAGTGATCGCCGATTTCGCCGTTTCCTACCGCGACCGCGAGCAGATCAAGCATGGGTCTCCCGAGGCTGCCGACCGCGGCTCGAAGCGCGGTGCCCACTCGCGGAAGCCCGAAGCGCGAGCGATGTGACCGAAGAAAGGCTCAGTGCTTCGCCCGCGCTTCGCGAGGTCGAAGCTGAGCGGGATCTATTTCAGGGGCGGCGGCGGCAAGTGTTGGCGGCGACGGCAGCTGCCGGCGCAATGATCGCGCAGCTCGTCTTCGGAAAGGCCGCGCGCGACGCGCTCTTCCTTTCGACATTCCGCGTTTCGTACCTGCCGGCGGCGATGATTTGCACCGTCGGCGTTTCGGCGATTGCGGTCCTCACCCTGTCGCGCACGATGACCCGCCACTCGCCCGCTCGCGTCGTGCCGTGGCTCTTCGTCGTGAGCGCCGCGCTGCTGGTCGCCGAAAGCTTGCTCAGCCTGTGGTCTTTGCCGTTCGCGACGGCAGTTTTCTACGTGCACATGGGTGTGTTCGGCGCGACGGTGATCTCGAGCTTCTGGTCGCTGGTGAACGAGCGCTTCGATCCGCACACGGCCAAGCGCGCGGTGGGTCGCATCGTGAGCGGCGGAACGCTCGGCGGAATCATCGGCAGCGTCATCGCCTGGCGTGTCAGTGCTTTCCTGGGAGTTCCGACGCTCCTTTTGCTCCTGGCCGGGCTGAATGCGCTCTGTTTCTGGGGAACGCTGCCGCTTCGGGCAAGAAACGCACATGACGAAGAGCCGCGTCCAGCGGGAGAGTCGCTGCGGCCCGCGTTGGGGCTTTCATACCTGCGTGAGACGCCGTACCTGCGTCACCTCGGCTGGCTCGTCGGCCTCGCGGCGCTGACCTCCTCGCTTCTCGACTACGTGCTCGCCGCCCGAGCGGCGACGTTCGCTTCGGGTCGTTCGCTGATGGCGTTCTTCGCGATTCTGTACATGAGCGTCGCGCTCCTCGGGTTCGTGGTCCAGGTGCTCTTGACCCGTGTCTCTCTGGAGAAGCTCGGTGTCAGCGGCACGGTTACCACGCTGCCGGTTGCGGTCGCCGGCATCGGCGCTCTTGCGTTCGCGCTGCCCGGTCTCGTCACCGTCGTCGCTCTGCGCGCGGCCGAAGCGGTGCTCCAGAACTCGCTTTTTCGGTCCGGTTACGAGCTCTTGTACACGTCGATCGCGCGCGAGCGGAAAAGATCGCTGAAGCTTTTGATCGACGTGGGGTTCGACCGGGCCGGCATTGCCATCGGAAGCGCGCTCACGTTGCTGGTCATCTGGCTCTTGCCGGGCATTGCCGAGCGCTTGCTGCTCGGCGGCATCGTGACGACTGCGGTGGCCGGCGTCGTCGTCGCACGCAGGCTTCACGCGGGCTACGTCAGCACGCTCGAAGAAAGCATGCGGACTCGTAGCGAGCGACTGGAAGAGACGGCGGCGGACGCCGGTACGGCGCGAAGCGTTCCCACTCAGACCGACGCCGGGCTGGATAAACCCAATCCTCGAGGCGCGCCGCGCGCCAGCTCGGCCGCCGGCGCCGCCAGTGCCGCGAAGCTCGAGCGTCGCGCAGCATGCGATGGGCTCCTGGATTCGATAGCCGCGCTTCGATCGGGGAACCTCGCGCGAATACGCCAGATCCTTTCGGTGCGATCGTTCGATGCGAGGCTCGTGTCGCACGCAATCCCACTGCTCGCAGTAGACGAGGTGGCGCGCGACGTGATCCAGGCTCTCCGCTCGGTCGGCTCCCGAGTGAGCGGGCAGCTGGTGGACTCGCTGCTCGACCCAGCGCAGGATGTCGTCGTACGCAGGCGCATTCCCCGGGTGCTCCGCATCTGCGACTCGAAAGTCGCCGTGGCGGGGCTGACCGCCGCACTCGCGGACGAGCTTTTCGACATCCGCCATCAAAGCGGGCTCGCGCTGCTCCGCATCACCGAGTGCGAGCCCGATCTCGTGCCGTCCGAGGCAGATGTACTCGCGGCCGTCCTGCGAGAAGTAGCAAAGGATCAGGAGACTTGGGACAGCCAGCGTTTGCAGGATGCGCTCGAGGACGACGACGGCGAACACACCGACGACATCATGCGCGAAAGAAGCCGGAGCCTCGAGCACGTCTTCACGCTCCTCTCGCTCGTACACGAGAGAGCGCCGCTCGAGCTCGCGTTCCATGCGCTCGGCAGCGAGGACGATCGCCTGCGAGGAACCGCGCTGGAGTACCTCGAGAACATTCTCGCTTCGGAGATCCGCGACCGGCTCTGGACGTATCTCGGAGACCTTCGCGAGTATCAGCGTTCGACGCGTTCACGGAGCGAGCTGGTCGACGAGCTCAAGCGACTGGCAATTGTAGCGCCCTGACGAGAGCGCCAAAGAGCACGAGCCCGCTGGACGCCCGGCTGCCGAGAGTTCGAAACACGACGTGGTCGTCCCGTCCGGTGTCAAAGCTGGCCTCGAGTCGTGTGTGGCCCCGGCCGTGAGCTCGAGCCATCGGTCGGCCCGAACCCGCCGAACGAGGAGATCAGTCCGGTGTCGTACCAGGGATCGCGTGGTGAACCCGGAGCAAGCTCTCCTCCGCGGGCACACCGAGCCGGAGCGGGAAGCCGTAGTGTCCGGTGCCGCGGTGCACATAGAGGCGGTCTGTCCCGCGGGCCCAGAAGCCGTGATCGGGCGCCTTCATCACCACCCTCAGTAGCGTCCACGGCAGACCAAGGCTCACGAGTCCGACCTGCCCGCCGTGAGTGTGGCCGCTCAGCACGAGGTCGGCCTCGCCCGGCGCGAGGCGGACGAACGCAGCCGGATCGTGCAAGAGGACGATCCGGAGCACGCCGGTGAGGCGCGGGTAGCGCGCACACACTTCGGCGAGGTGACTCTCGCGCCCGCGCCAGACGAAATCCATGCCCACGATCTGCACCCGCCCGGCCGGCGTCTCGAGCTCCGCCGCTTCGTCGATCAAGAGCTTGGCGCCGGCGTGCTCGAGCGCGGCGCGCACTGTCTGCGGCGCTTCGTGATCGTGATTGCCGAAACAGGCGAAAACACGGCCCGGCAGCGCTCGCAGCGGCTCGAGCGCTCGCGACAGCAGCGCCGGATCGTGCTGCGACTCCATCGTCAGAAAATCGCCGGTCAGAAACACCAGATCCGGCTGCCGCTCCACGGCCCGCGAGCAGATTCGTCTGAGCCGCGCCACCGACATGAACGGGCCGAGGTGCGGATCGGTGATCTGCACGATACTGAGCGGCCGTTCGCTACGGACGGGACCCGGGCGGTGCCGCTTCACGCCGTCGACGACATGGCCATCGGCGACCACCACGTCCACCTCTTCGGCGCGCGCCGAGAGCGACTGGATCACGCCGATCAGCGCCACCGCGTAAGGCAACCACGGCGCCCAGGGCTCGAAGCCGAGAGCCGTGGCGATCGCCCACGGAAAAGCGAGCAGCGTCCCGGCGGCGAAGAACGCCGCTGGAATGCTGACCAGAACCCGATAGACGAGCGGAAAGAGACGCGGGCGAACCAGCGCCACTGCGTGCACGTAGACCGCTGCGTGCAAATAGAAAAACAGCGGCCACGCCCACGCGAAACGCGGGTAGAGCGCAAGCGCGATCAGCGTGTGCAGCGTGAGCGTGACGCCGCGGTAGGTCGCGTAGAAGCGCGAGCGCAAGCTAGCGGCGGCCACCGCGAGCACGAGTGCGCCGAACGAGGCGAGGGCAAACCCACTCATGATCGAGAATGTGTATGTTGGCCGATCTGGGGGCGGTCGCAAGCTCCTCGGGACCGCGGTCCCGTTGTCGGTTGGGGCCCCGGCCCCAACCGGTCCTAGACCTGGCTCTACCCGTCGATGCTAAAACGCAACAACCGATGTCGCTTTTCTTCACATTCGGCAGACTGCGATCGAGCGTCGCCGGGCATTTGTGGACGCTCGGGCCTTTTTTGCGCTCGACGGTGGCGCCGCGCCGGCCCGCGCCCTCGCGGCCGTGGGCGACCACGCTGAAGGACGACGCGGTCGGCACGGTGCGCCTGAGCGGCTTTTTTGCGGAAGCCGAGGGCAATAAGAGGCTCTTGCTGGTCGTGCACGGACTCGGTGGGCACGCAGACAGCGGCTACGTGACGCCGGCCACTCACGCGGCGCAGGCGGCGGGCCTCGCATGCCTGCGGCTCAACCTGCGTGGAGCCGACCGAAACGGCGACGACTTTTACCACGCCGGCCTCACCGCCGACATCGACGCCGCGCTCGCGAGCCCGGAGCTCGAAGCAGCGCGGGAGATCTTCATCCTCGGCTACTCGCTGGGCGGACATCTGGCGCTGCGCTATGCGACCGGCGCGCCGGATCCGCGCGTGCGCGCTGTCGCGGCGGTGTGCTCCCCGCTCGAGCTCGACACTTCGGCCACCTCGATCGACAGCCCGCAACTCTACTTCTACCGCCGCTACGTGCTGCGCGGGATGCTCGAGATGTACGAAAGCATGGCGCTCCGGCGGCGCGTTCCGCTGCCGGTTGCGGCGGCACGGCGGATTCGCAGCATGCGCGAGTGGGACCATCGCGTCGTGGCGCCGCGCCACGGCTTCGACAGCGCCGAGCACTACTACGCCGAAGTCAGCGTCGCGCCGCGGCTCGGCGCGCTGAAGATCCCGGCGCTCGTGGTTCAGGCCGAGCACGATCCGATGGTGCTGGCGGAAACCGTGCGCCCCGCTCTGACGCCGGTTTTGCCGAAGCTCGAGGTGCAATGGGTCAAAGACGGAGGACACGTCGGGTTCCCGAGCGATCTGCGGCTTGGTGACGGTCCGGCGCGGGGCCTCGAAGCAGGGATTCTGGCGTGGCTCACCCGGCATTGTCCTGCGCGTCCATCGGCTGATTGAGCGTCACGAGCTCGACGACCTTGCCTTGCCACTCGCCGAGATTCGTCTCCTCCCTCGGCTCGTCGGTGATCAGGAGCAGAAACTGGGGTGGCTTGGTGCCGGGTCGGTCGGGGAAGACGGGACGATGGCCCTTTCGGCGCAACAAGATCGCCAGCGAGAGGCTTTCCCCTTCGGGTCCCTCGATCCGCACTCGGGAGCGGGGCGGCATACGGGCGTCTGCAAGGTCTGCGATGTCGCGAGCGCCGCGGCTGTAGTCGCTGTGCCACCGCAGCGGCTCGCGGAGCCGCCATGCTCTGGCGCTGGCCGTTGTCGCGAGAACGGCGACCAGCGCGATCGCGGCGGGACCGATCCAGGACCGCCTGAGTTCTTGGAGGTGCTCGAAGAGAGTGTACGAGCCGGCCAGCCAGGGAACGACGGCCGCCGCGGACATCCAGAACAGCAGATAGTCCAGGGGCTGATCGACCATGCCCTTCATGCCAACGACGGCGAGCACCAGCTGCAGGGATGCGCCGCTCGCCAGCAGCAAGCCCTTGTCGGACCGGCGTCTCGCGCTCGTGATCAGGGCGGCCACCGTAGCGATCGTCGCCGCGATGACCACGACACACCGCGTGGCTTCGCCGAAGGGCGCCGCGGTGACGAGCTGGACCAGCCCTTCGACGGGTCGACTGAGCGCTTGCATCAGGAGCCGAGTTGCCTCGGACGTGAAGCTCCCGTTCAGACGCTGCGCCAGAAAAAAGCGAAACACGCGGGACAGGTTCGAACCGCCTGGCCGCGCCACCTCGACGAAAATGGGCAACCACAGTGCGGCGAGGCCCGCAACGTGCAGCGCGGCGATCGCGAGCTTCGGACGCGGAAGCACGCGCTCGCGACGCCAAAACGCGGCAACGCCCCAGGCAACGCCGAAGCCGAGCGTGGCCGTTGCGGCCAGGAGAAACGCGACGTGGGTCTGCACCAGTAGCGAGTGGACCGGCAGCGCAACGCTGAGCCACCACCACCTCTCGCGCGCAACGGCGAGTGAGGCGGAAACGAGCAGAAGATAGGGGAACACCGTGACGACGGGCGTCCACATGAAACGATCGAGCTGCGAAGTGACCAGTAGAAAGGTCACTCCAAACACCGGCAACGTCCAAATCAGCAGCAGGGCGGGGCTCGAAGTGAGCGTGCGCCATGCCTGAAGGCTGAGCGCGAGGCTCAGCGCTGCCAGCGCGGCGGCTCCGACCCAGATGCCATTGGCCGCGCCGAAGAGCCGGTAAAACGCCGCGAGCCAATAGAAGTACGCCGGTCCGAGGTGACTCCAGCCGTAGCGGGAATACATGCCGCCGATCTGATCGCCGCGGGCGGCTTGCATCACGTTCCACTCGATGATCGAGAGGTCCCCCTTGGGAACGGCGTGGACGCCCCAGTGCGCGGCGAAAGCGTTCGCGATGAAGGGGAACGCGCCCAGGATGACGCCGATCGCCGCCGCCACGAGCACTAATTCTCGCGGCGACCGATCATCGCTACGGCCCAACGCGCCCCCGCTCCGGCTCATCCCACCTTTTTACGCAAGATCTCGTTCACGAGCTTCGGGTTGGCTTTGCCGGCCGTCGCTTTCATCACCATGCCCACCAGAGCCCCGAACAAGTTCTTGTTACCGGCCTTGTAACGTTCGACCGCGTCGGCGTTGTCCGCGAGCACGCGCTCGACCAGCGCCGAAAGCTCGCCCGCATCGGCGATTTGACGGAGGCCCTTGGCGTCCACGATCGCTCCGGGCGCCTGGCCGGTCCGTAACATCTCCCCGAGCACGTCTTTGCCGATCGCAGCGGTTATCGCGCCTTCCTCGATCAGACGGAGCAGATCGGCGAGCGCGACGGCTTCGAACGGGAGCGCCGAGACGGGCTGGTCGCCGAGCGCGCCGCGAAGCTCCCGTGCGATGAAGCTCGCGGCGTGTTTCGCACTCACGCCTCGAGCGAGCACGGCCCCGAAAAGCGCGCCGAGCTCCGCGTGGGCGGCGAGCACCTTCGCCTCTTCGTTCGATAGGCCGTGCCGATCACGGAGCGCCGCGGCGGCGGGATCGAGCTCGTGCTTGGGCACCGGTTTCTTGGCCGCCTTGTCGCGAGCGGGCACCTCGGCAGGCTTGGGGCCGCCTGAGCTCGGCGCAGCCGTGGTCTTGCCCGCGAGCTTGGCCCAGGTGTCCTTCAGCGCGACGATGCGATTGAAGACCGGACGCCCCTCGGCAGAGTCGTGCGGATCGACGAAAAAGAAGCCGTGGCGCTCGAACTGGAAGCGGTCGCCCGCGCGCGCCTGAGCGAGGCCGGGCTCGGCTCGCCCGTTCAGCACCACCAGCGAGTCGGGATTCAAGTCGTCGAGGAAGTCCTTGCCCTCGCCACCCGGCGACTCGCTCTTGAACAGCCGATCGTAGAGCCTCACTTCGACCGGATGCGACTGCTCGGCGCTCACCCAGTGGATCGTGCCCTTGACC
>Ga0111539_10007216_pt1 | contig 14244 bp, 11 predicted proteins | sample RhiMethybrSRZTD1_FD_79667 | JGI IMG/M metagenome (GOLD analysis project Ga0111539, IMG submission 79667) | Populus rhizosphere microbial communities from Tennessee, USA - Rhizosphere MetaG P. TD hybrid SRZTD1 (version 2) (version 2) | ecosystem: Host-associated > Plants > Roots > Rhizosphere >...
CACGTTGCCCTGGTAGACCTGCAGGTCCGCCTCCAGGAAGGTGCGGTTGTGCTCGACGTAGCGGCCGCTGTCGGTGATGCCGTTGAAGACCAGGCCCTCGGGATCGTCGCAGTCGTGGTTGCGGATGTTCCCGAGCGGGTTGAAGCGATCGAAGATCTCCGGGCCGAGGTGGTTGGCGAGCTCCTGCGGCGTGTTCTTGCGGTGGTTGCTGTTGCCGTTCACGAACACGATGTCGCGGTCCTTCACTCCCGACTTCGCCAGGATCTCGACGATCCGCGGCAGGATGAGGCGCGGCGGCGTGTTGGGCCGCGTGATGTCGTCGAAGCCGATCGCGACCTTCATCCCCGGCTTCGCCATCTCGGCGAGTGGCGGCAGGCCCAGCGGTTGCGCGAGCGCCTTGTCGACGGCGCCGCCGGGGTCGTCCAGCAGCGGGGGATCGGTGAACTCGACCACCGTGGCCGAGTCCGGGACCTCGATGTCGACCGTGCGCTCGCCGAAATCGGTGGCGACCTTCATTTGGTGAAAGCTCCCCTCAATGCATTCCGCGTCACCTTGCCCACGGCATTGCGCGGCAATTCTTCCACGAACACCACGCGCTGCGGGCATTTGAAGGGCGAGAGGTGCGCGCGGCAGAATTCGACCAGCTCCTGCTCGCTCACCTGGTGGCGCGTCACGACGCAGAGCCCCACGACCTCGCCGAAGATGCGGTCGGGCACGCCCACCGCCGCGACCTCGCGCACCGCGGGGTGGCGAACCGCGACCTCCTCGATCTCGAGCGGAGAGATGTTCTCGCCCCCGCGCAGGATCATCTCCTTGGAGCGCCCGACGATGAAGACGAATCCATCCTCATCCATCCGCGCGACATCCCCGGTGCGAATCCAGTCGCCGTGCCTGGCCTTCGCCGTGTTCTCCGGGTCGCGGAAATACTCCTTCATGACCGTGGCGCCGCGGATTTCGATCTCGCCGGATTGCCCTTGCGGCACCGGCTCGCCCGCGTCGTCGACGATGCGCACTTCCTGCGGCGCGAGCGCCTGCCCGATGGAGCCGTGCTTGCGCGGACCGCGCAGGGGATTCATCACGTTGATGGCGGTGGTCTCGGTGAGGCCGTACGTCTCCAGCAGCAGCCCTTTGCCGAAGCGGTTCTCGAAGCGTTGGGCGAGCTCGGCGGGCGTGGGCGCCGAGGCGACCTTGATGTAGTCGAGCCTGATGGCGCTCGCGGGCGGCGCCTTGGCCTCGTGCTCGAGGAGCATCGCGAGCATCGTGGGCGAGACGCTGGTGGTCGCGGCGCGGCTGTCGCGTAGCTGCGTCCAGAAGTTGCTCGCGCTGAATCGCTTGCGCAGCACGACGGTGCCGCCGGCGAGCAGGAACGGCAGGGTGCTGAACATGAGGCCGTTGGTGTGGAAGAGCGGCATCACGCAGAAGGTGCGGTCGCCGGGCTTCATCTCGAAGGCGCCGCGCACGTAGGTGATTCCCGCCATCACGTTCGCCTGCGTGAGCACGACGCCCTTGGGCTTGCCCGTCGTTCCCGAGGTGTAGATGAGCAGCGCAGGGTCGTCGGCCTGCGGCGTTCCCGGGTCGGAGAGGGCCGGGGAGAGCGGCAAGTCCTTCGCCCTCACCACCGCCGGCTTCTCCTCCAGCAGCGCCAGGGCGCGCTCGACCAGGTCCACGTACTCCTCCGACACCACCACGCAGCGGCTTCCGGCGTGACGAAGGATGTAGGCCACCTCCTCGGGAAGCAGGCGGTTGTTGATCGGGTTGGCGACGACGCGTGCGCGGAAGCTGCCGAAGTACGCCCCCGCCAGGAGCGCCTCGCTGGAGCACACGAGGCTTGCGCGATCGCCCGCCTGGAGGCCACGCGCGGCGAAGAGGGCGGCGAAGCCGTCGGAGAGCCGGTCGAGGTCCGCATAGGTCCACGTGCGGTCCTCGCCCTCGATCGCGGGTGCGGCTCCGTCGTGCAGGCGGGGAATGTCGCCGGGAAGCATGCAGCCAGTGTAGCTGGTGGCGCCAGTCGTCACGGTTCGCTATCCTGAGTCCATGACAACGAGGAGCCTGGCATGAAGCACACGTTCGTTCGCGTACTCGCGGCGTTGGCCGCGGCCTTCGTGCCCGCGCTCGCGGCCGCGCAGGACTGGCCCGCCCGCACCATCACGCTCGTGGTGCCGTTCCCGCCCGGCGGGACCACCGACCAGATCGCGCGCCACATCCAGCAGCCGCTCTCGCAGGCGCTCGGGCAGCCGGTCGTGGTGGAGAACAAGGGCGGCGGTTCCGGCTCGATCGGCGCGGCGCTCGTGGCCAAGGCGGCGCCGGACGGATACACCTGGCTGGTTTCCTTCGATACGCACGGCGTGAACCCGAGCCTCATCCCGAACCTGCCGTTCGACACGCTGAAGGACCTCACCCAGGTGATGTTGATCGGCACCTCGCCCATGGTGATCACCGCCCACCCCAGCACGCCCTACAAGTCGTTCGCCGAAGTGCTCGCCGCCGCGAAGAAGGACGGCAATGCCATCAGCTTCGGCACCATCGGCTCGGGCAGCCTCGGCCACCTCGCGATGCAGCTCATCCAGACCGAGACCGGCTCCAAGATGACGCACATTCCCTACAAGGGTGGCGGCCCGCTCACCCAGGACGCGATCGCGGGCCACGTCCCCATCGCCATCGGGTCGGCGGCGCTGCTCTCGCCGGGCGTGAAGGCAGGACGCCTGCGCGCGCTCGGTGTGACGTCCCCCAAGCGCTTCGGACCCATGGGTGACGTGGCGACGATCTCCGAGCAGGGCGTGCCGAACTTCGACTCCGAGGCGTGGTGGGGCCTGCACGCGCCCGCGGGTACTCCGCCGGCCATCATCGCGAAGATGCACAAGGCTTTTGGCGACTCGCTGCGCACGCCCGGCGTCGAGAGCAAGCTCACCGAGCAGGGCCTGGTGCTGCGCGTCTCCTCGCCGCAGGAGTTCGCCAAGTTCCTGGAGAGCGAGGTGAACCGCTGGGCCAAGGTGGTGAAGGACAACAAGATCACTGCGCAGTAGCGACTTCACCCGCCTCGCGGCGGGACGCGAGAGAGAAGGGGTGGGGTTTCATTTTTGAGAATTTCAGAATTCCTAATCCAATGGATCAGGGCAATAATCGGGGTCAGACTCCAATTAAGTTAATCAGGCGTTTTCATGGAGAAAACTGCGCGATTAACTTAATTGGAGTCTGACCCCGATTATTGATTATTGCCCTGATCCATTGGATTAGGAATTCTGAAATTCTCAAAAATGAAGCCCCACCCCTTCTCTCTCGCAACCTCAGTGCGCGACGAGTAGGCCCGAGGCGGCGAGCGCGAGCACCGCGATCTCGGCCAGGCAGATGACGGCAACGGGACGCTCGCCGATGCGGAAGAAGATCCGCGCCGCCGCGGCCAGGCAGGCGATCGAGCAGCTCGCGAGGAAGGCGATCGCGGCGAGCGACAGCATGTCCGCGCGGTGGACGAATCGGGCCCAGTCCCAACCCGGCTGGAGCCCGGTCGCCTGGAGGTAGGCGGGCGCAGGACTGCTCCACAGCTTCGGCACCTCCTCGATGGGAACGTGCGGTGCCACGAGGCCGAAGGCATAGGCCAGGAACGAAAGCACCAGCATCGCCAGTCCCACGCGCGTTCCCCACGCGAGAATTCGGGCGTACAGCAACGCTGCTTCCCTGCGGCCCTGTTCGTTGTCCGTCATGTCCAGATCCCCAGTCCCTTGCCGAGCGCGCGCAGTCCGGCGAAGAGCAGCAGCCCCACGACGAGCCGCCGGATCGTCACCGCCTTGACCACGCCCAGCAGCCGCGCCCCGATGCGCGCGCCCAGCATCATGCCGATGACGGAAGGCGCGGCGATGATCGGCAGCACCGCGCCCTGGTTCAAGTAGATCCACGCGGCGGACGAGTCCACCAGCGACAGGATGAAGCCGGAGGTGCCCGCGGCAACCTTGAGTGGTGCGCCCATGACGAGGTTCAGCACCGGCAGGTTCGCCCAGCCCGCCCCGAGGCCGAAGAGCCCCGCGAGCACTCCGATGCCCGCAAAGAGCACGATTCCCAGCGGCGTGCGGTGGACCTGCCAGGGTATCTCGCGGCCGGTGCCCGGATCGCGAAACACGCCGTGGATGTGCAGCGCGCGGGCGAGCGCGTCCGGCTCGTCGACTCTCGGGAACTCGCTATTGCGCGCGCGCGCCATCACCAGGGTGATCCCGAGGATCGTGACTCCGAGCGCGACCTGCACGACGTGCACGGGCAGCGCGAGCCCCACCAACGCGCCGACGATGGAGCTTGCGGAGGCCACGAGCGCAAGCGGCAACCCCAGCCGCAGTCGGGCCATCCCACCGTCGAGCAGCCTTGGCGCTGCCGCGAGCGCGCCCGAGAGCGCGACGAGCAACCCCGCGCCACGCACGAAGTCCAGGTGGAAGGGGAAGAAGCCCGCGACGATCGGCACGAACAGCACGCCACCGCCGACCCCGGCGGGCACCGCGATGATGCCCAGCAGGAAGCAGACCAGGAAGAGCGCCAGCGGCCAGGCCCACCACGGCGCCTGGGCCACGAGCTCGGCGCCCACTAGGCGACCCTCTGGTAGTAGAGGTTCTGCGGATGGTTCGCGTCGGCGAGGAAATACCAGCGCTCCATCACGAGGCCCACGTATTGCACCACGCACGCCGTCACCAGCAGGCCGAATGATTCCGTCGCGATGCCCGCGCCAATGAGAACCGTGGGGATGATGAAGGCCAGCAGCGGAAAGGTGAACCGCAGGGCCTGCATGAAACGGAACGAGCGGCCGTGGAAGAACTCACGCGTGTTGAACGCGCCCGCCGTGAAGCCCTGCGAGACCTGGCGCACGACCGGATCGCGCACGCCGATCGCGCTCTGCAGCGTCGACCTGGGCTTGATCCGCGAATTGCGGGCGATCGAGGCCACGCGCACGGCGAGCGCGGCCGTGGCGAGCACGATCGCGCCGAAGGCGAAGGACCGGCCGAGATAGGGCGCCAGCGGGGCAGCGATGGCCGCGGCGAGCGTCGTGCCCGACGCGCAGCCCATCAGCACGAAGTTGGCCGGCGTGTACGGGCTCGCCCACTCCTGCAGGAAGCGGATGCAGGCGTAGATCATCGCGGTGCAGCCGAAGAGCGCGAGGCAGGCGGCCAGGCCGAAGGCGCCGATGAGGAGCGTCGAGCCGGTGCCGAAATGATGCGCGAGGCCCCAGGCGGCGGCGAACGCCATGAAGAGCGGCAGCGCGATCACCTCGCGCGACAGCCACGAGGTGCGCCACATCGCAGCCGAGCGCCAGGCGCGCTCCGGGCGTCCCAGGTGGAAGAAGGAGGCGAACAGGCCGAGCGACGCGAGCACCAATGCGCCCGCCGCCGCGGCGACGAAGAATTCGCGCGTGGCCGGGGCGCGGAGCACCTCGGCGGCGAATGCGGCGGCGAAGAGTCCCTGGCCCGCGCCGATCAGCGTGGTCAGGAAGACGACGGACCAGGCGGGTCGCACGGCTCGGTGATGCGGCGGGGGAGGTAGTGGTTGGCGGGCTTCGTGCCCCACTCGGGCATGAGCGCGTAGCCGTCGCGATAGGCGATGGCCTTCGAGACCTCGGACTCCGGGTCGTGGATGTCGCCGAAGAGGCGCGCGTTCGTGGGGCAGGCCATCACGCACGCGGGCTTCCTGTCGCCCTCGGGCAGCGCCTTGTCGGTGATGCGGTCGACGCAGAGGGTGCACTTCTTCATCACCTTCTGCCGGGCGTCCAGCTCGCGCACGCCGTACGGGCACGCCCACGCGCAGTACTTGCAGCCGATGCACTTGTCGTAGTCCACGAGCACGATGCCATCCTCGGCACGCTTGTAGCTCGCGCCCGTGGGGCACACCGGCACGCACGGCGGGTCCTCGCAGTGCAGGCAGGACTTGGGGAAGTGGACGGTCTTGGTGTCCGGATACGTGCCGACCTCGAACGTCTGCACGCGATTGAGATAGGTGCCGACGGGATCGGCGCCGTAGGGCTCGAGGTCGGAGAGCGGCCCCGCGGAGCCGCCGTTGTTCCACTCCTTGCAGCTCGTGACGCACGCGTGGCAGCCCACGCAGACGTTCAGGTCGATGACGAGGGCGAGCTGGGTCATGCCATCCTCATCGGCTCGAATCTCGGGGACGTTTCCTTCGGCTCTTCCGCCCTGGCGGCGTAGATCCTCACGCGCACGTCGTACCAGCCGGCCTGGCCGGTGACGGGATCCGAATTGGAGAGGCCACCGGGCAGCCCGTCGGTGATGAGGTGATTGAGAAGGAAGCCGAGCCGTCCTTCCTCGGCCTTCGGATCCAGCCGCCACGCGCCGGGCTGCTTGCCGATCGCGTTCCACGTCCATACCGTTCCCGGTTCGACCGCCTCGGAGTAGCGCGCCATGCAGCGCACCTTTCCCCACGGCGACTCGGCCCACATCCAGCCGCCGTCGGCGATGCCCTTGGCGCTGGCGGTGCGCGGGTTCACGAACATGTAGTTGTGGCCGTGGATCTGGCGCAGCCACGCGTTCTGCGAGTCCCACGAGTGGTACATCGCCATCGGGCGCTGCGTGACCGCGGTGAGCGGGAAGGCATCGAGGTCGGTCGCCTCGGCCTCGAGGGGCGCGTAGTGGAAGGGCAGCGGATCGAAGTAGCGCTCGACACGCGCGCGCAGCGCCTCGGGCGGCTGGCGCCCCGGGCGGCGGCCCTGGGCGGCGAGGCGGAACTCCTGCAGCACCTCCGAGTACAGCTGGATCACCAGCGGGTTGTCGTACTTGCGCAGCCCCATGTCGACAGCCCACCTGAGATACGGCCCGTTCCAGTTGCGCATGTAGCGCATCGATTCGGGCAGCGGCGTGTGGTGCACGCAGTTGTTCGCCGCGTACATCTCCCACTGCTTCGGATTCGGCTCGCCGCGCAGCGACTGGTCGCCGTTCCTGCCGCGCCAGCCCGAGAGGAACCCGCAACCCGGCATCGACTCGAAGTTCACGATGAAGTCGGGGTAGTCGCGAAACTTGCGCGATCCGTCCGCCTTCACGAACGCGGGCAGGCCCAGGCGCCCGGCCAGCTCGATCAGGATCTCCTGGAACGGCTTGCACTCGCCCTTGGGCGGCACCACCGGAACGCGGACCGAGTCCGTGGGGCCGTCGTACTCCGAGATCGGGCGGTCGAGCAGCGACATCACGTCATGGCGCTCGAGATACGTCGTGTCGGGCAGCACGAGGTCCGCGAAGGCCGTGGTCTCCGACTCGAAAGCGTCGCACACCACGAGGAACGGGATCTTGTATTCGCCGTTCTCGTCCTTGTCGTTCAACATGCGGCGCGCGTCGCCCGGGTTCATCGCCGAGTTCCACGCCATGTTCGCCATGAAGATCAGCAGCGTGTCGATGCGATACGGATCGCCGCGCCAGGCGTTCGAGACCACGTTGTGCATGAGCCCGTGCACCGAGAGCGGGTATTCCCACGAGAAGCCCTTGTCGATCCGGATCGGGCCGCCCTGCGCATCGACGAAGAGATCGTCGGGCGAGGCGGGCCATCCCATGGGCGGCGTGGGCAGCGGCGTGTTCGGCTTCACCATGTCCGGATCGTTGGGCCCCTTGGAGCTCGGCGGAATGGCGCGCGGGTAGGGCGCCTTGTGGCGGAACCCGCCGGGCCGGTCGATCGTGCCCAGCAGCGACATGAGGATCGCGAGCGAGCGGATGGCGTGGAAGCCGTTCGAGTGGGCCGCGAGCCCGCGCATCGCGTGGAAGGCGACGGGACGGCCGGTCACGCTCGCGTGTTTCGTTCCCCAACAGTCGGTCCACTCGATCGGCAGCTCGAAGGCCTGGTCGCGGGCGGTGATGCCCATCTCGCGCGCGAGGCGCCGGATCGTCGCCGCGGGAATGCCCGTGATGCCCTCGGCCCATTCGGGCGTGTTCTCGCGCACGCGCTCCTTGAGGAGCTCGAAGGCGGGCTTGACCGGCGTGCCGTCAGGCAGCGCGAAGCTGCCCTCGATCTCCGGGTTCGCGCCGGGCTCGTGGCTCAGCACCGGGCCGCCGCGCGCGCGATCCCACCACAGGTGGTTCTGCGGGTAGAGCGAATAGCCCTCGGCGCTTGCGGCGTCGAGCACCGGCAGGCCGTAGCGCTCGCTCGACTCGTCCAGGTCGATCAGGTGGCCGCCGTTGGTGTAGAACGCGACGAACTCGCGGTCGTACAACCCCGTGGCGATGAGCTCGTGGGTCAAGGCAAGCAGCAGCGCGCCGTCGGTGCCCGGGCGGATCGGGATCCACTCGTCGGCGATCGCCGAGTAGCCGGTGCGCACCGGGTTCACCGAGATGAAGCGCCCGCCTGCGCGCTTGAACTTCGAGATCGCGATCTTGAGCGGGTTGGAGTGGTGGTCCTCGGCGGTGCCGATCATCACGAAGAGCCTGGCGTGGTCGAGGTCGGGGCCGCCGAACTCCCAGAACGAGCCGCCGATCGTGTAGATCATGCCCGCGGCCATGTTGACCGAGCAGAAGCCGCCGTGCGCCGCGTAGTTGGGCGTGCCGAACTGCCGCGCGAAGAGGCCCGTGAGCGCCTGCATCTGGTCGCGTCCGGTGAAGAGCGCGAACTTCTTCGGATCAGTGGCGCGGATGCGGGCGAGGCGCTTCTCCAGCATGTCGAACGCTTCCGCCCAACTCACCGCTTCAAACTCCGCCGCCCCTCGCTCCGCACCCGCCTTGCGTCGCAACGGTTGCGTCAGGCGTGCAGGGGAGTTCTGCTTCATGATCCCCGAGGAGCCCTTGGCGCAGATCACGCCGCGGTTGAGCGGGTGCTCGGGGTTGCCGTCGATGTAGCGGATCTCGCCGTCCCGCAGGTGCACGCGGATGCCGCAGCGGCAAGCGCACATGTAGCAGGTGGTTGTCCTGACGTCGGGCGTCGAGGACGGCCCGGGCAGCGGGTGATCCATGCTCAGGCCACCTCGCAGGTGGAATCCAGGCGCTCCCGGGCGAACGCGATGAACGCGTTCACCAGGCGGGAGTGGATGCGCTCCTTGGGGTAGACGACCGAGAGGTTGCGGATCAGCCGGGGCGCCAGCGGGATCGCCACCAGCTCGCCCAGCCGCGCTTCCTTCACCACGGTCGAGCGCGACATGATGGTGTAGCCCAGCCCCGTGGCCACGAGGCCCTTGAGCGACTCGGGGCTGCTCGCTTCCATCACGACCTGCAGCGAGTCGCGGTCGATGCCCGCCTTCTCGAGGTAGTGGTCCACGACCTCGCGCGTGCCCGAACCCGGCTCGCGGGTGATGTAGCCGTGCTCGGCGAGCGTTCGCGGGGCGACCGAGGCCGCACGCGCGAGCGCGTGCGAGGGCGCGCACACCACCTGCAGCTCGTCCTCGCAGCAGGATTCGCTTGCGAGCGACGGCAGGCGCGAATCGCCCTCGATGAAGCCGAGGTCCAGTGTCCTTTCGGCGACGCGCTCCTGCACCACCTCGGAGTTGGCGACGAAGAGGCGCGGCACGATCGCCGGGTGGCGCACCTTGAACTCGCCCAGGACATGCGGGAGCAGGTATTCGGCGATGGTCGTGCTCGCCCCGATCAGCAGCGGCCCGCCCTCGTGGCCGTTCATCGAGCGCAGCCGCGTGTCGAGCTCGGCCGAGAGCCCGAGGATGCGCTCGGCGTACTCGAACGCGAGCTGGCCCGCCGGAGTCAGGGTGATGCGCCCCTGCGTCCGATCGAAGAGGCGCGTGTCGAATTGCTCCTCGAGCTGGCGGACCTGGAAGGTCACCGCCGGCTGCGTCATGAACAGCGCCTCCGCTGCCTTGGTGAAGGACAGGTGTTTCGCGACGGCGTGGAAGACCTGGAGGCGACGATCGGCCATGGCAGCCATGGTAGTTTAAAAGCCACCATGAAGCTCGTCATAGCGCAGATGCAGCACGAGACGAACACGTTCTCGCCGGTGCCCACGCCGTGGGAGGCGTTCGGGAACGATGGTCCCTTGGTCGGGCGCGACGCGTTCGAGGCGATGAGCGGCACGCAGTTGCCGATGGCCGCCTTCCTGGATCTCGCGCGGAACGAGGGCGCCGAGGTCGTCACGCCGGTGGTGGCTTTCGCGAATCCGAGCGGTCCGGTGGACGGCGCGGCGTACGACCGCATCTGCGGGCTGATCTGCGACGCGGTGCGCAAGGGCTGCGACGCGGTGCTCCTGGACCTGCACGGCGCCATGGTGGTCGAGGGCCGCACGGACGATGGCGAGGGCACTTTGCTCGAGCGCATCCGCGCCATCGCGCCGGAGACCCCGATCGCGGTCTCGCTCGACCTGCACGCCAACGTGACCGACCGGATGGTGCGCAACTGCAACGTCATCGCGGGCTACAAGACGTATCCGCACGTCGACATGTACGAGTCGGGGCAGCTGGCCGGCAGCATGCTGCTGCGGCAACTCAAGGGTGAGATCGACCCGGTCATGGCCTGGGGCAACCGGCCGCTGCTCGCCCACACGCTGCGCCAGAACACCGCGGAGGGCGCGATGCGCGATTTCGTCGAGGCCGCGCGCGCCGCGGAACGCGCGGGCATGCTGGCCGCAACGGCGTTCGGCGGCTTCCAGCTTTCCGACATCCACGACGCGGGAATCAGCGTGGTGGTGGTGGCCGACCGCGATCGTGCAGCAGCCCAGGCGGCCTGCGATGCCGTCCTCGATGCGGCGTGGCGGCGGAAGGAGGACTTCGTCTACCGGGGGCGCCCGCTCGGGGAAGCGCTCGCCGAGGCGAAGCGATTGGGCGACCAGAGCGGCGGGCCGGTGCTGCTGCTCGACCACGCCGACAACTGCGCCTCGGGCGCGACACAGGATTCCATGTTCGTGCTCGATGCGGCGATGCGAATGGGGTTGAGCGGCATCGGGGTGGGCCCGCTGCGCGATCCCGAGGCGGTCGCCCGCATGGTCGAGGCGGGCATCGGCAACCGCGTCACGTTGCCGGTCGGCGGCAAGACGGACATGCCGGCGATCGGCCGCAAGGGCGAGCCGATGCAGCTCAGCGGCATCGTGCGCAACGTCACCGACGGCGAATACACCATCACCGGGCCGCAGTTCACCGGCATGCGCTGCTACATGGGCAGGACCGCCGTGCTCGACACCGGGCAGGCGCAGATCGTCGTCACCGAGCGCAACCAGGAGCCGTGGGACCGCGGCGTGTTCGAAAGCGTCGGGATCCGGCCCGAGAAGCAGCGCTACCTGCTGCTCAAGTCGCGCATGTACTACCGGCCGGTGTTCCTGCCGATCGCGAAGGCGGCGGTGCTGTGCGATGGCGTGGGCGTCGCCTCCTCGGACTGGAGGCAATTCACGTATCGCAACATCCGCCGCCCGATCTACCCGCTCGACTGAATCGTCCCGACCGGCGTCAGGGCGCCGGCATCAGCCCCGGCACGGCGGCCTTCTCGATCATCTCGCGCATGGTGCCGGTGGACTTGAGCTCGTCGACCACGCGCTTCACGAACCTCGCGCTCGTCTCCTTGCCCCTGGGTACGCCGAACGCGATCGGCTGCACCTGCCAGGCTCCGTCGAGGATGCGCCCCGACGGGACCTGGCGCGACGCGGGAATGAGGTTGGTCTTGACGTTGGCGTGCACGTCGGCCTTCCCGGTGTTGAGCGCCTCGACCGCGTCGGCCTGGGACTTCACCCGCACCACGGTCGCATTCTTGAGCAACTGCGTGAGGAAGATGTCCGAGTCGCCGCGCTCGAGCACCACGACGCGCACGCCGGGGCGATCGACTTGCGCCATCGACGCGATGGCCGTGCCCTTCACGAGGTAGCCGCTTTCGCTCTGCGCATGCGGCGCGGCGAAATCGATCACCTTCTGCCGGTCCGGGTTGACACCGACGGCGACCAGGTCCCACTCGTCCTTCGTCGCGCTGCCGATGACCTCGGAGATCGCGCGATACGAGACGGGCTCCATCGGAACACCGAGGCGCTGGGCCACCAGCCGGCCGAAGTCCACCGAGGGCCCCTTCAGCTCGCCCGTGACCGGATCCTTGGTGGCGTAGGACGGGTTGGTGGCGAGCATCGCGACCCGCAGCTTGCCCGTGGGCGCAAGCGATCGCTTCTCTTCGGCGGTCGGCATCGTCGACTGCGTGGCGCACGCCGATACGAGCAGCGCAACGGCTGCGAGGACCCTCCTGGCCGGCGTTTCCATCGTCACCTCCCGTGTTGTCGGTCCTGGGTGCCGGCCAGCTTACCCCTTCGGGCACTACGTCGCCGCTCTGGACGCGGGCAGCGGTTGCGGAGCGCCGCATTGGCAACCGGCGGCATAAGGCGGAGGATGTCGCTACCCGGCCTTGGGAGGCGGGTAACAACCCATAAGGGGAGGTGCCATGGTCGCCCGCACGCCGCTGCGCTTCGTCGCCGCGCTGCTCTTCGTCGCTCTCGCTTCCGCCTCCGCCCACGCCCAGCTCTTCCGGGCCTACCTCGACCCCTCGGGCAACGACGCCAACCCCTGCACGCTGCAACAGCCCTGCCGGCTGCTTCCCGCGGCGCTCACGGCCGTGGCGAGCGGCGGCGAGATCTGGCTGCTCGATTCGGCGAACTACAACTCCGCGACCGTCGACATCACCAAGTCCGTGACCATCCTCGCGGTGCCAGGCGCGGTGGGCAGCGTCGTGGCGACCGGGGGTGTGGCAATGGTGATTGCGACGGCCGGCGTGCACGTCACGCTGCGTAACCTCGTGATCGTTCCGCTCCCGGGCGGCGGGGACACGGGTGGCCTCAACATGACGAACGGGGCGAGCCTCACGGTGGAGAAGTGCCTCTTCGCCAACCTGAACGGAAACGCCATCGCGGTCACGGCGCCGGCGAGGGTGAGCGTCTCCGACTCCACCCTCCGGGGCAACTTCATCGGCGGGCTCGTGCTCCGCGGGGGCGCGCAGGGCACGGTCACCCGGACGATCATCAGCCGCAACGGCGCCTCCGGCATCTACACGGAGGGCAGCGTCGCGGACACGACGACCAGCGCGGACGTGACGGATTCGACCATCGACGGCAACGCCTACGGCGTGGTCGCGATTTCGGGAATCGCCACCAGCGCGCTGAAGGTGACGGTTCGCAGCAGCCTGGTCGCCGGAAACCCGTACGGATTCATCTCGCAGTCGAACGCCCTGGGGTCCGTGTCAGTGGCGGTGAGCAACAGCACCGTCAGCCAGGCCAGCACCTACGCCATCGGGGTGCTGAACCAGGGCGCGAAGGTGTGGGTCAGCGGCAATACCGTCACCCACAGTCTCCTCGGCTTCGTGAACTCCGGGGGTGTGTTCGAGAGCGCCGGCAACAACGCGTTGCGGAACAACGGCACGGATGCGTCCGGGACGATCACCACCATCGCCATGCAGTGACGGCGTAGGCGCGTAGGCGGTCCCAGCGGCTATATTTCAAGGCGAGCCGGTTTCCCGCGCCACCACCTGCCACAATGCGGGGCTCCTATCCCGGGGCACAACCCCAGGAGGGGAATCGTGATCCGTCGCATCGCCTTTCGCGGCCTCGTTGCCGTGGCTGTCACCGTGCTCGCGTCCGCAACCGCAAGCGCCCAGGCTTTCCGCACCTACCTGGCGCCGACCGGCGTCGACACCAACCCCTGCTCGCTGCAGGCACCCTGCCGCCTGCTGCCGGCCGCGCTCGCGGCGGTGGCCGATGGCGGGGAGGTCTGGATGCTCGACTCCGCCAACTACAACAGCGCGACCGTCAACGTCACCAAGTCGGTGACGATTCTCGCCGTTCCTGGCGCGCTCGGCAGCGTCGTGGCGACGAATGGCCCGGCCATCAGGATCAACACGGCCGGCGTCAAGGTGGCGCTGCGCAACCTCGTGATCGTCCCGCTGCCTGGCACGGGCGCCGTCCACGGGGTCGTCCTGAACCTCGGCGCGGGGCTTACGATCGACAACTGCCTCATCGCCAACATGCCCACGAACGGGGTCCTGGTGAACACCAATGCCACGCTCCGGCTCACGGACTCGACCATCCGGGACAACGGCGCGGTCGGAGTCGCGCTGCAGAATGGCGCGCGCGCCACGATCACGCGGGCCATGATCAGCGGAAACGCGCAGCTGGGAGTCTTCGCCTACGTCACGACGGCCGACACCTTCACCACCGTGGATGTCGCCGAATCGACGCTCGACGGCAACGGCGCGGGACTGCTGGGGTTCATCGACGGCGGGTTGACTGCGGAGATAAGCATGTCGATCCGTGACAGCCGCATCGTCCGGAACAACAGCAACGGCCTCGGCTCGAACGGCGGCCTCGGCGCCGGCACCACGGCGCTCACGG
>Ga0111539_10007217_pt1 | contig 14244 bp, 14 predicted proteins | sample RhiMethybrSRZTD1_FD_79667 | JGI IMG/M metagenome (GOLD analysis project Ga0111539, IMG submission 79667) | Populus rhizosphere microbial communities from Tennessee, USA - Rhizosphere MetaG P. TD hybrid SRZTD1 (version 2) (version 2) | ecosystem: Host-associated > Plants > Roots > Rhizosphere >...
AGCGGGACGGGCGCCGCGTGCTTGCCGGCCGCGCGCACGACCGTGTGGGCGTCGGCCCAGGCGCCGCCGGCGCCGCCGCGCGACTCCGCCACCAGCGGCAGCGTGAGGCCGCCCTCTTCGAGCGCGCGCCAGAGCTTGTCGGGCCACGCGCCCTTCTCGGCCGACTCGATCAGCTCCTTGGTGACGAGATCACCGAAGAGCCGCGTGACGGTGGGGGCCAGCAGCGAAGCCAACTCACTCACTATCGAAGTCCTAGCCCCCGCGCGATGATCCCGCGCAGCACCTCGCGGGTGCCGCCGCGCAGCGAGAAGGAGGGCGCGCGCTGGACGAGGTAGCCGAGCGTCTGTTGCAGGTCGGTGCCGGAATCGATGGTCGGCTCGAGGTCGAGGAGCGCGTGCACGATCTCCGGGATCGACTGCTCGAAGGTGGTGCCCACGTCCTTGACGACGGCGGCCTCGAGATTGGGGTTCTGGCCGGCCTGCAGCATGCCGGCGACCGACAGCGACATCTGGCGCAGCGTGACGAGCTGGGCCACCAGCCGTCCGATCACCTCCGCGGCCCGCGGATCGGGCGAGCGGCCGGCGGCGCGGATCAGCTCCACCACCAGCGCCATGCTGGAGAGGTAGCGCTCGGGGCCGCTCCGCTCGAAGGCCAGCTCGGTCGTCACCTGCTTCCAGCCGTCGCCTTCGCCGCCGACCCGCATGTCGTCGGGCACGAAGGCGTCCTGGAAGATGACCTCGTTGAAGTCGTGCGAGCCGGCCAGATTGATGATCGGGCGGATCGTGATCCCCGGCGACTTGAGATCGACGAGGAACTGCGAGAGCCCCTCGTGCTTCTTGTCGGGCACGACCGCCGTGCGGAACAGCGCGATCGCGTACTGGCTGCGGTGGGCGTTGCTGGTCCACACCTTGGTGCCGTTGACGACGTACCCGCCGTCCTTGCGCACGGCGCGCGTGCGGATCGAGGCGAGATCCGAGCCCGAGTCCGGCTCGCTCATGCCGATGGCGAACGAGAGCTCGCCGCGCACGATCTGCGGCAGAAAGCGCTCGCGCTGGGCCTCGGTGCCGAAGCGCAGCAGCAGCGGCCCGCTCTGGCGCTCCGCCACCCAGTGCGCGCCGGCCGGCGCCCCGGCCGCCAGCAGCTCCTCGAGCAGCACGTAACGCTCCAGGAACGAGCGCTCTTGCCCGCCGTAACGCTTGGGCCATGTCAGCCCGATCCACCCGCGCGAGCCGAGCTTGCGGCTGAACTCGGGATCGTGACCCCCCCAGGAGCGCGCGCGCCGGACCGACGCCCGGTCACCCATCTCCGCGCGAATGAAGGCGCGGACCTCGTCCCGGAAGGCCTCGGCCTCGGGTGGCAGGGCGAGCAGCTCGAAGCGGAAAATGCTCATGGTGGCGATTCCATTAGCACGGCGGGGCCCCCGCCGCAACCAGGACCGCGCGACGGCAGTGGTAGGCTGAGGTCGTTCCGCAATACGCAGGAGGAAACACGACCATGGCCATCCGAGCAGCTGCCGAAGCCGGGATCACGATCGCGGCGAATCCCAACCGGGTCGAGGTGCGCGTGGACGGCCTCGTCATTGCCGACTCGACGCGCGCGCTGGTGATGCGCGCACCAGGGACGCCGGATGTTCAGTACGTGCCGCGAGCCGATGTGGACATGACGCGACTCATCCGTTCGGAGCGCGCCACGCACTGCCCCTACAAGGGGCATGCGTCCTACTGGAGCATCCAGACCGGCCGCCGCGTCGTGAACGATGCGGTGTGGAGCTACGAGGTCCCCTACCCGGATATGGCGGCGATCGCCGGCCATCTGGCCTTCTATCCGGATCGCGTGGACGCAATCGAGGAGCGTCCCGTCTAGGTTGCCGCGGAGCCGCCGGGCGCCGGAGCGCTCAGCGTCCGAAGAAGCCGCCCTTGGGCCGAGCGTGGGCGTGGAAGTGGTCCGGGATGTTGCGCATGTGGTCGTCGATCCAGAACTCACCCACGCGGGCGGCGGCGACTTCCCGGAGCTTGGCTTGCATGTGACGCAGGTGGTCTTCAGGGGGCGTGGTGCCGTGAAAGCGCCACACGACCATCGGGGTCTCGCAGATGTCGCACTCGGCGACCCAGCAGACCTCGTCCTCGTGGTACCAGGGTGTGATCCGCGCCGCCCGGCACAGATCGCAGCCCTCGACGCGAACGAATCCATCGTTTGCGGGCGTCCCAGACGTCAGATCTCGATCCCCGGCCACACGTCCTCCGCGTGCCAAGCATACGAGATCAAGCTCGGCCGGGAGGCGTGAAACGCGGGCTCAGGCGGCGATGGGATACCCCGCCTGCTGCCAGGCCTCGACCCCACCCTTCAGCGCCTTGACGTTCTGGAATCCCACCGCGCGGAATCGCGCCGCCTGACCGGCGGCGCTGCCCTCGCTCGGTCAGGCGCAGTAGAAGACGAGCTCCTGGGTCTTAGGCAGGGACGCGGCCCGCCGCTCCAACTCGCTCAGCGTGATCGCCCCCTCGAGTCGAACGCGCGCGCATCGGGCGTCGTCGTACGCGCACACGAGCAACGCGCGCCCGGCATTTGTCGCCGCTCTGGCGTCTGCGACGCTGATCCGCTCTACCTGGGTGTCTTGCGCCATGACACACCTCCAGCCGGGGTCACGGTGCAAGCTAGGTACCCGTGACCCTGTCAGGTGCCGAACGGTTGGATTTATCTAGGCGGGATGCAGCTAGTAGTCGGGGCCGTCGAGCAACGGGAACGCGCTGAAGACGTGGGGCAATGCGACCGGGGGGGCGGCGTGCAGATACGACGGGTTCAGCGCGCTGAGCCGATCGACCCCCAGCAGCGCCAGTGCAATCCGGATCTCGTCCTCCATCAGCTCGAGCATCCGCACGCAGCCGGCGGCTCCGGCGGCGGCCAGGCCGAAGCAGGGCATCCGGCCCATGCCCACGAGATCGGCGCCCAGCGCGATGGCCTTCACGACGTCGGTCCCCCGCTGAAAGCAGCCGTCCACGATGATCCGCGCGCGGCCGCCGACCGCCTTCACGACCTCCGGCAGCACGTCGAGCGAGCCGCGCCCCTGGTCGAGCTGACGTCCGCCGTGATTGGAGACGTAGACGACGTCCACCCCGTGCTCGACGGCGATCGCGGCATCGTCCGCCGTGGCGATGCCCTTGAGGATCAGCGGCACGCTCGGGTGGGTGTCCTTGAAGCGCTTGACGTTGCTCCAGCTGAGGCCCGCCTGGTAGTCGAAGCCGGTCGCCCGCAGGCGCCACGGCTTGACGAACCGCCGGGCCAGGTCGCGCTCACGACGGCTGTAGGACGCGGTGTCCACGGTCATGCAGAAGCCGGTGTAGCCGTTGGCGACCGCACGATGCACGTGGTCGTCCACGAAGCTGTCGTCGCCGCGGACGTAGAGCTGGAAGATACGGAAGTTGTCGGCGGCCTTGGCCACCGCCTCCAGTCCTGGGTTGCAGACCGAGGACAGCATCTGCGGGACACCGAACTCGGCCGAGGCCTGGGCCGCGGTCGCGCCGCCGCCGGGCGTGAAGCTCTCGATCGAGCCGATGGGCGCCATCATCACGGGGATGCGCAGGGGCTTGCCCAGGAAGGTCGACGTGGCGTCGACTTTCGAGACATCGCGCAGCACGCGGGGGCGGAGGGCCAGGGAGTCGATGGCCAGGCGGTTGCGACGGAGGGTGGTCTCCGTCTCGGTCGCGCCGACCAGATAGTCCCACGGCCCCGGGGCCAGGGTGGTGCGCGCGGCCTTCACGATCTCGTGCAGCGTCTGGAAGCGGTCTTCGAGGCCCGAACCCACGGCGCGCAGCATACCAGAAGGTCGCGTATAGTGCGGACGATGGTCGGGCCGCTGCCCCTGCCCTTCCGGTCGCTTGTCCCGCTGATCCGGTGCCTTCCCAGGGGCCGCTTTCGCGCGGCGTATGCGCTTTGCCGCGTTCTGCCGCCGCGCTTCGTGACCCGCCTGCCGCGCAAGCTCGGCGGCCTCGCCTTCGTCTGCGACACCGCCGATGTCGTATCGCGCACCGCCTTCGCCGGCAGCTGGGAGCCCACCCAGACGCTGCTGATCAGCAAGATCCTGCAGCCGGGCATGACCTTCGTGGACATCGGCGCGCAGTGGGGGTACTTCACGCTCATCGCGGCCGCCCGGGTCGGTCCGTACGGCTCCGTCCTGAGCCTGGAACCCCACGCCCGGCTCTTCGGCGCGCTGCGCGACAACGTCGACCTCAATCGCGCCCGCCAGGTGACGCCCCTGCCCGTCGCCGCCGGGGCCACCACCGGCTACCAGGAGCTGGTCGCCTACGACGAGAGCACCGGCAACTTTGGGGGCTCGTGGCTGCGGCCGGGCCCGCCCAGTGCGGCCGCGATGCAGGCGCCGACGGGCGAGCGGATCGTCGAGGTGCGCACGCTCGACGCTCTGGCCCGGGAGCACGAGATGGACATGATCGATTTCGTCAAGATCGACGTGGAGGGCGCCGAAGGCGCGGTGGTCCACGGCATGCGGGATCTGCTGTCGCACGCGCGCGTGCAGCGGCTGCTCATCGAAGTGCACGGGGATCATCTCGAGCGGTGCGGAAGCTCCCTCAAGGAAATGTACGCCGATCTGCGCTCCGCCGGGTACCGGGGTCTGAGCGTGCAGGAAGACCGGCCCACCGTCCGGGCGATCGCCTACGGCCGCCGACACACCCGCGGGCTGCTGCGGCCGCTCGACCCGCGCGCCCCGCTCGCCGTCATCTCGCATCAGCTCTGGCTGGCGCCGGGGGCCACCACCTGAGATGGGATGCTAGGCTAGCGCGTCATGGACGACGCTCGACCGTTCGCCGGCCTGCAGGTCGTGGAGTTCGGTCAGTTCATCGCAGTCCCGTTCTGCGCGCAGCTGCTCGCCGACGGCGGCGCGCACGTCATCAAGGTCGAGTCGCTCGACGGCGATCCGGTGCGCCACCTGGCGCCGCTGGCGCCCGGCGAGTCGCGTCACTTCATCTCGCGCAATCAGGGCAAGCACACCCTACCGCTCGACGTGCGCCACCCGGAGGCGCGGCGCGTGATCGACCGGCTGGTGTCCCGCGCCGACGTCGTGCTCACCAACTTTCGCCCCGGCCTGGCCGAGGAGCTCGGCCTGGACTGGGCCGGCCTGGCCGAGCAGCACCCGCGGCTGATCGTCGGCAACGTCAGCGCCTTCGGGCAGCAGGGGCCTGACGCCGGGCTCGCCGGCATGGACATGGTCATCCAGGCGCGCAGCGGCCTGATGGCCACGCTCGGCCGGGTCCAGGACGGCGTCCCCACCGCCGGCGACGCCCCGGTGGCCGACTACGTCTGCGCGCTGACCCTGGCCTTCGGGGTCGCCGCCGCCTTGCTCCGTCGCGAGCGCACGGGCCGGGGCGGCGAGGTGGACGTGGCGCTGCTGATGGCCGCCCTGCTCGTGCAGAACAACTCGTTCGTCCGGGTGGCCGGCGCGGACGGCCCGGTGCACGCGGCCACGCTCCAGGCCCTGGCCGCGGCGCGCGGCGCCGGCCGGCCGCACGCCGAGCAGGCGGCGGCGCTGCCCACCACGCGCACGCCGGGGATGGTTGGCATCTACTACCGCACGTACACGACCCGGGACGCCACCATCGCGGTCGCCTGCGTCAGTCCGGGCCTGCAGCGCGCTTTCGCGGCCGCCATCGGGATCGAGGACTCGGCCCAGGGCCGACCGCTGACGGACCGCGAGGCGGCCGACCGGCACTACGCGCCGCTGCGCCGACAGGCCGAAGACATCCTGGCCTCGCGTACCACCGCCGAGTGGAAGGAGATCTTCGATGCGCGAGGAATTCCGGCGGCCGGCGTGAAGTTCGCCGTCGAAATTCTTGACGATCCGCAAGCGGTGGCCAACGGATTCGTCCACGACCTGGCGCATCCGGCCGTCGGGCCCATACGAGTGCTCGCGCCACCGCTGCGGCTGAGCGGCGATGGATTTGCGCCCGCCCCGGCCACCGCGGCCTTCGGCAGCGAGAGCCGGGCGATCCTGGCCGGCCTCGGGTTCGGGGACGACGAGGTCGCCCGCTTGCTGAGCAGCGGCGTTTCGTGCGAGACGAAAACCCGGTGAGTGTGCAACAATCCCGGCCATGACGCCCGCTCACCTGCTCATCGTGCCGCGTGCTGATCTTCAGCTCTTCGACTATCTCTCGCGTCGTCTCTCCGGAGTTCCGCGGGTCGAAGTCATCTTCGACCGGCGCGCGGGCGAGCGGCGCCGCTCGAGCCGCCCGGCGGCCGATCGTCGTCGCGGAGATCGGCGGAGCTCGACGTTCCGGGTGAACACGACGCTCGGCTGCACGATGATCGCGGTGGAGCGCGACTCAGGGGAGACGTCGGAGCCGGCGCTGGAGACGTCGCGCCGCACGCTCCTGTGGCCGAGCCTGCGCCTGCGCGACCTGCCCCCGCCCCACGCCGCCAGCACGTAGGTCTGGTACCGGCGTCCGCTCGCGCGCTCAGGCCAGCGCGAAACCCAGCAGCACCCCGAGCTCGCGCAGCGCCTGATCCGGATCGTCCACCTTGATCGTGGTCATGCCCAGCTCGCGGGCCGGTTTGAGATTCCGTCCGATATCGTCCAGGAACGCGGTGCGCGCCGGCGCCACGCCCAGCGCGTCACAGGCCAGCGTGTAGATCCGGGGATCGGGCTTGTGCAGCCCGACCACCCGCGACTCGATGAACACGTCGAAGAGCGCGCGCAGCCGATCGCGCATGACGTCGTCCTCGGCATCCTCGCGCTTCCAGTTGTTCGTCAGCGCGCCGACCCGCAGGCCTTGCGCTCGGATGCGCCGGATGGCCTCGAGCATCTGCGGCCGCGGTACACCCGCTTCGGCGACGTAGGCCATGAGGCGCGCGCTGTCCACGGTCAGGCCCTGCGCCCGGCAATCCGCCTCGAACGGCGCACAGAAGGTCGTCACCGTCAGCTCGCCGCGCTCCAGCCGGGCCCAGGCGCCCGTCTCGCCAGCGGTCGCCACCACGCGGTTGACGGCATTGGCGGGCAGCCCGTGGTCGCGCTCGTAGCGGGCGATGGCGTGCAGCGGCGAGTCCATCACCACGCCGCCCAGATCGAAGAGCACGCCGTCGACGGCGCTCATCGGTCGAAGGGGTAGTGGCGCCGCTCGGTCTGCAGGCTGATCCAGCGGATCTCGGTGAAGGCCTCGACGGCGGCGCGCCCGCCGTGCCGTCCCAGGCCCGAGCCCTTGATGCCGCCGAAGGGGGCGTGCGGCTCGTCGTGCACGGTCGAGTCGTTCACGTGCACCATGCCCGACTGGATCCGCTCGGCCAGCGCCATGCCGCGCTTGGGATCACCGGTGATGATCGCGGCGGACAGTCCGAAGCTGGTGTCGTTGGCGAGGCGTACGGCCTCGTCGGCGTTCTTCACGGGCGTCAGCACGACCACCGGCCCGAACGTCTCCTCGTAGTAGCAGCGCATCTGCGGCGTCACGTTCGTCAGCAGGGTCGGCTCGAAGTACGGTCCGCGGCTGCGGCCGCCCGCGAGCACCTTGGCCCCCTTCGACACCGCGTCGTCCACGTGGGCCTGGATCTTCGCCAGCTGCGTCGGGCTCGTGATGGGACCGATCGCCGTCTGCGGATCGTTCGGATCGCCCATCTTGAGCGTGCCCAGCTTCTCGACCAGCTGGGAGGCCAGCGCATCGGCCAGCGAGTGCTCCACGATCAGCCGCGTGGCCGCCATGCAGATCTGGCCCTGGTGGAAGAAGCCGCCGAAGGCGGCCGCGCTCACCGCCAGGTCGAGGTCGGCGTCCTCCAGCACGATGATCGGGCTCTTGCCGCCGAGCTCCAGCACGATGCGCTTGAGGTGGCGCCCGGCCTTCTCGGCCAGCGCGCGGCCGGTGGCGGTGGACCCGGTGAAGCTCACCACGCCAATCGCCGGATGCGTGACCATGACGTCACCCACCGCCTCCACATCCTCGCGCGCGCAGGTGATCACGTTGAGCACGCCGGGCGGAATCCCGGCCTCCTCGAAGACCTCGGCCACCAGCAGCCCGCCGGCCAGCGGCGTCTCCTCGGAGGGCTTGAGGACCACGGCGTTGCCCAGCGCCAGCGCCGGCGCCACGGCGCGCAGCGTGAGGATGTAGGGAAAGTTCCACGGCGAGACGACGGACACGACGCCGACCGGCTTGCGCAGGAAGTAGTTGATCTTGCCGGACACGTTGGAGGGCGCCACCTCACCGCTCGCCTGGTACGTGAGCGCGGCCGCCTGGCGGATCAGCTCGGTGCAATAGCCGACCTCGAATCCCGCCTTGGCCCGCACCGCGCCGGTCTCGGTGGTGAGGATGGCCTGGAGATCTTCGCTCCGCCGCTCCCAGATCTGCGCGGCCTTGAGCACGAGACCGGCGCGCACCGCCGGCTGCAGCTCGCCCCACTCGCCCCGCGCTCGCTCGGCCGCCTCCACCGCTCGCCGTGCGGTCTCGGCGTCGGCCGCGGGGATCCGCGTGAAGGTCTCGCCGGTGGCCGGATTGACGTCGGGGAACGTGCGGCCCCCCGGGGCGTCCTGCCACTCGCCGTTGACGAAGAGCTGATGCTGTCGCCGCATCGCAAACCTCCGGGGAATCCTTCGGGCCAGGGCCCAGCGCCAGCGTCGGACGAGCTCCTCGGTGCGCTCCTGGGAGCGCCAGCCCATGATGCCGTGGGGCAGGCCGAGGACGACGAGGATCAGCACGGCGCCGAGGACGATCATGTAGACGTAGCGGAACTGCAGGAGAAAGAGCTCGGAGAGCAGCCCCAGGACGACCGCCCCCACCACCGGCCCGGCCGGACGGCTCACGCCGCCGAGCAGCGCCATGATGATGACCTGGAACGAGATGAGCGGGTTGAAGGCGATGTGGGGATCGATGTACGTCCAGCGTGGCACGATGGCCGCGCCGGTGGCGCCCATGAGCGCCGCCGACAGCGCGAACACCGCGACCTTCACGCCGGTCGGACGCACGCCCAGCACCTCGGCCCGCTCCTCGTCGCCGCCGATCGCCAGCAGCGCGAGGCCCCACCGCGAGCGCCGCACGAGCATCGCGGCCGCCACCGAGAGCACCGCGATGGCGAGCAGTCCCCAGTAGATGGTCCGTCGCTCGATGGGCAGGACGAGGACGCGTCCCACGGTGCCGGTGACGTTCGACTCGTACCAGATGACCGTGTGGCGAACCAGCTCGCTCAGCCCGAACGTGAGGATGGCGAAGTAGGGGCCCCGCAGGCGGAGGGCGAGCAGACCGACGGGCAGCGAGAGCAGCCCGCCCACCGCGGCGCCGGCCACGATCGAGACCGACCATCCCATCCGGGCGCCGATGAGCGCCGTCGTATAGGCGCCCACGCCGTAGAACGCCGCCGCCGCCAGCGAGAGATAGCGTGTGGGCCCGGAGAAGAGCGTCCACGCCGAGGCCAGCGCCACATCCGCGAGCAGCGCCAGGGCGAGCGCGACATAGTACGTGGGGGCCAAGAATGGCAGGACGACCAGCGCCGCCAGCAGCGCGGCCGCCCACACCCAGGCGCGCCGACCGCGCAGCGCGCGCCGCACCCGGTGTTCGAGCCGGGTCCGTCCCTGTCGCCAGCCCATCGACCGCTACGCCCCCTCGGCCTGCCCGGGCCGGCGAGCCATGGAATTGAAGAGCCCGTAGGGACGGAGGACCAGCACGAGAGCGAGCACGCCGTAGCTGATCACCATGCGCAGGTCGGGCGCGGTGAAGTAGACGCCGAGCGCTTCCACCACTCCGAGGATCAGACCACCGAGCAGGCTGCCGCCGACACTGCCGAGCCCGCCCAGGATGATGACGACGAGCGCGGTGATCGTGTACGGCAGGCCGACGAACGGCGTGAGCTCGAACAGCATGCTGAGCAGCGAGCCGCTGACCGCGGCCAGCGCGGCGCCGAGACCGAAGCACAGTGCGTGAATACGCGGCACCCGCACGCCGACGAGCCGCGCGCCCACCGGATCCTGCATGAGCGCGCGCACGGCGGCGCCGGTGAGCGTTCCCCTTAGAAAGAGCATCAGCAGCGCCGTGACCACCGCCGCCACGGCGAAGGCCACGACGCGATTGGTCGGGAACACGGTGCCGAGCATCCGGAGGGGCCGGTCGAGGTACTGGTAGCCGCGCATATCGGCGCTGAAGACGAGCAGCGCGGCATTCTGCAAGATGAACAGCAGCCCGAAGGAGATGAGCAGGGAGTTGGCCTCCAGCTCCTCCCGCGTCCGCTCCTGGCGCAGCAGCCGCCGGTAGAGGAGCGTGTGCACCAGCACGCCGGCCGCGAACACGACCGGCACGCTGACCGCGAGCGAGACCAGCGGGTCCATCCCCGCGTTCACGTGCAGCAGATAGGTCAGGTAGCCGCCCAGCATCAGGAACTCGCCGTGGGCGACGTTGAGCACGCGCAGCAGACCGTACTGCAGATTCAGGCCGACGGCGATGAGGGCGTAGAGGCCTCCGAGCAGGAGGCCTCCCGCCGCCACGTCGAGGATCAGCGCCAGATTCACGCCGCTCCCACTAGTCCGCCCAGTTCGGTTTCGGCACGATCGCCTTGCCGGTCGCGCGCTCGGGCGGCCACACCACCTCGAACTCGCCCTTCTGCCACTGCCCCACCATGCCCGGCGTGGCGGGGTTCACGCCCTTGGCGAACTTGATGGGGCCGGCCACGGTCGTGAATTCCGTGGCGTCGATGTGCGCCTTGATCTTGGCCCGGTCCAGACCGACCTTGGCCACACTCTCCTCGATGATCTGGAGCGAGGCGTAGGCGAAGGCGCTGGCCCAGCGGTCCGGCTCCTTCTTGGTCTTGGCCACGTGCGCGTCGAAGTACGCCTTGGCGCCGGGGAAGCTCACCTTGGGGTTCCAGGCCCCCACGCCCATCACGCCCTCGGCCGAGCCCTTGAACCGATCGCGGAAGAACGGAAACGCCGTGCCGACGGCGGTGTAGAAGATAGGCGGGTTGAAGTCGACGGCCTTGGCCTGGGTCGTCATGAGGATCGTGTCGGGCGGATAGCTCAGCCCGATCAGGATCTCGGCGCCCTTGGCCTTGCAGCCCTTGAGCACGTCGGTCAGGTCCTTCACGCCCAGCGGATAACTCTTCTCCTCGACCACCTCGAAGGCGCCCTCCTTCAGGAGCGGCATCAGCGCCGTGTGGTGCTCGAGGCCGAAGAGATCGTTCACGTAGATGACGGCCACCTTGTTCAGCTTCTGCTGGCGCTTGACGTCCTTGAGGAAGTTGGCCAGCGACAGCATCATCGCGTCGGGCTGGGCGAGGATAGCGTAGAAGTACGGCAGGTTCAGGTCCTTCAGCTTCAGCGAGCCCACGGTGGGCCCGATCATCGGATAGCCGGCCTTGTTCGTGATCGGAGCCACCGCGAAGTTCGCGGCGGTGCCCCACGGCGGGAGCACCAGGTCGACCTTGTCGTCGTTGACCAGCTTCTCGTAGCTGCGCACGATGGTCTCGAGCTCGCTGCGGTCGTCCTGCTCGACGAACACGATCGGCCGCCGCCCACCGCCGGCCACCGCGAGGCCGCCCTTGGCGTTGACCTGGTCGAGCCAGAGGTCGTAGTTCGGCCGCTGGGTGATTCCGGCGCCGACGGCGTATGGACCGGTGGCCGAGAGCGTGAAGCCGATCCGGATCGGACCCTGGGCGCTGGCCCGGCGCGGAAGCCAGGTGGCCGCGGTGACGCCGCCGGCAAGCTTCAGGAAGGTCCTGCGTGCAATCGCATTGCGCATGACGGTCTCCTTTGAAGTCAAAGTCCCGGGGTCAAAGGCCAAGGTACGCGCGCTTCACCCTCGGGTGCTCGATCAACTCACCACCGGATCCCTGCAGCACGATGCGTCCGTTCTCCAGCACGTAGCCGCGATCGGCCAGCGCCAGCGCCTGGCGTACGTTCTGCTCGACCAGCAGCACGCCGACGCCCGTGGCGCGGATGCGCGCCACCAGCTCGAACACGGTGGCGACCATGCGCGGCGCCAGTCCCACCGACGGCTCGTCCAGCATCAGCAACGCCGGGCGCACCATGAGGGCTCGCCCGATGGCGAGGAGCTGCTGCTCGCCGCCCGACAGCGTGCCGGCCAGCTGGCGCGTGCGCCCGCGCAGGAACGGCAGCATCTCGAGCACGCGCTCGAGCGCCTCGGCCAGCTGGCTCCGCGAGCCGAGCCGGTAGCCACCCAACTGTAGGTTGTCGCGCACGCTCAGGCCCGGGAACAGGTGCCGGCCTTCGGGCACGTGCGCGACTCCCCGACTCACGATCTCGGCCGGATCGAGACCCTCGAGCGCCTCGCCGCGGAACCGCACCGCCCCGCGCGTGATCTTCAAGAAGCCCTCGCGCAGGCCGGAGAAGAGGCGCAGCAGCGTCGTCTTGCCAGCGCCGTTGGATCCCACCAGCGCGACGATCTCCCCCGGCCCCACCGCGAGGGAGACCTCCCAGATGACGGGAACGTCGCCGTACTCGGCCTGGACGGAGTCGACCTCCAGCCCCGCGCCCTTTGGACCCGGACTCAGGCGACCCGCTCCCCGAGGTACGCGGCCAGCACCAGTGGGTTTTCGGCCACCGCGGCCGGCGGCCCCTCGGCGATCTTCTCGCCGTGATGGAGCACCACGACGCGATCGGCCACGCCCATCACCGCCTCCATCACGTGCTCGATCCAGAAGACGGCGGCGCCGCGCTCGTCACGGATCCGACGAATCAGGCGCATGGCGAACTGCACCTCACCGGGGTTGAGTCCGGCCATCGGCTCGTCGAGCAACAGGACCCGCGGCCGCGCCGCCAGCACCATGGCGAGCTCCACCAGCTTGCGCCGGCCGGTGGGCTCGCGCGTGGCCGGGAAGTCGGCGCGGTGCTCGAGGCGTACCAGCTCGAGCGCGCGCGTGGCCTCCGCCTCATCGGCCGCCTTCGTGCGTAGCGAGGCCTCCGACCGCGGGCGGAACCGCGCGGCCAGGAGCGCGTGCTGGAAGATCGTCAGATAGGGAAACAGGCGCGGCGACTGGAACGTCCGCCCGATCCCCAGGCGGGCGATGCGGTGCGCCGGGAGTCCCGTGACGTCGCGCCCGTCCAGTCGCACCCGGCCCTCGGTGGGTGGCAGCAGCCCGCTGATCGTGTTGAACAGCGTGGTCTTGCCCGCGCCGTTGGGGCCGATCAGGCCGACGATCTCCCCCGCGGAGACGTCCACGCTCACGTTGGTGAGGGCGGCGAGGCCGCCGAATCGCTGGCTGATCCCGACCGCTGCGAGCACGCGTCCCCCTTCCCGGCGCCGACGCCGATCGCGCCGGCCCGGGCGGGATTGTAGCGTTTCTGGGCGTGATACCATCCCCGCGTCTGCAGGCCGACCCGAACCGAGAGGAAACAGCTATGACAGCCTTGACCCAGTCCGTCGATCTCGATCGCCGCGGTCGCGTGGCCGTGCTCAACGTCAACAACCCGCCCGTCAACGCGCTCAGCCAGCACGTGCGCCAGGGGCTGCGCGACGGGGTGAAACAGGCGATCGGCGACTCCGCGGTGGGGGCCATCGTCATCGTGTGCGGCGGCCGGACCTTCATCGCCGGCGCCGACATCACGGAGTTCGGCAAGCCACCCCGCGAGCCCGGCCTGCACGAGGTGCTGGACCTCATCGAGTCGAGCCCCAAGCCGGTCGTCGCCGCCATTCATGGCACGGCACTCGGTGGCGGCCTGGAGGTCACGCTGGCCTGCCACTACCGGGTCGGCGTGAAGGACGCGCGCTTCGGCCTGCCGGAAGTGAAGCTCGGCATCCTCCCCGGCGCCGGCGGCACGCAGCGGCTGCCCCGGGTGGTCGGGGTCGAGAAGGGCTTGCAGATGATGGTGAGCGGCGATCCGATCCGGGCCGACGAGGCGCTCAAGTCGGGCCTGATCGATGAGATCGTCGAGGGCGACCTCACGGCCGCCGGCGTGGCGTTCGCCGACAAGGTGCTGAACGAGAAGCGGCCGCTCCGGAAGATCCGCGATCTCGACGACAAGCTGGCCGCGGTGCGCGGCAAGCCGGAGGTGTTCGCCAACTTCCGCAAGTCGGTCGCGCGCCAGACGCGCGGCTTCAAGGCGCCGGAGAACATCGTCAAGGCGGTTGAAGCGGCGGTCAGTCTGCCGTTCGATCAGGGCATCAAGCGGGAGCGCGAGCTCTTCCAGGAGCTGATCACGTCGCCCGAGTCCAAGGCCCAGCGCTACTTCTTCTTCGCCGAGCGCGAGGCGGCCAAGATCCCCGACGTGCCGTCCGACACGCCGGCCAAGGACATCAAGAAGGCGGCGGTCATCGG
>Ga0111539_10007218_pt1 | contig 14240 bp, 12 predicted proteins | sample RhiMethybrSRZTD1_FD_79667 | JGI IMG/M metagenome (GOLD analysis project Ga0111539, IMG submission 79667) | Populus rhizosphere microbial communities from Tennessee, USA - Rhizosphere MetaG P. TD hybrid SRZTD1 (version 2) (version 2) | ecosystem: Host-associated > Plants > Roots > Rhizosphere >...
GTACTTCGCCCAGCCCTTGTCGGCCGCCACCTTGGTCAGCGCGGCCGTCAGCGTCGTTTTGCCGTGGTCGATGTGTCCAATCGTCCCCACGTTCACGTGCGGCTTCGAACGATCGAATTTTTCCTTTGCCATATGCGTGTGCGCTCGCTCTGAAGAATCCGTTCTAACGATTGGAGCCGATGACCAGGATTGAACTGGTGACCTCGTCCTTACCAAGGACGCGCTCTGCCAACTGAGCTACATCGGCCTTCGCGCTCGCTGCGCGTGCGCTACGGCCGACAAGTCGGCCGAAGCAAACTCATCGCGTAAACCTGTTCACAACTCGAAGGCTGGCGTGCACCTTCGTCGGGCTTGCCAACCGTAGCTCGTTCACTCTCATGGCAGGCCCACCTTCGCGCATCGCGCTACGGTGGGCAACCTTCGCCTGCATCCATGAGCGAAGGTTGGAGCGGGAGACGGGGATCGAACCCGCGACCAACAGCTTGGAAGGCTGTGACTCTACCACTGAGTTACTCCCGCCTTCGCGCTCGTCGGCTCGCCTGCCATCGAGCGCTCGCTACCTCGCGCTTCGGCGGGCAAGCCCGCCGTCTTCCTACCACCAACTCGCTGGCGCTGACGTTCAGCACCCCCTCACCCGCGGCGCGGTCACAACCGCGCGCTCGACTCACCCGCGGCGCGGCGCGAAGCGCCGCTTGCCGCCAAACAAATAGCCCACCAACCTTCTAGGTCGGTGCGCGCCCAACCTTCACGCGCACCGGCGCGAAGAAGGTTGGTGGGGAGGGGAGGGTTCGAACCTCCGTAGGCCGAAGCCGGCAGGTTTACAGCCTGCTGCGATTGACCACTCTGCCACCTCCCCGAAATACATCTCGTGCTGCTGGTCTTCAGGGCACGATTGCTCTGGGCCTCAGTGCCTGTATCCTCTGAGACCGTGGGGCATCGCCCGCAAGCCTGCACATGTCATTGGAGTCCGCGTGTCCGATGTATCCCTGAGAAGGGCGGCGTGACCGTCCGTGGAGCTGGCGGAGGGATTTGAACCCCCGACCGGCTGATTACAAATCAGCTGCTCTACCGGACTGAGCTACGCCAGCCAGACAAAGAGCAGATAATAGCACTTCCCGTGCCAGCGGAGCAACTGGAGCGCTTGTCAAGGCAAATTTAGCGGGGTCCCATCGACAGGCAGAGCTAGCCTCAGCCCAACCCCAACGGCCTCAATTATTTGACTCCGGCCAGGCGAGTTTGGATTCAGCCGTCTGATCCCCCGTCCCGCACCGGCGTCTTCCCGCGCCGCCGCTGCCGAACGGCTTCAAACAATACGACGCCCGCCGCGACTGACACGTTGATGCTGCCGACATGACCCTGCATCGGGATCGACGCCATGAGGTCGCACTTTTCCCGCACCAGACGCCTCAGACCGGCCCCCTCGGCACCGAGCACAATCGCCGTCGGCGATGCAAAGTCCACGGCGTCGTACGGCGTCGGCGCTTCTCCGGCCAGACCCACTGTCCAGACGCCGAGTCCTTTCAGCTCGTCGAGCGCCCGGGCAATGTTCACGACTTGGGCAATTTTGACGTGCGCCATCGCGCCCGCCGACGCCTTGGCCGCGACGCCGGATCGCGCGGCCGATCGCCGCGCCTGCAGGATCACGCCGTCCACACCAGTCGCGTCAGCGGACCGGAGAATCGCGCCGAGGTTGTGCGGGTCCTCGATCCCGTCGAGCACCAGGATCAACGGCTCGGAGCGCGACCCGCTGACGAGATCCTCAATGCTGTATTCGCTGCCCTCGTCCACGTCGGCGACCACGCCCTGATGCACGCCGCCCTTCGACTGTCGCGTGAGCACGTCGTTGGTGACGCGCTCCGGCGTGATCCCGTGCGTGGACGCGAACGCCAGCAACTCGCGCATCCGGTCGTCGTCACGGCTGGAGATTCGCAAGGCTTTCACACGGCCAGCACGCAGCGCCTCGAGAACTGGATTGATCCCGTAGACGATCATGACGCGAGCGCGGACGCGAAGGCGGCGGCTCGTTCACGCGCGCGGGGAATCCGGCGAACTCCGGAATCCTGAAGGGCGGCACCGCGCTCGATCGCCGGGACGGCCAGATCGAGCTCCAGTCCCTCGCCCTCTCCGGTCAACGCCAGCCGGATCGGGTGAAAGAGCGCCTTACCCTTTTGTCCCGTCTTGTCTCGCACGCGAGTGGCGGCGGCACGGAAGGTGTCGCGATCGAGCAACGGTCCGCTTGCCGCGAGCTCGCTGGCCAGGGCCTCGATGACCGCTCGTGCGCTATTGGCCTCGTCACGGATTTGCGGGACGTCGAGCGCGCGCTCCGCCGAGTAGTCGAACAGGAAGGCCAGCCGCCTCGGCACCTGCTCCAGTCGATCGACGGAGGCAGCCGCGGCCGGGACGATCTGCGTGAGGAACTCGAGGTCGCCGGCCGTCGCCGTTGTTATCCATCCGGCCTGCTGCAGGTACGGCAACGCGAGCTCGGCAAGCCGGCGGTGATCAGCGCCCTTCAGATAGTGCCGGTTCACCCATGCCAGCTTCTCGACGTCGAACACACCGGCGCTGTGCCCGACCTTCTCCAGTCGGAATCGTCTGGCTAGCTCTTCAATCGGCAGCAGCTCCTCGCCTTCGCCCGGCGACCAGCCGATCAGCGCCAGATAGTTCATCAGTGCCTCGGGAAGGTACCCACGATCGCGAAACTCCCGAACGGATGTCGCGCCGTGACGCTTCGAGAGCGGCGCGTGATCGGGCCCGAGCACGTACGGCACGTGGGCAAAGACCGGCGGAGTCCAGCCGAACGCCTGATACAGCAGTACCTGCCGCGGCGTGTTGGAGATGTGGTCTTCACCACGAATGACGTGCGTGATGGCCATCAGCGCGTCGTCGATGATGACCGCGAAGTTGTAGGCAGGCACGCCGTTGGACCGCAGCAGCACGAAGTCGCCGATGACGTCCATGTCGAACGCGAGCGGACCTCGGACGATGTCGTCGAACGTGACGCTGCCGGTGTCGGGCACGCGAAAACGGATCACGGCCGGCTCGCCTCGCTCGACCCGCCTGCGCGCCTCGTCTCGCGGCACCGTGCGGCAGCGTCCTGTGTACTTCGGCGCCTTGCCCGCCTTCAGCGCATCCTGTCGATCGGCCTCGAGCTGCTCGGCGGAACAGAAGCAGTAATAGGCCTTTCCAGCCGACAACAGCTCAATCGCGTGGGCGCGATAAATGTGCAGCCGCTCGGTCTGACGATACGGGCCATGCTCCCCGCCCGCCTCGACGCCCTCTGCCCAATCAAGGCCGAGCCAACGCAGATCATCGAGGATGGCGTGCTCCGACTCGCGCGTCGATCGCTCGACGTCAGTGTCTTCGATGCGGACGATGAACGTGCCGCCCTGGCCGCGCGCCATCAGCCAGTTGAACAATGCCGTCCGGGCATTGCCCACGTGCAGTTGACCCGTCGGACTGGGAGCAAATCGCAGTCTCATGTCAGGTCAAAAGGCAAATGGCAAACGGCAAAGGTCATGGCAAAGGTACAAGGTATAGGCACCAAGGTTAGGTGTACGTCGACGTTCTCCCCAAGAGAGCAATGGCGTGAACCGCAATCGATTCACCAGCCCCCATGGAGTCAACACCCTCGTTGGTTTTTCCCTTCACACTCACCTGAGACGCGTCGCAACCGAGCGCGCCGGCCAGGTTGCCGCGAATCGCATCGACGTGCGGCGACAGCTTCGGCTTCTGCGCGATGACGATGACGTCAACGTTGACGATCGAATAGCCCGTCTGGTGTACAAGAGCCGCGGCGCGGCGCAGAAGTTCGATACTGTCGGCGTTTTTCCACTCCGGATCGTTGTCTGGAAACAGGCGGCCGATGTCGCCGGCGCCGACCGCACCAAGCACCGCGTCGGTGATCGCGTGACAGATGGCGTCGCCGTCAGAGTGCGCCTCGAGCCCTTTGTCGAACGGGATCGTCACGCCGCCGAGAATCAACGGGCGGCCCTTGACGAGCCGATGCAGGTCGTAGCCGTTGCCAATCCGCAGCGCGGGGGTCTGTGCGGCGCCAGTGAGATGTTCGGCCATTGTCAGATCGTCAGGCGTCGTGATCTTGAGGTTCCGCGGATCGCCGTCGACCACGCGTACCACGTGGCCCGCCTGCTCGGCAAGCATGGCTTCGTCGGTGGCGTGTCCGCCCATGCGCAGCGCGTCACGCAGGACCGCGACCCGGAACGCCTGCGGCGTCTGGGCAAGATAGATTGTTTCACGCGGCAGCGTGGCCGTAATCGTTCCCACCCCGTCGGTCTGCTTCACCGTGTCGTGGGCGCGGAGCGCCGCGATGGCGGCACCTGTCTCGAAGGCCGCCTTCGCTGTGCGCCGAATCAGATCATCAGTCACGAGCGGTCTCGCGGCGTCGTGGATGACCACGACGTCCGCACGGTCGGAGACGAGAGCGAACGCGTTGGCGACCGAGTCGCGCCGCTGGTCTCCACCGGTCACAACGGTCAGCGGCTTCCCACGATCGCGCAGATACTCCGGTGGCGACGCGGCCAGGTCCGCCGGCAGCGCCACGATGACTTCCCCGATCAGATCGCAGGAGACGAACGCGTCAACGCTGCGCGCCAGAATCGGGCGGCCACCGAGCAGGAGCAACTGCTTCGGCGATGCCCCGCCGTAACGCAGACCTCTCCCGCCGGCCGCGATAATCGCAGAGACAAACATTGAAGGTGTCAGGGCTCGGTCGGTTGTCTGTCGATCTTATCCACAACCAGGATGCCGAACGGCGCGCGTCGCTCTTCCAACTTCAGACCCAGGCGCTCGACCGCCGCGAACGTCGATACACCGGTCGGTTCGTTGAGATCTGGGACCCGATCCACAACGCCGGCCTGGCGAAGGACTCGCACCGCCCCCTGACTGGCATCCAGTTCAACCTTGAATTGGTAGACGCCGGTCAGACCCGTCTTGTCGATCACGGGGCGATCCACGTTCAAGGCGAGGAGCGTCGCAAACTCCCCCATCGTGATGCGCGCGGCCTCGACCTGAAACGTCCGCCGCGGCGTCGTCCAATAGTCATACAGCGAGCGCGCGGTCACGTTTCTCCCGCCGAACGGGATCATCATGTTGCGGACCGGCCCGTCCAACGTTTCGTTCGTCATGTCGAAATTGGATCCGGTTATGGATGGGTCCTTCGGGAACTCCTTGGTGAGCTCATCGACGGCCTCGACCTCGCGGATGGCGATGCCACCCTTCCCGACAACGAGCTCGAATGCCGGCACCGGCCGCGACTCGACATGGCTGACCAGTCCGAATCGTTCCGTCAACAGCGTCTGCAACATCTCGAACACCTGATCTCGGGTGGTGCCTGCAGGAAAGGTCGCGTGGACATCGAACCGTGGCTGGCTGAGCCAGTCCGGGGCAGAGAGCTGAAACACGTCGATGCGAAACGCCTCCAGGATCAGCGACCGAATCGGCGTGTTGACCATGTCGAGGCGCGTTTGCGTCAACCGCTGCGACAACCGCGAGCCTGGTACGGACGCGCGCACGGTGGCGACCTCGAAGCTTCTCTTTGCGCTCTGGGCGAACGCTCCGACTGACAGGACCAGCACCAGCCACGCGACGATGCACGTCGTCTTCATGACTCACCTAGCCAGTCTGACGCGCTGATTCGCGGCAGCCGGTGAATTCCACCATACGCCGCGAGGTCATGTCGAGCACGTGACTGAGCTTCTGTACCTCGAGCTCCCTGGGTGCGAACACCACGAGCATCGCCTGTGTCGTGGCTGTGGTGACCATCGTCCGCGCCGAGTCGGATGTCGGGTTGCCGAACGGGCCGACGCGATCGGCGAGTGCTATGCGACTGTCCACGTGGACGGCGTCCTTGCGAATCCCGGGATACGACTCGCCCGCCCGGCCGATGCGCAGTTCCACGTCGCCGTCGATGTGCGCGGCGTCGTAGAGCCCGTACGGCAGTTGGAATTCGAGCGAGCACCAGTTGCAGACGTCCACCATCGAATTGATCCGCGGCAGCGGGTCGCCCTTGCGGACTCGGCGCAGCAATGCCTCAGATGACGGACGCGTCTTCGTCGGATCGAGCCCGACGCGTTTGTACATGGTCCGAACCGCAGTGATTTCAGCGGGCGGATTGGCGCGCACCGCCGATTCAGCCGCGGCAAGCGGAGAGTCCATGCGCGGATCGCGCGCGACGACGGTGGCGTCAGAAAGCCAGAGGAGGCCGGGACGGACGATCGATGACAGCTCAGGCGCGAGCGTGAACCGCATCGACGTCGGGCGGGACCGAACCGAGATCGGACTCGGCATCGGGTGCGATGATCCGCCGGACGCGCTCGCCGAATTCCTTCGCGTCCGAGCCGGCCAGGCCGCGGGTATCGATCGGCTCGTGGACGATGAGCCGCACTTCCCCGGGGTACGTCGTCAGGCGCCCCTTCAACATCACGTGACGGCTGCCGATAACCGAGAGCGGAACGACGGGCAGGCCGGCTTCGAGCGCGACGTAGAAGCTGCCGCCCTTGAACCTCGCGACACGGCCGTCGCGGCTGCGGGTGCCTTCCGGAAAGACGATGAGCGACAGCCCGCCAGACGTCAGGCGCGATGCCCACGAGATGATGTGCCTCGGATCGGGGCGCTTGCGGTCCACGAGCATGTGGCCGGCGCGACGCAGGTGCCAGCCGATGAACGGAATATGCCCGAGCGATTCCTTGGCGATGATCCGCAGCTGATGCGGTAAAGACCAGAACAGAATCGGAATGTCGTAGATGCTCTGATGATTCGCCACGAACACGTAGGTGCGACCAGGCGCGAGCCGTTCCATGCCCTTGGCCACGACTCGAACACCCGATGTGGCCAGGATCAGACGCGACCATGTGCGCGCGCACCAATGGGCGAAGTATCCGCGACGATCGAGCAGACCTGAGACGAGCGACATCGTCCCAAGCACGATCGTGTAGATGGCGATGCACGGGATGACAAAGAAGACCGTGCGCCACCAGTGAAACGGGGGCATGACGCTATTTGCCTGCAGCGGCCGCAGGCGGAGTGACCGCGGGACGCGAGCCGGTTCCAGACGCCGGCGCAGACTGCGCGGCCACCGATGGCTCGATGAACCGGCCGAAGATCATCTTCCCGGCCGTCGTCTGCAGGACGCTCGTGACGACCACGTCGATGGTCTTGCCGATCATCTTGCGAGCGTTGTCCACGACGACCATCGTTCCGTCATCGAGGTAGGCGACGCCCTGGTTGTATTCCTTGCCTTCCTTGAGGATGAACACCTTCATGATCTCGCCTGGCAGCACGACCGGCTTCAGCGAATTGGCGAGCTCGTTGATGTTCAGCACTTCGACGCCGCGCAGCTGCGCGACCTTGTTCAAATTGAAATCGTTGGTGACGATCTTGCCTTGCAGTGTGCGGGCCAGCTCGATCAACTTGAGGTCCACTTCCCGGACGTCGGGGAAGTCCATGTCCGAAATGGTGACGTCCACGCCGGCCATCTTCTGAATCTTCTGGAGGATGTCCAGACCACGGCGACCGCGATTCCGCTTCATCGAGTCCGAGGAGTCGGCGACGAGCTGCAGCTCTTTCAGCACGAACTGCGGGATGACGATTGTGCCGTCTACGAAGCCCGTTTCGCAGATGTCGGCAATGCGGCCATCGATGATGACGCTCGTGTCGAGCACCTTGTAGCGTTTGCGCGGACCCGCCGCGCGGAACAGCCCAACCAGATTCTGCGGTTCGAGCCACTCGCCGCGCCGTGCGCCAATCACCAGGCCGAGATATGGCAGCGCGAGCAGAACGAAACTGTGCAGGAAGACGACGCGCTCGTTGCCGAGGTTGGCCCAATAGAGCGCTGCGCCAATCGTCTTGGCCGCCACGAGACCGATCGCGCCGCCGAGCAGCGCCCCGATCATGTGGGTCACCGACGTCGTCCTGAGCCTGAACTCGAGGACGACGATCAGCAGGCCGAGGACGCTCCCAAAGATGATGTTGAGAAGGGCGGATTCAGGGCCCAGTGGCTCGAGTTGGTGCGCCGAGTAACCAACCGCTGCTACGAAGAGAACACGCGCCAGTGCAAACCACGCCATTGCGGACTCCCAAGGGGCAGGTAATGAGAGAGACGTGTATGAATCTCTGGAACCTTAGAGCTGACGAGGACGAAAATCAAGCCGCCTCCGCCAAGGCTACGGCGGGCCAAGGCCGCGTCGCATCGGCGTCAAATCAGTTCGTCCAGCGCCTCTCCTACGGTTCGCACTCCGACCACGGGACTGCCCTTGACGGCATCGATATTAGCCGCAGGCATGACGATCCGGGTAAATCCCATTTGGACAGCCTCGCGCACACGCATCGCGGCCTGCGGGATGCCGCGGATCTCGCCACTCAGTCCGACCTCGCCGAAAACAGCGGTTGAGGGCGCCAGCCCGCGGTTGCGCACGCTCGAGGCCACGGCGGCAACGACGCTCAGGTCAGCGGCAGGCTCGTCGATCGTCATCCCGCCGGCAATGTTCACGTAGACGTCGTCGCCGGCCAGGCTCAGGCCAGCGCGCTTTTCGAGCACGGCGAGCAGCAGCGACAGCCGGTTCTGATCGATCCCGATCGCCATCCGTCTGGCGTTGCCGTAGGTGCTGGTGCTGACGAGCGCCTGGACCTCGACGAGAATCGGCCGCGAGCCTTCGACGCAACACAACACCGCGGAGCCTGGCGTTCCCGACGCGCGCTCGGAGAGAAACAGCTTCGATGGGTTCGGCACCGGGCGTAGCCCGGTGCCCGTCATCTCGAACACGCCCAGCTCGCTTACCGCGCCGAAGCGATTCTTCACCGCGCGGACCACGCGATGCGCGTGATGGCGCTCGCCTTCGAAATAGAGCACGGTGTCCACGACGTGCTCGAGCACCTTCGGTCCGGCAAGACTGCCGTCCTTCGTCACGTGACCGACGAGGACCGTCGGCACGTTCTGCCCTTTCGCGGCAAAAAGAAACTGCGTCGCCGCCTCGCGCACCTGGCCTATGCTGCCGGGCGCTGATTGAAACTTGTTCGACCAGACGGTCTGCACGGAGTCGATGACGACGAGCGCGGGCTTGAGACGCGCGATCTCCTCGAGGATGCGCTCGATGCAGGTTTCCGACAGGAGATACAGCGGCGCCGAGCCGACACCGAGACGATCGCCGCGGCTCTTGATCTGATGCTCGGACTCTTCGCCCGATGCATAGAGCACCGGACCGATCGCGTGGGCGAAGTGCGCCGCCGCCTGCAGGAGCAACGTGCTCTTGCCAATGCCGGGCTCGCCACCAAGCAGCACGAGTGAACCGGGCACGACGCCGCCGCCGAGCACGCGATCGAATTCGTCGATGCCGGTCGACAGGCGCACACCCTGCGCCATTTCAACATCTGCGTACAGCTTGGCAGCGGAAGTTGTCGAAAACTGCGCGTATCGGCTGCTGCCCGGAGTCACGGGAGCGGCATCGGCAACTCGCTCCTCGACCAGTGAGTTCCAGGCGCCGCACTCATTACAACGCCCCATCCACTTGGGCGATTGCGCGCCGCACTCCTGACAGACGAATACAGCTTTTGGCGACTTCATGGCGTTCGAATAAGGGCGGGTCTAAAGACCCGCCTCTACGACGTTAGTCGTATTGTCTTTCAATGCGCGTGCCGAGGCGACAGACGATCTCCCACGGGATCGTGCCAATTGCTGCGGCGACCTCGCGCGCGTCGATCTGCTGCCAGGTCTCGTCGCCCTGCCGTCCCAGGATCACCACTTCATCTCCGGGCTGGACGTCGCCGAGGTTAGTCACATCGACGGTGATCATGTCCATCGATACGGCACCGACGATCGGCGCGCGCTGACCACGAATCAGCACGTGGCCGTGGCCACAGAGCCGTGTGTCGAGACCATCTGCGTACCCGGCGGGAACGACCGCCACAGTGCGTGGTGAATCGGCCTGATAGCGCCAGCCGTAGCCGACGCCTTCGCCGGGACGAAGCCCCTTGACGGCGACGACCCGACTGGTGAGCGACATCACAGGCGTGAGCTTGATCGTCGAGGCGAGCGGCGGCGGAACGATGCCGTAGAGCAGGAGCCCCGGACGTACGGCGTCGTACCAGACGCGCGAGTCGCGCAGCAGTGCGGCGCTATTAGATGCGTGGCGAAGTACACCCGCGGGCTGAAGCCCGCGCTCTACGAGTAACCCTTGCACGACCGACCACACTGCTTCGAACCGCTCGCGCTGATCGTTGAAGACGGGACTCTCAGGTACATCGGCTGTGGCGAAATGCGTATAGACGGCATCGAGCCTGAGGTTCGCGCTGCCCAGCAGGTCGGGCAGCGTCCGCCGCAGGTTGTCGTGCCGGAAGCCGAGACGATTCATCCCCGTATCGATCTTGAGGTGATAGCCGATCGTCGTCCTGTGCCGCGCCGCCGCAGCTTGCACCGCTTTCGCGGCGCCGGGAGTCGATATGGTGGGTGTCAGCGCGTACTCGAACAGTCCGTCCAGATCGCTGACGCTCAACGCGCCGAACACCAGGACGGGCACACGCGCGCCGGCCTGACGAATGACAATCCCTTCTTCGATATCGGCGCACGCGAGCATCGTCGCGCCCGCCTGCTCGAGCGCGAGCGCGACGCGCGCCGAGCCATGTCCGTAGGCGTTGGCTTTCAGGACGGCGATGACGCGGGGGCCGCCGACAAATTCCTGAATCGTCCGGAAGTTCGCCTGCAGCGCCGCGAGATCGACGTGCGCAACGGTACTGCGGATCATCGAAGAAGGCCCAATGCCGAATGCAAAATGCCCAACGCACTGATGTCTTGGGCATTGAGCATTGCGCATTGAGCATTGCGCATTGGGATCGTCCTACGCGCCCTGAGCCAGATTCGCGAATCTGGTCTGCTCTCTGAGGAACGCGAGCCGCACCGTGCCGGTTGGTCCATTGCGCTGCTTGGCGAGGAGCAACTCGGCGGTGCCGGCGTCGGGGCTGTTTGGATCCTTGTTGTAAACATCGTCGCGATAGATCAAGACGACGACGTCAGCGTCCTGTTCGAGGGCGCCTGATTCGCGAAGGTCGGAGAGTTGCGGGCGATGATCGGATCGCGACTCCGGCGCGCGGCTCAACTGCGACAGGACAACGATTGGCACACGCAGCTCTTTGGCCAGTCCCTTGAGCGAGCGTGAGATGGAGGCCAGCTCCAGCGTGCGGTTTTCGAACCGGCCGCGGCCAGTCATCAACTGGATGTAATCCACGATGAGCAGGCTGAGACCGTGCTCGGCCTGCAGTCGGCGCGCCTTGGCGCGCATTTCGAGGACGCCGATGTTGGCCGTGTCGTCGATGTGCAGCTTCATCGAGCTCAGTGTCTCGAGCGCGTGCGAGATGCGGCCGTAGTCTTTGCCGCCGATCGCGCCGCTCAAGAGACGATGGCCGTCCACTTGCGCCTCCGCCGTCAGCAGACGCAGGAAGAGGGATTCCTTCGACATTTCCAGGCTGAAGAACCCGACCACGTGTTCCGGCTGCGTGGCGACGTACTGGGCGATGTTCAGCACCAGACTGGTCTTCCCCATCGACGGCCGCGCCGCGACGATCACCAGGTCTCCGCCCTGCAGGCCGCGAGTCATCTCGTCCAGATCGACAAATCCGGTCGGGACACCAGTAATCAGCCGCTTCTGCTCGAACAGCTGCTCGATCTTCGGGAAGCTCTCCTTCACCAGATCGCGCATCGGCACGAAGCCAGCCTTCATCCGGTCGTCGGCGACCGAGAAGATCGCCGACTCGGCCTGGTCGAGGACGACGTCCGATTCCTGATCGGCCTCGTAGGCGTCGGTGAGGATCTTGTTCGCGGCGTAAATCAGATTTCGGAGAGTGCTCTTCTCCTTGACGATCTTCGCGTAGTACTCGACGTTGGTCGCGCGCGGAACGCCGTCAGCCAGTGACGCGATGTAGGCCGGACCGCCGACCTCGTCGAGCTGTCCCGCCTTGCCGAGTTCCTCTTTCAGCGTGACGAAATCAATCGCGTCGTGGCGCTCATTGAGCGCCACCATCTTGTCGAAGATGCGTCGGTGCGCGTCGCGATAAAAGTCCTGGCTGTCGATGACCTGCGCCGCGAGATTGAACGCGTCGTTGTGTACGAGGATGGCGCCGAGTACTGAACGCTCGGCTTCGAGATTGTGAGGGAGCGTACGCTCCGCGGCAGCGACGGCAGTCTCGGGCATTGGGAGCGACGTAACCGTACTACGGTCTCTGGCCTTTGGGCCAGCACCCAACGAGATGTAGAGCGGGGGCTTCAGCCCCCGCGGACGCGTGCGTCGTTTCTACAGGCTCGCGAGCGTTTGCGTGATCTTGTCGTAGTTCGGCTCATTGCGCGCATCGTCAAGCACTTCGCGATGACGCACGACGCCGCCTTTGTCGATCACGAACACCGATCGCTTGGCGATGTTCTTGAGTCCGATCATGTCTGGATTCACGACACCGTATTTCGCGATCACGTCCTTGTTGAAGTCGGAGAGCAGCGGGAAGTTCAAGTTGTTCTGGTCGCCCCAGGCCTTCAACGCAAAGAAGGTGTCAACGCTGATGCCCAGCACCTTGGCCTTCACGTTGTTCATGGCATTGGCCGAGTCGCGCAACGTGCACATCTCTTTCTGGCACACACTGCTGAAGGCGGCGGGAAAGAACGCCAGGACGACCGGGCCGGACTTGAGTTGGTCGCTCAGCGAGACTGGCTCGCGATCCTGATTGGGCAGCGTGAAATCGGGCGCCTTGGCGCCTACCTCTACGGACATCGACGCGTCTCCTTGATGGTTTTCAAACTGTTGATTGTAGTATGTCTCCGCCATGAGCTCGTCGCCGATGACTGCGACCGCCGCTGCCGCAGCCGTTCCGTGGTACCGCACGGTCACTCGCGAGCAGTGGCGCGTCCTGCTGGCCGCGAAGTTCGGCTGGATGCTCGACGCCATGGATTTCATGCTCTACACCATGGCCGTCGGTCAGCTGCGCTCGTATTTCGGGTTCGGCGACGACATCGCGGGCATGCTGGGCACGGTCACGCTGGTGATGTCCGGCGTCGGCGGCGCGATCTTCGGCTACGTCGCCGACAGGTTCGGCCGCACGCGTGCGCTGATGGGCACGATCCTGATCTTCTCGCTCGCGTCGCTCGGCGCGGCCACCTCGCAGACCGTCATCCAATTGCTGATCTGGCGCGCCATCCTCGGCATCGGCATGGGCGGCGAATGGGCCTCCGGTGCCGTACTGGTCAGCGAGACGTGGCCCGCCCACCTGCGTAACAAGGCGATCAGCATCATGCAGTCGGGCTGGGCGCTTGGCTACATGGCGGCCTCGATTTCCGCCGCGCTGATCCTTGGCGCGCCGTCCCTTGGCGCCGACGCCTGGCGCTGGCTCTTCGTCGTCGGCGTCGTGCCGGCCTTTTTCACGCTGTGGATCCGGCGCTACGTCCGCGAGCCGGAGACGTGGACGAAGAAGCCAAAGGCGACAGAGGGACGCAGTCCGTTCGCGGTCATCTTCGGGTCCTCGCTGATCAAGCGGACGCTGCTCATCATCGCGCTCGGTTCCGCCGTGCAGTTCGCGAACTGGGGACTGTTCTTCTGGCTGCCGGCATTCCTGGCCCGACCCATCGCCCAGGGCGGCGCCGGGATGGGCGTCGTCGGATCGCTGCCGTGGATCATCCCGGTGCAGCTCGGCGCCTACGCGGGCTATCTCACCTTTGGATTCATCGCCGACAAGATCGGACGACGGCAGGCGTTCGTGGTGTATATGCTGTCTGCCGCGCTGCTCGTGCCGATCTACGGCCAGATGGCGCGCAGCCCGTTCGTCCTTCTGGCACTCGGGCCGCTCATCGGCTACTTCGGTTATGGGTACTTCAGTATGTTCGGCGGCTTCGTCGCCGAGCTCTATCCGGCGGCTGTGCGCGCCACGGGACAGGGCACCAGCTACAACATCGGTCGCATGGCCGGCGCGATCGCCCCGTACACAATCGGCGTGATCGCGACGCTGCCCGGCGTCGGGATCGGACTCGCTCTCAGCGTCACGTCGGCGTTCTTCTTGCTCGCGGCAGCGCTCGTGTTCACGCTGCCCAACCGCAGCGGCCAGGCTCTCGACGAATAAACGGAGACAGGGATGACTCAAGCCACGGTTCGAACGTCCACCGCCCAGACGAGCACCGCAACAACCTGGCAGATGTGGGTGCCATGCGTGGGCATGGCCCTTTGCTCGTGGCTGTCGTTCGTCGATCGCCAGGTGCTGAA
>Ga0111539_10007223_pt1 | contig 14233 bp, 7 predicted proteins | sample RhiMethybrSRZTD1_FD_79667 | JGI IMG/M metagenome (GOLD analysis project Ga0111539, IMG submission 79667) | Populus rhizosphere microbial communities from Tennessee, USA - Rhizosphere MetaG P. TD hybrid SRZTD1 (version 2) (version 2) | ecosystem: Host-associated > Plants > Roots > Rhizosphere >...
CCCATATTTTTTTGAAAGTATTTTTGCGAGCATCGGCAATGCTTCTTCGGACCTGTATTCTTCATCACCACTAATGAATACAATATGTTTGCCTTGTCCTGCGCCAGTGGTTCCTTTGTATTCTACCCATTCACTTTTTTGCGCATTCAAGGCCATTGCAATCAAAATATAGCCAATAATAAAATATATTTTCAAGAAGCGATGATATTTCATACTGAATGCTAAAATTTAATTGGGAACCTTATTAATTGTTAGGTAAACTGCATCCCTCACTTTTGTTCCGTCTTCTCCCTTTACTTCAAATCGTATACGCATGGTATGTACCGGAGTCATATCAGGAACTTCGATGAAAACAGCATTGCCGGCATCACTCACACTTACTTTATTTATGATAATTGAATCCTGGCCCTCAACACCTTTATTTTTTGCAGAATAATGCGCCGAACCATATTTATTTGTGCGTTTATAGTTCCACTGGCTGACATCAAAATTTTTTGTGTTAGCTGAAGTTTCTTTATCGAGCTTGAAATTAAAAGTAAGCCTGACACCTCCATTTACTACTTCCGCATCTTTAATCAGATGGCCTTCGCCACCCGTGTATCTTACCCGTGAAAGCACTCCGTATGTTGTTGACACTCCATCATCCCAACCTGTAAGACCTGTTACATAAACCTGTTTATCAACCGGGTTGACCGCAGCCCGTTGTATACCGGCATCAAACTGGAAAGGAAAAGCCACCATTGCTGCCTGCATTGTGCCATCTACCTCATGAGGCATAAAATGATATATCCATCCTGTGCCATAGCTTGTATGAATAAATTTGTCTCCCATTGGCCCCCAGCTCTTATCACTCCATACACCACCTCCGGGTGAGTTATCAAATTCCTGGGGCATCCAAAGCGCTGGCGGTTGAAACGTATCGGGGACAGGAATGATCTTAGGACTGATAACACCATTTTCGATTTTACTTTTATCCAGTATAATTCCATCAGGACTCCAGCCATCCTCAATTACATTTTGAACATAGCCATAATACTTTCCTTTCTCTATATAATTTATCTTGTTCCCCGGCGTCCAGTTGCCTTGGTTATCGCTTACAAAAATTTTCTGGTCAGGTGTTATTGTGATACCATTGTTAACCCTGAAACCTGTTGCAATGCTCTCCCAATTTTTACCATTGGGTGAAACTTTTATTACGTTTCCGGGATCCCTGTTGTTCGTATACTGGCCTGGCTTTACATAATAAAAGTTTCCTTCACTGTCTGTTTCCAGGCCGAAATTGAATGCATGGAAAAATGCTGAAACATCATGATCCGAGTGAAAGTTTTCATAGAAATCTGTTTCATTATCGCCATTAAGATCGCGAAGAATAGTAATTCCGTTCCTGTTTGTAATGTAGATAACATCGTCTATCACTTTCATCCCCATTGGCTCATATAATCCTGTTGCGATTCTTTGCCACGTGATATTTTTAAGTGACGAATCAATACCCGTTCCCATCCATACGTCGCCCATGTAAGTAGTAATAATAATACTTCCGTCTTTCTTGAAACCAAGACTGGTAGTACGTATCCACGAATTGTAAGCATTATTGAAAGGAAGGGTAATGTTATCAACAGTGTATGGAAAATCCGTGGGAATTTTCACCAGCTTTTTTGCAATAGTCTTATCCTCATCTTCAAAATAACGTGGATCAAAATGTGGTTTTGAAACATTTGTTTGCCCTGATGTACTTACTTTTTTAGTCCAGTGAGCAGAGCCTCCCTTGATCATCTCTTCAATGGGTGGATAATTTCCGGCTGCAGTTTCCTGGTTAACGTATGCAGCAAATGCCTGCAGCTCTTTATTGGTTTTACCGCTTATGCGCAGGACTTTAATAATTGAGCTGCTGTTTGAGGAAGCTATTTTTAAAACAATGTGGTTTTCAACAGCCGATAATATTAAATTCTTGTTTTTGCTGATCACACCGGCAGCAATGAATCCTGACATAGTATTCCCTTCCATTTGCCTGGAAACAAAAATATTTTCTGAAGAAATACTACCATCTTTAAATAAATCATTTCTCAATACTGCATTGCTGTCTTTCAGATGCCCAATTAAAACAGATTGTTCATTACCTTCACCAACAAGCAAAGATTGAGAGAGAATTACATTGTTGTTTTTTATTACCGCCTGGGGAAACTCCAGGACCTTCCTTCCCTGAACAGAATAGGAGAGGACTACATTTTTACCATTAGTGTAATGTCCATGATACTGTAATTCTTCAGCCGGAAGAGGTGTTCGTACGCCGGTTACCTTATCGAGTGAATCGATCTTATCACTAAATGTCCATTGCCAGGTATCCAGTCCTTTTAATTCCTTTCCCTGTATAAACGGTTCACCTTCGCCTCTGTATCTTTTATACTTTGTATCAAATAAATTCAACTGACCCTGCCATGCTGAAATTGTGCCCATGCGCAAAAGGTTATAGCTTATCAGAATATTTGAATCAAGTAGAACAGAAAGTACGGCTGTGGCATGATCCTTAACCTGGGAATGAATAGCAAAGCCGTAATTACTTTTATTTCTCATGAACCATTCCTGTCCATATTTCAATGAACCCTTAAGCGCTTCACGTTTTGTTTCTGCAAGTTGCTGAGCAATTGTTTTTTGCGACCTTGGCAGCTTTGACAGGTATTCATCACTGATCTTGAAATATTGCCGTGGATTAGATTTTTTCATAAATTCTTCACGGATATACTGGATCACATAATATCTCTCTGCAGGTTGAAGCCAGGTTTGGGGAGCCATCATTCCTGCTCCGAATGATATTGTCTTCCACATATCATAAGGTTTATTCCCAAAGCGGAGCTTATCCTTGTTAAAGGATCGCGCCTGGGGCAACGAAGCAGTACCATCAGATCCATGGCAGGTTATGCATGATTTTATATAAATATCCTTTCCTTTCTTCAGCGTTTCTTTGTTCAGGCTCCTGATCACTCTAGCGTGATCGATATCAGGAGGGGTATAAGAAATTCCGTGAAAGAACAAGAAAACTATTCCGGAGAATAACAACAACAGTATACCACTTCTTTTCATAATTGTAATCTGGGCGTTCAGTGAAAGAGATTATTTCCACGGATCGTTCTGTTCAAGATTCGTGTTATTATTTATTTCACTTTCAGGTATCGGGAAATATTTGTGTTTTACAGACTCGAAATTTTCCAGCTGCGCATCTGTTCCATGATCCATTAATTCCTGTTCAAGCAAATTCCAGCGGATCAGATCAAAATAATGAGTATTCTCATAAGTAAATTCCAAAACCCGCTGGTGCCTGATCTCTTCCATCAGGGCATCTCCTGCAAACGATTGAACCGGAAGATTCGCTCTGTCGCGTACTTCTGTAAGAGCGGCATTCGCTGCAGCAGGATCAGTATCTGCAACAGACTCGGCATACATAAGAAGAATATCGGCATAGCGTAAAATACGTTCATTATTCTCTGATCCTCTGTCTTCACTAATTGCAGGTTCGCAGCTGTAATTCACGTTCAGGTATTTTCTCCACCAACCACCTTCTGTTGAGCTGGAGCCGTCGGGTGCACCACCAACACTAGTTCCTTCTTCACAGCTTATTCCATCACCTAGTTGGTCATATGGCACTCCAAATAAGGGAAGGCCTCCATGGAAGTATACTGTTTGTAAAAATCTTGGATCAAACTCATTTCCAATTGTTTTCTCTTTCCCCATTTCTTCCATCAGCCATTCTGAAGGACGAAGAAATATTTCAAATCCAATACCCGGAATACTATTGAAGACCCTGTCCTGTTGAGGTGTTCCGATACCGCCATTGTAGCTAAATTGAATTTCGAAAAGAGATTCTTCATTGTTTTCATTTACAGCAGTGAAATTGTCTTCATAATTATCAACAAGGCCATAAATTCCCATATCTATCACTTCTTTAAATTCAGCCGCTGCCAATGCTTTATTATTGTCCTGTCCAAGATACCCTGCTCTATACAGGTATGTTTTACCTAAAAATCCTGTTGCCGCTCCTTTTGTAGCACGGCCTACATCTTCCTGTTCGATGGGCAATCCATTTTTCGCAATAGTCAGATCCGCAATAGCCTGGTCATACACTTCATCGGGGGAAGCCGCTTTGGCGGGATTAAACTCTTCTTCGGTTTCTGCAGGTTTTGTAACGATGGGAACCTGGCCAAACATATGCGCGAGATAGAAATAACCGACTCCCCTGAAAAAGTGTGTTTCAGCAGTGAGTGAGTTTTTCAAATCCTCTTCTCCAGCCCAATCAGCCCTGTCCATATTCGCAAGTACAGTGTTAGCCCTGTAGATCATTCCATAAATATTTTCCCACAATGGATCTGTATCGCCGCTTTCAGGTGTACTCTGAAAGTTGAAAAATGCAATTTGAACATCGAATGCTCCTGATGTAAGTGTAGCATCGCCGCCTCTTGCATTTTGTTCGAAAAGCATTCGCACAGACGTCATGGCGGGATAGAGTGTATTTACAGCTTGCTGGACCTGTTCAGGTGTTTCAAAAAAACTACCTGCAGTTATGTCGTTTGGATTTTTTCTTTCGAGAAAATCTTTTTTACACGAAGCTGAGAATATGTTAAGCAGTAAAATAACCGCCGCTATTTTATATGATATCAAATATTTTTTCATTGCCTGTAATTAAATATTAAAAGGAAATGTTTATACCAAGCATGTAAGATCGCGCCTGTGGAGCAGTATCCCTGTCGAGTCCTGCTGTATAGATAGGATCATCGTTCGGCATGGGAGATGAACCAACTTCAGGATCTGCACCGGAGTATTTAGTAAAACTGGCTACATTCTGAAGTCTTCCAAACACACGTACAGAACTTATCTTTACCCGTTGCAATAAAGTTGAAGGCAACTGGTACCCAAGTTCAATGTTCCTGATTTTTACATAACTGCCTTTTTCAATATACCTGTCTGAGGTAGGCCTTGAATTCCAGTTATCATCAACATCGCGGGCATTGAGCCTTGGAAAATTTGAATTGGGATTGATTACCGGATCGTATGCATTGAGCAGGCGTTTGCTGTAATTTCCGAATCCATATGGTTGCTCAACGATGTAGTTGATCGCATTATATGTAACCTGGCCAAATGCACCTGTTACGCCAACATACAGGTCAAAATTTTTATAGTTGGCAGTGAAATTGAACCCCATATTTACTTTGGGTACACCTGTTCCAATATATTGCCTGTCGCCTTCACTTGTAATTTCTCCATCGTCATTTGCATCAACAAAACGGATATCTCCCGGAGATGCATTGGGCTGGATAACTATTCCGTGTGAATTTTTATAGTTGTCGATCTCTTCCTGGCTTTTGAAAATACCGTTTGTTTTAATCAGCCAGAATTCAGATAAACCGCCACCACGGTGTAATTCTATCACGTGGGGTACATCCCATTCGGGACCTTCACTTTCAACAAGTTCTCTTCCAATATTATTAAGAGTGGTTTTGGTTGTACCCAAATTAAACCCTGCAGTGAAATTGAGTTCACCAATCTTATCACTGTAATTTATCGTCATTTCAAAACCCTTATTATTGATGAGGCCCTCATTCGACTGAAACTCTCCGCCACCAACTGATGGAGCAAGTTCTACCCCGATGATCATATCCTCTGTATCGTTATGATAATAGTCGAATGAGCCGTTTATCTTTCCTCCCATCAGTTCGTAATCGAGTCCGATTGTTTTTGAGATCAGCCTTTCCCATGAGATCGCTTCATTGATCGGCGTTCCTGTGATCAGCCCGTCCTGTACAGATCCATTGAATTCTGTCGGTACATAATTGAGCACTGCGGTATAATCATAGTTTCCAAGATTCTGACGGCCAAGTACACCGTATCCGCCCCTTATTTTCAAGTCAGTAATAAATGAACTGATCTTACTGTCTTTCCAAAACTTTTCATTCGATAATCTCCAACCAACTGAAATTCCGGGAAAGTTTCCCCACCTGTAATCCTCTGCAAAACGGGAAGAACCATCACGTCTGAAGTTGACGGTGAAAAGATACCTTTCATCATAAGAATAAAAAGCCTGGCCGATTCCTGATATCAATGCACTTTCCTGCAATTCTCCTTCGGCATATGGATTTTTACCTCCTGGTCCATTGAGCGTGCTAGTCAGATCTGATAAAAACCCATCCTTCCCTCCAACAATGAATCTGTCACCAAATTGTTGAGCAATAAATCCGGCCGTAACATCAAATGAATGCTTGCCAAAAGTGCGCTTATACCTGACCGTATTATCCACGTTCCAGTTATATGAAGTAGATTGCCTTTCCTCAAGTGATAAATTAGGATCAAAATATTCATCCTGGAATTCTCCCTTGTCGCCAAAATAATTGGCTCTTCTGAAAGTTCCCAGAGAATAGGAACCACTTAACCTGTAAGTAAGTCCTTTGATAATTTCTGCCTCTGCAAACATGTTAATTGAAAGATCTCCTATGTGCTCATCTCCATTCCATATACTGTTGTAATGAAACGGATTTCTTATCAGGGCTTCAGGATTATCACCACCTCCATAGTAGAATGAAGACGTCTGCCAGTCGCCATTCGGAAGCTTTGGTGAGAAATATGGATATTGCTTCACAGCCTGCGAATAAACAGACCTGCTGAATGCAAATGGTTCCATATTAGTCGTTGACTTGGAAAAAGAAATACTTTGTCCGATTGTGATTTTATCGTTTACAAAAAATTGTGAATTGGCTCTTACATTGGCCCGCTTATAGCCGGTTGAAAGCGTAATACCACGCTGGTCTACATAACCTGCTGAAACACGGAATGTACCTGATTGTCCACCACCGGACACAGATATATCATGGCTTTGCATTGGGGCAGTAGTATATATCTCATTTTGCCAGTCATAGTCTTTAAAATTTCCTGGATTGGCGAGATAATCCTTTGCTACTTCGGGTACCAGAGGATCCCCGCTAAGATCTTCACCATACATTCTTTGAAGAAGCTGAACATATTCCCTTGCATTGGTAAGACCAATCCCCTTGTATGGTTCCTGTACTCCTACATAATTCTGATATGTGAGCTTCGCTCTTTCTGATCGTTTGTCACCACGTTTTGTAGTAACAAGTATAACACCATTAGCAGCCCTTGAGCCGTATATGGCCGCTGATGAAGCATCTTTCAGAACCTGTATGGACTGAATATCATTTCCATTCAATTCACGCAGACCACCTTCAATCTGAACACCATCAACTATAACCAGTGGAGTATTATCACCTGAAAAAGAAGAGATGCCTCTTATATTAAGATGCATTACAGAACCAGGATTACCATTACCGGCAGCTATATTTACACCGGCCACATTGCCCTGCAGAGCCTGGGCAACATCTGTTACAGCTCTTTTCTGCATGCTTTCAACATCCGCAATACCTACAGCCGAAGTAAGGTCTTTTTTACGCTGGTAAGTATAACCAACTATGATAACTCCTTCAAGACTTTTTGACTCCTCTACCAGGTCAATATCAATATTTGCCTGGCCCCTGACCACAATCTCCTTCGTTACATAGCCAACTGAAGAAATTACAAGAGTATCAATCTTTCCCGGAGAAGTTATCCGGAATTTACCATCCCTGCCGGTAGTGGTGCCGAGGGTAGTGTTTTTTACCAGCACATTTACTCCTTCGAGAGGTTCATTCTTGTTTAATGCTTTGATGGTTCCCTCAATTGAAGCGGAGGGTTGGGCACTGAGTAAACCGTAAAAGATAATTTGGGAAAAAATGGTAAGAAATAACCACCTGGGAACTGGCAAGGCAGCTTTCGTTAGACAGTTCTTCATACAAAGTTAGTTTGAAGGTTATGTATTTTGATGCAGCTATAATCTAAATATAGGCTTTTTAATACAATTTTAAAAAGCTCCTTATTTTTTTTCGCACGACTATATATTAAGGAGTGAATTAAAATTTTGTGGAATTATTTTTTCTTTTTCCTCAGTAAAACTTTGGTGGTACGGGTCATCGCTAAAAAAGAACCCCGGAAAACCGGGGTTCTTTACTTTGTTACAATTAATTATTATTCGTGAATCGCTGCTACAGGTATATGACTGTGGTAGGCAAGTTTTTTGGTATGACTTGTTTTGTATAATCCCTTAAGGAACGAATGTTTCCTTGGAACCGTAACGATGAGATCAATGTTATGATCTACCGTGAAGTTGCTCGTAGCATCAAGGAAATCGTACATACGGATGAAATAAAATTCAGGTTTGTAATCCTGGAATGTTTTTTCCATCCAGTCTCTCTCTTTTTTGTAATCTTCAGTAAGCTGAACGTAATGCTCGCTGTCAACATTTACAATATGCAGGTTCGGTTTAAAACTGTCGAGGATTTGTTTGATCTGCGCAACCGGTGTAGTTGATTTTACATTTTTAAAATCACTTAGCAGCATTACATTCTGAATTTTTTTGAACCGAGCATTCGGCGGAACAATAATAACGGGACAAATTCCCTGTCTCGCCATATTAAGTGCATTGCTTCCGATAAATATCTGTTCAAGTTTTGTTGCTCCGGTGATACCCATGATCACGAAATTGATGCCGTTATAACGCACGTATTTTTCTATGCTATCCACTAGTGAATTACCTTCTTCTGCAATGTATTCTATCCTTACGGTTGAAATTTCATGCAGCTCAATTTCGAGGTTGCGGAGTGCCTGGTTCAATACTGTTTTTCTGTCTTCGTCTGATTCAGTCAGCAACGATCCGTCTGAACCGGGAGCGAGTTTATAGTAGGTATTATATAAAATAATGGTTGTTTCAGGATCATCCTGCGCAAGTTCCACTGCGTAGCGCGCGGCATTTTTAGATGTTTCTGAGAAATCTGTGGGAACCAGGAATTTTTTCATTGATGTGATATTTAAAAATTTATATTTTGACTATAGACTTTCAATTCAAAAAAGCTCCTGCTGGTTGCTCTTCTTCTTTTTCACATCCCACTCCATGCCAACGCTCTTATTAAAATCAAACAGCCTGGCTCCAACCGCCTTCCAGCCCATTACTTCAACAAAGGTCGCAAGTTTTATCTTTTGTATTTTCGCTTGCGATCCGCGTCCGGATGAAATGATGATCACCGGCTCATTATCGCTGGTGGCGGTTTCGAGTCTGTTGCCATCGCCCTCCTTAATAAAAGAAAACTTACTGTGAAGGGTAGTGGTCTCGATCTTGAAACGCTTTACATTGTACTGCATCTTTTCATTGTCAAGATAAATTGCGGTGATGATCTTTTCAGGATCAAATTTTTCCATCACAATGATCTTTTCAGCATCGAAGCGCTGGGTCAGCTCAGTATCCGTTATCTCATAATTGCCATCTGTATAGATCACCAACAGCCTGTCTTCAGCATTGAAATTTCCGATAAACTCACCTTTACTTTCTTCATTTAACCTTCCAAAACTATCATCAAACCATATCTTTCTGCCACTGATGGTAGCTTTTCCTGCTTCTTTAAGTTTCACCGATTTTACCGGGTACTTGGTCACCTGGTTGCCCATACTGCTCCTGTTCTTGATCTCAAGTGTCTCAAAATAAAAATCAAGTTCTTTATTTCTTGCAGAAGAACCCGGACTCAATATGATTTTCACTTTTTCAGCCTCGCCATTTGGATTTACTGAAAGGTAGTGCACTTTACTGTTTTCTGTGCCCTTTGTAAGATCATATTCCTTATCCCGTGTAACACCTGTTACATTGAATCTTTTTGCAAAGCTCACTTTCGATTTGCCATCAAGGTAGATCATGTTATAAGTGGTTCGCTCGTCGTTCTTTTTGAATACTGCTATATGTATTATGTCTTTACCAATAAATGCTTTATCTGCCACTTTCACCACTTTCATCTTGCCTGCTTTTGTAAACGCAATTATGTCATCAAGGTCTGAACAGTCGGTGACAAATTCATCTTTCTTCAATCCCGTACCTATAAAACCATCTTCACGGTTCACATATAATTTCACATTTGCTATCGCCACCTGTTTGGCCTGTATCGCTTCAAATGGTCGTAACTCAGTTTTCCTTTCACGTCCCTTGCCATATTTTTTAAGCAGGCCGTCATAATAGGCTACTGCAAAATCTATAAGGTTGGCAAGATCATATTTTACCTGCTTGATGTCTGCCTCAATTTTTTTGATCTGGGCGTTCAGCTCTTCTATATCAAGACGATAGATCCTGCGGACCGGCTTTTCGGTTAGTTTAAGAATGTCTTCCCTGGTAACTTCTCTTTTAAGTTGTTTAACAAATGGTTCAAATCCTTTTGCGATCGCTTTAATCACATTCTCCCAGGTATCATGCTTTTTCTCGAGCTCTTTATATATTTTCTCTTCGAAGAATATTCTTTCCAGGGAAGTGTAATGCCACTTGTCCTGGAGTTCTTTCAATTTTATTTCCAGTTCTTTTTTAAGCAATTCCCTGGTGTTTTCGACAGATATCTTCAATAATTCATGCACACCAAGGAAGCGCGGTTTGTGCTCAACAATTACGCAGGCGTTAGGGGAGATGCTTACTTCACAATCAGTAAAAGCATACAACGCGTCTATAGTAATGTCAGGCGAAATGCCTGGAGCGAGATCAACGATGATCTCCACATCGGCAGCAGTATTGTCGGTTACTTTTTTGATTTTGATCTTACCCTGGTCGTTAGCCCTCACAATTGAATCCATAAGCTGGGCAGTAGTGATACCATATGGCACATCACGGATTACCAGTGTTTTTTTATCAACCTCCTCAATCTTCGATCTTACCCTGATCTTACCGCCACGTTTGCCTTCATTGTAGTGGATAGTGTCGGCCATTCCGCCTGTCTGAAAATCAGGATGCAACTCGAACTTTTTCCCGCGAAGGTGCTTGATGGAAGCTTCTATCAGTTCACAGAAGTTGTGAGGGAGAATTTTTGTTGCAAGCCCTACTGCAATGCCTTCGGCACCCTGGGCCAGGAGCAAAGGAAATTTCATCGGAAGTGTTACAGGCTCATTTTTTCTGCCATCATAACTGAGTTGCCATTCTGTGGTTTTTTCATTGAAGGCTACGTCCAATGCAAATTTGGAAAGTCTTGCTTCAATATAACGTGCCGCTGCTGCTTCATCGCCTGTTCTAACGTCGCCCCAATTCCCCTGCGTTTCTATCAGAAGATCTTTCTGGCCAAGATTCACCAAAGCATCACCTATACTTGCATCACCATGTGGGTGGTACTGCATGCTCTGGCCAATAATGTTCGCCACTTTATTGAAACGTCCATCATCCATTTCTTTCATAGAATGAAGGATGCGCCGCTGAACCGGTTTCAGGCCATCCTCAACCGCAGGAACGGCTCTTTCAAGTATAACATAGGAGGCATAATCGAGAAACCAGGTACGGTATTGCCCTGTTATCCCGGTATCGCCATTTAATTCTTCTTTTTTTTCGGGCATATTTGAATTATTGCAGATCCTGTTTGCTTCAGGATGACAACTTTAAAAATTATGATGCTGATTGTTCCGCTGTTACTTTTTTACGGATCTCAAAATCTTTCATTCCCTTTATATTTCCCTGCACTTCAAAATCTTCGGACTGCAGCACCTGTTTCAATCTCCACAACAAAAACATATCTCCCGTTGTCTGTTTTGCTTTATGATAAAATGCTGAAATGATCTTATTCGCTTTCTGCCATTCACCTGAAATATATTTCTTCAGTTCATCATCGTAAAAATCAACATCGTGCTGTATGAGCTTTTTACCACCTTCCAGCAATCTTACAAATTTATCCTGCTCTGTTAATTTTTTCCATTCATCAGGGTCTACTTCAAACTCACTTGGTGTAATCGGTCTCGCAAGCTTTTTCGCTTTAATAAATTCCCTTGGAGGTATCTGGTAAAGATTTTCCGGGTAAAAAATATTCCCTTTCTCATTAAAAAAGGGAAGGTTTTTCAGGTAAAGGATAAATATCCTTCCCTGGTAATCTGCCAGTTGGCTCATCAGCCAATAATATCCGCTCACATCATGTTTATTCTGTGCCGCCCAGATCCACACTATTTCATCTGCATCCTGGCCGAGCTTTTCTCTTAACTCCTTCATTGTTTTTAAATCATCCACGCTGCCATCATCCACTTTGCCATCTATATCTCCGCCAGCCAGTACGTCGCGCCACCACTGTTTCCTGAGGCTTATGCCTTCCTCAGTATAGATATCCTTCAGGGGGCCTACTGCAAAATCATCTTTCACCTGTACTACTTCTCCCTGCAGGCTTTCATCCAGTTTTATGGCTTCCTTCAATACTGTAATATCCGCTTCCTGGAAAACAATGTGGATCATTTTATTCGTTGATTCTTTTTCCTACAATTATTAAATCTCTTTCAATACCATCGAGGATTGCAATACGCGGAAAATGTCCCCAATCTGTAAATCCCATTTTCCTGAATAATTTCAGGCTGGGTATATTATGCGCGAATATATATCCTAAGAGCGTTTTAATATTAAACCTTTCACAGGAATTCATCGCATGCGTTAAAATTTGAGCACCAAATCCTTTACCCCTTTCATTTTCATCGAGGTAGAGGCTCAGCTCGGCAGTACCATTATATGCGGGCCGTCCGTAAAACCACTGGTAGCTCACCCAACCAATGTTTTCTTCTCCATTCATTACCATCCAGAGGGGCCTCCTTTGTGGATCGTGTGCGTTGAACCAGTCGAGCCGGCTTTCAACGGGTACTGGATCTGTATCAGCTGTAACCATCCTTCCCGCAATGATTGAATTATATATTTCAACGATCCTCGGAAGATCATCAACTCTGGCATCCCTGTATTGAAGCATCGTCATCTAAGAAGCTAAATTCACCTTGTCATCAACAAGGTCGAGTTCGATTTTCAGATTATCAATAATGAATTCCTGCCGCTGGATCGTGTTCTTGCCCATATAATATTCCAGCAGTTGCTGAATATGCGTATCCTGCTTGATCATTACCGGCTGCAGCCTGATATCCGCAGCAATGAATTTTGCAAATTCGTCTGGTGATATTTCACCGAGTCCTTTGAAACGGGTGATCTCCGGCTTGCTGCCTAATTTTTTCACAGCTGCACCTTTTTCCTTTTCATCGTAACAGTAAATAGTTTCCTGCTTATTGCGAACCCTGAACAAAGGTGTTTCCAGTACATACACGTGCCCGTTCTTCACCAGGTCGGGAAAGAATTGTAAAAAGAACGTCATCAATAACAAACGGATGTGCATTCCGTCAACGTCTGCATCTGTAGCAATTACTATATTATTATAACGGAGCCCTTCATATGATTCCTCGATGTTAAGGGCATGCTGCAAAAGATTGAATTCCTCATTTTCGTACACTACTTTTTTGGTCAATCCATAACAGTTAAGTGGTTTGCCGCGCAGGCTGAATACCGCCTGGGTTTCAACATTGCGAGCCTTGGTAATGGAGCCGCTTGCAGAATCACCTTCAGTGATGAAGATGGTACTTTCTTTAGCCTTCTCTATGATCTTTTCCTTTTCCTTGCCGCTCGGTTCATCGTTCAGGTGATAGCGGCAGTCGCGAAGTTTTTTATTATGGAGATTCGCTTTCTTGGCTCTTTCATTTGCCAGTTTGCGTATACCTGAAAGTTCCTTTCTTTCTTTTTCATTCTGCTCAATACGTTTTTTCAATGCATCCGCAACAGTCGGATTTCTATGAAGGTAGTTATCGAGCTCTTTTGAAATAAAATCACCTACAAAGTTTCTCATGCTGGGGCCGCCTTCATACACAATCTGCGAACCGAGTTTCGTCTTTGTTTGTGATTCAAAAACAGGTTCCTGTACACGCACGGAAATGGCGGCACAGATGCTTCCCCTTATATCAGATGAATCATAATCTTTTTTATAAAAATCTCTTATTGTTTTAACGATCGCTTCCCTGAATGCCGCAAGGTGCGTTCCTCCCTGAGTGGTGTACTGCCCGTTAACGAATGAATAATATTCTTCACCATATTGGTTCTCATGGGTCATCGCAAGCTCAATGTCCTCAGCTTTCAATGATATGATCGGGTAGCGGATCTCATCTGCATTGGTTTTGCGTTCCAGCAGATCGAGCAAACCATTTTTGCTGACATACTTTTTTCCATTAAGGGTAATGATAAGGCCGGCGTTAAGGAAGCAATAATTCCATAACTGGTTGTCGAGATATTCATGTACATAATGAAAATTTTTGAACACCTTGTCATCAGGTATGAATGTGATCAGTGTTC
>Ga0111539_10007224_pt1 | contig 14232 bp, 7 predicted proteins | sample RhiMethybrSRZTD1_FD_79667 | JGI IMG/M metagenome (GOLD analysis project Ga0111539, IMG submission 79667) | Populus rhizosphere microbial communities from Tennessee, USA - Rhizosphere MetaG P. TD hybrid SRZTD1 (version 2) (version 2) | ecosystem: Host-associated > Plants > Roots > Rhizosphere >...
GCCGCCGCCTTCTCGCCGCTGGAGGGACGTCGAAAGTATTCGGGCCGGCCGCGGGCGCGCTCACCGCAGGGGCTTTCGCGGACGTCGAGATGCTCGGCTACGTGCCGGACGCATCCCTGCCGGGTCTCTACGCCGGCGCAGACCTCCTCGTCTATCCATCGCTCTACGAAGGATTCGGCCTGCCTCCGCTCGAGGCCATGGCCTGCGGCACGCCCGTCCTCGCATCGAACGCAGCGAGCCTCCCCGAAGTATGCGGCGACGCGGCGTGTTTCTGCGATCCCCGCGATGCTTCCGGCATGGCGCGTGCTCTCGAGGAGCTCCTCGCAGACGAGGCCGCGCGTACGCGGTTGCGCTTGGCGGGTCTCGAGCGCGCTCGTGGGTTCACTTGGCGCGAGTCGGCGCGCCGTCTCCTCGACGTGCTGGAGTCGAGTTTCGGGCGGTCTGTGACGTATCCCGCGGCGGGAGGCTCGGGTACACTCGGTGCCTCCGCGACCGCCGAATGAAAATGTCCGCCGCAAGCTCCGGCGCGCACTGCGCGCTCATCACCGGAATCACCGGCCAGGATGGCTCCTACCTGGCCGAATTGCTCCTCGAGAAAGGCTATGAGGTCTACGGCCTCGTGCGCCGGGTGAGCACGGCTTCCGTCGAGCGCATTGAGCGCATCCTCGAGCGCGTTCACCTCCTCCAGGGCGACGTAGGGGACATCTCGAGCCTCATCCGCGCGCTCGAGCGCGCGCAGCCGAACGAGCTCTACAATCTGGCGGCCCAATCTTTCGTGCCGGCGTCATGGGAGCAACCGCTCCTGACGTCGCAGACGAATGCGCTGGGCGCCGCGAACGTGCTCGAGGCAATTCGCCTCACGAATCCGAAAATCCGTTTCTACCAGGCCTCTTCGAGCGAGATGTTCGGAAAAACGGTGGAGTCGCCACAGAACGAGCGAACGCCGTTTTACCCGCGCTCTCCGTACGGCGTCGCGAAGCTTTACGGGCACTGGATCACGGTGAACTACCGGGAGTCGCACGGCATCCACGCCTCTTCGGGTCTGCTCTTTAACCACGAGTCCCCGCGGCGAGGACTGGACTTCGTGACGCGCAAGGTCACCCACGGCGCCGCCAGCATCGCGCTCGGATATGCAAAGAAGCTCCGGCTCGGCAACCTAGAAGCTCGCCGGGATTGGGGCTTTGCCGGAGACTACGTCCGGGCGATGTGGCTTATGCTGCAGCAGGAAAAGGCCGGCGACTACGTCATCGCCACGGGAGAGTCGCACTCGGTAAAAGATCTCGTGCAGGTGGCGTTCGAACGCGTCGGGCTCGACGGCCTGCGCTACATCGAGCTCGATCCTGCGCTCACGCGGCCGGCGGAGGTGGATCACCTCGTCGGTGACGCGTCCCTGGCCCGCGAGCGGCTTGGCTGGGCGCCGTCGATGGACTTTCGCACGCTGGTCCAGACGATGGTGGACCATGACATGGAGCTCCTGCAGCGAGGGCGCGCGCAGGCGCCGCCGATGCCTTCACGACCCGGCGTGGCGGCGGATGGACGCGGCCTGCCGGCCGAGGAGCGCGGCGGGAAGAAGCTCACGCTGGGAGAGTCGCTGTTTTCCTGAGAGGGAGTGCGATCACTCGAACCAGCGCTGGTGCCAGTAGACGGCGTTCAGTAGCGTCCAGAGGTGGAACGACCATCCTCCAGACGCGCGCTGCTCGGCGAAGAGCCGGTGCACGCAATCGGCGTCGACAAGGCGCTCTCGCACCAGAACGGAGCGATCGAAATCCGCACGGCATCGATCGGCGAAGTCGCCTTCACGGAGCCACTCGTCCATGGGTGCGCCGAAACCCTGCTTCTTTCGGTGGATGATGTCGCGGTCGAGGAAAGGCTCTGCGGCTTTCTTGAGCACGTGCTTGCCGACGCCGTCTTTGAGCTTGTACTCGTCCGGCACGCGGCGCGCTAGCTCGACGACTTCGAAATCGAGAAACGGCACGCGCGCCTCGATCGAGTGGGCCATGGTGCATTTGTCGACGCGCATGAGGAGATGCTCCGGCAGGCGGATCTTGTGCTCCAGGTAAGGGATTTTCTGGAGGACCTCCGGCGAGCGAAGGCGTCCGTTGAGAGGAGCCAAGTGGTGGCGCACGATGCCGTGACTGTCGAGCGCCGCGAAGGGGGCCGGCAGCAGGCCCTCGACGGGGCATCGAACCTCCTGGCGGAAGGGCTCGGCGTATGGCGTTAGCTGCGCCCGCCGCGAGCCCCACCAGCACGCGGCGCCGCCCCAGAAAAGCTCCTCGCCCGCCTCGGCACGCCGGGTGATGTCGCGGTCCTCCTCGGATTCGAGGAGAGGGACTACGCCGCTCCGCAAGCCGAGGAGCTTTTTCAGAAAGCCGCGCCCGCGGCCTCCGGCGCGCTCGAGCGCGGGGTCGTAGACGCCGAGCTGCTTTTTGCGGTAGTGCTCGCACCACCAGTAGCCGAGCCAGTTCTCATCGGCGCCTTCCCCGACCTGCACCACGGTGGTGCCGCTCTCCCGGACGAGCTTCGCAAGGAAGTAGAGCGGGATGCAGACGTTGTCCGCGATGGGCTCATCCTGCACCTCGATCAGTGTGGGCAGCACGTCCTGCATCTGCCGCCGGCCGATCCGCACCTCGTGGTGATCCGTCGCATAGCGCTCGGCCACACGGCGCGCGAATTGAAACTCGTTGTAGCTCTCGTGACCTTCGTACCCGATGGAGAAAGTCGTGACCGGTCGGCTCATGAGCTCGCTCATGAGAGCGACGTTCATACTTGAGTCCACGCCGCCCGAAAGGAGCACTCCGAAAGGCACGTCGCAGACCATGCGGCGCTGGATCGACTTCCGCAGCACGGACAGAAGCTCGCGCGCGCAGTCTTCCTCGCTGACTTTCGCGGGATCGAGCACGAGCGAGCGGTCCGGCCGGCAGTCCCACCATTCCTCCGCTCGCGCGTTGCCGTTGGAATCGATGGAGACGCGCCAACCGGCGGGGATCTTGAAAATCCCCCGGAAGAGCGTCAGCGGAGCTGGCGCGACGATGAAAGTGAGGTAGTGCCACAAGGCGGTGAGGTCCATCGCGACGCTGACGTCGGGGTGCACGAGCAGCGCCTTGATCTCGGAGGCGAAAAGCCAGTCTCCTCGCGACGTCCGGGTCAGGTAGACGGGCTTAATGCCCACGCGGTCGCGCACCAGGTGGAGCTGAGGCCGCGCGCGGTCGCGACGGTCCCAGATGGCCACGCCCCACATGCCATTGAATCGATGGAAAGCGTCGAGCCCCCACTCCTCATAGCCGTGGATGATCGTCTCCGTGTCCGAGTGCGAGCGGTAGCGATGCCCCCGGCTCTCGAGCTGCGGCCGCACTTCGGCGTGGTTGTACACCTCGCCGTTGAAAACGACTTGCACCGAGCCATCCTCGTTGGCCATGGGCTGGTGACCGGCAGGCGAGAGATCGATGATGCTGAGCCGGCGGTGGCCGAGGTAGACGCGGTCGTCGTGCCAGACGCCGGCGTCGTCCGGTCCACGATGCGTCATGCGGTCGCGCATCGCATGGAGCGTTGCCAGGTCCCCGGGGGACTCCGAGCCGGGGCGCGCTTTAAGGATGCCGACGATGCCGCACATGGAAAGGGGCCGTCCGAGGACGGGCGAGCCTCGTATTAACCGAGCGCCGTCCGGTTGACAAGGCGCGCCAGGGGGCCGCTCTCCGTGCCGTCCACGCGCCGGCGTGCTGCGCGCGCAGTTCGGTTGGGCTCTTAGCCTTCCTGGGTCATGAGCGCGTCCCCGTCCTCGAGGGACGAGCCGAGGATCTGCGTCGGCTCCGGCCCAGCGACCATTGTCAAGGGGTTCGCGGAAGCATCCTGCGTCACGACGCTGCAAGCGATGGCGGCTGGCTCGGCGCCGGGGGCCGGCGGCGCGGAAAGGTCAAGGTCGACCGGATGCGGGAGAGTGTTCCTTGCTCGATCCGTGAGCAAGCGGAGCCGGGGCTTGTCCGGGGACGAAGGATTGCGCGCGAGGACGACTCCGCGCTCCCCCGTGGTGAGCTCCACGATGCTGCCCACGGGATAGGAGCCCTCGGCGTCGTAGACGAGTCGAACGAGCGGGAGCCGCCCGTTCAGCGCAGGCATCGAGTACATGACTCGGATGGCTTTTTCGGGCGAGAGCGCCTGCTTGTACGGCCGCACCGCCGTCAGCGCTTCGTAAATGTCGACGACGGAAATCAGCTCCGTGACCCAGTCCGTTCCGTAGCAAGGCCGGGTCTTGGGGTACGAAGTCATCTCGGGGCTGAGGTGATGGCCGAAGGCCACCGCGACGCACATCGGGTCGACTCCATCGACGCCGAGCAGCATTTCGGCGCCGCAGCTCGGGTGCGCCTGCAGGCACCGGAACTCGGCTTCGGTGAGGCGCGACGGCTTGTAGATAATCTCGACAGGGATGCGCATCTTCCCAACGTCGTGGAGCAGGGCCGAAAGCGAGAGCTTCGATAGGATGTCCCGGTCGCTCACGAGCCGTGAGGCGACTTTGGTGGCGATCAGCGAGACATTCACCGAATGGTGAAAAGTGAAGTCGTCGAAGTAGCTGCGGGTAGGGAGCGGAGCCTCGCCATTCGAGTCGGAAAACAGGTCCACGACGCGGTCGGCGGCACCCTGGAGCGCAGCGTAGTCGAAGGTGCGGTCGTTCTCGAGGTCGGAGAAAAGCGCGCAGTACGCCGAGAGCACGCTCTCGAAAGTCTGCGTCGACACGAGGAACTCGGGCACGCTCACGCCGAAGAGGCCGCCGCCCCCCGCGGACAAGCTCGCGTCGCGCGCCAGGGCGAGCGCGTTAGCCTCCTCAACGGTGTACAGCCGGAAGCCGTCGGCATCTGTCGCTGCGCGCTGGCCGGCCGCGGCCGGCTCGATGAGCTGCGAGCGCTGCTTCGCCGCGAGCCCGGCCATGAGCGCGTCCACCTGCGCGGCGGAGATGCCTTTCTGAAGCTGCAAGGCCCCTAGCTCCAGCCGCTCGGCCGTCTTCTTCAGCCGTTCCCCGTGCGCGGTCAGGTGAATGAGCGGCAGCCTGCGGAACTCGACCTGAGAGTCGCTGAAGTGATACGCGACCGTTTTGCCAGCGCCACTCCGCTCAAAGTACTTCGCAGCCTCAGCGACGACGACGTCCTTGGCTTTCTCCGAGCGCGGGTGGGCGCGACCGTAGATCTGGACCTCGTAGAGGCACAAACCGACGAATTCGAAGAGGCGCTGCGCGTTCTTCAGCGCGACGCGATCGATGGTTCCGACCATCAGCTCTTCCTCTCCTGCGCGGCCATTCGAGCCATCGCCTTACGAATCGGCTTCCGGTAGACGTGCAGCAGTCCAGAACGAGCGCGAATGACCCGATCGACGAATGCGGTGGCGGCCTCCACTTGCATGCGAGCCAGGGCCAGACAGGCGGCTTCGACCTCGGCGAGCACGGGCTCGGGATGGTTGTTGTTCAAGTTGACGATATCGATCAACGCGTTGATCACTTCGGGCGTCGGAAACTTCCCGAACTGCTCGATCGCGCACACGCGGATCTCGGCAGGCCCGCGCTCGAGTGCCGTGAAAATCAGGTGCTCCCCACCCGCCGTCCCGGGAGGGATGCTCGTGAGGAGCATCGAGACTTCGGCGGGCTCCTGGTGCGCCATGTACTCGTGAAAAGCCTCGCGAATCTCTCTCGGTGAGTGCCCTCGCAGCACCTTGCTCACGCGAGGCCGCGTGAAGCAGACCGGATCCCATTGCACCCACAGAGCAGCGAGGACCGGGTCGGTGGCCAGGACTCGCAGGTGCTCGAGCGCCATGTCGGTGCCAGGGGGGCCGCCGCTCTGCAGTAGGAGCGCCAGCACCGCGACGGCTTTCCTGGGGCTCGCCTTGCTCAGCCGGCCGAACAGACAATGGAGTCGGTCGGCGCTCAGATTGGGCCGCACGACCTCGTCGAGGCACTGCGCGGCCTCCTGCACGTTCTCGAACTGGCGCAAGAGCTCCACGAGCAGCGCCTCGACTTCGGGCACCCAGTTCTCCAGGAGGAATGCCGTGATGCGAGCCATGGAGCTTTTGAGGGAATCGTTGCCGGCGGGCATCGAGAGGAGCGTTTTGACGATCGCGCCGATCCGCGGCTCGATGAATTCCCGATGCTTCTTGCTCGAAAGGAGCTCGAGGACGGTCAGCAGGTAGCGGTCTTTCCACGGGACGAGGCGCAAGGCGCGCCCCATCTCCTCCACGTTGTATGTGGTCGCGGCGAACCTCTGGAGGAATCGCGTGTCGCTGTCCCTTGAGCGCCCTGTGTGCGTCTCGAGAGCGTGCTCGGGACGCACCGTCTGCGCCAGGGGGGCTTCCGTGGTGGGAGGCGGCGATGCGGCCGGCCCAGCCTGCGTTTGGAAAAGGAACGAGAGCCGAGCGCGCTGCAGCTCGACGGTTCCATACCCGCTGCCGCCCGCTCTCGATTCGAAGGATTCCTGCAATCGCCTCACGAGGAAGCTCGTTTGGCCTGCGTCGGAGTAGGCGCGCGTGGATCCCTCGAGGACCTGCTGGTTGCTCGCGAGAAAGTCGACAAGCCTGCTGACGTTTTCGGAGATCTGCTCCGCTGTCTGCTGGGTCGCGCCTCCCGGCAGCGCAGCCTCCGATGCGGTGCGCAAAACCTCCCGGATGAGGTCCACGCCACGCTGCTCTTCCCCTTGCGAGCTCTTCTGCGCCTCGGCGATAGAGTCCCGGAGACGCAAGAGCTTTGCCAGAAATGCAGGCTCGATGACTTTCTGCCTCAAAGGCTCGCGAAGCGCGGGTGGCACGCCGGAAAGCCACGCCTCGATCAGCTGCTCCGGCAGTCCGGCGGCCAGGGCCGCGGTGACTTCGTCAGCCGGCGGGAGAATGTCCGTGAGATCGTCCTGCTCGTAGACGTCGATGCTGATGTGCATCCACGCGGCGTACCTGGGCGCGTCCTGCCCTTCCCCTTCCGGTTGCGCGGCGACGCCTCGGTGGACGAGCCGCAGGAAGTCGAAAAGCTCGTCCGTCGACACTCCCGGCCGGATCGTGAGCTTCCGGATGAGATTCCGCCGCAGCAGTTTCGCGAGGTTGTCCCCTTCGGAGGCGGCCGTGGCCGGAGCCGCATCTTCCGCGCAGAGGGAGCTGTCGACCGTGAAAGGCGCGCCGGAGAGATCCGCGTAGAGCCGCACCTCTTCCTGGACCGTCTTCGCCGCCTTCAAGAGAAGCGGATGATCATTCGGGTAGAGGCCGACATTTTTTCGGAAGGACAGGAGCTGCGCCGACAGCCGTTCATGGATTTCGTCCGCAGGTGTGGAGGGGCCTGCAGTGTGCTTTTTCTTGGTTCGGATGCTGCCTGACATGAATTTGCCCCGCCAGCGCCGTACGGTTGCCGCGGCTCCGTCGAGGGGGAGCCTGCACGGGCGACTTGGACGTGGACCAGAGCTTTGGCTTGTCTACGAAGCCGTGTCGCTTTCCGCGCTATCGCAACGCCGGCTCGGGTCCGAGCCGGCGCCGACGTGCGCGGATACCGCGCGATGCTTTAATGAGGAGTCTTCATCAGATCGGCAGACCGACCTGGGACGCTTCGGGTTTCGGACCTAACGGGCGCTTTAGGACCGATAATTCGCGCCTACCGCAGTAGCCGTCCCCGCGGCGTTCGCTTGAGCTCGCGCCTCTTCTGGGTTAAGAACATCGAGTTCCTCCCGGTATAAGCCGTTGAAGCAAGTCCTAGGCAAGAGTGACGGGGTCCTCGTAGCGCGCCTCCCCGTGCCAGGCGTCGGGCCGCACGACGTTCTCGTGCGGAACCGCTACTCCATGATCAGCACCGGCACGGAGACGGCGAGCATGCAGAGTGGAGGCGCTGCGCCGGTGGACGCCGCGGCCGATGAGCGCGTGCCCGAGCTGTACCTGCTCGAGGAGCATGCTCTGCCGCCACCCTCCCTGTGGCAGCTCGAAGCTTCCGCGCGGATGGTTGCATCCAGCGGCGCCTCCATCGTGGAGACTTCCGCGGCCGAGTACGCTTACGCGCTCCTATCGCCCCTCATCGAGATTGACCCCACGGACCGCCACCTCTTCACGGTGCGCGTCCGCCGCCACGACGGCAACGTGAGCTGCGGCATCCTCGCCGCGGATGGCTCGACGTGGCTGTGCATCCAGAGCCATCCCTATCCGCACCCGGAGATGGCGTTTCGGCTGTACCTCGACGCCGCGCCCGGAGAGAAAAGAGATGTCCGCATCGTCATCTCGAACCATCGACCGGGGGCCGCTGCCCCATCACGGTTTGAGGCTCTCTCGGCGTCGCATGCGAGCTGGGCGCCCGCTCCCGGCGCCGCGCCAGCTCCCGCGCGAGGAGAAGGCGACGTTGTGGGTCGAGAGGCGTGGGGTTGGAAAAGCGCGGTGAAGTCGCTGCTCGAGCGTTGGACGGGAGAGAAAAACTCCAGGGCCGAGCAGGCTCTGCGGCGATGGCATTCCCTCCTGACCGGCCGCGCCGGCGCAGAGGCTCGCGCTTCCATCGTCACGGCGGATGGCTTGCCTCTCAGCGAGATGCCGCACCAGGGCTGGAACCTCGGCTACTCGTCCGCGGGCGAAGTGATCGCGGTCGGCTCCGAGGTCCGCGACGTGGCGCCGGGAGACCTGGTCGCTTGCGCCGGCGCCGGGATGGCCAATCATGCGGAGTTCGTGTCCGTCCCGGTCAACCTCGTCGCGCGCCTTCCCGCGAGCGTCGATTGTCGGGCCGGCTGCTCCGCGACCGTGGGAGCGATCGCGCTGCAGGGAGTACGGAGAGCCGAGCTACAGCTGGGCGACAAGGTCGTCGTGATCGGCCTGGGTCTCATCGGGCAGCTCACGGCGCAGCTCGCGAAGGCGGGCGGAGCACGAGTCTACGGTTTCGATCTCGACGCGGAGCGCGTGGCCCGCGCGCGCGCGCGTGCGATCGACGATGGCACGGCGGTCGAAGCCGAGATCGTCTCCCTCGTGCGGCGCGTGACCGGCGGGCACGGCGCGGACGCAGTGATCTTGACGGCGGCGTCGAAATCGGACGGCCCGATTAACCTGGCGATGCGGCTCGCGCGGCGGCGGGGGCGCGTCGTCGTGAGCGGCGACGTCGACCTGCACCCTCACCGCCAGGACTTCTACCAAAAAGAGATCGACCTCCGCATGGCGACCTCCTACGGTCCTGGCCGCTACGACGCCACCTACGAGCTCGAAGGTCGCGACTACCCCTTCCCTTACGTCCGCTGGACGGCGCGCCGCAACCTCGAGAGCTTTCTCGATCTGGTCGCTTCGGGAGCCGTGGACGTGACCGGCTTGATCGACGCGGAGTTCCCCGTCGCTCAGGCTCCCGGGGCCTATCGCGAGCTGATGCAGATCGGACGCCGCCCTCTGGCGGTGCTGCTCTCCTACCCGGACGACGGCGCGGCTCCGCTCCGCGACGCCATGGGCCGCCCAGCGCCGTTCGCGCACCGCGCCACAGCGCTCGAGCTGAAAGGCGGCCTGCCGCTGCGGGAGGGCGCACGCAACGTGGTGCTCGTGGGCGCAGGAGCTTTCGCCCAAAGCATGCTGGCGCCGCGCCTCCTCGAGCAGCCGGAGCTTTTTCAGATTTATGGCGTGGTCTCCCGCCGCGGCGTGCCCGGCTCGAATTTCGCACGCACCCTCGGTGTCGGGCGGATCGCTTCCGAGCTCGATCCTTTCCTGGCCGATCCGGCGGTCGACGCGGTCGTGATCGCGACGCGGCACAACGAGCACGCCGGGCAGGCGCTGCGCGCGCTGGAGGCCGGCAAGCACGTGTTCGTCGAGAAGCCGCTCGCGATCACGCGCGAGCAGCTCGAGGAGCTCACGTCGGGGATCGATCGTCTCGTCGCCGCCGAACGCCCTGTCCTCCTGGTCGGCTTCAACCGGCGCTTCAGTCCGGCCGTCTCGAAGCTCCGCGAGGCGCTCGCCTCACGCCGCGGGCCGATGATGCTTTCCTACCGCGTGAATGCGGGGTTCATCCCGGCCGATCACTGGGTGCAGGGCCCCGAGGGCGGCGGCCGCAACCTCGGGGAGGCGTGCCACATGTACGACGTGCTGCGCAGCCTCACGGGCGCACCGGTCATCGGCGTCCGCGCGGCGGGGATCGGGGAGCGGCCCGCCGGCACATTGGGCAACGATAACTTCATCGCCACGATCGAATATGCCGACGGCTCCATCGCGCAGTTGACCTACACGGCGCTGGGGCCCGGCGCGGGCTTCCCCAAAGAGCGGCTCGAAGTCTTCGCGGAAGGGGCCGCATTCGTGCTCGACGACTACTGCCGTTTGAGCCAGACCGATCGCAGCGAGCCCCTGTGGGAGGGGAGCGTCGACAAAGGCCACGCCGAGGAGATGCGGCGTTTCGGAGAGGCGCTGCGAAAGGGTGACGGCGACCCGATCCCGCTCGACGAAATCCTCGAGACGACGGCGCTCGCTCTCCGCATCGAAGAGTTGATCCACGGCCGTTGAAGCGTCGAGGCAGGCTGAGTCGCGGGAAGCGCGATGGTCTCGAAGGTCAGGAGAGCGATGGCCCTGCGATCGCTTCGCCCTCGGGGCGGTTGCTCCGCAGAGGCATCTCCCGCCGAGGCGCGTCCACTTCCGTTTCCGCCTCGCCGACGCCCGTCGTGACCACGCGGAAGCCCGCAAGCCGCAGCGAGGTGTGGTTGAGGGCATTGCGGCAGTCGGCGATCACTCTCCCCTGCATGTTCTCGAGGAAGAGTTTGGAGGAGAGGCAGCGGTAGTCCCGATGCTCCGTCACGAGCACTGCGGCGGCGGCGCCCGCGAGCGTGTCCGCGAGATCTGCGGAGACCTGGAAGCCATGATGTCTGCCCGGCGCGACGTGCGGGTCGTGGATCGCCACCCGGATCCCGGCGTCGCGCGCCCGGGCGGCGATGAGGAATGCCGGGCTCTCTCGGGGGTCGTCGATGTCGGCCTTGTAAGCTGCGCCGAGAATCGCGAGTTTGCTGCCGGGCGGAACCGCCCCGGCCGCGAGCAGCCGGTCGAGGATTCGTAGGCCCTGACCGTCGTTCACCTCGCGCGCTGCGCGCAGGAGCGCGCCGTGCTGCGGGAATTGCTCGATCAGGAACCAAGGGTCGACGGGAATGCAGTGCCCGCCGACGCCGGGGCCGGGCCGCAGGATGCCGACGCGCGGGTGCAAGTTGGCGAGCTCGATCGCGCGCCAGACGTCGATGCCGCTGTCCTCGGCGATCCTCGCGAACGAGTTGGCGAGCGCCACGTTCACGTCGCGGTAAGTGTTCTCCATGAGCTTCGTCAGCTCGGCGGTGAGGTCATCTGTGAGCGTGATCTTGCCCTGGCAGAAGCGCTGGTAGATCGCGCGGGCTGCCTCGGCGCATCGAGGAGTGAATCCGCCTATGACGCGATCATTGTTCACGAGCTCGGCGAACGTGTTGCCCGGCAGCACGCGCTCAGGGCAGTAGCAGAGGTTGAAGTCGCGGCCCGGCTCGAGCCCCCCCTCGCGGAGGATGTCGGCAACGAGGCCGCGCGTCGTGCCGACCGGCGAGGTCGACTCGAGCACGACGAGGTTCCCGGGGCGCAAGTGCGGGGCGATGGCCTGCGCGGCAGCACGCACGGCTCCGAGGTCCGCGCCTTTGCGCGAGTCGAGCGGCGTGGGGACGCACAGGATGAAGGTGTGGGACGGCTCCGGAGCCGTCGCGGCCACGAGGTTCCGGCTCTGGAAAGCCGCGCTGACGACGGTGGCGAGTCCGCTTTCCCTGAGCTTCGTTCGGCCCTCGTTGAGCGCAGCCACGACCTCGGGGTCGATGTCGACGCCGAGCACTTGGAACCCTGCGCTCGCGAGCAAGCTGGCCGTGGGGAGACCCACGTACCCCAGCCCCAGGACGCAGACTTCAGCCATGGACTTCTCGGGATTCTCCGGTGCGTGACGCGCAGGCCTGCTTTCGCGACCCCAAGAACATAACCGCTGCCGCTCCAGCACGCCACACGTCGCGAGGCGCGCGCGATGCGGCCCGACGCGGCCATCTACGCTCCGCGAGAGCGCTGAGCTCAGGCCGGGGGCGCATCTCCCGCGATCTCGCCGGCCCGGCGCCGCAATGATGCGAGTCGAGCTTCTCGTAGCGCCGATTGCACTCCCGCAAGCTCCGCGGCGTCTTCGCGCCGGCACGCGACGACGCGAAGGATGGGAGCGAGAAGGAGCGCACGCTCGAGCAGGATGCACGCCGGGCCCAGCATGTTGTCCGCAGTCAGGGCCTCGGGCGGGATCTGGTAGGGCAGCTCGAAAGACGACAGATATGCGAGCGCTCCAGGGTGTCGGCCCATGAAGTAGAGCAACATCTCGAGCCGATTGAGGCTGAACTGCGCGTCGACGTCGAGCACCGTAAGGCCCAAGGATTCGAGCATCCGCTCGATCGCTGGTGCGTGGAACAGATTGATGTGGCCGGGGCAGTGCACGCCGCCGTGGACCCAAAGGCACTCTTCGCGGAGGAACCGGACGGGCGGGCTGTCCAGGTTGGGGACGGTGAGAGCGATGAGCCCACCCTCGGCGAGCGCCGGTAGCACCGCTGCGATGGCTCGCCGCGGCGACGCGACGTGCTCGAGCGTCTCCCAGAACGAGAGCAGGTGAATCTCGCCGTGCGGCAGGAGGACCTCGGGCTCGAAGACGCGCAGGCCCTGCGCTCGAGCGAGCCGGACCGACACTTCCTCCACTTCGATCCCGCAGGCATCGAAGCCCAGCTCCCGTGCTGCAACCAGAGAGTGGCCGCACCCGCAGCCCACGTCGAGGTAAGTTTTCTCCCGCAGGAAAGGCGCCAGCTCCTGCAAATAGCCCCCGATACGCAGGCGGTCCTGTCGCGCCCGCTCCGGCGTCTCCCGCTGCTCGAGGATTCGCTCTGAGAGCCGCCGCGCCGCGGGGTGCAGCTGAAAAAACTTCTCGAATAGGTATCCATCGACGACGCGCGGCACGAACCAGCAGCCGCACGCGGCGCAAGCGTGGAAGGGGTAGCCGTCGTAGCTCTCGAAAAGGAAGCGGTGGTCCATGCTCTTGCACGCGGGGCACGGCCGCGCCGGCAATGCCGCGATGAGCTGTTTTCCGTGAGCTCGCCAGAGACGCACCGCTTCGGCCCAATCCGCATGATCGACGACCGCGAACGGGCTCTTGAGCCAGACCTCGGCATCCTTCAGTTGCGTGCCGCTGGCGGAGTCCGGGTCGGATGGATGGCGCTCAGTGGGCTCCGCTGCAAGAGTCCGTACGAGCTCCACGATGCCTCGGGAAATGTGCCGGAAAGCGCCTTCGAAGGTGCTCGGGGGCACGCTCGGGGGGGCCGTTGGCGTGGATACGCACTCCGGTGCGGTGGCCGGCGCGTCCACGGGCACCGCAGCCTCCGCAGATTTCGGCATGCTCTCCGCGGCGACGTCCAGCGCCGGCTCGCTTTCGGCAGGCCCCGGCAGCGCTGAGATGGCAGCAGAGACGTCGGCAGAGACAGAAGCAGACTCGCTCGGGCCGACCTCCTCGGCGGGCGGCGAGCTTTCGGTCTGCGAAGCCCGCTGCTCCGCAGCGTTCGGAGGTTCGATCGCCACGGTCGCGACTTTGTCGATCGGCTTGTCGTCCATCCGGGTTCGGAATCCTTCGCTCGTGGCCGGTAGTGGTTTGCGTCCTGCTCGGCACGAACTGAAGTCATTCTATAGCAACTCCCGGGGTTGGGAGGTCGCGGACGGTGACGTGGGCCGGCCGGTACAGTCCGCGACGCGTGCACGACTCGGGCATTTTAGACCTGTCCGCGCGCCGCGCTCGTCCTGCGCCTCCTCCATCGCCCGACTAGCCGGCAGGCGGAGACGGCGAGCCAGCCGGCGAGGAGCGGCAGCACGATGAGGACGACCCCGATGCCGGCAAGAATGCAGGGCGCCGCGACTTTCTCCAGACCCACGACGAGCATTACCGTACGATCGCCGGCGGCGACGCAGACAAGCGGGGACATTTGATGCAGAACGATTGCAGCCGCCGGGCTCACGCAGCTCAGCAACGCGTAACCTGCTAGTAGGCAGGCAAGAGTCTTCCGCGGGAAAGGTCGTCCGCGAGCACGGCGGAAAGTGAGCACCGTCGTGCCCAGGAGTGCCGTGGGAAAGGCAACGTACTGAAGCACGGGATTATCGGCGAGGTAAAACAGGCTGCGTTCGAGCTTGGGCCAAGGGTAAATGAAACTGCCCCGTCCCCCGGAATCTATGAAGAGGTCTCCCGAGGCGATGAAGAGGCTCCAGGCAAGAAGCGTCAGCACCAGC
>Ga0111539_10007225_pt1 | contig 14232 bp, 6 predicted proteins | sample RhiMethybrSRZTD1_FD_79667 | JGI IMG/M metagenome (GOLD analysis project Ga0111539, IMG submission 79667) | Populus rhizosphere microbial communities from Tennessee, USA - Rhizosphere MetaG P. TD hybrid SRZTD1 (version 2) (version 2) | ecosystem: Host-associated > Plants > Roots > Rhizosphere >...
GCGGCCCAACGCGGGCCTGCTGATCGACACGCTGCACCAGCACTCGTCGGGTGAATCGCCAGCGGTTCTTGAAGAGCTGACGGTGCCGGTGCCGCTCGTGCACATCAATGACGCGCCGGCCAAGGTGCCGGTGGATGTCGAGGCGCGCCGGCGGATCGCACGTGAAGAACGGTTGCTGCCAGGTGAAGGTGGAATCGATCTGGCCGCGATGCTGCCGCACTTCCCGCGCGACGTGGTCTATGCCGTCGAAGCACACAACCCGGCGCGCGCCGCCGCGCTCGGTCCAGCGGCGTACGCGCGGCTGGCGTTCGAGAAGACGTCGCGTTGTCTGAGAACGGTGTTCGGGCGCAGCTCCTGAACGGAGCTGCGCCCCAGGAAACTAGAAGTTCAGGCGCCAGCCGCGACCGGCGGCGGCTCACCTACCAGCCGAGGATTTCGAACCGAGCCTGCGTGCAGGCTCGCACGATGTTGAGATACCGCGCCGTGCGGTCCACGCCGTACAGGAGCGGGTTGGTCTTGAGCGCCGCGAAGTTGTCGTCGACGTACTTCGTCCGCGCCAGGATGTTCATGTTCGTGTTCGGATGCACCTGCATCACGGACTCGACCTTCGCCTTGATCCCCTCGTCCCAGATGTGCTCGTAGCCGCCGATGAACGACGCGCGGTTCGGGATGTCGCTGCCCGCGGTGACGATCAGGATCGGATGGCTCTGGCCCTTCCACTTGACGGGCACGATCGCGCCGATCGATCCGGGCGTGTGGCCCGTCATCTGGAAGATCTGCATCTTCGTGTCGCCGACCTGGATCACCATCCCGTCCTGCGCGTCGATGTCGTGCGTCATCAACTTCGGCGGCGCTGCCGGTGCGGGCGGCGGCGTGGGCGCCGGCGCTCCGGGTGCGGCATCCGCCGCGCCACGGCCGCGGCCCCGGCCGCCGCCAAATCCGCCGATGGTCCTCATGTACAGCGGCCAGTCGTCGCGGCCCATGATCACCTTGGGGTGATACATCCGCTGGATGTACTCGCCGCCACCGGTGTGGTCACCGTGGTAGTGGCCGAACGCCATGTAGCGGATCTTCGCCGGGTCGAGGCCGAACTTCTTCATGCTGGGCACGAGCACGTTCATGGCCTCGTCTTCGTTGTTCAGCGCATCCCACAGGATGTAGCCGTCGTTCGTCGTGACGAGAAACGCACCGACGCCCGTGTCGCCGAACCAGTAGAGGTTGTCGAACAGATGCTGCCCGCCGAGCGAGACTTTCGGGCTCGGCGCACCGTAGGGCTTCAGCGCCGGCTCGCTCTTCGGCACGCCGATGTTCGCGCGCGCCGTGTTGCTCGCGCCGCCGTCGGCCTGGCAGAAGATGGTCTGATCGAACTGCAGATCCGGATCGTTGCCGGCGAGCTGCGTGGCTTTGTCCACGTAGGCCTTCCCCGACGCGGGCATGTTGTCCCATTGCTCCTTCGTCGGGTAGTTGCCGCCGCCACCGCCTCCGCCGCCGGCACGACCGCGACCGGCCGCGCCGGCTTGCGCGCCCGCGGCGCCCTGCCCGCCCGCCTGCTGCGGAGGCGCGGCCTGCGCGTACACCAGCGACGCCGCCACGACACTCGCTCCGAGTCCCACGAGAATCTTCCTGAGCATCACGCCCTCCAAAAAAATCTTGTCTGACTCGCTCTCCTCGCCCGGACGATCTATTGCACCGCGTAGGCAATCACGCGCGGGCCCGAAATGACGACGTACTGCTTGCCGTCCGCGCCCTTGTAACTGATGGCGTGATCCCCCACGTTGAAGCCCGGACTCGTCGTCCACAGCTCCTTACCCGTCATGGCATCGAACGCGCGGAACTGACCGTCCGCGGTGCCGCCCATGAACACGACGCCTCCGGCGGTGGCGAGCGGCGCGCCGGAATTCGTGGCGGTGCCGGTCTTCGGAATGCCCTTCGCCGTCAGTTCCTTGTACTCGCCGAGCGGAACACGCCACACGATGTCACCGGTGTTGGCGTTGATCCCGAACAGCTCGGCCCACGGAGGCTGATTGCACGGAAAGCCCTCGCGATCGAGGTAGTAGTCGAACGGCATCTTCGTCTTGCCGAACGACGGGAGGACATCCGACGAGAGCATCGCGGAGAGCTGGCCGATCGTGGCGACGTTGCGCGCCGTGGCGAAGACCATGCCGCGGCCGGGATCGAACGCACTGCCGTCGTTGCTGCCGCCGCCGGTCGATCCGGGAAACGAGATGCTCGGCACCATCCCGTACGGCGTGTACGGGCCCATCTGCACGGCCTGGTCGTAGATCTCGGTGCAGTACTTCTGCGCCTCGGGCGAGATCTTCGACACCTCCGCGCGCGTCATCGAGAGGCGCGTGATCGGCTCGGGCTTGACCGGGAACGGCTGCGTCGGCCACGCTGCATCGCCGAGCGCATCGGTCGGCGGAATCTTGCGCTCCTCGACGCCGAAGATCGGCTCGCCCGTTAGACGGTTCAAGAAGAACAGCAGGCCGGTCTTCGTCCCTTGCACGATGGCGGGAATCCGCTGACCGTTCTTGTTGACCACCGCGAACATCGGCGGTGCGTTGAGGTCGCCGTCATAGAGGTCGTGGTGCGCGGTCTGAAAGTGCCACTTGTACTTACCGGTCGCCGCATCGATGGCCACGACGCTCGCAGAGTACAAGTTCGATCCGGGCCGGCTGTTCCCGTAATTCTGATCGACGGCGTTGCCCAGCGCGACGAACACGAGTCCGTTCTCGTTGTCCACCGTCATCGGCTGCCACGACCCCGGACCTTTCCGATCCTGCCAGCCGTTGGTGCCCCACGTGCCGAAGTTCGGATCGCCCGGCTGCGGCACCGTGTGGAACCGCCACACTTCCTTGCCCGTCAGCAGATCGAAACCGCGAAGGTCGCCCGGAATGCCCCACCGGTTGTGCTCGCCGGTGCGGCCCGGAAAAATCGCGAGATTCTTGTAGACCACCACCGGCGAGGCGATCGTGTACGACTCGCCGCCCGGAATGCGGTCCATGATGCCGTTCACGAGATCGATGACGCCAACCTGCGGCACGAGCTTGCCTGTCCTGGCGTCGAGCTGCACGAGCTTGCCGCCGCTGAGGGTGACGAGCACGCGCGGCGCGTTCGGTGGCGTCCCGGGCCAGTAGGTCATGCCGCGCCGGATGGCGCCGCCTGTGGTGGCCTCGCTCAGCGCAAACTTCCACGCTTCCTTGCCGGTGTCGGCCGCGAGCGCAATCACGTTGCCGCCGGCGACGAAGTACATGAGGTTGTCGATGACGATCGGCGCGGCGCCGCCCGGTTCGTACGTCCACGCCTGCGTGAGGCGCGTGACATTGGCCGTGGTGATCTGATCGAGCGGCGTGTATTTCATCGCGCCGACATCGCCGGCCACCGCGGGCCAGTCGGTGGGACTCTGCGCGTCGACGGATGCGAGGCCACCCAGCAACAGCGCCGCAACCACAGGAACGGACCACCGCGTCATGTTCGGTCTCTCCGGGAAAACGGCGCCAGCATAGCACTCTTATACAGGCATTGACATGTCTTAATGGCGCTCCCTATACTCCGGCCATTCCGTCACACGCGACCTCGCGCACCGGCAGATCGGATCGGCCATGAACCGACGAACGTTTCTTCACGGAAGTCTGACGGCCGCGCTGGCCGGATCGGCCGCCGCTCGCGCGGCGTGGGCGCAAACGCCACCCACCGGACGTGGTCGCGCCGCGGGACCGCCGGCGCCACCGCCCGCGCCCGCCGGACCGCGCAAGCTCGTCCTCGACGTGAACTCGCGCGCCCTGCAGTGGATGCGCACTGCGGATGAACTCGCCGACGCCGCCGTCGAGATGGTCGTCGGCGGCGTGTGCCTGTCGGTGCAGCCGTTCCCTGGCCACATCGATCCCGCGCGCGTCGCACAGGATCTTCCCGCGTTCGCCACGCGCATCCGCAGCCGTGGACTTCGCGTGACGCAGATCAAAGGTCCCGCGATCCGCGACGTCAGCGAACCGCACACCGAGGCCATCATCGGCGCCGCCGCGCAGGCCGGGTGCACGCACTACTCGCTCGGCGGCTACACGTACGACCTCACGAAACCGCTGGCGCCGCAACTCGACGCGATCAAGCTGAAGCTCGCCCGCTTCGTGCAGCTCAACATCAAGCACAAGATCAAGCTCGTCTATGACACGGCCAGCGGCGCCGCGTCGGTCGGCGGTGTCGTGCTCGATCTGCTGCCGATCATGAAGACCTTCGATCCGAAGTACATCGGCTTCCACTGGGACACGGGAAACATGGCCTTGCACGGCGACGGCATGTGGGAAACGCTGATGCGGCTGGCCGGCCCGTACGTCGCGGCCGTCGGCTGGCGCGATCGCGGCTGGGTGCAGGATCTCGGCCTGCTCGGCGAAGGCGGTCCGTACGCCGGTCCCTATCCGCGCGTCGAGCCGCTCGTGACGCAACCGGATGGCAGCGCGATTCCGGGCACACCGGCGCCTCCAGGCGCGGCGCGCGCAGGTGGCGGTGGTGGCCGTGCCGGAGGCGGCGGACGCGCGGGCGCGGCCGGTGGCCGCGGCGCGGGCGCCGCGTCACCGGATGACGCGCCAGCGGCCGGAGCCGGTGGGCGTGGCGGGCGCGGACCGGCGGGCGGTCCTGCGAATTCCGCCGGCGCCGGCAGCATCGACGCGAACAATCCGCTCTACCGCTCGCTCGACGGCGAGATGCCGAAGCGGCCCATCGGCGGCAAGAACGTCAAGGGCGGCGGATGGAGCGCACCTAACGTCGCCATGGGCACCGGCGTCGTCCACATTCCGCGCGTGGCGGCGGTGCTCGCGGAAATCGGATTCAACGGACCGTCGGAATTGCAGTCCGAGTACGCAAGTCTCGCCGGCGCGGAAACCGGCGCGGACAAGATCACGATGTCGCGTCAGTACGTCATCGGCATGCTGAAGCGCGACGTGATCACCATCCGCAAGTCGTTCGAAATGGCCAACGCCGGCCTGACGATCTAGCCACGAACGCGCGTGGGACGCCGCTCGGTGTGGCGAGACCTGTGCGACCAATCAATACCTGTATTGACACGTAGTGAAATCAGCGCCTATATTGCCGAATCCACCGCCCCAGCACGTTGGTGAAGGAGGAGCCCGCATGTCGCGTCGCGTCGTTCTCGAGAGCACGCTCCGGCTGGCCATTGGGCTGAGCCTGCTGCTGCTCACGATCGCCCATCCGGCCGCTGCCCAGGGAGTCACGGGCAACGTGTCCGGTACTGTGAAAGACGTTCAAGGCGCTGTCGTTCCCGGAGCGACGGTGACGCTCATCAGCGAAACCAAGGGCACGCGTTCCACGCCGGCCGTCACGAACGGCGAAGGCGACTTCGTCTTCCCGAATCTCAGCGCGGACACCTACACGATCCGCATTGAAATGCCCTCGTTCAAGACCCTGAATCGCACGGGCGTGAAGGTCAGCCCGGGCTCGACGGTGGCCGTCGGCGCGATCACGATTGAAGTGGGCGGGACCAGCGAGACCGTGATGGTGAAAGGCGAGACGCCGCTCATCCAGGCCGCCACCGGCGAGAAGTCCACGTCCATCGATCCGGAACAGGCCGCGTCATTGCCGCTCAACAACCGCAGCTACATCGCGCTGCTCGTGCTGGCGCCAGGCGTCTCGGTCGATCCCAACTCGCTCGCGAGCCAGTTGACGACCGGCAGCGCGAACACCAACGCGCCGGCGACGCGCATCGGCGGCGGCGGCGACGGCAACTACATGGTCGATGGCGTCACGACGATGGACCCGGGCGTGAACCGGCCGGCGGCGCGCATCAGTTCCGAGGCCATTTCAGAAATCAAGGTCGACACGTTCGGCTACCAGGCGGAGTACGGCCGGTCGAGCGGCTTGCAGATCAACGCCGTCACCAAGAGCGGCTCGAATCAATTTCGCGGTTCGGTCTATGACGTCGAGCGCCACTCGAGCTTCGGCTACGCGAACAGCAAGACGAACATCCTGAACGGCGATCCCAAACCATTCGTGAACGAACGCGATTGGGGCTGGTCGATCGGCGGACCGCTCGGCAAGCCAGGCGGCAACAACAAGCTGTTCTTCTACTACAACCAGGAATTCAACCCACGCACCGTGGGCAACACGGTGACGCGGTTCCGGATGCCGACGGCGGACGAACGCAAAGGCGATTTCTCGAAGTCGCTCGACAACGCCGGGAACCTTTACCCGTTCATCAAGAACCCGGCCTCGCCGAACCCGTGCAATGCCACGAATCAAACGGGCTGCTTCGCCGATGGTGGTGTGGTGGGCAAGATCCCCGCGGGGAGTCTGTGGCAGACGGGGCTGAACATCCTGAACTGGTGGCCGCAGCCGAACATCGCGAACGTGCCGCCGGGCCAGGCCTTCAACTACGAGACCACCTACCCGGAGACCAAGCTGATCGGCTGGCAGCCGGTGATCCGCGGCGACTATCAGGCGACGCAGAACCTGCGCATCAACTTCAAGTACCAGGAATACCAGCAGCCCACCAAGACCATTCCCGGGATCATTCCCGGTTGGAACGACAGCGGCCAGGACGACTACGGCGTCTATGCGTGGTCGTCGGTCGTCAACTACACGCTCAACAACACGACGTTTCTGGAGGGCTCGATCGGCCGGAACACGCACCATCAGGAGGGCTGCTCCATCGTCGGCGGCGATCCGAACTGGTGCATCACGGGCGATCCGGTCAATCCGATCGCGAACCGGCTGACGGCCGGCTTCGGCGGGATTCCCTATCTGTTTCCGGATGCGACGGTGCTCGATCCGAAGACCCGTTCGTACGAAATCCTGAACAGCCTGGGCAGCCGCGTCACGGTGTGGGACGGCACGCGCGTGCAGGCGGCGCCGACGTTCACGTGGGGCTCGCGGGTGTCGAACAACAACCCGAACTACGCGCCGCCGAACAACAGCCAGCCGTTCAACAACTTCATCCTCGACACGGTGTCGGGCAACGCGAACATCTCGTTGACGAAGGTGCGCGGCAGCCACACGTACAAGACCGGCTACTACTACTTCCACAGCGTGCAGAAGCGCGGCACCGGTGCGATCTTCGGATCGATCAGCTTTGCGAACGACCAGAACAACCCGCTGGATTCGACCTACGGGTTCGCCAACGCCGCACTGGGGATCTTCAGCTCGTACTCGCAGCTCTCACGGTGGGGCGAGGGCGCGTACACCGCGATCAACCACGAGGCGTTCGTCCAGGACAACTGGAAGGTCAGCCGCCGGCTGACGCTCGACTACGGCGTCCGCTTCGTCCATCAAGTGCCCAACTACGACGGCTACCTGATGGATTCGAACTTCTTCCCGGAGAAGTGGAACGCGGCGAACGCGCCGCGGTTGTACGTCTTCGGCTGCAACACCGGCGTCAACCCCTGCGCGAATGCGAATCGCCAGGCCATGGACCCGGTGACGAAGCAGTTCGTCGGGACGGTCCCGCAGGCCAGCGTGATCGTCGGCACGCTCGTCCCGAACACGGGCAGCCAGACGAACGGCATTCAGCAGGCCGGGCAAGGCATCGCTGACACCGGCTTCACGTACCCGGCGCTCGGCATCGCGCCGCGTCTCGGCGCCGCGCTGGATCTCAAGGGTGATCAGCACTTCATCGTCCGCGGCGCCACGGGTTTGTTCTTCGACCGGCCGCCGGCCAACAGCATCTACGCGACGGTCAGCAACCCGCCAGCGTCGCAGAACGTGACCGTGCGGTACGGGCTGCTGCAGAACATCGGCAGCGCCGGACTGACGACGGTCGCGCCGCCCTCGCTCACGGTGTTCGAGTACGACAACGAACTGCCGTCGTCCTTCCAGTGGAACCTGGGACTGCAGACCGTACTGCCCTTCTCGAGCGCGCTCGACGTCTCGTACACCGGCCAGCACAGCTGGCACACGCAGGCGACGTCGAACCTGAACAACATCGACCTGGGCATGGCGTTCCTGCAGCAGTTTCAAGACCCGACGCTGACGCCCAACGGGGTGGCGACGTCGCTGGTGAACACGAACGTGAACCAGGTGCGCTTCTACCCCGGCTACAGCAACATCACGCAGAACCAGCCGATGGGCTGGCGCACTTATCACTCGATCCAGGTGTCGTGGAATCGGCGCTTCAGCAACGGTGTGGCCTTCGGGTTCACCGACACCATCAGCTTGTCTGACAAGCAGCAGTCTCCGCTTCGCCAGCAGCACAACAGCGACGGCACGATCTCGGTGCGCGACGACCAGGCGTTGTCAGACGAACTGCTCGGCGACAACCACCCGCAGACGCACATCATGCGCGCCAACTTCATCTGGGAGCTGCCGAAGATCAGCAGCACTCAGGGCGTCGGCCGTGCGTTGGGTCTGGTGTTGAACGACTGGAACCTTGCCGGCATCTGGAGCGGACAGACCGGCCAGTCGTACAGCGTCGGGTTCAACTACACGAGCGGCGGAGGCAACATCAATTTGACGGGATCGCCCGACTACGCGGCCCGCGCCGTCATCGTCGGCGACTCGGGCACGGGCTGCAGCTCGAATCCGTACCAGCAGTTCACCACCGCCTCCTTTCAGGGACCGCCCGTGGGCAGCGTCGGACTCGATTCCGCCAGCGGCTACCTGAAGGGGTGCTTCATCAGCTCGATGGACCTGTCGATCTCGCGCGTGCTGCGATTCCCGAAGGGGCGCAGCGTGCAGTTGCGCGTGGATTTGTTCAACGCGTTCAATCAGGCCGGCATCACGAACCGCAACGCGACGATGCAGTTGCCCAGTCCGAGTTCGCCGACCACCATCACGAACCTGCCGTACGACGCGAGCGGCAACCTGATTCCGACGTTGTCGCTGCCGCGCAACGCCGGCTTCGGCGTGGCGACGGCGTATCAGGTGCCCCGCAGCGTCCAGGCGCAGATCCGGTTCGTGTTTTAGTCCTCGTTGGGGTCAGATCTTGCGATGACGTACGGCGTGCCGTACGTCATCGCAAGATCTGACCCCAACGACCCCACGTCGGGTCCTGTCCCGTCAACGGCTCGGGTCCTTCCCGTCTTCACAGACTCACGTCCGAAACCGGCCAGACGGGCCGGGCGCAAAGCCTCTCGGCCCGTCGTTCCGATCATGTAATAACAGGTATTGACATCGAGCCAAGCGGCGCAATAATGGGTGCGATTCTCGACGCGCATAAGTCGTTCACGCAGCCAACGCGTGCAACCACCGGCGTGAGGGCTGTGAACGGAGGACACTCGTATGGCTCGACGCAGTGTGTGGCTCGTTGTGGCCATCGCGCTGGCTCTGGCGCCTCGCGCCTATGGTCAGACGGTGGCTGTCGCCCAGCTTTCCGGCGTGGTTGTTGACGCGTCGGGTGGCGCCCTGCCGGGCGCGGAAGTGACCGTCACGCAAACCGACACCGGGATGACGCGGTTCGTGATCACCAATCCGAACGGCGGATATGTGTTCACCAATCTCCCGGTCGGTCCCTACAAGATCACCGTCAAACTGAGCAGCTTCAGCACGGCCGAACAGACCGGCATCGTGCTCAGCGTCGGCCAGACGCGATCGGTCAACGTCACCATGTCGGTCGGCAATCTGGCCGAGACGGTCACGGTCAAGGCCGACGCGAACATGGTCGAAACGCGCAACATCGGCGTCGGCACGGTTGTGACGCAGGACCAGATCGTCGGTCTGCCGCTGAACGGACGCAGCGCCACGCAGCTGATCCTGCTCGCCGGATCGGCCGTCGAGGCGCCGGGCCTCACCGACGATCGGCAGTATCCGGGCGCCGTGGCGATCTCGGTCGCGGGCGGCACGGGCAACAGCACGATGTATCTGGTGGACGGCGGTTTCAACAACGATCCGCAGAACAACACGGGCAACGCCATCCCCTTCCCCGACGCGCTGCAGGAGTTCAACGTCGAGACCGGTGTGCGCGACGCGCGCTTCGGCATGTCCACCGGCGCGACCGTGAACGCGGTGACCAAGTCGGGCACCAACGGGTATCACGGCAACGTCTTCAACTTCGCGCGCGACCATCGCTTCAACTCGATCCGGTTCTTCGAGCGGACGGAAAACGGCGGCCTCGGGCGCGACGACGGTCTGCATCGCAACCAGTTCGGCGGCACGCTCGGCGGTCCGGTGATGAAGGACAAGCTGTTCTTCTTCTTCGGCGTCCAGGTCACCGACAACCACATCGTCCCCCTGAACAACGACACGATCGTGCCGACGCGTGAAGTGCTGAACGGCGACTTCCGCCGGATCATGTCGGCCGCCTGCCGCGGCGGCACGGCGCGCACGCTCGGCGCGCCCTTCGTGAACAACATGATCGATCCGGCGCTCTATCACCCGATTTCGAAGGCCATCCTCAACATGGTGCCGGTGGCCGATCCCGCGCTGGATCCGGACGGCTGCGGCCGCTACGTCCTGCGGCTGCCGAACGACAGCATGGACCAGCAGTACGTTTCGCGCGGCGATTACCAGCTGCGCGTGAACAAGCGGATTTTCGTGCGGGACTTCTTCGCGCACAACCTGCACCCGGCGGCGTGGGACAAGTCACGGCCCAACCTGCTCGAGACGACGGGCGTTGGCCGCGGGACGCGCGCGTACCAGCACACGATCTCGAGTGGCCTCGACTACGTCGTGACGCAGCACCTGTTCGCATCCACGCGCTTCTCGTATCAGCACACCGCGACCTTCCGTGAACACGGCGAGGCCGTGCCGACGTGGGCGTCACTGGGTGTAAACACGTGGACGTACACGATTGGCAACGTCAAAGGCCAGGACTTCCTGCGCGGAGGTCTGTGGAGTTCGGCATTCACGGGCGTGTTCTACGTCGATACGCCGTCGCTCTCGCAGGACTTCGACTGGACGCGCGGATCGCACAGCCTTTCATTCGGCGGATCGTGGACGCGCCCGCACCCGAACGGCGATGGCACGTTCCAGTCGAACGGCAACATGGGCTTCAGCGGGATCTTCACGAGCGGCACGACGAATGCGAACGGCGGCCTCAACATGGCCGACTTCGTGCTCGGCTACCCGAACTCGTATCGCGGCGGCGGCAGCCAGATCAACAACGCCTGGGTGCAGTCGGTCGGCCTCTACGGCGCGGACGTCTGGCGTGTGAACCGCAAGCTGACGCTGAACTACGGCCTGCGGTGGGAACCCTACATCTCGGCGAAGGACGCGAACGGATTCACGATGGCGTTCGTCCGCGAGAACTTCGACAAGGGCATTCGCAGCTCGGTCTACACGAACGCCCCGGTCGGCCTGGTGTTCCCGGGTGATCCTGGCTTCCCGACCGACGGCGGCAACACGGTGAACAAGCTGGCGCAGTTCGCGCCGCGCTTCGGCCTCGTGTGGGATCCGAAAGCCAACAACGTGCAGACCATTCGCGCGGGCGCCGGGATCTATTACGACTCGCCCAAGCTCTGGGAAACCGCACACCACATGCTGAACCCGCCGTTCGGCAACACCGTGGATGCGCTTGCGCCGGCGACGGCCCTCTGCCCTCCGAACAAGCCGAACAAGAACGGCTGTCCGCTGGACTTCGTGAACATCTGGAGTTCGACGCCGGGCGGCGATCCGCAGGCGACGTTCGGACATCAGGGTGAGCCGGTCAACCTTCCGGCCCACAACGTGACGTTCCCGTTGAACGGCGTGTACGTGAGCATGCCCGCGAACGCAGACCCGATGCGGATGTACCAGTGGAACGTCTCGTACCAGCGGCAGTTCCTCACTCGGATGATGTTCGAGGTCACTTACACCGGCAACAAGACGGAGAACATCTGGGTCCCGGGCTATGAAGAGAACCCGGCGATCTATATCCCGGGCAACTGTGTCGCCGGCCAGTACGGACTGACGGCGCCCGGGCCGTGCTCGAACACTTCAAACGCGAATCGCCAGGCGCGCGCGCTGTTCACGCTGCTCAATCCGACCGAGGGCAAGTACTACTCGGTGAACAACGTGGGTCAGGGGTACCTGGACGCGACCGGCCACTACAACGGCGTGAAGCTCAGCCTGCAGAAGCGGCTCAGCAGCGGCTGGAGCGCGAACGCGAACTACACCTACAGCAAGTGCATCAACCAGGGTGAACCCGGCACGGACATCGGCGGCGGCACGTTCCCGGTGTCGTTGATCGATCCGATCAACAACCCGCATCCGGACCCGCTCACGAACGAAGGCGCGTGCAACGCCGATCGGCGGCATCTGTTCAACCTGTCGTCGGTGCTCATCAGCCCGGGCATCGGGCCCGGCCTGGTGAACCTGATCACGAAGGACTGGCAGATCGGCCTGATCTATCAGGCGCGCAGCGGCTCGCCGCTCACGCCCGGCGTCACCGGCGACCTGGCCCTCACGGGCGGCACGCAGCGCGCCGTGATCGTGCCCGGCGTCGATCCGAACCTGAAGCCCGAAGACCGTGTCTGGATTCCCAACGCCGCCGGCATCAACACGCGGATGCAGTGGTTCAACATGGCGGCCTTCGCGAACAACTCGCCCGGTGTCTGGGGCAATGTGGCCAGAAACTCCCTCGTCGGCCCGAAGTGGGTGAACACGGACCTGGCGTTCTCGCGCAACATCAACATGGCGCACGGACGCCGCGTCGAGATCCGCATCGAAGCGTTCAACCTCTTCGACACGGTGAACTGGGCAAATCCAAACGTCACGGTGGACAACCAGAACGCCGGCCAGGTGACCAACACCACGGGCGATCCGCGTATCATGCAGTTCGCCCTGAAGTACCAGTTCTAGGGACGGACCGGAACGCGCGCAGGCCCGCCGGGCCTGATACTCACACGGCCCGGGCGCTGCTCACGAGCAGCGCCCGGGATTCCCCTGCATGCTGCACATCAGCGCCCGCACGCTTGCATTGGCGGTCGTTGGCCTCGGCGCGAGCGTCTCGCTCACTGGCAAGGTGCAGACGCCCGTCGACGTCCAGCGCACCGTCTACTTCACGGCCACCAACCCATCAGGATTGCACCCGGCGGATCTGACGGCCGAGGACGTCATCGTCAGGGAGGGCGGAGCCGAGCGGCAGATCCTGCGGCTCGAGCCATCCGTCACGCGGCTCAAGGTCGGCCTGGTCATCGACGAGGGACTCTCGCCGGACGTCATGCTCCGGCAGGCCGCGATGAAGTTCATCCAGCAGATTCGGTACGCGGGCGACATCGCGCTCTACCTCGTCGGCCGCGGCAACGCGAAGCTGGTGGACTACAGCACGGACCTCCAGCCGTTCCTGAACGCGGTGAACGCCTTCCCGCTTCGCGCGCAGGGTGACGGCAACATCGTCGAGTCGGTGTTCGAAATCGCGAAGGGTCAGCGCGCGTTGGAGGGCCGCCGAGTCATCGTCCTGCTCGCCACCGAAATCCCGCAGATGACCACGGTCACGGCCAATGGTGTGCTGGACGAGCTGCAGCGCGACGGCACGGTTCTCTACGCCGTGACACTGGTCGGACCCGCCGGCGTTGCCACGCCGGCGTCGCCCGACATGGCGCACCTCGAGGTGACGGAAGAAACCGAACGCGATCGGATGTTGAATGACGGCACGAAACAGTCGGGCGGATTGCGCCTGTCGGCGCTTCGCATCGAAGGATTCGCCGAGCAGCTCGATCGCATTCGCGGCGATCTGCTGAATCAGTACGCCGTCACGTATCTTGTCCCGAAGGGATCGAAATCAGACGGACGTCTCACGCTCACGACGACGCGCAAGGGCATTATGTTGCGCGGTCCGGGCAGGGTGCCCAAGCTCTAGAACGATGGTTCGGACGGGTTCGAATGGGTTCGGACGGGTTCGAATGGGTTCGGACGGGTTCGAATGGGTTCGGACAGGTTCGGGGTTCGGACGGGTTCCGACAACCACGAATCCTTCGCACCGATCGAACCCGCAGAACCCTCGAACCCGACGAACCCAGAACCTGTCCGAACCCCTCCGAACCCGTGCGAACCCCTCCGAACTAGATCGTAAGCCCGGTCCCCGATTGCAGGAACGCGGCGCGAATGGTCAGCACATCGCGCTTCAGCGCACCGAGCACCTGAATTCTTGGAAGCGTGATCGTCTCGGCGCCGCTGTTGGCGCCGCCGAGCGGGTACTCCGCTTCCAGTTCCATCGGTCCGTTGAAACCGATGTCGCGCAGCACCGTCGCGTACCGGAAGATGTCCACCAGGCCCGCGCCCATCGGCACATAGGGCGATGTCCAGCCGCCGCCGCGCGCGAAGACATTGCCGGCCAGCGGCAGCGGCACGCGGCTGAGATCTCCGCCGCCACCA
>Ga0111539_10007226_pt1 | contig 14232 bp, 10 predicted proteins | sample RhiMethybrSRZTD1_FD_79667 | JGI IMG/M metagenome (GOLD analysis project Ga0111539, IMG submission 79667) | Populus rhizosphere microbial communities from Tennessee, USA - Rhizosphere MetaG P. TD hybrid SRZTD1 (version 2) (version 2) | ecosystem: Host-associated > Plants > Roots > Rhizosphere >...
CCCGGCAATGGAGACCCATGTCCTGGCGCTTCGATGCGGATCTGAACCCCGGCGATGGTTCGTCTTTCTCGGCGGCGAGAAAGAGCGAAGCTCTTTCGAGCTCTGACCTTCGCGCCTTCGAGGTTCGAGTTCTTGGCGCAGGCCGTTTGGCGGCCTTGGCGGATTTGGCGGTTCAAGTCTCCGAACCGAGATGTGACGAATCGTGAGAGACCGGGCTAGACCGGGGCGAAGAGGGCGATGGGCTCGGCCTTGCCGCGCACCGGGCGGGCCCCGACCGGACGCCACTCGACGTCGGCCACCCGCGCCCGGGTCACCTCCGAGGCGAGGACCGGCTGCCCGACCTCCTTGGTCAGCCCCTCGATGCGCGCGGTCACGTTCACCGGGTCGCCGATGACGGTGTACTCGCGCCGGTTCTCCGGGCCGATGTCGCCGACGACCACGTCGCCGGTGTGGATCCCGATGCCCATCCCCAGGCGCCCCTCGCCGCGCCGCTCGCGCTCCCGGTTGAGCTCGCCGAGCGCGGCCTGCATGGCCAGCGCGCAGCGGACCGCGCGCACCGGATGATCCTCCTGGGGCAGCGCGGCGCCGAAATAGGCCAGGAGTCCATCGCCGAGGAACTTGTCGAGCGTGCCGCCGTGCTCGAACACGCCGTCGACCATGCGCCCGAGCAGCTGGTTGAGCAGAGCGACCACCTCCTCGGCCCGTCCGAGCCGCTCGGACTCGGCGGTGAAGCCGCGCAGGTCGGCCACCAGGACGGTGACCTCGCGCGTCTCGCTCGCCGCCTGGACGCCCGACTGGATGATCCGCCGCGCCACGGCGGGCGAGAAGTGGCGGCCGAGCTCGACCGCGGCGACCTGCACACCGGCGAACTTGCGGGCCAGGTGCTCGGAGCGCTCGATCACCATCCAGCTGCCGGCCCCGGCCACTGCCAGGATGAGCGCGAACGACACCACCAGCTCCGGTCCGGCCGCCGAGCGCTCGACCGCCAGCCCGACCGTGCCGGCGATGGAGGCGATCGACATGACCGCCAGGACCAGGCGGTCCAGGGTGAGCCCGGTGATGACCAGTCCGGCCGCCGCGGTCATGCCGTAGGCGCCGAACCAGCTGCTCGGGACTGCCGCGGCGGCGATCACCGCGCGATAGCCGAGGTAGAGGATGGGGAAGTCGTACAGGAGCGGCAGGTACCGGCCGGCTCGCCAGAGCCGAGGACGCGCGCGCAGGGCGAGCAGCCAGACCAGGGCACCCGCGAGCCAGAGCGACGCCCAGGGGACACCGGCCGCCAGCGCGTCCGACCCGGTGGCGCCGCCGACCGCGCTGGCCGCGAGCATGGCGACGGCCGCCGCCACCCGGAAGGTCGACAGGCGCGGTGAGCTGCGCGCGCGCTCGGCGTCGAGGGAGCGGCCGAACGCCTCCTCGACCGCGCGGTCGCCGCTCACGGGCCGCACTGTGCCCGGTGGCGCAGGAGGTGGTCGCACAGGACCAGGCACATCATCGCCTCGACGATCGGCACCGCGCGCGGCAGCACACAGGGATCGTGGCGGCCCTTGGGCTTGAGCACGGTCGGATCGCCGTCCTCGGTCACCGTCTCCTGCTCGCGCAGGATGGTGGCGGTCGGCTTGAACGCGACCCGGATCAGCACCGGCTCGCCGTTGGAGATGCCGCCCTGGATCCCGCCCGAGCGGTTGGTCCGGGTCCGGATCCGCCCGCGCGGGTCGGCGTAGAACAGGTCGTTGTGGCTCGAGCCGGTGGCGCCGATCGCGCCGGCGAACCCGGACCCGCTCTCGAACCCCTTGGCCGCCGGGATCGACATCATCGCCTTGGCCAGATCGGCCTCGAGCTTGTCGAACACCGGATCGCCGAGCCCGGGCGGCACCCCGCGCGCCACCGCCGACACCACGCCGCCCAGCGAGTCGCCCGCCTTCCGCGCCGCGTCGATTGCATCGATCATGCGCGCCGCTGCCGCCGGGTCGGGACACCTGACGATCGTCTGGTCGACCTCGTCGCGCGTCACCGCGTCCGGGTCGATCGCGCCGGCGGTGAGGTCGTGCACCTGCTCCACCCAGACCACCACCTCGACGCCGGCGCCCATCAGGACGCGGCGCGCGATCGCGCCGGCCGCCACCCGCCCCACCGTCTCGCGCGCGCTCGCCCGCCCGCCGCCCTCGACCGCTCGGATGCCGTACTTGGCCTGGTAGGTGTAGTCCGCGTGCGAGGGGCGGTAGGCCCGCTCGATCTCGGCGTAGTCGCTGCCCCGCGCGTCGCGGTTTCGCACCTCCATCGCGATGGGCGTGCCGAGCGTCATGCCGCGGTAGACGCCCGACAGGATCTCGACTCGATCGTCCTCGCGCCGCTGGGTGGTGATGCGGCTCTGGCCGGGGCGCCGGCGGTCGAGCTCGACCTGGACATCGCGGGCGTCGAGCGGCATGCGGGGCGGGCAGCCCTCGACCACCACGCCGAGCCCGGGGCCGTGCGACTCGCCCCACGTGGAGATGCGGAACAGCGCGCCGAAGCTCGACCCCATGTCGGCGAGGGTAGCCGCCGCTCGTTCCGACCGCCAGAACTTGCCCGCTGGCTGTCGGAAAACCACCACGCATTCCACGCGGCGACGCGAGATGCGCGCCGGCCCGCCGCTTGCTGTGCTCCGCCGCATGCGCCGATACGCCGCCGCTTCCGCCTGTGCGCTGATCCTCCTGATCGGCCAGCCCGGGCGGGCGCGCGCCCAGTCGGCCGGCGCCGAGAGCCAGGAGCCGGAGCCGCCCGCCACGCGCTGGTACGGCTGGCAGATCGCTGCCGTCGATGCCCCGCTGGTGGCGATCGCGGCCCTCAGCACCGACGGCGGCGGCGAGGGGGCCATCGTCGCGGTCGCCGGCCTGGTGGTCTCCGGCCCGATCGTCCACGGAGTGCACGGCCGGGGCGGCCGGGCGGTCGGCAGCGCCGCCCTGCGCCTGATCTGCCCGCTGATGGGAGCCCTCGTCGGTTCCTCCACCGGTCGCGGCGAGCACGAACCCGGGGACGGCCACACGCACCTCGAGGGCGCGGCGTACGGTGCGCTCGGCGGCTACGCCGTCGCGCTGGGCATCGACATGATGATGGGCGTGCAGGAGGTCGAGCCGGAGCGACCGCCGCCGGCGGCGCCGGTCGTCCTGGTCGGCGCCTCGTCGGCCACCCTCGGTCTCGCCGGCTCGTTCTGACCGCCCCTCAGCCGGGGCCTCGCCCCCTTGCGCGCGCCACAGGGCGTCGACTAGGTTTCCTGGTCCAAGCGGGGTAGCAATGAAAACGTACAGTCCCTCGGATGTTCGTGTCGTCGGCTTCTTCGGCCATCGCGCCTCCGGCAAGACCAGCCTGGTCGAAGGTGTCCTGTTCAACGCCCGGTCGACCAAGGCGCTGGGCAGCGTCGAGGCGGGCAACCAGGCCCTCGAGATCGACGCGGTGGCGCTGGACCGCCAGACCACCATGCAGACCAACGTCGGCTTCGCCGAGTGGGAAGGGGTCCGCATCGGTGTCATCGACACTCCGGGAGACGCGAACTTCTACGGCGCGACCGCCCGCGCGCTCCAGGTGGTGGACGCCGGGGTCGTCACGGTCGCGGCGCCCGACGGGGTCGAGCCGATCACCCTGCGCGTGATGCAGAGCATGGCGGAGAAGAACGTGCCGTACGCCGCCTTCGTCACCAAGCTCGACAAGGAGGGCGGCGACTTCGCCTCGGTGGTGAACGAGATCAAGTCGGAGAGCGGGCGCGACGCCGTGGCGCTGTCCGTCCCGATCGGGAAAGGTGCCGATTTCAAGGGCGTGGTCAGCCTGGTCAGCCAGAAGGCCTATGTGCCCGACGGCGACAAGACCAAGGAAGTGGACGTCCCGGCCGACATGGTGGACGACGTCGCGAGCGCGCGCGAGCAGCTGTTCGACGCCGTCGCCGCCGCCGACGACGAGCTGGCCGAGAAGTACCTCGAGTCAGGCTCTCTCTCCGAGGAGGAGCTGGCGCGCGGCCTCAAGGCCGCCTTCGTCAAGGGACAGCTGGTCCCGGTCCTGGCCGGCAACCCGCTGGCCAATGTCGGCTCGCGGGTGCTGCTCGACATCATCAAGGCCATCTTCCCGTCGCCGCTCGATCGCCCGGCCATCAAGGGCTACAAGGATTCCAACAAGTCGACGCCGGTCGAGCGGGTGCCGGATCCCAACGGGCCGCTGGTGGCTCGCGCCTTCCGCACCTTCTACGACCCGTTCGCCGGCATGCTGACCTACGTCAGGATCTTCAGCGGCAAGATCGCGGCGGCGGCCGACATCTACAACGCCACCGAGAACACCAGCGACCGCCCCTCGCACATGTACTTCCCGCTCGGCGGCGTCAAGACCGGCGTCGAGACCAAGGAGGCGAGCGTCGGCGACGTCGTGGTGCTGACCAAGCTCAAGTCGACCGGCACCGGCGACGCGCTCACCACCAAGGACGACCCGACCTGGCTCGAGCCCTTCGAGGAGCCGGACGCGCTGCTCAACTTCGGCGTCTCGGCGGCCGACAAGAAGGTCGAGGAGAAGATGGCCGCCCTCATCACCAAGCTGGTGGAGGAGGACCCGTCGCTGCGCTTCCACCGCGACGCCGAGACCAAGGAGTCGATCCTCGGCGGCCTCGGCCAGCCGCATGTCGACTATGCGGTCGCGCGCCTCAAGGCCCAGCAGATCGAGATCGAGCTGCGCGAGCCGAAGGTGCCCTACCGCGAGACGCTGCGCACCGCGGTGCGGGAGATCGAGGGCAAGCAGAAGAAGCAGACCGGCGGCTCCGGCCAGTTCGGCGTCTGCTACATCAACGTCGAGCCCCTGCCGCGCGGCAGCGGCATCGTGTTCTCCGACGACATCGTCGGCGGCGCCATCCCGCGCAACTTCATCCCCTCGGTCGAGAAGGGGGTGCGCGACTCGCTCAAGCGCGGCCCGCTCAGCGGCAACGAGGTGGTCGATCTCAAGATCAGCCTCTACGACGGCAAGTACCACCGGGTCGACTCGTCGGACATGGCGTTCCAGATCGCCGGCCGCAAGGCGATCCGCGCCGCGTTCGCCGCCAAGACCGCCAAGCCGGTCCTGCTCGAGCCGCACATGGAAGTGGACATCACCTGCCCGGCCGAGAACGTCGGCGACGTGATGGGCGACCTCAACTCGCGGCGCGCGCGCGTCTCGAACATGACCACCGAGGGGCGGCGCGGGCGCATCACCGCCACCGTGCCGATGATGGAGATCCTCCGCTACACCAACGTGCTCAAGTCGATCACGAGCGGCCGCGGCTCCTTCACCATGCGCTTCTCGAGCTACGAGGAGGCGCCGCCTGACGTCCAGCAGGCGGTCGCGTCGGCCTACGCGGGCGGCGCCGCCGCCGAGGACGAGGATTAGGATCCGGCAGCTCCTCCACCTGGTCGCCCTGCTCCTGTGCGCCGGCTGCCCGGCGGCGCCGCCGCAGCAGGTGCCGCCGACCGAGGAGATCTACCAGCCCGGTCCTGACCTCCGCGAGAGTCCCGGCGGGAGAGCGGGCGGGCCCGCGGCCGCGCGTGACGCCGGTTCGCGTCTGGCGCTCGGCGAGGACGCGGCGCCGGCGCCGAGCGCACGACTTGCGCCCGGGGAGGCCTGCTTCGACGGAAACGAGTGCGAGAGCGGCGTCTGCGAAGGGGAGGGCTGCGGGACCAATCAGCCCGGCGCGTGCGTCCCGTCCGGCCGAGCCTGCAAAGGGCCGGAGGAGACCTTCTGCGGTTGCGACGGCGAGACCTTCCGCGCCCCGCGGGACTGCCCGGGACAGCCGTTCGCCAAGCGCGGAACCTGCCGGGCTCGCTGAGCCCGCGTCCCGACTGGCACCTACATTGCCGCATCCGGGGTTTAGCGATATTTTCGCTGCTCGGGGATGGTAGATCGCAACCGCCCACCGCCGACCGCGGAGGAACTCGCGGAGCTCAACGAGGCATTCCGGCGGGACCCGGCGAGGGCGTCCGCCTACCTCGGCGAGGCTCTGCTCGCGCTCGGCCGCCCTCGCGAGGCGGTCGAGGTCGGCGCGCGCGGACTCAAGGCGGATCCCAGCAACCTGCCGGCCCGGCTGATGGTCGCGCGGGCGTTTGCCCAGCTCCACCAGTGGAAGGAAGCCCAGGCCGAGCTGCTCAAGATCGTCAAGGCGGACAAGAACCACGCCCCGGGTTTCCGGCTGCTCGGCGAGGTCCTCTTGCGCCGGGCCGATCACGAGCGCGCGCTCCCGGTCCTGCAGCACGCGCAGAACCTCGACCCGGCAGATCCCAGCATCCTCACCCTGCTGCGCCGGGCGCGCAACGGACAGCCGCTCGACCCGCCGCCGCCCATCCCGACCCCGATGACTCCGATGAGCGGCGGCCAGGCCCGCTTCTCGCGCCAGCAGGCGGCGGCGCCGCCGCCGCCGCCCGGACCTGTCGATTACGGGCAGGGTTTCCCGCTCGACGACGTCCCGACCAACGTGCCGACCAAGGTGGCGGGCGAGATCGACTCGGCCGACCACAACTGGGGCGACATCTCGCCGCTCGGCCGGGTCCGCCTCGACAAGGTGGAGGTCCGCGGGGCCGGCCCGCGCGCGCCGGTGGACGCCGGGGTGCGGCGCAGCGACGGCCGCGGGATGGACGAGGACCACCGCCGCCCGGTCGAGCACTTCGCGCCGCCGCCCACCGAGGACGTCTTCGCCCCGATCGGCGACCCCTACGGTGACCCGCGCAGCCGCATGCCGCTGCGCCCGTCGGGGATGCAGCCGCAGCAGCCGGGCCCCATGATGATGGGCGGCGGCCAGATGCAGCCGATGCCGGGGCATCCGGCCAGCACCATCCCGCCGGGCGTCAGGCCGCGGGTGGTGCCGGTCGAGAAGCCGCGCGACGCGGCCCAGGCCTCGCTGCGCCAGTCGGCCGCGGTCGGCGAGCACTACCTCAACAACCTCCTGCTCGGCGGGCTGCTCGACGTGCCGCGCGTGCGGGTGCCGGACGCCCACTACGACCTGTCGCCCGGCCGCCGCTGGGGCCGCTCGACCGTGCGGATGTTCATCTACCTGTTCGTGATCCTGTTCATGGGCATCGGCGGGGCAGGGGCCTGGTATTTCTACGCGGAGAAGCAGAAGAGCGAGGACGTCGACCGCCACATCAAGGGCGCGCTGGCGCTCATCGACGCCGGCGAGTACGACGCGCTCGCGCGCGCCGACACCGAGACCCGCGCCGCCATCGAACGGGATCGCGACAACACCTTCGCCGTCGCCCTGCTGGCGCAGATCACCGCGATGGAGGTGTTCCTCTACGGCGAGCTCAACCCGGCCGAGGTGGCCAACGCGATCGACCTGGCGGCCCAGGACATCCACGGCCCGGCCGACGAGGGGTATCGCGAGCTGATCCTGGCGCGCGCGGCCCACGCCCTCGCCACCCTGCCGGTGATGCAGGAGGGGGCCGACAGGCGGCTGGCCGACGTCAAGAAGCAGCTCGAGGGCTGGCTGGAGAAGCACGGCGAGGACGGTCTGGCCCGCTGGCTCTACGGCCACGCATTGTGGGCCGGCGGCGATCGCAAGGGGGCGGAGACTGCCTTCGAGCAGGCCGACAAGGGGGGCGAAGGTCCGGTGGTGGCGACCATCTCGCTCGCCGACATCCGGCTCGACAACGGCCGCTACGACGACGCCCGCACGCTCTACGAGCGCGCGCTCGGTCGCTCCAAGAACCACGCGTGGGCCTACCTCGGCCACTCGCTGGCGCTGTCGGAGCGCAGCGTCGAGATCGACAAGGCGGTGGCCGACTTGAACGTCGGCATCCCGTCCAAGCGCGGGCCGCGGGTCGACGGCTACAAGCACCTGGCGCTGGCCACCGCGCTCCTGGCGCAGGAGGACTACAAGTCGTTCGCCGCCGAGCTCGCCCAGGCCACCGCGGTGTCGGATCCCCGCTTCCTGGCCCGGGTCGCGCTCCTCAAGGCGCAGCAGGGCAAGCTGGCCGAGGCCGCCCAGGCGCGCGCCGAGATCAAGTGGTACGCCGACAAGCCGCAGCCGGATCCGCTGGTCGGCATCCTCGACGCCGAGCTCCGACTGGCCAGCGGCCTGGCGCGCGACGCCTACGCCGGGGTGGAGAAGGTCGAGGGGCTCCGCGCCTCGCGGCTGCGCGGGCGGGCGCTGTTCGACATCGGCAAGGCGCGCGAGGCGCGCGAGGAGCTGGGTGAGGCGCTGAAGATCGCGCCGAAGGATCTCGAGCTCCAGGCCTGGTCGGAGGCGGCCCACTTCCTGGCCTCCGACGGGGACGAGCGCAAGAAGGCCGACGAGGCGCTCGACAGCCTGGGCCGGAACGCGAAGTCGAACGCCGTGCGCGTGCCGCACGGCATCGCGCTGGCGGTGGTGGGACGAGGCCCGGCGGCGCGCGAGAAGCTCGAGCGCTCGCTCAAGGACGTCTCCGACGAGTACCCCAACGCGCTGGCCTACCGGGCGCACGTCGCCATCGCCGAGCTCGACCTGGCCGACGGCAAGGCGCCCTCGGCGATCGAGCACGTCAAGAAGGCGCTCGAGGCCAACCCGGGCTACCTGCCGGCGCACGATCTCATCGGGCGCCTGCTCATCGATACCGCTCCCAACGAGGCGCTGCCCCACCTCATCGAGGTGGTGAACGCCGAGGTCGCCTCGGTCGGCGCCGAGCTCGCCTTCGCGCGCGCCGTGATGCCGAGCGACAAGGCGGAGGACAAGAAGGCCGCCTCCGATGCGCTCCGCCGCGCCAAGCAGAAGGGCGCAACTCCCGAGCAGCTCGCGCTGGTGGTCCCGCTGGTGGATCCGGCGCTGGCGGGCGAGCTCGGTGTCGAGCTCGACGGCGGCGGCTCCAGCTCGAAGCGCCGCCGCCGCCACCGCTAGCCCTGGTGACTCCTGCGAATCCCCAGAAGGGATTTCACAGGGAGGGGTGGAGAGGGGGAGAAAACCATTTGTTTTCTGGTCTCCCCATCTCCCCATCTCCCTGTGTTCCTTTTTTCTGGTTGTGCTCCCGAAAAGATTCGGTTATTGATTATTTATCAATCGTCTGATAAACATCATCGCGGTCGGCGTGGCGGGCCTCGGGGTCGCGGGGTGTCACCACGGCGACGAGCATCCCGGGACCTATCAGGGGATCGTCGAGCTCGAGGAGCGCGCGCTCGGCTTTCCGGTGGGCGGCCGCCTGCGCGAGGTCAAGGTCGACGAGGGAGACGCGGTCGCCGCCGACCAGCTCCTCGCCGCGCTCGACGACCGGCTCGAGCAGACGGCGCGGCAGGCCAGCGCACACGAGGCCAGCGCGGCGCGGGCGCAGGCGGAGCTGGTCCGCGCCGGCGCGCGGCAGGAGGAGATCCGCGCGCTGGCCGCCGAGGTCGAGGCGGCGCGCGCGGCCGAGGACCTGGCCAAGACCAACCTCGAGCGCGAAGCGCGGCTCCTGTCGGCCGGCGCGACCACCCGGGCGGCGGTCGATCAGCTGGCCGGCAGGCAGCGCGCCGCCAGCGCCGAGCGCCGAGCGGCCGAGCAGAAGCTGCGCTCGCTGCGCGGAGGCGCCCGCGCCCAGGAGGTCGAAGGCGCCGAGGCGCGGGCCGGCGCGGCGGCAGCCGGCGAGAACCTGGCCAGCCAGCGAGTCGACCTCTATCACCTCCACGCACCGGTCGCCGGCGTCGTGCTCGACGTCGTCGCGCGTTCCGGCGAGGTGGTGGCGGCCGGCGGTCCGGTCGTGGTGATCGCCGACCCGACCCACCCCTACGCCGACGTCTTCGTGCCCGAGGGGGAGGTCACCCGCGTCGCGGTCGGCCAGCCCGCCGGCGTCGAGGTGGACGGCGAGCCGCGTCGCATGCGCGGCGTGGTCGAGCACATCGCGCGGCGCACCGAGTTCACTCCCCGCTTCATCTTCAGCGAGAGCGAGCGGCCCAACCTGGTGGTCCGGGTCCGGATCCGCATCGACGACCCCGAGCAGCGGCTGCGCGCCGGCATCCCCGCCTTCGTGACGCTGGGCGGCGCCCGATGAGCCGGCCGGACGACATCATCGTCGACACCGAGCACCTCTCGCGACGGTTCGGCGACCTGGTCGCCGTGCGCGACGTGACCATGTCGGTCCGCCGCGGCGAGATCTTCGGCGTCCTCGGCCCCAACGGCGCCGGCAAGTCGACCACCATCCGCATGCTGTGCGGCATCCTGGCCCCCTCGGGCGGGCGCGGCACCGTGGTCGGCCACGACGTCGTGACCGAGCCGGAGCGCATCAAGCAGCGCATCGGCTACATGACCCAGCGCTTCAGCCTGTACGAGGACCTGACCGTCCTCGAGAACCTGCGCTTCTACGCCGGCATCTACGGGGTCGAGCGCAGCCGCCGTCGCGCCCGCATCGACGAGGTCATCGCCGACGCCGGCCTGGCCGATCGCGTGGAGCAGATCGCCGGCACGCTGTCGGGCGGCTGGAAGCAGCGGGTGGCGCTCGCCAGCGCCACCATCCACCACCCGCCGCTCCTCTTCCTCGACGAGCCGACCGCCGGCGTCGACCCGGTGAGCCGCCGCGAGTTCTGGGATCGCATCCACCGGCTCTCGTCGGGCGGCACCACGGTCCTGCTCACCACCCACTACATGGACGAGGCCGAGCGCTGCCACCGGCTCGCCTTCATCTTCGCCGGCGCGATCCTCGACATCGGCGAGCCGGACGAGGTGGTCCAGCGGCGCCGGCTGCGGGTCGCCGAGCTCGAGGTCGACCGGGCCGGCGAGGCGGCCGACGCGCTGCGCCGCGCCCCCGAGGTGGACGAGGTCGCCCACTTCGGCCGCGACCTCCGGCTCGCCACCCGCGAGCTGGCCGATCCCGGCGAGGTCGCGCGGCGCGCCCTGACTCCGCTCGGCATCCAGGTCGCCTCCTACCGCGAGGCCCGGGTCACCGTCGAGGACGCCTTCGTCTCGATGGTGCGCCAGGAGCAGGCGGGCTAGCCATGCGCCTCTTCGTGGTCGCCTGGAAGGAGATGATCCAGCTCCGACGCGATCGCCTGACGCTCGCGATGATGGTCGTCATGCCGGTGATGATGCTCCTGCTGTTCGGCTGGGCCATCAACACCGACGTCCGCCACATCCCGACCGTGGTGTTCGATCAGGACCGCAGCGCTGCCTCGCGCGATCTCGCCCGCAGCCTGGAGGCGACCGGCTTCTACCGCCTGGCCGGCTCGGTGTCGGACTACGATCAGATCGGCCGCGCCTTCCGCTCCGGCGCCGCGCGGGTCGCGCTCGTCGTCCCGCCGCGCTACGCCGCCGATATCCGGCACGGCCACACCACCCGCGTCCAGCTGGTGGTCGACGGCTCCGACCCGCAGACGGTGTCGAGCGCCACCTCGACCGCCGCCTCGCTGGTCGCCGCCCGCTCCGCCGAGCTGACCCTCGCCCGGCTGTCCCGAACCGGTGGCGCCGCCGCCTCGGTGCCCATCGAGCTCGAGCCGACCACCTGGTACAACCCCGACCTCCGCACTGCGGTCTACATCGTGCCGGGTCTGGTCGGAGTCATCCTGACCATGACCATGGTGATGCTGACCGCCATGGCGATCGTGCGCGAGCGCGAGCGCGGCACCCTCGAGCAGCTCATCGTCTCGCCGGTCAAGAACCTCGAGCTGATGGTCGGCAAGATCCTGCCCTACGTGGTGATGGGCTACGTGCAGATGACCCTCATCCTGGCCGCCGGCCGCTACGTCTTCGGCGTCCCGCTGGCCGGCTCGCTCGCGCTCCTCTATGCCCTGTCCTTCGTCTTCATCGCCGCCAACCTGTCGCTCGGCCTGGTCTTCTCCACCCTGGCCCGCACCCAGCAGCAGGCCATGCAGATGTCCTTCTTCTTCTTGCTGCCCAACATCCTCCTGTCCGGCTTCATGTTCCCCTGGGAAGGCATGCCGGAGCCGGCCCAGTGGCTGTCGCAGGGGCTGCCGCTCACCCACTTCCTGCGCATCGTCCGCGGCGTGGTGCTGCGCGGCAGCGGCGCCGCCGACCTGGCCGCCGAGGCGGGCGCGCTCGCGATCATCGTCGGCGTCCTCATCCTGCTCGCCTCGCTGCGCTTCACCAAGAGGCTCGCCTGATGCCGCGCCGGCAGGGCGACATCCAGCCGCGCATCCTGGCCGCCGCCCGCGCCCGCTTCCTGACCGACGGGGTCGACGGCGCCTCGCTGCGCGCCATCGCCCGCGACGCCGGCTCCAACCTCGGGATGCTCTACTACTACTTCCCGAGCAAGGACGATCTCTTCTTCGCGGTGGTCGAGGAGGTCTACAGCGGGCTGCTCGCCGACCTGACGAGCGCGCTCGGCCCCGGCCGCTTCGACCAGCGCATCGCCCGGCTGTATGCCCGCCTGGCCGCCATCAGCGATCACGAGGCGCTGGTGGTGAAGCTCGTCATGCGCGAGATCATCGGCGGCTCGCCGCGACTCGGCCGGCTGGTCGAGCGCTTCCAGCGCGGCCACCTCCCGCTGGTCATCGGCGCGCTCCAGGACGGTGTCCGCGAGGGGGCGGTGCGCGGCGACCTGCCGCCGGTCATCCTCCTCCTGCTCACGTTTGCCATCGGCGGGTTGCCGCAGATCGTCCGGCGCAGCGCCGGCGACCTGCCGCCCTTCAGCGACCTGCCCGCGCCGCCCGAGCTGGCCCGGCTCCTGCTCGACGCCTTCCTGCGCGCCGTGGCGGTCAGCCCTGCGGCCGGCTGAGCCCGAGCCGGGTCAGCATCTTGTAGATGGTCATGCGGTCGAGCCGCGCCGCCCGCGACACCGCCGACACGTTCCAGTCGTGGCGCTCGAGCAGCGCGGTCAGGTAGCGGCGCTCGAAGGCGTCTTCCAGCCGGCGGCGCGCCTCCTTGAAGGGCAGGTCGGGGTCGACGAACTCGGCCAGCCGGTCGGCGGCCTCACCGCCTGGCTCGGTCAAGACCGGCGCGCTCGGCGCCAGCGAGGCGCTCTCGACCGCGTTCCTCAGCTCGCGGACGTTGCCCGGCCAGTCGTGCCGGGCGAAGCGCTCGAGGAGCTCGGGTGCCAGCGGCCGGTGCGCCGACGCCGGCAGGAGCGACTGGAAGTGGTCGACCAGCGCGGGGATGTCCTCGCGGCGGGCGCGCAGCGGCGGGACCTCGAGGTGGGCCACCGCGAGCCGGTAGTAGAGATCCGACCGGAATGTGCGCCGGTTCACCTCCACCGCCAGGTCGCGGTTGGTGGCGGCGATGAGCCGGACGTCGCAGGCGATCTCCTGGCTGCCGCCGATGCGGCGCACCCGTCGGCTCTCCACCGCCCGCAGGAGCTTGGGCTGCAGCTCGAGCGGCAGCTCGCCGATCTCGTCGAGGAACAGGGTACCGCGGTGCGCCCGCTCGAAGGCGCCGGCGGCCTGTGCGCTGGCGCCGGTGAAGGCGCCGCGCTCGTGTCCGAACAGCTCGTTCTCGAACAGGTGGGTGGGGATCGCGCCGCAGTCGAGCACAACCAGCGGCTCGCCGCGCCGGGGCGAGCCCTCGTGGAGCGCCTCGGCCACCAGCTCCTTGCCGGTGCCGGTCTCGCCGCTGATCAGGACCGTGCTGTCGGTCCGCGCCAGCTTCTGGATCGCGGCGTAGAGCCGGCGCATCGGCACGCTGCCGCCGACCAGAGCGTGGAAGCGTTCCGACTCGTCGAGATCGATCACCACCGACGAGCCGAGCGGCACCAGGTAGAGCTCCGACTGACCGATCCGGATCTTGCTCCCGGGCGGGACGAACGCGTCGGCCACCCGCAAGCCGGCGACGTAGGTGCCGTTGGTCGACCCGAGGTCGCGCACCCGGTAGCCGCGCTCCTCGAGGGCCACCTCGCACTGGAAGCGCGACACGCGGCGATCCGTCAGGACCAGGTCGCAGCTCTTGTGAGTGCCGATGCGGACCGCCGCCCGCGAGAACTCCTGGCCGGCCCCGGCGTCCGGGCCGCTCACCACCTCGAGGCGGACGCAGCGGACGTGCACCGTCAGCCGGCCCTCGTGCGTCGTCTGCCAGGTCGCGTTGTCGAGCGTCACGTCGGGCGGCGCCATCGCACGCCCACTGTATCAGCGGGGAGCCACGCGCATCCGGATCACGTTCGCCCGCCGCGCGCGCCCCGTCTGCCACCGAGCGGTTCTGCCACCGGGGGCGCGGCCCAGCGGGCGGTTAACCGGGCTCGGTCTGCCTCAGCTCCGCAGATTGGCAACGTGCGCATGCTGCCCGATCGTGCGCAGCATCAGATCCGGAGCCCGGCAGGTGGCGATCGCCAGCATCACCACGTCCTCCAGCCACCGTCGCTTTGCGACCTTGAAGCC
>Ga0111539_10007227_pt1 | contig 14231 bp, 16 predicted proteins | sample RhiMethybrSRZTD1_FD_79667 | JGI IMG/M metagenome (GOLD analysis project Ga0111539, IMG submission 79667) | Populus rhizosphere microbial communities from Tennessee, USA - Rhizosphere MetaG P. TD hybrid SRZTD1 (version 2) (version 2) | ecosystem: Host-associated > Plants > Roots > Rhizosphere >...
GCTCGGGGAAAGACGTGCGGCTGCCGCCTCAGGCTCTGAGCCGGAACACTGTCAATACAAGAACTCGAATTCGGTAAAGGTCGGCCGAAGGGTTTGCGAGGGAACAAATGCCACAACACGATATAAATAGTCATCCGTTGAACCCGAATGCTGAATCGGATCTCAAGAGACGCGAAAAGCAACAGGGACTTAGAAAGGACAAAAAGTCGAAACAGGTTGAAGAAAGGCCCGCTGATCGCGTGAGAGGTGAGGAGGAGGGCAACAAGAGCAACTCCCCGACGTAACAAACGCTAACCGTCGTAAAAGCGGTTGAAAAAACTCTCGTGCCACCACGCTCAAACTGCGGAACACATTGACCTAACCCTCCGACATCAACTGGCGAATCTGACTAGCCACGGTAAGGTCATGATCGTGCTTGGCACTGCGAATGCAACCAGCGATTCCGGAGGTGTACCATGCCGGATGATCTGAACAAACGTGGCAAGGCCGATCGATCGCGCGTCAGCAAGCAGTCGCATGAACAGTCCTACCAGAAACAGAAGTCCAAGGGGGCACCGAAGAAGAAAAAGTGATCCGCTGCCGTATCGGAGACGCTGACCCGATTGCCAGCGTCCCGATGCGGCAATTTTTTGGCGCGAACATTTCGTTCGCTGTGTCCTCTCGAGAGAGACTGGGGCGCTACTGCGCAGTTGGGACGCGCGACAGGCACATCTCCCCCTCTATCGCGATGTGCCTTCCGGCGCGTTACGCGACTTTCAATGGCACCTGAAGATTCCCCTGCGCCTTCTTCGCAGGACTCTCTTCGCGAAGCCCGCCTTTTTTCACCATCGCTGCTTCCGAGTCTTCAGGAACACCTTGCTCCAAAAGGGATTGCTTGAGTTCCGACATCTGTTCGCCCAATGTGACGAAGTCGATATCTGTCTTTTTTGCTTCTCGGAAAATTTCCCCTTCTTCCTCCTTAATATGGTGGCGTACGTTTTCGGCGAGTACAGTGAACTTCGCTTCCCAGTGTTCTTCGTCGCCCTGCATCTCGTCGAGTTCTGCGATGAGGAATTTAGCCACGTGGTGCTCCTCATCGGCCTCGTCCATCAATCCCTCCTGATCCTCCATCTCTTGACGGAGAGCGGGGTAAAACAACTGTTCCTCAACAGCTGCGTGGACTTTAAGCTCTTCCAGCGCTTCTTTGGCAACGTCTCGCTTCTCGTCAGGATTGGCTTTTTCAAATTGAACGAAGAGTCTTTTGACCTTATCGTGATCGGTCTTGAGCAGTGTAAACGCGGTTTCTCTCTTAACGTTTTTCCTGGTTGGCATAAATTGTCCTCCTTCTGGCTGTGCCAACTATTAGCAACCTTAGAGCCAGTTTCTTGGTTTTTCGCTTGGGTCGGAACATTGGCAGTGACACCGCCCAGGAGAGCGTCAAGTCGCACAAAATGCCCAGGAAGTTCATCTGTTCGCATGGAAGCAGATAGGGGAGCTTTGGGATGAAAACGTCACTGGCACAGACAGGGTCGGTCCGAGGGCAACAGCTTTGTCGTTGCAATTGCCCACCTGGCGCGCGGGCTGAAATGGGTATGACTAAAGGTAAGGCAGAATCGCAACAGACCGGAAGTTTAAGGGGAAAGTCCCCTCTACCGAATGCAGAGTGTGCGGGAATCATGGAACCCGAACGGAACAGATTCGAGTGGTCTGACTGTGCCGAACTGAGACCATGGACGGTCCCTCAAGTAGCGCCTTTTCTACGAGCCCGGTTTCATGGCATGCGTACAGTCGCCTACTTGTTCCACAATATCTGGCACATGCCGCTGACTTTGAAAGTGGCGGACCATTCAAGCGCGGAGCCAGGGTGGCACCGGAAGGAATCGTGATAGGATCCCCCCCAGCCGACGGAAAGTTCTTCACAAACTTCACGGGCCGTCTCTTTACACGCAAAAGCCCGGCCGACGTTTGCAGCAAGCCCTCGTTTCGAGTGGATCCCATCACCTCGCCTGTCTTGCATGTTTCAGTTGTCTATTTCGCAGGCACGGCTTGCATCCGCAATGGTTGCGCTCCAGCTCCGCTCCGCCGAGGCGTCGCCGGCTCTTCTCGAAGTAACGAATAATTGCGCCATCTCATGTAATCCGACCAACGGCCGACTTCTACTGTAAGCGCTTCTGAGGTTGCTTCAGCAGGATTGCCTGCCAGTAAGCTTTTAGCCCTGAACTCCCACTCAGTTCTTGCTCTCCATGAATCGACTCGACCGGCCCGCCTATCGTATCGATGGTGGCTGGCGAAAACATAACGCCCAATCCCATTCATCGGTCGCGCTTTCGACAGCGCTCATGCATTGGCGACTGAATTGCACTTATTTGGCGGGGACTTGGTTAAGCCAAACCTCATTGCAATTCAAAATGGGGTGCGTGCGCATGAAAGACGCCGATAAGTTAACAGCCGGTCCCTCGACTCAATCCATCCGCTCGCTTCCGACGTTTGAACATATTGAAGAGACTTTTGATTCGGCGCAGGATGTCGTCTGCTTCTCGCATCTCAGGTGGGATTTTGTTTACCAGAGACCCCAGCATTTGATGAGCCGCTTTGCAAGGGAAGGCCGCGTCTTCTTTTTTGAAGAACCTCTACCCACGTCCGACGAAGCCCATATTAAAACCCGCATTGATGAGAATTCTGGAGTCTGCGTAGTCACTCCGCAACTTCCGACGGGACTAAGTTGGGAGACCTCAAAGTCGATCCAGAAGCGACTTGTGAGTGTCATGTTTGCGCAATGTGTCATTCGCAATTGCATTGCCTGGTACTACACACCAATGGCATACGCCTTTGCTCATGATCTGCCATGTAGTGTCGTTGTCTACGATTGCATGGACGAATTGTCATTATTCAGCGGAGCTCCTCCTGACCTCGTTGATTACGAGGCTAAACTGATTCAAAACGCGGATATCGTCTTTACGGGCGGTCTGAGCCTATACGAAAGGAAGCGATCTCTACACAATAATGTCCATGCTGCTCCCAGCAGCATCGACGTTGAGCACTTCCGGAAGGCGCGTACTGTGACCGTCGATCCTGTTGATCAGGCCGGGATCAAAAGGCCTCGCCTTGGCTTTGCCGGTGTCATCGATGAGCGCATGGATTTAGAATTGTTGGCCACACTTTCTGAACAACATCCCGAGTGGCAATTCATTCTTCTGGGTCCTGTCGTTAAGATCGACCCTACCAGCCTGCCTAAAGCAAAAAATATTCACTATTTTGGGAAAAAACTCTATGAGGAACTCCCTTCATATATCGGTGGCTGGGATGTGGCGCTGATGCCGTTCGCCAAGAATGACGCGACGCGTTACATCAGTCCCACGAAGACGCCGGAATATCTCGCTTCTGGGAAACCTGTGGTCTCAACTTCAATCCGAGACGTAGTTCAAACATACAAGCGCAAAGGTTTAGTGAGAATTGCGGACACTCCCGCCGAGTTTGCGGATGCAATCCAGCTCACGCTGGACGAAAAGGCTGACGCCGAACGATTCCATAGATGGATAGAACGCGCAGATCAATTTCTGGCAAACACCTCGTGGGAAAAGACCTGGTCTCAAATGAGAAAACTGATCGATAACGTCATTGCAACGCGTGCTCCACACGCAAACGCCAGCTAGAGGCCATAATGTTCGATTACCTCATCGTGGGTGCTGGCTTCGCGGGTTGTATCCTGGCGGAACGTCTAGCTCGGGGCTCCGGCAAGGAAGTTCTTCTGATCGACCGGCGGTCTCATATTGGGGGCAACGCATACGATCACTATGATGAGTCAGGCATACTTGTTCATAAATATGGTCCTCATATTTTTCACACGAATTCCAAAGAGGTTTTCGACTATTTGTCTCGCTTCACTGAATGGCGATCATACGAACACATTGTCCTGGCAAGCGTCGATGGCAAATTACTGCCCATTCCAATCAATCTCAATACAATAAATCGCCTGTATGGACTCGATCTTTCAGCAGTTCAGATGGAGACGTTCCTCCAGCATGCGGCCGAACCATGCGCCTCAATCAAGACGTCGGAAGACGTAATTACCAGCAGACTAGGGCGGGAGCTGTACGAAAAATTCTTTAAATATTACACGAGGAAGCAGTGGGGGCTGGACCCTTCTGAACTGGATGCTTGTGTGACTGCCCGCCTTCCGGTGCGAACAAACACCGATAATCGCTATTTCACGGACACGTATCAGGCAATGCCTCGTCATGGTTATACCAGGATGTTCGGGAACATGATCGATGACCACCGCATCAAAGTTCTTTTGAACTGCGACTACCGAGATGTTCAGTCGTGCTTTCCGCTCGCTCGCATTATCTACACCGGCCCTATAGACGAATACTTCGATTATCAATACGGCAAATTGCCTTACCGGTCTCTGGAGTTCAAACATCAAACGCTTGCCGGCGAATGTTTTCAGAGTGCCCCGGTGATCAACTATCCCAATGAACATCCATACACGCGCATAACAGAATTCAAATATCTCACCGGCCAAAAGCATCATATGACCAGCATTGTCTATGAGTATCCACAGGCCGAGGGAGATCCCTACTACCCTATTCCCCGCGCCTCTAATCAGGAAATCTATCTGCGGTACCAGACGTTGGCGGCGCGCACAGCCAATGTGCACTTTGTCGGTAGGCTCGCAACGTACAAGTACTACAACATGGATCAGGTTGCCGCGCAGGCACTGAGTCTGTATACGAAGATTCTCCGCCCAGGAGAATTGAAACTGAACTCTGGACGTACAGTGCTGGCAGGCACCTCGAATCTTGTCAACGATCGGCCTTAACCTTTTCGGAGAGTCAGACCGTGTTCAAAGGATTTTTCTTGGGTGGTTTCGAAGGAGCGGCCGGCCGTAACCGTCAGGGGAACTGGTTTGACGGAATTTCGTCGACGCATCACGATCGATTGATGAACGAAGACTACTCTCTATTGAAGACTTTCAAAATTTCTACGGTTCGCGAGTGTGTGCGTTGGCCGCTGGTCAATAGGGGCAGAACCTTCGATTTCTCGACGCTGGATGTCCTCATTGAATCGGGTCGGCGGGCTGGCTTCACGACAATCTACGACTTGTTCCATTTTGGATACCCAGATTCCATCGATCTTCTTTCGGAAGAATTCCCAAAGAGATTTGCTGAATACTGCTTTCAGGTCGCCCGCCGTGTCCATCGAGAGACCGAGGGAGAGTGCTATTTCACTCCGATAAATGAACCGTCTTACCTTGCTTGGGCGGGCGGCGATGTCGGCTTATTCCCACCATACCTCAAAAATACGGGTTTTGACTTAAAGGTTGCGCTGGTGCGCGCCGCCATATGTGGTACGGAGGCGATTTGGGCCGCATGTCCGAATGCCCGTATTGTGTCGGTCGATCCCTTTTGTCGAGTCGCGCCAGACTCGCTGGATCCCCATGCAATTGCTCGCGCGGATGCGTTTAACGCGTCGGTCGTATTTCAGAGCTGGGACATGCTGGCGGGACGGTTCATGCCCGAACTGGGTGGCAGCCTCAAACATCTCGATATCGTAGGAATTAATTACTATTGGACCAATCAATGGATCTTAGATGAACCATGGGCTCCCTTAAATGCCCAGGATGTAAGAAGAATGCCGCTCCGGTACATCGCCAGAACAGTATGGAAAAGATATGGCCAGGAAATCCTCCTGTCGGAAACAAGTCACGTAGGCGAGATGCGCGCACAATGGATGAAGGAGTTGGTCAGCGAAATTGAAGCCATCCGAGCACTGAAGATTCCGCTGCTCGGCGTATGTTGGTACCCGGTTCTCGAGATGGCGGATTGGCATATGCCGAGCTTGTGGACTCCCATGGGCCTCTGGGATCTGGATCATGCTGGAGGATCGATGCGTCGTACGGCGTATAAACCAGTCTTAAACGCATTGCGAGCTGCTCAGGAACGCCTCGAAATAACAACCTTGGATACTCAGCGGTTGATAGCATGAGGATCCTCGTCGCGGGCGGAGCCGGATATATCGGCTCGGTGATCACCGAACAACTCGTTGAAGAAGGACATCGGGTTGTTGTGCTCGATAATCTATCAAAGGGGCATTCCGCTTCGATCCCCTGCGGCGTGGATCTGATTCGCTGTGACCTGATACAAGCCGATCTTGTTGAAAAAGCCCTCATACATCATGGCATCGAAGCGGTTGTTCACATGGCCGCCTGCTCTTTAGTGGGTGAGTCCGCTAAACAACCATCGCGTTACTATTCGAATAATCTTACGGCAACGTTGTCCCTGCTTGACTCCATGAGCCGGGCTGGCGTTCGCAAGCTGGTATTCTCTTCAACGGCCGCGGTGTATGGAGAGCCAGACCGGCAGCCGATCTATGAGGACGATCCCACTTCACCCACCAATACCTACGGAGAGACAAAGCTGGCCGCTGAAAGAGCCTTGTATTGGTATAGCAGCGCATACGGTTTCCGCTACATTTCGCTGAGATACTTCAACGCTGCAGGCGCTACCGCGCTCTGCGGAGAATTGCACGAGCCGGAGACTCATCTGATCCCGTTGATACTTCAGGTAGCGATCGGTCGTCGTGAATCTATACCTTTATACGGAACCGACTACAAAACACGCGATGGAACGTGTATTCGTGATTATGTTCACGTTCGGGATATCGGCCACGCCCACCTAAGAGCCCTCGAAGCTTTAGAAGGTGGAAATGCAACGTATAACGTTGGTTGTGGCGGCGAGGGATATTCCGTTAAAGAAGTCATTGAGTGCGCATCCCGAATAACCGGCAAAGACATACCGGTCGAGGTTCTGGAAAGGCGGCGCGGTGATCCCGCGACTCTCATAGCGAGCTCCTCGAAGATCGAGACTGAACTTGGATGGAAACCGCAGTTTCAGAGCCTCGAAGAAATCATAGGCTCAGCGTGGGCCTGGAACCTGTCCCATCCTGGCGGTTATTCCGAAGAGTCTGTGCATGATGAGCACGCCACTTAACAAATTCACGAATCCAGTTTTCCCATCCAATGTACCGGATCCGTTCGTTTTCAAGTACGCAGGAAGCTATTGGTGCTACTCGACGGGATGGGCGAGCGATGGTATGTGCTTTCCCGTGCTGGCCTCAGACGATCTGGTTCACTGGAAGGAGCAGGGCGGCGCAATGATTCCTCTCGACCAGGGCCATTCGGAATATTGGGCGCCGGAAGTCAACTTATGGGACGGCAGGTTCTATTTGTACTACAGCGTCGGTGACGGATCATCGATGGAAATTCGCGCGGCAATTTCAGAGTCTGTTGTCGGGCCGTTTAGAGACTGTGGTGTCAGACTCACCTCACAAGATTTCGCCATTGACCCTCACGTCTTTAATGACAACGATGGTCGACGATGGCTCTTCTATGCAACCGACTTCCTCCAACATAGTCATATCGGCACTGGAACCGTCCGCGATCAATTAATGGATTCGATGACACTCGCGAATCAGCCTAGACCCGTCGTCCTCCCCTGCTACGATTGGCAACTTTTCGATCCAATGCGAAAAGAAAAGGGTGGAGTCAAATGGCACACAGTTGAGGGCCCTACAGTCCTCAAACGTAAGGGTGTCTATTACGAAATGTTCAGTGGCGGAAACTGGAAGAACGAATCCTACGGAGTTAGCTACGCGACTTCATTGACGATCGACAATGAGGCTGAATGGAAACAGGCTTCCGATGGTCTCCACGTGCTACCCGTACTGAGAAGCGTGCCAGGTGTGACAGGTCCGGGTCACAATTCTGTGGTTCGAGGGCCTGACAATCGTCAACTGTATTGCGTTTATCATCGGTGGAGTGAGGATGCAACGAGACGCATGCTGGCGATTGACCGTCTCGAGTTCGTCGGGCGAGACCTTACGGTCTTTGGCCCCACGAGTTCCCCGCAAGACCACCCCAATTTTTCACATGCAGGCTTTCTTAAGCATGACTGGACAGCGGGCTCGGGCGATTGGAGCGTGGAAAGCGGACGAATAGTGCAGCGCTCTAACCATGGCTATTGCGAGATCCTTTACTCTGGGACCCTGGAGTCCGACTTCCTCCTGGAGTGTAGCATTAAGGCGTTGGATTGGAATTTCTCAGGACGCGTCGGCATTGCCATCCACGATAGCAGCGGAACTCAAACTCTCCTCTCCATCTCGCCAACAGGACAGGTATCTCTCTGCAACGGAGTTGAAAGCGAGGGAAGCGAAAAAAAGACTGAGCCTTCACTCCCGATTTCCAGTGCCTTTCATCTATTGCGATTCGAGGTGTGCGGAACCGTTCTGCGACTTTCCAGGGGAATGATTCGCTGCCAGAGTTTGAAATTGAATGGCACCGTGCGCACGATAGGGCTCTTCACACACAGCACCGCTGCAGAGTTCTGCGCGTTCAACTTAACACCAGGCTGGCAGCTGGATTTTGACGATGATAACGATTTGCTTGTCGGATTCCATGGAGATATCGGTTCGTGGCAGGTTAGTTCCATGGAACTGTGTCATCAAGGAGATTTTCTTCAATCAAATCTCTTTAAGCAGATTCCGTCGGGGCCGTATGAATTTACGGTCAATGCTCGGCTCGGTGGAAGGCCAGGCGGTTTTTATGGTTTTTTCCCAGCGGCGCCAGCCGCAGGAAATGGACCTCTGATCGCGGTTATAAGAGACGGCAATAGCTGGCGCCTTGTAATGGATCCTAATGGAGACGTCTCCACCGGTTTTTCTTTAGCCGAATTCCCTGAATCCTTTGATCCCCTTCGATACGAACAGTTCAGCATGATCGTCAATGGTTCAACTGTTTCCATTATGTGGCGAGGCCGATTCTTAGCCGAAGCCACTATTGAGACCTTTGGAACGCGCGTCGGATTGTGCGCATTCGGGGAAGCATTCTTCGAAATGATTCGAGTAACCCAATTGACGGATGATTCAACTCGATGAGTGTCCTGAAGATTGGATCAAGGCCGGAAGACTTCTGGTGGGCGAGTGGGGTGGAAAATACTGCAGTACCTCAAGCCAAACCAGGGCACCGTTCCCTCGATGAGTTCGAATTAATGTCTCACTACACGCATTGGAAAGACGATTTGCTCGTGGCCAAAGCTCTGGGTATCAAAGCAATCCGATGGGGAGCACCCTGGTATCGCGTTGAGCCCAGTTCCGGGAAATTTGACTGGTCCTGGACCGACAAGGTGTTGTCATTCATGGTGAACGATCTCGGCCTCACTGTAGTGGCCGATTTGATGCATTATGGATGTCCGCTGTGGCTTGCCAGAGAGTTCGCGAGTAAGGATTACCCCCGAGCAGTAGCGCGCTATGCGGGAGCCTTCGCGAAGCATTACGCGGATTTGGTGCATTTCTACACCCCGTTAAATGAACCGGTAGTAAATGCGTTGATGTGCGGCAAGCGCGGGTTATGGCCTCCTTACTATAGGGGGGAGGCAGGGTACATCCGAATACTCCTCCAAATAGCTCAAGGAATTATTCGAACGTCAGCAGCAGTGCGGGACGCACATTCTCAGGCAGGTCTTGTTTTTGTAGAAGCCACCGGTCTCAGTCGCGCAGCACACGCGGAACTGGAGCCACTCGCCGTTGAAGACCAACATCGCGCGTATATTTGCTTCGACCTGATTACTGGCAGGGTTAACAAAGAGCATCCGCTCTATACCTGGCTAATCCGCAACGGAGCCGCACCAGCCGTTCTCGAGGAGTTCGTTAGAAATCCCGTCAAGATGGATGTTCTCGGAATGAACTTTTATCCGCAATGGTCTGTAAAGCAACTCTATATCAATAAAAATGGCCGATTGGCCTCGCGAGTCTTTGAAGGCGGAGAGAGTTTTTCGACACTGATTGAAGACTATTATCGCCGCTACCGCGTCCCGATCATGATCACGGAAACAAGTGCTTTTGGTTCTCAAGAGGTCCGATCAGCCTGGCTGCAGGCGTCCGTAACCGCAATAAAGAGACTACGATCCCAAGGAGTTCCCGTATACGGCTACACCTGGTTCCCTATGCATACCATGATTGATTGGCGTTACCGGTTTGGATCAGAGGACGCGGCGAATTATCGAATCGAACTTGGTATGTTTACTCTTGCGTCGAAAGCGGACGCCCCACGGTGGGACGCCACAGCACTCGTGCAAGAGTTCAAACATTACACGGAGAATCCCGAGACCTCCATTGGCCCCGTTGTTGAAGGGTCGCCCGGCATTGATCAATGAGAGTACGATCAGTGACTCTTCATGACGGACGTTATCTGAGTTACTACGAGTTTATCGATTCGGACTGGACGGCGACAACTGGAGTCCAGCCCGATGTTGCGTCCGCACCACGAATTGGTGATGACCGAAGCTCTGAACTTCGGTGGAATCCTTTATTAGGGGAGTGGGTCGCGACAGCCACTCATCGACAAGACAGGACGTTCTTGCCTCCAGCAGACTTCTGCCCCTTCTGCCCTTCCACAGAGGCATTTTCCGGAGAAGTGCCAGAATCCAACTACGACATAGTGGTGCTGGAGAATCGATTTCCAAGCCTTCAGCCTAATCCAGGGATTCCGAGTGTGGAGGGCAGCGAACTCTCTCCTACCGTACCTGCTCGCGGCGTTTGCGAAGTGGTGCTCTATTCGTCGATTCACGATTTGACGCTTGCGGATGCGCCGGTGCAACAGATCTACAAGTTGATTCTTGTTTGGACCTCACGCTGGCGAGAACTGAAGAAGCTAACCTTCGCAAAGTACATCTTCGTTTTTGAAAACAAAGGCGAAGCGATTGGTGTCACCCTTCATCATCCTCACGGACAAATCTACGCCTACCCTTTTGTGCCTCCTCGAATACAACAGGAACTCGATGCCTCAAAACGGCATACCGAAGAAACAGGAAACTGCTTGATTTGCACACTTCGCGCCGCCGAGAGTCGTGCAGGTAGACGCGTTGTGACCGAGAATGAGACGTTCTCTGCGTTCATTCCCTTTTCCGCGCGTTGGCCGTACGAACTGCACATTGTGTCGCGTAGACATTTCCAAACTTTGGGCGATATGACAATCGCAGAACAAAAAGATCTGGCCTCGATACTCAAGACGATAACTGCAGGCTATGACGCCTTATTTGAGAGATCCTTCCCGTACATTATGGCCGTGCATCAGGCACCGTCATCGGAGGAGGACTACTCTTTTTATCATTTCCATATCGAGTTCTATCCCCCCTTGCGTTCAGCAACAAAACTGAAGTTTCTTGCTGGCAGCGAAGCTGGCGCGGGACTGTTCATTAACGACACCCTGCCGGAAGTCAAAGCTGCGGAACTTCGTGCACGAGTGCGGCCGCCAGTATGGCCCTGAGAGACGACCAAGGTCTTATTCAGGCCTTCAAGAGTCTATATGGGCATCAACCCAGACTTTTCTATGCCCCCGGGAGGGTTAACCTTATCGGAGAACATACGGACTACAACGAAGGGTTCGTGCTTCCCTTCGCGATTGATCGCGGAACAACAGTCGCGGCTGCTTCGCGGAACGATGACTGGATATACGTGCATTCATTGGCTCTGGGCAAGTCAGGACGTTTCCATCTGTCCTCTCCTCTCAAGACTGAAGCTAAATCCTGGCTAATCTATGTCGAGGGGATGGTGCGTTCCTTGGCTGCATCGGGGCTTACAGCAAAAGGAATGGATTTATTAATAGGAAGCAACCTGCCGCTGGGAAGCGGGCTTTCTTCATCTGCTTCTCTGGAGGTCGCCATAGGATTCGCTGTTTGCGCCATCACAGACCATCTTTCGGAACCCCTGGCGATTGTCGCTGCTGCACATGATGCTGAGACTAATTATGTGGGAACGAAATCCGGAATCATGGATCCGTATGTGTCTGTATTCGGAAAGAGAGACTTCTGCTTGCTGCTCGATTGTCGAAACCTTGAATCTCGCAAGATTCCGCTACCATTGACAGATTACGCGCTTGTCATCACGGATACGCAGGTAAGGCATGAGCTATCCTCCAGCCAATACAATAGGAGACGGATGGAATGCGAACAGAGTGTCGCGATTCTCCAGCAATCTCTTAGCAATGTTAAATCCTTGCGCGATGTAACGGGCGAACAGTTTGCTTCGATACAACACGTTCTTCCGCTGACGCTTCGTAGCCGCTGCAAGCATGTCATTACCGAAAACGCGAGGACACTCGAGACGGCCCGGGCTCTGAGTGCTGGAGACATCAGGCGTGTCGGGCTTCTTATGTTTGAATCTCATGAGTCGTTACGACGAGATTTCGAAGTCACAAGCCCAGAGTTGGACCTCTTGGTCGATGCGGCCCGCAAACTACAATATGTCGCGGGTTCGCGGATGACTGGTGGAGGTTTTGGGGGATGCACAATCACTTTAGTGTCCCGAAATTCCGTAAGTGATTTTTGTGAGGCGATGAGGCTTTGTTATTACGAATCATTCAATGCTCGCCCCAAATTCATGGTCGCGGAACCGAGCAACGGGGCGCACGAACTTTCGCAATGAGTTGTTAAGGACACTATTCGCGCGGCTTCAACTGTCAACTTACCGGTTTGCGGACATGCAGTGTCTGCTCGCACGAATCCTCCGTCACTAGCTCGAACAAGAAAAAACCTAAAGCCTCTCGGCCGACGGTCACTTCTTCCTTCGCGGCCGCGTCGGTTTCTGGCTTCCGAGAGCTTCGTCATCCGTGGGTTTCTCGGATCCCAGGTTCTCGGAACCTGATTGGCCCGCCCCCATATTCCCGCCCGGCTTGCTATAGCCCGACTGCTTGTTCCTTTTGTCGCGTTCCACGCCGTCTTTGGATCTGCCATGAGTTGCCATTACTTCCTCCTTGCCTCGGCGCAGCACGCAAATGTCCAACATCTGAACTATGGCACTCCATCTGCAACTCCCTCTTCAGGTGAACCATGAAATTCAATAATCGCTTACACTGGATTCTCGCTCTGGCCTTGCTTGGTGCGGTCACAACAGGGATCTCACTCGGGAAGCAAAACAATGACCCCTCAACCACGCCATCGCATTCAGATCGTCCAGCGGGACAAATCCCGTATAGCGAACGAAACAATCAGTCGGAGCGCGAGCGAAACCTCGGAACTCAGAGTCCGGCTACATCGCAAGATCCGAGTAGAGGTGAGATCACTGGCGCGGCGCTGCCCGGTACAGCTCCCGAACCTGTCATCGAAAGAGGTCCGTCCTGGGGACTCTTTATCGCCGGTCTGATCGTGGGAGGCATTGCGGGGTTATTGATCGGCCGAGCCAAACCCGCGACGACTGCCCCGAGTTCGCGCGACCGCGCAGCCTAATCTGTTCAGGATGCCTGAAATATGGACGGCGCCGCGCCGTTTCCGCGCGCGAAAAGGGTCGGACAGCGCTCGAAGAGCGCTCGGCCTTCTTTTTGGCTTAGTCCGATTCTTACCCCCAATTTTTTGACCTTGCTGTTTAGGTCGCCGCTACACTTCTGGCTTAGGTTCTCAAGCGCCGTAATTCTGGACGCTATCGTCGATTACGCTGCAGGGTTTTTCTGGGTTGCGAACCAACGATCCGCCTGTTGTTCTGCTTCCTGTTTGGTCACCCCATACTTTTGCTGAAGGCGGCTAACGAGCCGGTCGCGGGTACCTTCAATGTAGTCAAGGTCATCATCGGTAAGCTTGCCCCACTCTTGCTTCACCGAACCCCTAATCTGATGCCACTTCGCGATAACTTGATCCCCCCAACTCATGGTCATGGCAAAGGCCTCCTTATGTCAAAAGTCTTACAGACGGCGCTGCACATGACCTACCAAACCTGTCCGCAATGAAACGCCACCGGTGAGCCCGTCGAGAACGGCGTCAAGCGGGAGTTGCGCTCAAAGCGTTTTAACGAATTAGTCACCACTCGTATGTGTGCCCAGTGTCTGGCACTGAGACAGCCGCCCGGCCTCGCTGGTTCTTCCAATCTCTGAACTTCCTGCCTTCATGCCTGACCAGGCTTAGGCAAACCGATTGCATGAGGTCTTGCGACGACGAAAAGAAGGAGCCTTCCAATGCCTAAGATTCTTTTTGCTACGGTGTGCGTGCTGATCTTTACGACTGCGGCTGCTGCGCAAAAGCCTGAGATTTTCCTTGGCTATACAAATCTACAGGCTGAAGGACTGCCGAATCGAAACAATCCCAACGGGGTTTTCGACACAGAGTTCTTCAGGGACCGCACGACTCTTCATGGGGTGAACGGATCCGTTACGGCATACAACGAGGTCGGTATCGGAATTACCGGCGACTTTTCCTGGGCCCGACGCA
>Ga0111539_10007228_pt1 | contig 14230 bp, 13 predicted proteins | sample RhiMethybrSRZTD1_FD_79667 | JGI IMG/M metagenome (GOLD analysis project Ga0111539, IMG submission 79667) | Populus rhizosphere microbial communities from Tennessee, USA - Rhizosphere MetaG P. TD hybrid SRZTD1 (version 2) (version 2) | ecosystem: Host-associated > Plants > Roots > Rhizosphere >...
CGATGGGACAGAGTCCCGAGCACGGCAACGCACCTTCACTCATTCACGCGATCAGTCCCAGCGGCCAGGGAGACGTCACCGCGAGCCGGCTCCTCTGGACGTCTCGCGAAGTCGGTCGCGTGGTGGCAACGCCGATCGAGAAGGACGGTCTGCTGTACGTCGGCGACGTGGGCGGAATTGTCTATTGTCTGGACGCGGCAACCGGCACTCTCGTGTGGAAACACGACACCTACGCGGCCATTTGGGGAAGCTTCCTGTTGGCCGGCGACCGGCTTTACGTTGGGAACGAAGACGGCACCATGACCATCCTTCGCACCGGACGCCGAAAGGAATTGCTGGGGCAGATCGAGATGGATGGGGCGCTCTATTCGCTTCCGTCGCTGATCGGCGATGCGCTGTGGCTGACCACGTCGAAGCGGTTGTACCTCATCGCGGCATCAGCGCCACCATTGAATTGAGGAGTGGCGCGCCCACCCGCCTTTCACTGGGTGACCGCCTCGGCAAACGCAAGCCACGGGCCTGTCGTGGAGATCCAGACGCGCGTGGCAGCAATGACCAAGACCAGGCCTCCGCCCCACATCGTTGCCGGGTGCACGCGACGAGTTGTGCGAAGGTCATGCCCGACCAACGCGAGAATGAACACTGCCTCGGGAACGCCCACCATCCCGATCAGAAAGAGGAGACTCCCCGGTGGGACTGGCCTTGTCGTCGCCGCAGGTATCAGTGCCAGTGTGCCCAGCAGCATCAACCGCTTGTGCGTCGATGGCGTCTGCCGCCACAGCAGTCCGCACGCTATCAGGACCGTAAAGACCAGCAGCTCGCTCGATGGGAGGATGAAGAACTCGAACGCCTGCGGATTCACGGTTGGATCCGTCGCCCTCACCGCGACAAGCCACCCGAACACGATCACGCCACTCGCGAGCGCACCTCCCACGATTCCAAGCCGCCGATGTAGATGGGTGCGGCGCGTGGCAACCAGAAAGGTCTGAAAGAGCAGAAGGGCGATCCAGCCCGAGGATACGGCCGCATGAATGCGAACGAGTGGTTTAAGTGTCGGTCCGCCAAACGCTGTCGCGCCCGGTCGCGTGCGGATGTAGGTGCTGAACCCAAAGCCGATTAACACGATCACCGCGATGACCAGCGTGCTGCGTGTGAAGAATCGATGTTCTCGACGCCACGTATCCGCTGCCGAGGATGGAGCGCCATGAGTCGTTGGATAGGCGGGGACGATCATGGGGCGGGATTGTAACGGAATGCGACGCGCAAACTACTGATTCATTGAACGAAAACGAAAGGTCGGTTGCGCCCGGCAGGACTCGCACTTGTTCGCGACTCGCGAAGCGAGGCGCGGCATGCCAGCGCCTTTGCCCTTTGACTTCGCGCGCGAAGCGCGCGTTGGCGCGCCCGGCAGGACTCGAACCTGCGACCCCCGGCTTAGAAGGCCGGTGCTCTATCCAACTGAGCTACGGGCGCGTGGTGTCCATGTTACTAGAGCAACAGGACATCCGCGCCCGATCGACCGTGATGCCTCGATGTCAGTTGGAAGTTCACTTCGATGTGGTCACGATGGTGATGTCGTCGTTCTTCTCGTCGAGTGTGGCGATACCGCATGCCGTGGAATTGCCGCTCGCATCGAACTTGCAGCCCCACATCGCCGCTGCCTGCGCTCCGCAATCACCCTTGTCCAGATCGGCAACCCAGAATCCTGATCCGACCGGTTTTTTGCCGCTGTTGCCGGTACCGTACGCGGCCACAAGCAGATCGGCCGTCGCCGTCCCGCCGTTCTGGCATCCGAACGTGCCGGTGCGGTACGCGAACAGCACCTTATCCTCGTCGTCCCAGACCACGTTCGTATCCTCGGTGTTACCGTCGCCGTCGACGTCGAGCCGCTCCACCCAGACGCTGTCGGTGTCAGAAGCCGTGTTTGCCGTCGATACCTTCGTCTTGTTGACACCGGCAGTCGTGGTCTGCTTCGAGCCGGTGGCGGGCGACGGCGCTGTTGCTGCCTCCTTCGACACCGCATTCGGCTTCACCGTGACACCGGTCGTCCCCTGGCCCATGATTACGACACCCATCGCCATCAGCGCCAGGGCCGTTCCCCAAAAACCCACACGAACTGTACTCGTCATAGCCGCCTCCTTCTGGGAGCCAGTGCGGACTATATCGACCGTGTCTGGGGGTTGATATTGTCCCTTCGGGCTATGTCGATGGATCGTCGCGCAAGCGTAGACACACTCGAGCCGTGTCACGACATCTCGCGATCGACCCACAAAAGAGCCTCACACCCAGCGGGTCACTCTTGATGCACGTCAGTCACAAACGAGCGAGAACTGACTGCGTTTCCGCGATGTCCGGCTGAGCGTGAGCGGCGGCACCGGACATGCTCGTTTGTCGGCAAACCGTTCTGGTGTCGTGGTGCCTCATGAGTACGAGTCGGTCTCTTGAACATGTTGTTGTGATCCATCTGATCGAAGATGACAGGTCCAGCTGCACGGCGACGTGCCGGGTGCTCAAGAGCGCCGGCTACACCGTAGGTGTGTATTCGACAGCCGCCGAGTTTCTCACGCGGTTGCCCGACGGCCCCGGTTGTCTCGTGCTCGATCTCCGATTGCCCGGTGCGAGTGGCCTCGATCTGCAGGAACAGCTGGCGATGTCCAGCAATCCATTGCCCGTGGTGTTCCTGGCCGACGACGGTGACATTCCCAACAGCGTGCGCGCCATGAAGGCAGGCGCCGTTGACTTCCTCGTCAAGCCTGTTGACGCACCTGTTTTGCTGGACGCGGTGATCCGTGCCCTCGCCCGCGATGCGGAGAGCCGTGCAAATCGGGCACGTGAGCACCACGCGCGCACGCGCTACAGCCAGCTGACACCGCGTGAGCGCGACGTCTTTGCCCATCTGATCAGCGGTCAACTGAATAAGCAGGTGGGCTTCGATCTCGGGATATCCGAGCGCACCACCAAGAGTCATCGCCATCAGATCTTCGAAAAGATGCAGGCGGACTCCATCGTCGACCTCGTGCGTATCGCCGCTGACCTTCGAATCGCGCCTGCCGGAAAGGTTCGATAGCACCAAAGGACGATAGCGGGGACCCCGGTCGCGTCCTTAACGTTATTCGATGCACGAGATGTCCTGGAGTAGACGTGGTCTGTTTCTGGCGATCTTCACACTGGTGTCAGTGCCGGCGTTCGCGCAGCTGAATGGCGAGAACCTGTTGGGCGACAACGGTGTAAAGAGCGGAACGCAGGCCGGCCCGGGCGTGTATCTGGGGTTCCTGTACTACCACTACGACAGCGACACCATCAAGTCGAAGGACGGAACGGTGGTGACGCTCAGTCCGAGCGATCCGGGGAGCATCGGGCTGAACGCGTACCTGCCACTCGTGGTCTACGTCAGCCGCGTGAAGATCCTCGGCGCCAACTACGGGATGATCGCCGCCGTTCCTGTCGCCGACGGTGCGCTCGAGGCACCGGGCTTCGGGTTTCAGGACACCATCGGTACCGGTCTCGCCGACACCTATGTCGTGCCGGTTCAACTCGGCTGGCACGCTCCGCGCGCAGATGCTATCGCCGGCTTCGGCTTCTTCGCCCCGACGGGACGCTTCACCGCCGGTGCGCCGGACAACACCGGTAAAGGCATGTGGAGCTTCGAGACATCTGGTGGCGCCACGGTGTACTTCGACCAGAAGAAGACGATCAGTGCGGCCACGACGGCCTTCTGGGAAGTGCACACCAAGAAGGAGGGCACTGGCGATGTCAGCGTCGGTCCCTTCATGTTGCCCGGTGTCAAGGTCGGCCAGCTGCTGACGCTCGAAGGCGGCCTGGGCAAGTCGTTCCTCGAAGGCGCGGCGAGCGTCGGCGTGGCCTACTACGCACAGTACAAGCTGACCCACGACGAGTTCGACATTCCGCCGGACCAGCTGCCCGGCGGGCCGGTCATTGGCAAGCATCGGGTGTGGGCATTCGGACCTGACGTGACGGTCCCCATCGCCACGAAGTCCAAGCTCCTTGCGCTCGTGAATGTCCGGTACCTGTGGGAAGCCGCGGCGCGTGTGAAGACGCAGGGTCAGTCGCTGGTGGTCACCGCGACATTCCCGATCCCCAGCATCAAGATCACGAAGTGATGAAGGTCGCCTTGACGATCGTCGTCATGACTCTGCTGAACAGCGACGTCGCCGCGGACGACTCGGACGTCCAGCTGTGGGGAGAGATGACGCTCGCGTGGATCAAGAGCCACCACGTCACGTATTCGGTGGACATCGAACCGAAGGTGCTCGTGGCCAAGCCCACCGGCGATCCTGAGTGGGCCACGCTCGACGTCACGCCCGCCGTCGAATTCGCGCACGGGCAGTGGGTCGACCTCACCGGGGATCTCGTTCTCGGTTGGACCAAGCAAAGCAATGATCTCAACACCACCGAGGTCAGGCCGCGAGTGGGCTTGCGATTTCACATTCTCTCGAACCTCCGAGACGACGTGCTGAAAGAGCGAGTCCCCCGGCGCCGGCTCGTGCTTCGCAACCTCATTCGGTTCGAGTGGCGCAATTTGTATTACTCGACCGACAAGCCCGACTCGTCTACGTTCCGCATTCGCGACCGCGTAGAGACGCTCTACCCGCTGAACAAGGGGAAGGTGACAGCCGACGGCGCAACCTATCTGCTCGCCGATGCCGAATGGTTCTGGACCGAAGACGACCTCGACGAGCGATTCGCGAGCAAGAAGCGGTTTCGTGCCGGCCTCGGTCACCGGCACAGTGTCCGGTGGCGCTTTGAGGGGCTGTTTGTCTGGGAACGCACACGCAAGGAGCCGACAGACACGTTTGACACGTCCGACTACGCGGTCGATGTGCGCGTGAAACGCGTGTGGTGAAGGGAGAATGCGTCCGTCTCGGTCATGGGTGTGATGGCGTTCCTGGCCGTGTCTTCGGCTCCCGCTTCCATTGCACCGCCATGGCCGCGAAGATCTGGAGCGACGGCTGGGGCTCGCCATGGTGATAAATGGAGAACTGCGATTCCGCGGACACGTTGACGATCGCGCCGCCTGCGGTCAACACCTTGCCGAATCCGATGCTGAACGGAATGAGGTAGTTGTCGTTGACGAAGTCGAACGTCCAGATCGGCGACGAGGAGAAGTAGTATCCGGTGCGTCCCATCGCCAGCGCGATGTTCGGCTGAAGCGTCAGGAGGTTGGTCCCCTGACGGTCTGCATCTCCGGCTACGTCGGTCTGCCAGGTGATCAGCGCCCCTGCTACACTGCCGCCCTCCATGAGTCGGATGATGACGCCGGCGACACCGAGTTGCCATTTGCCCGCGCCGAGCGCGTCCTCGGAGGCTGTCGGGATGATGAGCATCGGACCCACGCCGAACTCGGTTTTCGCGCCGGGCTTCGAGAACTTGAGCGCATCGAAGATACTGAAATCGCTGAACCCCGACTGGTACGCGTCGGCACTGACCGGCGTGGTGACGACAGGCATCGTGGCGCGAATGATGTGGTTCAGGAGGAGGTGAGGCCGGATCGGGACGAACACCCCCTGAATGTTCATGACGTTGGCAGACGCCTCGAGACCATACAGGCTGGCGACGAAGTAGTTGTTGAAGTCGATGCCGATCAAATCCGACAACGGATTGTTCGAGTCTGATATGGCCCCGGCAGACGGTTCCTGCGCATGGGCAAACGTGGCGATGCCGGTGCACAGCAACAGCGACAACAGACCGCGAATCAGCATCGTCCCTCAGTGCGGGATAAACATGATTCGTGCCGACAGGAAAGCGTACAGGCGTGCCTTTGTTCGTTATGCCCCCACGCTATTGCGAGGCTGCTGCGCTATCACACGGAGTCCGAAGCTGCTTCATTTCATCTTCGTCTTGTGCGCGTCGAAGAAGTCGAAGATCTGATTGATGATTGCTGGCTGCGCCCAGGCGTCGGTGTGCGCGCCGCCCGGCACCGGCAGCCACGTCGCGCTGACGCCCTTCGCCTTCGCGTGCTCGACCATCGTCTCGCTCGCGCTGAACACCATCGTGGTGTCCATGTCGCCGTGGATGACGAGCACCGGAACGGTCTTCACCTTCTCGTACGGGAACATCTCGTCCTCGAGCGGCGCCGCGCTCGGGGCGATCGCGGTCCAGCGTTCGGGATAGCGCGTCGCGTAGGTCCAGACGGCGCTCCCTCCGGATGAATTGCCCATCAGATAGATGCGGCCCGGATCGACGTTGTATTCCTTGGCCATCAGATCGGCGACGTAGAGGACGTCCATCTCCGCTCGCTTGAAATCCTCCTCCGTCGGTGGCGCCGGCGCCGGCCCGCGCCCGACACCCTGACCACCACGTCCGCCGCCACCGCCGCCGGGCTTCTGAACCTGCACCATCTTGTAGGGGACGTTCCATCCACCGACCGCCGTCGCATTCGCGTGATAGCCCGTCACCGCCGCCACGATGTAGCCGCGAGCCTCGGCCGTCTTGGCGAGCGTTGGGTCGGTCATCGGACGCTGGAACGGCGCGGTCGCCGGCTGATTCGCGCCATGGGTGACAACCACGAGCGGCAGCTTCAGCGTCGCGTTCCACTTGGTCGGCACGTAGATGTGATACGCGATGCTCTCGCTGGTCGCTGGGAACACGTAGCTGCGATCCTGCTCGCCCGTGGCGCGATACTGCGGGCTCTTCGGATCCGGTTGCGGTGCCTGCGCGTGTGCGACGCTGGCTGACATCACGGTCACGAGGACGAGGTACACACTCAACGATCTGGTCATATCGATCCCTTCATCACACCGTGTCGATTGCGATCGGCGTGAGCAGCCCTCGGCCGGCGAGCCCCGTCGAGCGGTCGAGCGTGTCGAAGAACCTGGTACGCAGATGCGGCGCGGGCCGGAGCGTCCACAGCACTTCAGCGTTCGTCCACGCCGCGTGTCGTGCCGCGCGCACATTCCACATCGCCGCCACGTCGTCTACCCTGCCTGCCAGTTCGTCCACGGCGCCGATGACGCCGATGGAGAAGTCGGCCTTGACCTCGCCCTCGACGCGCTCGAGCAGCGCGTTCACGCTATCGAAGTCCTGGCGACGCGCCTCGTCAGACGAAGGGTCGCCACCGAGGGACGCGAACACCTGCACAATTCCCTGCGGCAGATCGCGATTGATGTGGGCGTTCATGCCGGCGAGCGCGAACTGCAGACGCGCAATCCCGCGGTGCGATCGCGCTCGGAGGAGCGGGCGCCACGCAGACGGCGCGCGCGAGGCATCCTGGTCCCCCGCAGCCATGGCCGCGAAATAGAGATTGGCAAAGACGACGTCGAGCTCGGACATGAAACGCGCATCGCGAAACGCCGGGCCACTGACCGCATGACGCACGCTGCGCGTCACCTGCATATACAGCCGGTTGAACCACTTCACGCCGTCGGAGTCTGACAATCGGCTGTCGATGGCCGTCATGATCGACAGGACCTCGTCGATCGACGACACGGGTGCAGACCGGAGAAGGTCGAGCAACATCGGGGTCATCGTAGCAGACAGCAAGAAATGCGTCCGGCCGGTTAAAGGTCCTCCTCAAAGAATTCATGCGTGGCGCGTTGGCCGGCGGCGCGCCGATCGGCTTCCATCTGCCGCAGCTCGACGCGTCTGATCTTTCCCGAGATCGTTTTTGGCAGTATCGCGAACTCGATCCGCCGAATCCGCTTGAATGGCGCGAGCCGCGAGCGACAGTGCGCGAGAATGTCAGCAGCGACCTCTCGCGAAGGATTGAAGCCCGCCGCCAATGTCACGAACGCCTTGGGTACGGCGTGCCTGAGCGGGTCGGGACTCGGCACGATAGCGGCCTCAGCCACCGCGGGACATTCAATCAGCACGCTTTCGAGCTCGAACGGACTCAGCCTGTAATCCGACGCCTTGAAGACATCGTCGGCGCGGCCGACGAACGTGAGATAGCCGTCGCTGTCACGCGTGGCGATATCGCCGGTGTGGTAGTAGCCGTCGCGCATCACGTTCGACGTCTTCACGTCATCATCTGCGTAACCGTCGGTCAGGCCAAGCGGCCGATTCTCGAGGCGTAGACAGATCTCGCCCTCTGTCTCCGATACCTCGCCGTCGGCATCGAGCAGCACAACGTCGTAGCCCGGCATCGGCCGTCCCATCGAGCCGATTTTCGTCGGCTGGCCAGGCGAGTTGCCGACCTGCAACGTCGTTTCCGTCTGGCCATACCCGTCCCGGATCGTGACGCCCCACGCGGTCTGCACCTGCTCGATCACTTCAGGATTGAGCGGCTCACCAGCAGAAAGCGCTTCACGCAGTGCGACGCGATACGTGCCGAGCGACTCCTGGATCAGCATTCTCCAAACTGTCGGTGGCGCGCACAGTGTGGTGACCTGATGCCGCTCGAGTGCGCCAAGCACGGCCTTCGCGTCGAAGCGCTCGTAATTGAAAATGAAGACGGTCGCCTCGGCATTCCATGGGGCGAAGAACGAACTGTAGGCGTGCTTGGCCCACCCTGGCGAGCTGATGTTCCAGTGACGATCGCCGGGCTGCAGGCCGATCCAGTACACCGTCGTGAGGTGGCCGATCGGGTAGCTCTGATGTGTGTGGACGACGAGCTTGGGCTTTGCCGTGGTGCCAGACGTGAAATAGAGCAGCATCGGATCGTTGGCGAGCGTCGCCTCACTGGCGACGAACACCGAGTCGGCGTGTTCTGCCGATTCGTATCGATGCCATTCGGCCGGCGCGTCTCCGACGGCGATCCTTGTGTAGGTACCACTCACGCCGTCGAGCTTCGACGTGTTGACCCCGCTCGTGACGACATGCCGAACGCGTCCCCGGTCAACGCGGTCCTGAAGATCGCTGGTCGTCAGCAGCGTCGTTGCCGGCGTCACGATGACGCCAAGCTTGATCGCCGCGAGCAGTGTCTCCCACAGTGCGACTTCGTTGCCGAGCATCAGCAGCAGACAGTCGCCGCGCCGTGCGCCGAGGCTGCGCAGAAAGTTGGCGACACGATTCGACGCCGCCGAGAGTTCCGCGAACGACCTGATCGTCTCCGTGCCCGCTTCGTCGACAATGTGCAGCGCGGGACGATCGTTTCCGGCGGCGATGCCATCGAAGTAGTCGAGCGCCCAGTTGAAGTGCTCGTGGGCCGGCCATGCGAACCCGCGGACAGCGGCGTCGTAGTTGGTGCGGTGTTCTAGAATGAAATCGCGGCTGGCGAGGAACGCGGCTGCGGCTGTGGTTGTGTGCATCGCGTCCCTTTCAGGGTTCGATCCTACATGAGGCCTCCCACGTATACACACGGACATCACGAGAGCGTTCTGCGCTCGCATCGCTGGCGCACGGTGGAGAACTCTGCCGCCTATCTCATCCCGCATCTGCGGCCCGGACTGAGTCTCCTCGACGTCGGCTGCGGGCCCGGAACGATCACCGCGGATCTCGCCGGGCGTCTCGCGCCCGGACGAGTCTGCGGCATCGATCCCTCTGCCGACGTTATCGCCGCCGCAGAGCGCGAGCATGCCGGCATCGAGTTCGCGACAGGTGATGTCTACACGATGGCGTTCGACGATGCGTCATGGGACATCGTGCATGCGCATCAGGTGCTGCAGCATCTGCCGGATCCGGTGACCGCGCTGAAGGAGATGCGCCGAGTCGTGCGGCCGGGCGGAATCGTCGCGGCGCGCGACTCAGACTACGCTGCGTTCACGTGGCATCCTGCGGACGATCGGCTCGCGCGCTGGCTGGCGCTCTATCACGACATCGCGCGCTCGAACGGCGGCGAGCCGGATGCAGGCCGTCATCTGCTTTCATGGGCGAAGCAAGCCGGGTTTACCCGCGTCAGTGCCTCCGCGTCGGCATGGTGCTTCGCCACGCCGGAGGAACGCGCCTGGTGGGGCGGACTCTGGGCGGAGCGCATGACCTCGTCAGCGATCGCGAAGCAGGCGATTCGCGACGGCCGTGCGACGGTAGAGGAACTCGCCGGCATGGTCGACGCCTGGCGCGGGTGGGCGGCAGCAGACGATGGCTGGTTCGCTGTGCTGCACGGCGAAATCATCTGTACGCGGTGACGCTGCTATTCTCCCGTAGACCGGCTGGGCTGTTTTCTGACGCGCTTTCGCGCGCGTTGGGCACCGCGCGTGCATGCAATTACGAGGTCTGTTGTTTGCGAGGAGGGAACATGAAATGGCCGTTCATCTGCGCCCTGCTCATCTTGTGCAGTGCGCCGCCTGCGGTGGCACAGGACACGAGCCCCACGTCGCAATCAGGAACTATTGTTGCGCAGGCGCTGGAAGCGGTAACCCAATCAGACGACGCCGACAGCCTCAACCAGGCCTCGCCGCCACAACAGCCCGAGAAGAAGAAAGAAGCGGCGCCCGACCATTTGAGTACGGGCTGGTCGTCACTGCTCAAGGACAGCGCGAGCGACTTCGTGGCGTTTCCCAAGCGCAGATCGACGTGGACCATCCTGGGCATTGGTGCGGCCGCGGCGCTCGCGGTGCACCCAGCGGATGACTACGTCGAGAGTCATATCGTCGGGAACGAAGCCGCGAACAACTTCTTCAGCCTGGGTCAGTGGGTGGGTAGCGCGTACGTTCAGTTCGGATCAGCGGTCGGACTGTGGGCCGTCGGCCGCTATGTTGTCCCACCCGCGGACGGAGGATCCCGGACAAACAAGTATTCGGAGGTTGGCTTTGACCTGCTCCGCGCGCAGATCCTTTCGGGCGTCCTCGTGCAAGGGATGAAGTACTCGTTCCAACGCGAGCGCCCATCGGGTGCATGCTGCGCCTTTCCGTCAGGGCACTCGGCAGCGGCGTTCGCCGCCGCAGCGGTGCTGGAGCGCCATCTCGGATATCGCTTGTCGTGGCCAGCTTTGGCCGGAGCCACCTACGTTGCGACGTCACGGCTGGTCGATAATCGGCATTTCGTCAGCGACGTCGTCTTCGGCGCCGCCGTCGGGACGGCGAGCGGCTGGACCGTCGTCGGCACGCGAGGCCGAAAACACCCCATCGTGATTCAGCCCGTGCCGGTCAAGGGGGGCATGATGATCGCGGTGATGCGAATGCCGGAGTAGTCGGGCGCGCCCACCGCGCGGCGGTCAGTTCTCCGTGGGCTGTCGGACCAGACGCAGGGCGATGGCCAGCCCGAGCAGCTCCGTCATCGTGAGCAGCACCGCCGTCGTCACGAACAGGCTGCTCCACGGTGCCGCGATATGGCTGATGTGACCGCTACGGTCCTTCGTCGCGATAGGCGCGAACCTTTTCGCGCAGCAGTTCCGCGACGGCAGGCAGTTTCGTGACCAGATTGTTCACCTCGCCGTGATCGGTGGTGAGGTCGTACAACTCCTCGGTGCCGTACTGCGGTGTAGCGATGAACTTGAACAGCGCGCGATCGTCGCGGTAGAGGACGCCGAATCTATTGGGCACGAAGTAGGTCTGATGATAGGTGAACCGCGTCCGCGATGGCGCGAGCAGCGATTGTCCTTCCCACGAGTCGGGAATGGGGAGGCCGAGGCGGTCGAGGATCGTCGGCGCGATGTCTACTTGCGCGGCGAACGTCAGGTCCGGATACGACGCTGACGAGGCGTCGTAGAACAGCATCGGGATGCGAATGTCTTCGTTGTACAGATGCCAGCCGTGGGCCCAGTGCCGTTCGCCGAGTCCCTCGCCGTGATCGCCCGTCACGACGACAATCGAGTCGTCCAGATATCCCTTTGCGCTGAGTGCGGCGAAGACCTCACGGATGATGCTGTCGGCCTGGCGAACCTTGTCGTCGTAGCGATCGGGTTTGTTCAACTGCGAGAGGATCTTGTACGGCTCGGGCCCGGGGCTGACGCGATCGTCCGGGCTCGTGAACAGGTGCGAATCCTCGAACTGGACGCCGAGATAGTGGGGCGACATCAGGTGCACGTAGAAGAACGCCGGCTCACCGGGCAACGCCGGCGGCACCCGCTCGAGCCCTTCGAGCACCAGCCGGTCATCGTCCATGGTGTAACGCTGGGTGTGTGACCCGTCGAAGAACCTGTCCTCCTCCGAGTGATAGAAGTAGGGCAGCCCGTTCCAGGCACTGTGATTCCCGGAGAGCAGGAACCATGTGCGATAGCCCTGGTCACGCAGGACATCCTGCAGCTGGAAAGTGCGCGCGCTGATGTTGCGGAAGTCTCGGCTCGACAGCGTGCTGGTGATCCCGCAGAACGACTCCGAGCAGCTCGAGAACGCCGCGTCCACCTTCTTCATGCGTCCGCTCTGCACGAGCGCAGACAGAAACGGCGTCGTCTCCCGCTGATATCCGTAGACCTGCATGCGATCGGCGCGCAGCGAGTCGACGATGATCAAGACGACGTTCTTGCGGCGGGCGTCAGCGACAGGTCGAGGGTAGGACGCACGGAGTACCGCATCACGTTCGGCGACCGCTTCACGTCTGGCCGTTGGCTCAAAAGCGAATCCCTCTGGACGCAGAAAGCTGGCAATCAGTTCCTGCTTCCAGAGCAGATCGTCGCGGCTGTCGACGCCCCACGTGATCGTGACGCCGAAGACGGCCACCATCGCCGCCGCCGTGGCGACGAGTCGCACGCGTTCGAACAGTCGCCGGTGCGTGCCGTGTATCGCCCCGCCCCACAATCCGAGCACGGTCGTCATCACCAGCAACGTGCCGACGCCGACGATGCTGATGCCGACAGCACCGAGCGGGAACGGCTCCCTCCCCGACCACACGGTTGGCGCAAATGCCACGACCAGATGTCCGGTCATGTTGCGCCCCCACGATGTGTTGCTCACCACGTTCAGGGCGTACAGATAGACCTGCAGCGTGCACGTGACAGCGAGGAGAAGGCGGAACGCCAGGCCAGGCCACGCTTCTACGAGCCCTGTCCGCCGAAGCCTTGGCGTAGGCGGAGTGCACGAGGCGATCGCCTTGACGATGAGGAACAGCGCGAGGTCCCATTCGACGATGAGCAGGACGTGCGTGGCGATGACCCTCGGGTTGTGCCCGAACTGGAACGCGAACAGCGCTTCGCCGACAGCGCTGATGAGGAGATGAAGCCCGATGAGGAGCGGCAGACGCATGTGCACGGTTGTGTCTATGCAATCCTAGTATCCCCGGAGGTCAGATGCGTCTGAATGCTGCAGCCCTGGTCCTGTTCGCGTGCGGTCTCGTGCCAGTGTCGTCGGCGGCGCAGACCGTAGACCTGGCGCCACCCAGATATGGCACGCCCTATGGCAACAACCGGAATGCGAGCGCTATCGAGGAAGTGAACGGCATCAAGCTGTACGTGGAAACGTACGGCAAAGGGCCGCCGATGCTGCAGATCCACGGCAACGGCGAGAGCATCGCCTCGATGGCCCACCAGATCCAGTACTTCTCGAATCGGTACCGCGTGATCGCCGCCGACAGTCGCGGTCATGGCAAGAGTGAGATGGGCACTGGCCGCCTCACTTACGAGCAGATGGCCGACGATCTCAACGCGCTGCTCGAGAAGCGCGGCTTGAAGTCGGTCTCCGTACTTGGCTGGAGCGACGGCGGCATTCTCGGGCTTCTGCTCGCGATTCGTCATCCCGACAAGGTGGGCCGTCTGGCGATCATGGGCGCCAATCTGAATCCGGCCGGCGCCTACGAATGGGCCCTCGCCCTGGTTGCGGCGAAAGACAAGCAGATCGACCAGATGATCGCCAAAGGCGACACGTCGCAGCCGTGGGCCCGCCTCAAACAGTATTTCGATCTGCTCGGCAAGCAGCCCAACATCCCGGTTGCGCTGCTGAAGGCCATCATGGTGCCAACTCTTGTCATGGCCGGCGACCGCGACGTCATCGCCGATGTGCACACGCTCGAGATCTTTCACAATCTGCCGAATTCGCAGCTCGCCATCTTTCCGGGCGCGACGCACATGATTCCGTGGCAGAACCCCGAGCTGTTCAACCGGACCGTTGAGACGTTTTTTACGAAGCCTTTCACCAAGCCGGATACCAGGGACATCCTGAGCGCGATGATGGCGACGAACTGACGCCGGACGCCGAAGCGCTCCGAGGGGTTATCATGACGGCGCCCTGAGGCTGGAGGGTTCGATGATGACTCGAAATGTTCTCGGCGTGGCGGTGATCGCCTGCGCGGTCCTGTTGATGGCGATACCCTCGGCTGCGCATCACTCGTTCGCCGCGGAGTGGGACAGCACGAAGTGCCGCGACTTCACCGGAGTCCTTCGCAAGCTCGACTGGCAGAATCCACACCCTTATTTCTTCGTGGACGTGAAGGAGAACGGCAAGGTCGAGCAGTGGTCGTTCCA
>Ga0111539_10007230_pt1 | contig 14226 bp, 11 predicted proteins | sample RhiMethybrSRZTD1_FD_79667 | JGI IMG/M metagenome (GOLD analysis project Ga0111539, IMG submission 79667) | Populus rhizosphere microbial communities from Tennessee, USA - Rhizosphere MetaG P. TD hybrid SRZTD1 (version 2) (version 2) | ecosystem: Host-associated > Plants > Roots > Rhizosphere >...
AGAAAGCGGGCAGCTCGCCGAAGCGCCGGGTCGGCTTCGGCTCCGAGGACCCGGCGGCGCGCGCCGATCTCGAGCGCGACCTGACCGCCGCGGCACGCGCCGCGCTGGCGCCGGAGCTCTACAACCGCATCGACGAAGTGCTGATGTTTGCTCCGCTGGGACGCGACGAGGTGCGCGAAATCGCACGGCGCCTGCTGACCGGCGTGGGCCGCCTGCTCGAGCGCCAGCGCGGCGTGCGCCTGGAGTTCGACGCCGCTGCGGTCGAGCAACTCCTCGAGGCCGGCGGTTTCGATCTCGCGCTCGGCGCGCGGCCGATGAAGCGCACGATCGCGCGTCTGGTCGAGGCGCCGCTGGCAGAAAAGATCCTGCGCGGCGAGCTCGAACGCGGCGACGTCGCGCTCTTGTCCGCGGAATCCGGCGAGCTCTGCTTCGACGTGCTCGACGCCTCCGACGCGACCAGCGCCGCGGAGTGAGGGCGGCTTTTCGATCGTTTGGTTGGGGTGCTTTCAGATGCGGGGCGGCGAGGTTCCCCTCGGCTGTTCGCGCCCCGGACGCACGCCGTCATGTGCACGTGTTATCTTGAAGGATCCGTGCAGCCGTGACGTGAAACGAACCCGATGACCGATGCCGTCAAAGATCCGCCCTGCATCTCCGGCACGCTGGCTTGCAGTCTGCGCGATGTGGTGAAGGATCTGCTCGACGCGCGGGCGGTAGCGAGTGCAATGTTGCGCTTGCCCGCGGATGTGCGCACGGCCTACGAAACCGCGCAGCCAATCGGCTGGGTGCCGCTCGAGGTCATGGAACAGACTTTCGAGGCGCTGGCGAACGAGCTCGGGACCAGCGTCGCCGAGCTGCACGAGCGTGTGGCGCGGCGCAGCATCGATCTCACGATGCGCACGTTCTGGCGCCTGTTTCTGCGTGTGACGACCGACGGCGCGCTGGTGTCGCGGGCGCCGTCGATCTACGCGCGCTCGTACAACCGCGGGCGGCTCGAGTCGCGGATCACCACGCCCGGTCGCGGCGAAACGCGTCTGCTCGATTGGCCGCAGGCTCCCGAATGGCCGTTGCGCGGGACCCGGATCGGCATCGAGGTCAGCCTCGGCATCGCGGGCCGGCGCAACGTGCAGGCGACCTGCACGCGCACGCCGACCGGCGCGCTGTTCATCGTCACCTGGCGCTAACGGCGCGCTTCAAAAGTCCGCGTTCTTGCGCTGGATGTCGGTCCACGGGCTCTTGCACAGGATGCAGTCGCCTCCGAAGAAAAACGAGCGCGCCGCTTGATCGCCGTAGACCCAGTGGCGCAGCCACGCGACGGCAGGAGCGCGCTCCTGGCCCGCGTCGTTCAGCGGGATCAGGTGGCCGTTGAAACCCGGCGCCTCGTCGACCTGGAGCGTCGCCATCAGAGTCGGCACTTTGGTCGAACGATCGTAAGTGGGTTGCACGAAGGATGCCTTGGAGACGAAGCCGTCGTTGGTCGAGGTGATCAGAAGCAGCGGTCCGCTCAGATTCTCGGACGGCCCCGTCAAGCCGTGAAACGACACCGTCGTGACCACGTTCGGGTGGTTGCCCGAACCGACGGCGGCGCCGCCACCCAGCGAGTAGCCGATCGTGACCGCGCAGCTCGTCGCGAGCTTCCCCTGGAAATCGCCGGGCGCGTCGTTTTGAGCCAATAGCCAGTCGAGGCCGGCGGTCATCAGCGGCGCCGTCACGTTGCTGCTGTTGCTGGCGACGACCACGAAGCCGTGCGAAGCAAACGTGCTCAGGAGCTCGGTGTAGAACGTCGGCGTCGTGGTGATGCCGTTGCCCCAGGTCGCGGGCGGATGTTTGAAGCCGTTTTCGCCGAGCGCCATCGGCTGGAACAGCGTGTACATCCCGTCCGGACCCGTGTCGTTCACCACCGTGACCTCGAACGGACCGCGCGCGCCGTAGTCGGTAACCGCCGGCAAAGCCGCTCCGGTGCACGAGCCGGGGGCGCTCACGGGCCCTCGGTTGCCGGCGGGAGGTTCGGCGTCGCTCGAGCACGCGCACAAGAGGTTGATCGAGAACGCCGCCAGCAGTGAAAGTGATGCTCGAAGCAAGATGCGCGAGAGTTTAACGATACCGCGCCGCCGTCAGCTCTCGCTTGAGCCGCCAAGTTTGTGGCCCGAGCCGACACGCGGTCAAGCGTAAGCGTCGAAGAAGCGATTCCGGAAGATCAGATCCGGATCCCACTGTCGCTTCTTGGCGAAGAACGCGTCGGCCATCGGGTAGGCGCGCCGCAGCTGCTCGCGTGTGGCGTGAAGCCGATACGGCAAGTAATAGGTCCCGCCCTGGGCGAGCGCCGCGTCGATCAGCTCGCACGTCAGCGCGCGCATTGCCTGGTCGGCCTCGGGGGCTCTGGCGTGGCAAAACAGGAGCACGAACGAGAAGACCTCGGTGCGCGCGTAGCGCAGGAACGAGTCGCCGTCGGCGAGCACGTTCCTCACCGTCACGTTCAAGAGATCGCACGCGGGATGGCGCGCGAGCGTGGCGCGCAGCCGCTCCACGAACGGCAAGAAAGCCTGGAGCGGCACGAAGTACTCATGGAGCACGTCCGTGGAGGCGGGGTCTCGATTCTGGAACAGGCTCACCGGCTCGCTCATCAGCTGGTTGCGCGTGGCAAGCTTTCCGGCCTCGCTTCCGAGCCGGGTTTCCAGCGTCCAGCGCAGGTCCTTGCCGTAGTCGCTGCCGACCTCGCCGCGAAACAATGCGCGTTTCAGCGCCGAGCGTTCGAAGGGCACGAGCCGCGGCAGCTCGCGCGCGTCTTCAGCGCGGTAAACGGTGAGCAACGCTTCCTCGAACAACCGCTCCGGATCCGGACACAGCCGCCCGAAGGCGAGCTCGGCGCCGGCCGCGTGCTCGGCCCAGGTCGCGGGGTAGGCCGTCACGGGGACGCGAAATCGTGACGCTTTCAGCAAGCGGTTCTCGACCACGCGCAGGCGCACTGAAGTCACCACGCCGAACAGCCCGTAGCCGCCGATCACCAGGCGAAACAATTCCGCGTCCTGGCTTCGGCTGCACTCGCGCTCGGACCCGTCTGCCAGCACGATCCGAAAGCTTTCGATCGTGGACACCAGCGGCGGGCGCGCCGGCTGCCAGCCGTGGCAGTTGGCGCCCATGCTGCCGCCGACGCTGAATCCATCGTTCGACTGCATCACGCCCACGGCCAGGCCGCGCGCGTCGAGCGCTGGAATCAGCTGGTGCCAGTGGACGCCGGCGCCGACTTCCACCAGCGCCGGCGCCGCTCCGAGCACTTCGATCGAGTTCATCTTCGCGGTGTCGATCACGAGCCCGCCGGGTGCGATCGTGTGGCCGCCCATGGTGTGGCGCGCGCCGGCGATGCTCACGGCGAGCCGATCGCGCCGCGCTCTCGAAAGCGCGGAGCGCACGGCGCCGAGGACCGAGCCAGCGTCGCCCTCGGGGGTCACCTCGCCGGCGATCGCCGTCTGATTGAGACGGCTGGCGTCGTCGGCGTGACCGAGCGGGACCGGTGGCAGCGCGTCGTCGTCGTTCGCGAGGGCCGTGCCGAGGTGGAGCGCGGGGCGGGTCAGGAACGCCGCGGGCACGCCCAAACCAAGGAGAGCGGCAACTCGGCGTCGTGTCACCCGCATGTTTCGATCCGCTGCCCGAAGTTTGGACGAGCCCGGAGGGCGAGACCACTAGGGAGGTGTTGACGTCCGCCGCTACTGTCGGCACCCTCTCTGGTCGCCCCGAGGCAAACCCCCATGTCGAGCTGGAATAAGGTAAAGAACCTGTTTTGGCAGTCTCCGGCCGGCGCCGGCGCTGCTGGCGACGACGCCACCATGGCCGAGTTCGAGGAGCTGCTCTCGAACGAGCACGCGGTGCCCGCGGCGCCGGTCGAGGCCGTCGATCCGAGCACGGTCGCAATCCAGAACGACGGGACGAACATCGCCATCGATTTCCAGGCCCAGTACGACGCAGCCGGGATACCGAACACGGACGAAGTCGAACAGCTCGAGCGCTTTCTGAGCGGGCTCGACGCCAATCTCCCGTACGCATCGAAGCTCGCCGCGGCCAAGGCGTTTTTGGGCGCGGTCGGCAAGGGGGTCGAGGACGTGCTGCGCGATGCCGAGCGCAAGATCGAACGCGTGCGTGCGGTGCGCGCCGGTCAGGAGCACGCGACACAGCAACAGCTCGCCGAAGAGCAGGCTCAGCTCGAGGAGCTGAAGGCGGCAATCGAGCAGCGCCGCGCGCGCATGGAACAATTGAACGGCGAGCTCGAGGGTGTGCGCCGTGCCTGCCTGGTCGAAGAATCGCGGCTGCAGGCCGCGCGGGTCTCTTTCGGAACCGTGTCCGGAGGTCAGCAGCCCAACCAGGGTGGCTGATCGAGGATCATTCGTTCGCGCTGAAACCGCGAGCTGAAAGAGGAAGAGTCATGGGAGTCGCCGGCCGGTTTTGGAACTTCATGAAAGGTCTGTTCTGGCAGGGTCAGAGGAATCTCGAGAAGGCCAATCCCGAGGCCGTCTACGAGATGGCGATCCTGAAGATGAAGGACCAGTACCAGAAGATGCAGGCCGCGGTCGGGCGGCTGGCCGCGGAGCGCAATCGCTTGCGCAACAAGGTCGAGGTCAAGCAGCGCCAGCTGGCCGAGATCCAGGGCGATCTCGACGGCGCGCTCGCCGAGGCTCAGGCCGGCAACCAGGAGGCGATGGAGATCGGTGAAGACCTGGTGCTCGAGAAGGAGCAGCTCGACGCCGAGCTGTCGAACCTGAAGCAGGAGCTCGCCAAGTCCGAGACCCTGGTCGGGGACTATCTGGGCAAGTTGCGCCAGATCGAGTCGCAGACCAAGGCGATGGAATCCAAGAAGGACGCCATGATCGCCAAGCTGCAGTCGGCGCAGGCGCGCAAGGCGTTCGCCGACATGGTCAGCGGCATGAGCACGACCTCCGAGGAGGCCGCGGTCGCCGACATGGACAAGCACATCGAGGGTCTGGCCGCGCAGGCGGACATCGGCGAGGAAATGGCCGGCGCCACTCGAGAGGAGAAGCGGCGCAAGCTGCGCGAGGCCGCGCAAACGCGCACCTCGAAGTCGAAGTTTCAGGCCATGCTCGAGGCGCGCGCGGGCGGGGGCGCGGCGCCGGGCGGCGGCGGAGCGGCGCAAAAGGCCGTCGAAGGCAAAGGCGGGATCGGCTGAGCCATGGCGGATTCATCTGGTGGAGGACGTCCCGGGCCGGTGCTCACGATCGGCATTCCGCTGATCATCCTGCTCGCCGGCGGCTTTTTTGCCTGGAGCAAGCTGATCAAGCCCGCGCTCGACGACAAGGACAAGGCTGCCAAGGAAGAGGCGATCGGCAAGAGCACGAGCGTGAAGAAATACGGAACCATGATCAAGGTCGCGGGCGACCCGTGGTCCGGTTACAGCACGTTTCGCAACGAGCCGCGCCTGCAGAGCGCTCTCGCCAAGGACGACATCGGCATCGAGTACATCGACGACGAAAAGCTGTACGACCAGGACGCCCGCATGGCGGCGCTCGCCGACGGCAAGCTCGACGTCGCGTTGACCACGGTCGATGCGTTCCTGCAGCACGGCACCAAGCACAAGGACAAGAACGGGCTCTATCCCGGCGTGATCCTGTGGAGCATCGACGAGTCGAACGGCGGCGACGCGATTTTCCTGTCCAAGGAGCGCAAGAGCTTCGACGACGTGCGCGGCACGGACAAGGTCTGCTTCTCGACCGGCACGCCGAGCGAGCACCTCTGGGATTTTGCGTCGCTCAGCTTCACCCGGCTCGGCGACAACTTGCCGACCGACAACGGCGTGGTCGCCAAGGACTGCTGGGAGAAGCTCAAGAACGGTAAGGTGCAGGTGGCCGTGCTGTGGCAGCCGTTCACGGCGATCGCTGAAAAAGCCGGTTACCCGAAGGTGTTCGCCACTGGCGGGCAGGCCGACGACGTGATCGTCGATATCCTGGTGGCCAATCGCGAATACGTCGTGAAAAATCAGGCCGCGCTCTCCAAGCTCGCCGCGGCTTACTTCAAGACCGTCGACTCTTACGTCAAAGATCCGAAGGCCCACGCCACCTTCATCACCGAGGACTGCGGCGCGGACTGCGCGGGCGACGCCTCGCTCGGCACCGCGGTGCTCGAGGGCATCGATTTTCTCACGTACGAGGAGAACGCGTGCTTGTGGTCGGGTCTATGCGGCTCGCCGGCGAAAATCGTCGATCGCGTCAAGAAGACCGGCCGGCTGCTCTCGGCCAAGGGCAAGCTCAAGCCCGCGGACGCGCCGAGCCCCGAAACCATCATCAACGACACGTTCCTGCGCGAGCTGAAGGGCCAGATGGACGAGCAGACCAAGCTTGCCGCCGAAGTCGCGGGCGAGAAGACCCAGCCCGCCGCGCCCAAGCTCGACGTCAAGGAAAAGCAGTACGTCTACGCGGCCGAAACCACCAAGCAGAACACCGCTTCCGACGTCGGGACGTTGAACTTGCCCAACGTGTACTTCACCGAGGGCAAGGCGGATCTCGACCAGAACGCGGCGAGCGTGGTCGAGGGCATCGGCGAGAAGCTCCGCAGCTTTCCCGCCTTGTGCGTGCGCGTTTACGGCCACACCAACTCGACCGGCAACCCGGCCGCCAACAAGGGGCTCAGTGATCGGCGTGCCAAGGCGATCGTCAAACAGCTGCAGACCTGGGACGCCGCGTCGTTCCCGGACAGCCGCTTCGACGTGCAGGGCTTCGGCTCGGAGCGCCCGGTGATGAAGGACGGCGTCGAGGACAAGAACGCCAGCCGCCGCACCGAGTTTCGATTGTTCAACTGCGGCGCTCAGAAGCGGTAGCGGCTCAGGTTCGCGGAGGCTCGTCGGCCCTGGACTGCGGTAGGTTCAGCGTGAACTCGGTGCCCTCTCCCGGCGAGCTGCGCACCGCGACGGTGCCGCCGTGCGCTTCGACGATGGCTCGCACCACGTAGAGCCCGAGACCCAGGCCGCCGAAGTGGCGGGCGGGAACCGCGCGCTTGTACGGCTCGAAGATGTCGTGCAGCCGCTCGGGCGGGATGCCGGTGCCGTGATCGCGCACGATCAGGCGAGCGTTGCCATCTGCCGACGTCACCGAGACCTCGATCGGCGTTTTGGCGGCAAACTTGATCGCATTGTCGAGCAGGTTCGTCAGCACGCGTGCCATGCGCAGCGGGTCCCAGCACCCGATCACCGGCCCCGAGCTCTCGATTTTGACCACGCAGCCGGCGCTCTCGAGCCGGTAGTGGAACTCCTCCACGACGTCCTCCACGAGCCCCACCAGATCGAGGGATTGTGGCTGGATCGCCAGGGCTCGCCGGCCGAGCTGGGAGGCGTCGAGAAGCTGCTCGGCGAGCTGGGACAGTCGGTTTACCTGGCGGACCAGGACCTTGAACGGCGTGGCCTCCTTGAGCGGCGTCTGCTCGAGCTGCAGCTCCAGCCGGTCGACACTCAGCTGAATGCCGTTCAGCGGAGTGCGCAGCTCGTGCGCCGCGAGCGACAGGAATTCGTCGCGCACCACCACGGCTTCTTGCGCCTCGCGATACAGGCGCGCGTTCCTCACGGCACTCGAAATTCGCTCCGCGAATTCTTCGGTCAGGCGTAGATCGTTCTGATCGTAGCTGCGCGTCGCGGAGCTCAGCGCGATCGCGCCGAACAGCTGGCCGCCCACGAACAGCGGTACTGCCATCACGCTCCGGCAGCCGAGTGCGCGGATCAACGCGGCGTGCTCCGCGTCCTTCGTGTAGCGAGCGAGTTGCCCCTCGGTGACCATCGGGTGGAGAATGGACTGCCCGAGGCGCATCGCCAGCGAGCACAGATTCGGTTGCGACGTTTCGGGGGAGTAGACGCGGGAGGCTTTGGACAGCAACGGGATCTGCTCCGGAAGCCGGTGCATGAACGCCAGGCGGCGCATCTTGCCCTCGTCGCTCACGTCGAGCACCGCCCAGTCGGCGAGATAGTTGACGGCCAGAGCCATCGCGTCCTGAGCGATCCGCTCCACGTCGAGCGTGTTCAGGCGCACCGAGACGTCCGCCAAAAACTGACTTCGCACGGCCTCGGCCTCGGCCCCCGAACGCTGGCGAGCTTCGAGCGCCGCGCTCAAGCTCTGTGAAACGGCGAGCGCAAACTCCGCGTCTTCGCGCCCGAACTGTCTCGGGACGACGTGCTCGTGGCACAGGATGCCCGCGAGATCGGAGCGCACCCAGATCGGCACGTCCATCATCGCGATGATGCCGTGAGCTCTCAGGTACGGCTCCAGCCCGCGCAGGCGGGGGTCGTCGAGCACGCTCTCGGAGATCAGCACCTCCGGCGTGCGTATCGCAGCGAAGTAGGGCGGGCATTCTTCTTCGAGCAAATGTCCGCCGCGTTCGTACGCGCGCGGTCCCAGCTGGTAGCCGAGCTCGCAGAAAACCCCGCGCGGTTCGCTGCGGAAACTCCAGTAGCTGACTCTTTCGACGTCCAGAACGCCGGCGTCGATGCGCAAGATTTGCTGGAGCGCGCACTCCCAGTCGTCTTTGCCCAGCGCTCCGAGCTCGACCAGCGCCGCGATCGTCGTTGGCTTCATATTCACGTCGTCTTCACTCCCGGCCGGCCACCGTTTCCGAGAGTCGAGTCCTGATGACGACGATTGGCGCCGCTTGCCACCACCGCAACTGGGGCAAGTGTTCCATTGCCGGTGGTTCTGTCACACTCGGGGAAATTCGAGCGCGACGTGCGCGCCGGTAACGCGCGCCCTGGGGGTTACTCCCCGCAGCTAGATCTGCGCGGTGGCGAGCTCGGTCTCCGCCCGCAACCAGTCGCTCATCTCGTCGCCGCCGACGCCACCGCGCATTTCGTAAAGCTCGAAGGCGCGGCGCGCGATCGCCTCGTGGGAGGGCAGCGGCGCGGGAGTGGCCAGCGGCGTCACGACCAGGGCTGGTGCCGGCCTGGCGCTGTCACGCCGCTTTTTGGGGGTGGTGCTGGTCCTAGACGCTGTTGCCTGCTTGGCCATGGGTCCTCTCCTTGGGGATTGCACACACGCCGCTAGCAAACTGGACGGCGTCCGCCCAAATTTCTGCAAAAAGGCGGGCTCTCGGAAACAATTCGGACGCTAACAAGTGCAGCGATGGTCTGTGGCACGAGCAGATCGCGATCGGCACAAAAGACCATAAGCCACGCTAATTTCCGGCGAGGCCGGCGGACTCGGCGGCAGGATGGATGTGACGCCCGGCGATATGGCGAGCTGAGGGGCGTTTCTTGCGGCACAGAACACAGGTCGAGCAAAATCTGTCGCGGTGGAACTACTCTCAGGCGGATGGCAGCTTTGCCGATCCCGACCTGGCAGGAACGGCTCGCCGCGTGCTTCCGCTGGCGTCATCGGCTGCTGCACGTGTTCGGCGTGCCCGGGGCGATCGGCGCGGTCGCGTCGGTCGGGACGGCCAGCCTGCTGAACGCCGACGTGGGGCTCGCGCTGGGGGCGCTAGTGGCAGGGATGGGAAGCTTGCTCGCCGGCTACTACGTGACTGCGGGTTTTGACCGCTCGCTGGTCGCGCGGCTTCAGGCGGAAAAGGCGCAAGCCGGCGCGCTGGCGGATGCGCAGGGCATCCAGCAGGCGGTGTGGAATGCCGCGCCGGAGATCCGCCCGTTGCTCGAGCGGATCGTGACCACGCACCAGGCGATCGACAGCGTGTTCGCCGATGGCATCGACGACGCAGTCGAGCGCATTCTCGAAAGCTCTCGCGACGATCTGCGGGCGCTGCGCGACCGCGCCATCAAGCTAGCCGACCTTTACCGGCGGCTCGGAGAAGTGATCCAGCAATCGGACGGGCGCCGGCTCTACGACGAGATGAATCGGATGAAGGCCCAGCTCGCGCGCATCCCGGACGGCGCCGCGAAGAAGGCGCAGCAGGAGGCCTGCGACTCCGCCGAACGCACTTACGGTCAGTGGCACGCCGCGATCGAAAAGCAGAAGCAGGTGCAGAGCGTGCTGACCGTGATCGAAAAGAACCTCGAAGAGTTCAAGCTGGCGATGGCGTTGCGCAAGGCGGCCGCGCTCGACGGCGAGGCCAATGCGACCAACGTGTCCGAGCTCCAGGCGCGGCTCAGCGCCGCGGGCGAGGCCTGCGACCAGCTCGTGGGCCGACCGAGCGGCGAGGTGCGTCAGGCTCGTCAGGCTCGTCGCGTGCGCGCATGACGGAGTATGCTGACGGGCCATGAGCGAAACTCCTTCGCCCGAGCAGTACCTACCCTGGGCGCAGCGAGTGCGGGACACCTACGATCGCCGCGAGGCAGCGGCGTTCGTGCTCCACGGCAACGTCAACGACATTTTCCCGCTCGGCGGCGAATACGTGTCGAGCCGGCGTTACGTCGAGTCGATGCTGTCGAAGGGCGGCTACATCGTGATCGGCTACGACGTGTCGCGTGGCATGCGCTTTCAGGACACGAAAGACGCGCACGAGTTCGTCAAGCTCGCCAACGAGAACCGCGCCGAAGGCGACAAGCTGATCAAGAGCATCTACGATTTTCCGCGCGACAGCCTGAAGGCGCTCGCCTTCATCGAGGCCTTCATCGTCGGCATCGAGAACTCGAAGCGGCCGGTGGCGGTGCTGCTCGACTACGCGGAGCACGTCGCGCCGAACGGCCCGCCCCAGTCGCTGACCGAGGTGGACCGCATCAACTCGGTGACGCTGCAGCGCTTCGCGCAGCTGTTCTACGAGCGGCTGCAGGATCCGGCGTCGCGCGACGCGGTGCTGTTCATGCTGGCGCCGAATCAGCACGATCTTTCGCCGACCCTGGTCCAGTCCGAGGTCGTGAGCGCGATCGAGATCCCGCGGCCCGACGCCGACGCGCGGCGTCGCTTCATCGCCTGGCACCAGGCCAAGGCCGTGGTCGAGGGCCGGGACAAGGTGGCAAGCGATCTCGGCGACGAGCAGCTGGTGGAGCAAACGGCGGGGCTGACCTTGACCGGCGTGCGTCACTTGTTCCTGCGCGCCGAAAACGCGACGGAAAAGCGCCTCACCACCGACTTCATCATGCGCCGCAAGCGCGAGCTGATCGAGCGCGACAGCCGCGGGCTGCTCGAAGTGATGATGCCGAAACACGGCATGAGCTCGGTCGGCGGCAACGACTCGATCAAGGAGTTTTTCTCGCGAACCGCCGACGACTTGAAGGCCGGCCGCGGGGACGTCCCGGTCGGCGTGATCTGTCCGGGCCCGAACGGCGTCGGCAAGACCTTCATCGCCAAGGCCTTCGCGCGCGATAGCGGCATCAATTGCGTGGCGCTCAAGAACTTCCGCGGCATGTACGTCGGTCAGACCGAGAGCAACCTCGACACGATTTTCAGCATCCTGCGCTCGATGACGCCGAACATCGTGATCATGGACGAAGCGGACAAGACGCTCGGCAACGAGACCGCGAGCGAGGGCAACAAGGTGGACGACCGCGTGTTCGGCGCGTTCACCGCCTTCATGGGCGACCCCGATTACCGCGGCAAAATCTTCTGGCTCTTGCTCACGGCGCGGCCGTTCAACCTGGCGCCGGATACCGGCCGCCCCGGGCGCGTCGAGGAGCACGTGCCGATCCTGGCTCCCGAAACCCTCGACGAGAAACGCGCGATCCTGGACGCGGTGTGCAAGTCGCGCGGCGTCCGGCTCGCCGCCGACGACGGCAAGCAGCCGAGCCCGGAGGCGCTGGCCGCGCTGTTCGACGGGGTCGGTTTCGTCACTCCCGCGGCGCTCGAGCTGATCGTCAATCGCGCGCGCCGCGCCGCCCGCCGCGCGCGCCCCGCGTCCGCCGAACCGGTGGAAGTGCGGCTCGGCGAGCTCGTCCACGAAGCCAAAAACTTCGTCCCCGAAGGCTCGAACGCCAAGCTCAGGCTGCAGACGCTGGAGGCCGTCTTGTACACGAATCACCTCGAGTATTTGCCGGCAACGTGGCGGGATCGGCTGCGCGACGACCCCGACGGCCTGGCGCGCGAGCGCGAGGAGCTGCGCCGGCTCGTGGGGTACGCATGACCTTGCTCGAAGCCGAGCGGCTGTTCGATCGCACCCTGCCCGAAGCGTCGGCCTGGGTGCTCGAGGCGCTGTACCAGCTGGACGAGCTCAAGAGCGGCCCGTCGCTGACGCGCGACGAGCGCGAGCAAAAAGCGCAAGCCTTGTATCGCCGCCTGCTCGACGGGCTCGAGCCGCTGCGCGAGCCGACCTTGCCCGAGCACGGCCGCGACTCGGAGCCCTTCCGGCAGTGGTTCAGCGAGGCGGTGCTGCTCTGGATGCGCTTTGCTCGCAGCGGTTCGGCGCCGCTCGTCGACACGATCGGCTCCCAGAACTTGCGCGAGTTTCCGCTCGATCTGCCGGTCGACGACGCAGCGGTCGCGCGCGTCAGAGCCGGTCTCGAGGCCGCTTTCGGCTTCACGCCGGCCGCGCTTTCGGAGCTCGAGCGCCGTATCGAGCACGACACCTCTAACCTCGAGCTCAAGCGCGCGATCACGGGCGCGCTCGCCGACCACCTGCGCGACGGGCGGCTCGACGGGCCGGGGCGACTCTCGCTGATGCGTGAATTCTACGGCGACGTGCCGTTCCGTCCCGGCGAAGTCGACGTGCTGATCGCGAGCACGGCGGTGTTCTTCTTCGTGCCGCGCAAGGGCAACGTGCTCGACGTCCCCGACTGGAAGCAGCGCCCCGCCGAGGAGCGCGAACGGGTTCGGGCGTTCTTCGAGAAGCTCGATCGCGCCAACAACGCCGAGACCCGGCGTTTTCCTGCGTTCGGCTTCGGCGAGCCCGAGGGCATGAACTCCGAGCTGCTCGACGCGCTCGCGCGCGCCGCCGGCGTGCCGCAAAAAGTCGTGAAAGCCACGCTGGCGACGATGTTCTCGCTGATCCCGTCGTCGCTCCACGCTCAATACCTGGTCCACGATCTGTGGGGGCACACCTGGCAGGAGGCGCTGAACGAGTTCGAGTCCGAATACGCGCTGATGCTGCGGCTCGAGCGCTCGCTTTTGCCGGACGACGGTCCCGAATTCGGTGGCCCCGGCACGCCCACGCTCGCTTCGGCGTTCGTGGCCGTGAACGGCCGGACCACGCTCGACGAAACGCGCTTGCTCGCGTTCGGTGAAGCCGATCTGCGCGGGCGGATCCGCGTCGCGACCAGCGTGGCGCTTTCCGAGGTGCTCGCCGACTTCATGGAATCGAAGTTTTCGCGCGCGCGCCCGGCGCTCGAGCTGCCCACCTCGTCGCTGATTCCCTCGACCTCGCTCAAGATAGACCTCACCATCGCCGACACCCGTGCCCAGGTGCGTCGTTACACCAAGCCGTACCGGCGCCTCGCCGTCGACGCGGAGGAACGCGCCCGCCTCGCGCGCGAGCTGCTCGGCCGCGGCTTGCCGCACGCCGGCCTGGACGAAGCGGTAGCGCGCGCGGGACGCTCGCTGTGGCTCGCTTTCGCCCCCGCCTTCGACGACACGCTCGCGCCCGAGCCGGCCGAGGGTCCCGGCGGAGAGATCCGCTCGACCGTGCTGCGGCGGCTCTTGCTCCAGTTCGCGCTGATCATGGTCGATTTCGAGCGCGCGCTCGCCGGCGCCCGCGTCGACCCCGGCGGCAAGCCCGTCTGGCGCGATCCCGGCACGAGCCCCGATTTCTTCGCCGTCGCTTTCACCCACTTCTACGAGCAGGATCGCGCGAAGAATTTCTGGCACATCGATCAGGTCGCGCGGAACGAGTTTGCCAGTGCCTGCGAGCGGTTGAAAAAGGCGATCCAATAGGCTGGAAGCGGCTCTCCGCGTACAATGCTCGAGTAATGGCCGAGCGCGCCGTAGCCGTCGCCCCACCCGGGCAGCGAGGAGGAAACCCGACCGGGATGCGGGACGGGAGACCTGACGGTGCTCTGATCGTGACCCACACGCCGTCACGCGCTGATCTGGGAAAGAGACTCGATATCCCAACCCGCGGACTCGTTCTCGGTGGCAGCGGAAGCGACTTCGAGGTCGAGGGTGCCCAACGGTCGGGCAGTCGGCTCGAGGTGCGATGGTTGGGCCCCGCAACCGACGGAGGGCGGGAATGGCGGGCGGATGCCGTCGGTCGCGTTACCATCGACAGGGAGTTGTTGACCCGCCGGATGTTGGACTCGGGAGACGACATCCGGGTCGTCGACACGTTCTTTCGGTTTCTCTGCGGAAGCGGAAGCGAGCTTTCAAATCGATATCACGAGACCATCTACGAACTGACGATCCGTGACCTTCCGACCGGATTGGCGAATGGGCG
>Ga0111539_10007231_pt1 | contig 14226 bp, 9 predicted proteins | sample RhiMethybrSRZTD1_FD_79667 | JGI IMG/M metagenome (GOLD analysis project Ga0111539, IMG submission 79667) | Populus rhizosphere microbial communities from Tennessee, USA - Rhizosphere MetaG P. TD hybrid SRZTD1 (version 2) (version 2) | ecosystem: Host-associated > Plants > Roots > Rhizosphere >...
GGACGATGACGGCGCACTGACCGGATTCGCAAAACGCGGTTCACCCGAGAATGCCTTCCACTTCATCGGCGTTCAAGTGGTCGAGGCCGCGGCCTTCGCGTCAGTACCCGAACACGTCCCGTTCGAGACGAGCACGCTCTACACCTCACTCATCACCGGCCGCCCCGGATCCATACGTCTGTTCACGACATCAGCGGAATTCTTCGACATCGGCACGCCAGCCGATTATCTCGACACTTCCCTGCGCCTCGACGAGCGCGAACGGCACGCCACGGCGCGATCGAATGCGCGGGTCGATTCAACCGCGCGCATCGAGCGGTCCATCCTGTGGGACGATGTGGTGGTCGAGGCCGGGACGATGCTGCGGGAGTGCGTGGTGACCGACGGCGTCCGCGTGCCCGCCGACACCTCGTGGCATGGGGTCACGATTCGCGTCGCAGACGGCGAGCTCGCGCCCACCGAGCGCCAGATCGACGACCTCGCTATCGCCTCTCTGTAGCGGGAGCTTCCGGTTCGAGTCTAGCCGCGAACGCCCGATGTCGCGATGCGTGCACCAGCCCGCCGACGACGAGACCGAGGGCACCGAGCTGCACCGCCAGGAACAACCACCGCAGATCGCCGCTCAGGAACGCGGGATGAATCATCGTGAGGCGCGACCACTGGAGGGTCGCATCCGTGGTATTCGCGTAGAATTTCGGCATCTGCACCCACGTGCCGTGCAGATCGATGGCGACAAACAGCACAGCGAGCGCGGCGGCGGCCGTAGTCGCCCGCCGGCGGTTGATCGCCTCCAGCCCGCAAACCACCAGGACGAACAGACACGGCTGCGCGGTCATGAAGTACCACGAATTGGTCATTGACCGTCCGTACACCGCATGGCTGAGGATCGCGTGATACGTCATGCCGAGCACCGTGAAGATCACAACGATTGCGCACACGCCTAATCCAGCGGCGGCCCCTCGGTCGCTGCCGCGATCGGACGCCGCGCGTGCGTATGATCGTGCACGGCGGAGCCCGACGACCGCACCGATCCCGGCGGCTGCCAGCAGGATGCTCCAGTACCACTTGTACAGGTTCGCGAGCGTCTCGTGCATCGGCAGAAAGCTCCATCCGCCGACCCACGCCCTTCCGGGAACGAAGAGTGTGTCGATCACAGGACCCCAGGCCATGTGTGTGAACGAAGTCGCCAGCGCGGCGACGACCGAGCCCCGGGCCGCGAGTTCGACTGAGTCCTGTGTCGAGAGGAACACGCCATAGTGCTGGTAGGTCCAGAGCCACAACGGCGCCACCAGCAGGAGAAACGCGCCGCACGCAATACTCGTCGCGCGCCACACCCGACCGGCGGAGACACCGTGAGCCCAGCCGATCAACGGCAGCCCCAGGACGAGAGCGGGAATCAAGGTGAGGCTGGTCTGTTTGCTCCAGACGCTCGCAGCGATACACACGGCGGCCAGCACACCACGGGTGAGCAGCGTACGACCGTCGGCGAGCACCAGCAGACTGATCCCCGCCAGGCCGGTGGCCACTGCGAGCGCATCGTTCGCCACGCGCGCGACGTTCTGAAAGAACAGTGGATGGAGGCACACCAGCGCGAAAACCGCCACCCTGGGCGCGAATGCCGGCACCAGACGCTCGAGGGCGCCGGCAAACAACACCAGCGCAGCCGCGACGAGCAGCAGGTTGATCGTTCGGATCGCGGAGATCGCCGCCAGCGGATCCAACGCGCGCCAGATGGGTAAGGCCAGCACGTAGAAGAGCGGCGGATGCTGCGATTGGTACAGTCGCGGTGAAGACGCGGGTCGATTCAGGCTGGCGGCCTGTACCGGTGCGTTCCAGTAGTCGCCGTAGGACAACGCCCCCCACTCCCGTACCTGCTCGGCGCCCGATGGTGAGTGAGGCATGGCGACCACCAGCGGTCGGAGGGCGAGGGAGACCCGGCTTTCATACAGGGGCAGCGCGCCCGTTTCATCGAGATGGACGATGTAGGCGAGATGCTGGTACTCGTCCCAGCCTTCGAAGGGCGGAAACACCGACAAATACAGCGGGCCACGCGCGAGAAAGGCCATGATAAACAGGCCGGCCACAAGCCACCAATCGCGCATGCTGAAGTCTAATAAACTTGTTCGAATGGTTCGAATCGTTCGCACCGTTCGGTTCGTGCTATGGCCGACGACATACGACAACGTATCGATCAATTCCTGACAGACACCGGAGAGGCGGGGCACGTCGCCACCGTCGTGCCGCTGACTGGCGACGCCTCGGATCGCAAGTACTTCCGCGTCCTGATGCGAAACGCGCCGACGCAGGTCCTGGCCGTCCATCCGCAGGCGATCGATTTCGAGCGGCTGCCGTTTGCCAACGTCGCGCGGCTCTACAGCTCGATGCCCGTCCCGGTGCCACAGATCCTCGGGCACTCGGACCCGCTCGGGATCATCGCGCTGCAGGACCTCGGTGACGTGACACTGCAGGCACACCTCGGTGCGGCATCTTTCGCCGAGCACAAGGCGCTCTATCGCGAGGCCGTGACGCTCATCGAGACGTTGCAGCGCCGCGGTGCCGAGCTGGCCTCACCAGACTATTTGCCTTACGGGATTGCCTTTGACGTCGAGAAGCTGACCTGGGAGCTGCAGTTCTTCACCAAGCACTTCCTCGAAGGCTACCGCGGCGCCATTATGACCCCGGCCACACGCGAAGCGCTCGCGGCGGAATATGCGGCGATAGTCGAGGAGCTGGCCGCCGAGCCACGGGTCCTCTGTCACCGCGACTATCACAGTCGCAACCTGATGCTGCACGAAGGGCGGCTGTACATCATCGACTTCCAGGACACCCGCATGGGCCCCGACACCTACGACCTGGTGTCGCTGCTGCGCGACTCATACATGGATTTCACCGAGCAGCAGGTCGAGGAGCTCATCGCGTTCTTCCTGGCGCTGCGTGGCACCCACGCCGGCGGCCCGACGTCGGTCGAGATGCGCGAGTTCCGCCGCCGCTTCGACCTCATGGCCCTGCAGCGCAATCTGAAAGCGCTCGGCACGTTCGGCTTCCAGACGATTTCCCGCGGTAATCCCGTTTACATTCAATACATCCCGCGGACCTTAAACTACGTGCGAGGCAACATTGAGCGCGATTCGAGATTTGGCCGGTTGCGGGAACTGCTCGCCGAACATCTGGAGGAGCTTCGCTGAGGCACGCCGATGAATCGCTTCGGCATCTCGACACATCTGTTTCACGAGCATCGCCTGAGCCGCGAGCACCTGGTCCACATCGCCGCACACGGCTTCGAGGCCATCGAGCTCTTCGCGACTCGCGCGCACTTCGATTATCACGATGAGCGTGCGGCCGCGGAATTGGCTGAATGGCTCGCCGACACGGGCCTCGAGCTCCACTCGGTGCACGCGCCGATCGTCGGCGCGCTCAAGGGCGGCAAGTGGATCAACCCGTTCTCGAACGCCACGCGCGACGAGGCTAGCCGCAAGACCGCGCTGCACGAAACTGACGCGGCCATCGCGCTGGCCAGGCGCGTGCCCTATCGACATCTGGTGGTGCACCTCGGCACTCCGACCACTGAGCGCGTCGCCGCGAACGACAACCAGCCGGAGCTCGCACGGCGAACGGTCGAGGAGCTCTTTGAGAACGCGAGCCGCGAGAACGTGCGCGTCGCGCTCGAAGTGATTCCGAATGCGCTCTCGAAACCCGAGGCGCTGGTGCACCTCATCGAGGAGGTGCTCGACGGCATCGACGTCGGCATCTGTCTCGATTACGGCCACGCCCACCTGATGGGCGATCTCGGCGAGGCTATCGAGACCGTATCGGGCCATCTCCTGACCACGCACATGCACGACAACGGCGGCAAGCGCGACGATCATCTGGTGCCGTACGGCGGCTCGATCGACTGGGACGTCGCGATGATGGAAACGCAGAAGATCGGCTATGACGGCACGCTGATGTTCGAGGTCGCCGACACGGGCGATCCCGTCAACGTGCTGCAGCGCTGCGTGAAAGCGCGAGAGCGGCTCGAGCAGACCTTCGTTACCTTCTAGTCCGAGTTCTCTGAGGCTGCGGATGTCACTGAAGCCGGGAACCACTGTCGGTCCCTACGAGATCGTGGTCCTGCTCGGAGTCGGCGGCATGGGCGAGGTCTATCGCGCTCGCGACGGCCGACTTCACCGTGATGTGGCGATCAAGGTCCTGCCGCCAGACGTCAGTGCGGATGCCGATCGATTGGCACGATTCGATCGTGAGGCACGGTTACTCGCCGCCTTGAATCACCCGAATATCGCCGCGATCTATGGGCTCGAGGAGACGGCCCATGGCCGGGCGCTCGTGCTCGAGCTCGTTGAAGGGCCGACGCTGGCCGACCGTCTCGCTGATGGCCCCTTGCCGATCTCAGACGCCCTGAAGATCGCCCGGCTGATCGCGAATGCCGTCGAAGCGGCGCACGAACGCGGGATCGTGCACCGCGACTTGAAGCCGGCGAATATCAAGGCCGACGCCGACGGCAGGGTCAAGGTGCTCGATTTCGGCCTCGCGGCCGACGCCGCCGGGTTGTTCGGGCAGCTCAATCGCTCGACGTCGGCTCAGATCACCATGCCCGCGACTCGCGAGGGCTTCATCCTCGGAACTCCACCGTACATGAGCCCCGAGCAAGCGCGTGGACAGCAGGTGGATAAGCGGTCCGACATCTGGTCCTACGGCTGTGTCCTCTACGAAATGCTGACCGGCCGTTGCGCGTTTTCCGGCGAGACGGCGTCGGATACCATCGCCGCGATTCTCACCGCCACGCCGAACTGGGACCTGTTGCCGGCATCGACATCTCCAGAGCTCCGCCGCCTGCTCGGCCGATGTTTGGAAAAGGATCGGACGCAGCGACTGAGGGACATTGGCGAGGCTCGTGTCGAACTAGACGTCATCGAGCGAGCCGCAGGCGGCTCCGCACCGGCCAGCTCCGCCGCCGACCGCAGGCCAGCCGTTGGACCGAACGAGTCAGTCGCCGTTGTCGCCGTGAACGACACTGTCGATCTCGATTACCTCAGCGACGGCATCGCCGAAGCACTGACCTATCGACTGACCGCGATCCCGGGGTTGCGTGTGGCTCCGTGGGCGATGGTAATGCGCGTCAGAGCCAGGCATCAGGACTTCGCGACCACGGCCAGGGAATTGGCGGTCCGGACGTTGTTGATTGTGCGGCTCACGAGACGCGAGGACACCCATCGCATCCATGCCGAATGGTTCGATCCGATCGAGATGACCCACTTGTGGGGCGCTCAATACTCCAGACACACCGATGATGTGTTCCGCCTCGAGGAGGAGATCGCCGTCGACGTCGCGCAACGGATGCGCCCTGGTCTCAACTCTGATGCCGTGGGGGAACTTCGCAAGCAGAGCACCAACAGCGGACGTGCCTATAAGAGTTATCTGCAGGGTAAACATCTCTGGAACAAACGGACCGCCGACTCGATGTTCACGGCGATTCAGTACTATCGCCGCGCCCTCGATGAAGACGCCACGTTCGCACTCGCACTCACGGGGATCGCTGAATCCTATATTGCCCTCGGGACGTTTCTGTTCCTGGCGCCGGCCGACAGCATCCGACACGCGAGAGCCGCAGCGCAGCAGGCGCTGGCTATCGATCCCGGCCTCGGCGAAGCTCGCGGACTCCTCGCAGTGGTGCACGCACTGTACGACTGGGACTGGGATCTCGCCGATCGCGAGTTCGCCAAGTCCATCGCCATCGCGCCGAAGCACACAGCCACGCGGCAGTGGTCAGGCTTTTCGTTGTGTGCGCGACGGCGCTTCACCGAGGGGCGGCGTCTGCTCCAGAGCGCAATCGATCTCGATCCCTTGGCGCCGATGCCCACCGTGCAGCTGGCGTCGGCCTTCTATCTCGAGCGCCAGTACGAGGCCGCGATCGAACTCTGCCAGCAGGTGCTGAAGCTGGAGCCGCAGTTCTGGGCGGCGTCATTGTTCCTGGGGCAGTGTCATGACGTGTGCGGCCGGGCCAGCGAGGCGATCTCCTGGCTACGAACGGCCAACGAACTGTCCGCAGACAATCCGTTAGCGGTCGCGAGCCTCGGTCATGCCCTGGCACGGAGCGGGCGGTCTGACGCAGCCGCCGCGCTCATCTCCGACCTCGAACGCCGGTCTGCGACGGAGTACATCCCACGCTATGCATTTGCGCTGATTTACGCCGGCATGGGCCGAGACGACGAAGGGCTGCGATGTCTTGAAGAGGCATGCAATGAGCAATCGCCGGCGGTGGCATTGTGGCTGGGCGCAGAGCCAAGGCTTGACGGCTTCCGCTCACATCGGCGCTTCCAGGAGCTTGCCGAGCGCGTCGGCGTTGCCTGAACAGGTTCACTGCCGGCTATCGGCCCCAAGACCGGCAACGAATGCCTCGATCACAGCCGCCAGCTCGGTCGGGCGTTCCATCGGGATCTCGTGGCCACTGTCGATGACCACCAGGCGGGCCCCGGAAATCCGCTGCACGATCTCCTGCCGCAGAGAGTCCGGCGTCATCAAGGAATCGTGCATCCCCGCCACGACCAGCGTGGCGGCTCGTGTGGCATTCAACCGATCCACGAATCCCGGATGAGTGCACATCCGAAACGACTCGCGCAGCGCGTGTTCCGGACTCGCCTGCACTGATGCGAAGTAGTCGTCCACGATTTCCGCGGGAGGCAACTCTTTGACCATTTGGCGGACGAAGCCCGTGAATGAGTCGCGGGCGCGAGTGACGCTGATCCAGTTGTCGAGTATTTCTTCGGTCAGGGGTAAAGGCGCTGCGGGCGCGGGCGCGACGAGTATCTGACCGCGTACGCGTTCCGGCTGCGAGCAGGCCATCAACTGCGCCCAGCGTCCGCTCATGCTGTACGCAACGATGACCAGCTCCGACGCGTGCGCGTCGTCTGCGACCTCGAACAGGTCCTCTGCGAAGCGTTCTGTCGTGAATCCCTGACGCGTGTGATCCGATCGTCCGTGTCCACGCAGGTCAGGCAGCACGAGCCGTAAGCCGCGCGCATCAATCTGGCGCACGACCGGGTCCCAGAATGCGCCTGACCCGGTACCGCCCCACCCGTGCAGGAGCAGCACCGTACGCGGCCCCTCACCTATCGTCCGATAGAAAATCGACGTCCCGTCGCTGGTCTTGACCGAGTGTTCGCCCGCACCAAGCACGTTCAGCATGCATTTGGCCTCTTCGCCGATCTCACTCCACCTAGAACGCGGCGTGGCCCGGCGTGCGCGGAAACGGTATCACGTCGCGAATGTTCGCCATCCCGGTCGCGTAGATGATCGTGCGCTCGAGGCCAAGGCCGAAGCCAGCGTGCGGCACGGTACCGTAGCGGCGCAGATCGCGGTACCACCAGTAGGCCTTCGGATCGAGATGAAGCTCAGCGAGACGGCGGTCGAGATAGTCGAGCCGTTCCTCGCGCTGTGAGCCGCCGATGATCTCGCCGATGCCGGGCGCCAGGACATCCATCGCCGCGACGGTCCGGCCGTCGTCGTTCATGCGCATGTAGAAGGCCTTGATCTCCTTCGGATAGTTCATCACGACGACTGGCGCCTTCACGTGCTCCTCGGTGAGCCAGCGTTCGTGCTCCGACTGCATGTCCATGCCCCAGTGGACGGGGAACTCGAAGGTCTTGCCGCTTTTCTCGAGTGCCGCAATGGCGTCCGTGTACGACATGCGCTCGAACGGCGCCTTCACGAACGCTTCGATGCGCGCGACGCATCCCTTGTCGATCCGTTCGGCAAAGAACTTCAGGTCGTCGCCGCGTTCGTTCAGCAGCGCCGTGAGGACGTACTTGAGGAACGACTCGGCCAGGTCGGCATCGGCCTGCAGATCGGCAAACGCGATCTCGGGCTCGATCATCCAGAACTCGGCGAGATGGCGGCTGGTGTTGCTGTTCTCCGCGCGAAATGTCGGGCCGAAGGTGTAGACCTTCGACAGCGCGAGGCAATACGTCTCGACGTTGAGCTGACCGCTCACGGTGAGAAACGCTTCTCGTCCGAAGAAGTCCTGGCTGAAGTCGGCACGCCCCTCGGGTGTTCGCGGGACCGTCGACAGGTTGGCAATATCGAGCGTGCTGACGCGGAACATCTCGCCGGCACCCTCAGCGTCGCTGGCCGTCACGATCGGCGTGTGCACCCAGAAGAAGCCGTGCTCGTGGAAGTAGCGATGGATCGCCATGCTGAGGCAATGGCGGACGCGCGCGATCGCGCCGAGCGTGTTGGTGCGCGGCCGAAGGTGCGCCACCTCACGGAGGTACTCGAAGGACGCGCGCTTTGGCTGGATGGGATACGTATCGGGGTCGTCGACCCACCCGACCACTTCGACGGTGTCGGCCTGCACCTCGACCGACTGGCCCTGCCCCTGACTCTGCACCAGGACTCCGCTCGCCGTCACCGCGCATCCCGACGTCAGCTTCTTGATCTCGCTCTCGTAGTTCGGCAATTGAGCCGGCGCGACCACCTGAATCGGGTCGAAGCCCGACCCGTCGTGCACGTGAATGAACGACAGTCCGGCCTTGGAGTCGCGGCGCGTACGGACCCAGCCGCGGACAGTGACGCGGGCCCCAACCGGTGTCTGGCCCTTCAGAAGTGTGGAGATATCGGCGTAATCAACGGTCGACATGTCGGTATGTGTATCCTAGATCCGATCCAAAGGCCCAAAGCCCAAGGCCCAACGCCCAAAGCCTCAAATGAAAATTGGAATGGTGTCGCTCGGCTGCCCCAAGAACCTCGTCGACTCCGAGGTGATGCTGGGGCTCGCCCAGAAAGACGGCCATCATCTGACCCGCGACGCCGCAGACGCGGACGTGCTCGTTGTCAACACGTGTGCGTTCATCGACAAGGCCAAACAGGAATCGATCGACACGATTCTCGAGATGGCCGAGCACAAGAAGACGGGCGCGTGCCGGCGACTGATTGTCACCGGCTGTATGGCCGAGCGGTATCGCGACGAGCTGAAGGCGCAGATTCCGGAGATTGACGCGATTCTGGGCACCGGAGAGGTACCGGCCATCGTCGATGCGATCTCCGGCGGGTCCAGAGAACAGGACCCGCCCTTCGCGGTCCCTCTATTGCGTTCGAACGGTGAGCCCGTGATAGCCGGCCGGTTCCAAAGGACCGGCCCTACCGAAGACCGCGGCCCGAAGACCGTAGACCTCCCGAGTTATCTCTACGACGCGAACACGCCGCGCATGCTCGCGACGCCGCGCCACTACGCCTACGTCAAGATTGCTGAGGGCTGTGACTACAAGTGCGCCTTCTGCATCATCCCGACACTGCGCGGCCACTACCGGAGCCGGTCGATCGAGTCGGTCGTGCAGGAGGCCGAGCGGCTCGCGGCCTCAGGTGTGAAGGAACTGTTGCTCATCTCGCAGGACACCAGCTTCTATGGTGTCGACAAGGGCGAGCGCGGTTCGCTCGCGCGTCTGTTGCGGGCATTGAACCGCGTGGACGGACTCGAGTGGATCCGCATGCTCTACCTCTACCCGACCACGATCGGCGACGACGTGCTCGAGGCGATGGCGGAGAGCGAGAAGGTGTGCCGCTACATCGACCTGCCCCTCCAGCACGCGTCAGATGGCGTCCTCAAACGGATGAAGCGGCCCGGCACGCGTGCCTCGTACGAAAAGCTCCTCGACCGCATTCGGACACGCGTATCAGGCGTCGCACTCCGCACGACCTTCATCGTCGGCTTCCCGGGTGAAACCGCGGAAGACTATGCCGAGCTTGAATCGTTTGTGAAGACGATCGAATTCGACCACGTGGGCGTGTTCACGTACTCGCATGAGGAAGGCACATCAGCCCATGCCCTCGCCGACGATGTGCCAGCGAGCGTCAAGCGGAAGCGTCAGGCCGGCGTGATGCGTCTACAAAAGCAGGTCGTCCGGCGCGCCCATCGCCGCCGACTCGGCCAGCACGTGACGGTCCTCGTTGACGGTCCTGCGGCCGAGCACGACCTCGTCCTTCGGGGCCGGCTGGAGGGCCAAGCGCCAGAGATTGACCCGCTGGTCTACCTCACCGATTGCGACCCTTCGGCGTTATCACCCGGACAGTTCGTTCAGGCGGAAGTCGTGGCCAGCCGAGGCTATGACCTCGTGGTTCGACCAACAATTTCCTAGCTGAACGCCACGTGGCCCGCCGTAGCCTGTGCCAAGTCGGACGTGATAGGCTTATGTGTTACCTATTCGGAGGAAGACTCCCAGTGGGCTCGTGCCCACTTTTTTTGTTTAGAGCGGACGATGCAGCCGCTGGAGCAGATTCGGGCGATAGCTGAGCGCGTGGCACGGTCGCGAGGCCTGGAAATTTGGGACATCCAGAGCCGTCGGGAAACAAACGGACACGTCGTCCGCGTCTTTATCGATCGGCCGGGGCCGGCGGCAACGCCCGAGGACAGCGTCAGCATCGAGGACTGCGAGCAGGTCAACCGGGAGATCGGCACGATCCTCGACGTCGAGGATCCACTGCCCTTCACTTACACCTTGGAGGTGTCGTCACCGGGACTGGATCGACCGCTGAGAGACGCGGATGATTACCGGCGGTTCGCAGGGCGGCTGGCCAAGATCGTCGTGCGTGAGCCGGTGGACAACCAGAAGGCGTTCGAAGGCCGGCTGCTCGGTTTCGAACAGGATGATGTGCTGCTCGAAGCGTCGAACGGGCGCACACACCGGCTGCCGCTGCGATTGATTACGCGCGGCCGGCTGGAAGTTGAGTTCTAGGACACGACCATGCAAAACCCGTTGATGCAGACGATCGAGGCGCTCGCCAAGGAAAAGGGCATCGAGGCCGAGACGATCATCACCGCGATCGAAGATGCCGTGCTGACGGCGTCGCGCAAGTACTACAAGACGAACGAGAACCTGAAGACGCGTTTCAACCAGGAGACGGGCCAGGTCGATCTGTTCGCCATCAAGCACATCGTGTCGGAAGTCACCAATGACGCGACCGAGATCTCGCTGAAAGAGGCCCAGGAGCTTTACGGCGAGGAAGCGGAAGTGGACATGGAGATTGAGTTCCCGAAGCGCACCGACGTGCTCGGGCGAATCGCCGCGCAGACGGCCAAGCAAGTCATCTTCCAGAAGGTGCGCGAGGCCGAACGCGACAACGTCTTCGCTGAGTACAACGACCGCGTCGGCGAAGTCATCAACAGCACGGTCAAGCGATTCGAGAACGGCGATCTGATCGTCGAAATCGGACGCGTCGAAGCCGTGCTGCCGCGCAAGGAGCAGTCGCGCGCCGAGAGCTACACCCCGGGCGAACGCATCCGGGCGGTGATCAAGGGCGTCAATCGCAGCGCGAAGGGACCGCAGATTCTCATGTCGCGCACCGATCCGGCCCTGCTCATCAAGTTGTTCGAACAGGAAGTGCCGGAGATTTACGATGGCACGGTCATGATTCGCGGCGCGGTGCGCGAAGCGGGCGATCGAGCCAAGGTCGCGGTTTACTCGCGCGAGCGCGACGTGGATCCGGTGGGTGCGTGCGTCGGCATGAAGGGCACGCGCGTGCAGGCCATTATCCGCGAGCTGCGCGGCGAGAAGATCGACATCGTCGAATGGTCTGAGGACCCCGTCGTGTTCGTGACCAATGGGTTGAGCCCGGCCAAGGTCCAGCGCGTCTCCATCGTGGACGACAAGGAACGCGTGATGGAGGTCGTGGTCGAAGACAAACAGTTGTCATTGGCGATTGGTAAGAAGGGGCAGAACGTGCGTCTGGCGGCGAAGCTCACCGGCTGGCGTATCGACATCAAGAGCGAAGAGGAGAAGCGGCGCGAGGTGGAGGCGCAGTTCGGTGCGCTCGAGGTCGGCGAGGGCGACAACATGCCCGCGCAGACGGCAGATGCGGCGGAGGCGAGTGAGCCCGGCGAGTCGACCACGGCGGACGAGTCGACGGAGGCCAGTCGCGAAGAAGTCTAGAGGGATCTAATTTGTCAACGGTGCGGATTTACAAAGTCGCGGAACTGCTCGACACGACGAGTCAGGAAGTGCTTGCGCTGCTGAAGCGCGATCACGGCATCGAACTGAAAAGCGCGTCGAGCACGATCGAAGAAGTCGTCGCGCGCTCGTTCGTCGAGCGTGTCGCCCGTCAGCGCAGCATCTCGCTGCCGGGCGGCGACATGTTCGCCGAGCACCCGGCTCCGGCCAAGGGCGGCGGCACGAAGAAGGCTCCGGCCCCGAAGAAGGCCGAGCCGGCAAAGCCGACCGCACCGGTCCTCGGTCCGCCGCGCCTCGTCAAGACCGTCAGGCCTGCCACCACGCCGACGCCAGTGGAGCCGGTTGCACCACCGCCTCCCCCGCCGCCACCGGACGCACCCGAGCCGCAGGTCATCGAGCCGCCGGCACCCGTGGTCGTGCAGCCGCCGGCGCCCGAACCCGAGCCTGTTCAACCCATCGCTGCCGCTCCGGAAGTCATCGAGGAGCCGCCGCCAGAGGCACCGGAGTTCGAAGAGCCCGAGCCAGTCGAGGAGCCAGCGCCTGACGTTCCGGCCGTTGCCGCCGCGCAAGCGCCGGCGTCTCAACCATCGGGACGATTCGTCCCGCCGACGATTCGATTGCGTATTGAAGAACCCGGCAGGGTTCCGCAGCCCGCGCGTCCGCTGACGCCGGCAAAGCGACCGCTGGTTTCGCAGCCGCGCATGCTCCAGCCGCCCGCGCCGCAGGCCGCTGGCGCCTCGGCAAAGCCGGCAACGCCCGGCGCGAAGCCCGGAGCAGGTGCCACCCGGCCCGGTGCTCCAGGACAGTTGCGGCAGCCGTACTCACCGCCGCGTCCGACCACACCCGGCATGCTCGGTGGTCCCCGTCCGCTGCCCTCGCAACCGGTACGCACCCAGCAGCCGGGGCAACCGCGTCCGGGCATGCCCTCCGCGCCCGGTCAGCGTCCACCCTTCGGGCAGCGTCCGCCGTTCGGGCAGCAGCGCCCCATGGGGCAGTCGCGGCCCGTGCAGACCAGGCGCGAGCGTCCCTCGGCGCCGAGCGCCCAGTCGGCGCCTGCGGCGCCGCCGCCGATCACCCGCACGATCACGCTGGCCGAAGGCATGACGGTGAAGGATCTCGCCGACAAGCTCGAGGTGCGCGTGAAGGACGTGCTGGCGAAGCTGTTGATGAAGCGCATGATGATGACCATCAACAGCACGCTCGATATCGAGAACGCCAAGGACATCGCCCGCGAATTCGGCGCCGAGATCGAGATGCGCAGCTTCGAGCAAGAGCTCGTCTCGGCCGAAGGCGACGAGTCGCGTCCCGAGGACTTGATGCCGCGCGCGCCGGTCGTCACCGTGATGGGCCACGTCGATCACGGCAAGACCTCGCTGCTCGACGCCATCCGCGAAACCAAGGTCGCCGAACGCGAAGCGGGCGGCATCACGCAGCACATCGGCGCGTATCACGTCGATGTCGGTGACAGCCGCAGCGTCGTCTTCCTCGACACGCCCGGCCACGAGGCGTTCACCTTGATGCGCGCCCGCGGTGCGAAGGTGACCGACGTGGTCGTCCTCGTCGTCGCCGCCGATGATGGCGTCATGCCACAGACACGCGAGGCGATCGACCACGCCAAGGCGGCTAACGTGCCGATCGTTGTCGCGATCAACAAGATCGACAAGCCGGGCGTGAATCCCGACAACGTGAAGCGTCAGCTGGCCGAGTTGAGCCTCGTGCCCGAGGACTGGGGCGGCCAGACGGTCATGGTGCCGGTCTCGGCCAAGAAGCGGCAGAACCTCGATCAGCTGCTCGAGATGATTCTGTTGTCGACCGACATCCTCGAGCTGCGCGCGAACCCGAAGCGCAGCGCGTCGGGCACGGTGCTCGAAGCCAAGCTCGATCGCGGACGCGGTCCGGTGGCGACGGTGCTCGTGCAGGACGGCACACTCAGCGTCGGCGACAACTTCATCGCCGGCCCGGTGGTCGGCAGAGTCCGCGCCCTCATCGACGATCGCGGTCGTCCGACGAAGGCGGCCGGACCGGCGACGCCGGTGGAAGTGCTCGGCCTGACCAGCCTGCCGCAGCCCGGCGATCCGTTCCAGACCGTCGCCGATGCCGCGAAGGCGCGCCAGATTGCCACGTTCCGTCAGGCGCAGGCCAAGGAGCGCGCGCTCGGCGCCAAGGGCGGCCGCCTCACGCTCGAATCGCTCAAGGAGCAGATCGCCGAAGGCGGCGTGAAGGAGCTTCCGCTCATCGTCAAGGCCGACGTGCAGGGCTCCGCCGAGGTGCTGGCCGATACGCTGACCAA
>Ga0111539_10007232_pt1 | contig 14225 bp, 9 predicted proteins | sample RhiMethybrSRZTD1_FD_79667 | JGI IMG/M metagenome (GOLD analysis project Ga0111539, IMG submission 79667) | Populus rhizosphere microbial communities from Tennessee, USA - Rhizosphere MetaG P. TD hybrid SRZTD1 (version 2) (version 2) | ecosystem: Host-associated > Plants > Roots > Rhizosphere >...
ATCGATGTATCCCAGGACAGCTCCCTTGTCCGAGAGGCGATCCTTCACTTCGCCGGGGACAACGGGCAGCACGCCACTGCCGCGCCCTGGCCACGTCGAGGCCGACACGGCATCACCGGCGACGACCAACAAACCCCCACCGCCGCGAACAAATGCCTCGAGCCTGCGCCCGAGGTCACCGGCGGGCCACGGCGTGTTGTCGAGGATGACGAGACGCTTTCCTGCGAGGTCCGCCGCGCCCAGCTGCGAGAAACGGCGCGTCGTTACGTCGAACGACGGCTTGTCGCCGATTTCCAGCGCGCGTTGCAGGTAGATGTCCGGATCGGCGCCGGCAGTGACCCCTTCGACCAGCAACAACGGAATGGACGGCGCGCGTTCGAGCACGAAATGCAGCGCGTCATCGCGCGGCACGCCGTCCGGCGTTATGCGGATGGCTGCCTGCTGCGGGGACTCCGGAACCGCCAGTGACTCGAACGTGACCACGCCTCCCGCGTCAGCAGCGAGGTCGAGCTTGCTGGTGGCCACGACGCGTCCTGCGACCTCGAGTCGCGCCTCGATGCCGCGCGCCGCCGGGCCGACGTTCGACACCCGGGCGGTCACGGTGATCCGTTCGCGGCCGTCGGCCATCGACCGGCGCAGTTCCACCGCCCGAACGGCGCGATCCTGCACGCTCGCCGCCGCGACATCCACAGGCGTCACCGTCGTACCGGCGGGGAGCCGTGCATCCTCACCGACGTCCCACCCCGAGCGCTGGAAGTCGCTGATCACGATCACTTCACGATTCGGCAGCTTCGACTCGGCCACCGACCGCCGCGCGAGCAGCAACGCCGGCGCATAACGAGTGGCCGCGTCCCCCGGGGCCGCGCTGTCGATCGCCGCGCGGACGATCGCGCGGGTGGTGGCCCCTTCTTCCCGGACCACACGCGCCTGGTCCGCAAAGAGGACGACCGTGGCCTTGTCGGCCGGACCTAACGCGTCGAGCGCCTGGCGGGCCGCGGCCTGCGCCTTTGCCCATCGGTCGGCGATGCGCATGCTGAACGAGCGGTCGAGCAGGATCACGACCTCGCGGCCGCCACCGGCGGCCGCCGCGGCTGCCTCAGGCGGCCGCTCGAACACCGGCCTGGCGAATGCCGCGACCAGGAGCAGGAAGACGAGTGCGCGGGTGAGGAACAGGAGCCAGTCGCGAATGCGCTGCCGCCGCGAGTGCTGGTACGGCGTGCGCAGCAGGAACATCAGCGACGGGAACGGCGTCGTGTCCTTCCGTTCCTTGTGCACGAGGTGCACGAGGATGGGAATGGCCAGGGCGGCGAGGCCAATGGCGAACAGCGGCGCGAGGAATGACATCGTTACCGGACCGACTGCATGCGCTCGCGGCGCAGCAGGTACTGGAAGAGGATTTCGTCGACGGGCTTGGACGTGTCGACCATCAGGTAATCGACGCGTCCCTCCCCGAGCAGCTTCCCGATCGCGGTGACGTGATCGCGAATGAGTTCCGTGTAGCGCGTGCGGAGCCGTCCGGGCACGACGGGAATTCGTTCGCCGCTCTCGAGGTCTTCGAACGTCCCGGCGGCGTCGAAAGTGAAGTTCAGCTCCGCCGGATCGAGGAGGTGCATAACGACCAGGTCGTGGCCCGCGTCGCGCAGCGGCCCAAGCGCGTCGCGCACTTTTTCGGCCGGCTCATACAGGTCGGAGAGTATGAGCAGGATGCTCTTGCGATGCTGGCTCTCCGAGACCTTCAGCAAGGGCATCGCCAGTGAACCACGGCCGCGTGGCTCCGCGCGGTCGAGCGCGTGCAGGACCTGGTTCAGGTGCTTTGCCGACGGCGGCACGAAATCGACGATATCCGAGTCGACCGACACGAAGCCGACGCGATCGCGCTGCCGGTGTGAGAAATAGGCGAGGCATGCCGCGAGATACTTCGCGTATTGCAGCTTGGTGAGGCCGCTCGTGCCGTAGCCCATCGACGCGGAGACGTCGAGGATGGCGAGGAAGTTCGCGTTCGTGTCTGCCTCGTATTCCTTGAGGTAGAGCCGGTCCGTGCGCGCGTAGAGCCGCCAGTCCATGTGGCGCGTATCATCGCCCGGCATGTATGGACGGTGCTCCGCAAAGTCCGTCGAGAATCCGAGGTGCGGCGAGCGGTGGAGCCCCGAGATGAATCCTTCCACCACGAAACGCGCGACGAGCTCGAGGTCATCGATGCGCGCCAGCACCTTGGGGTCCAGGAACCTTCGACCTGGGACCCCTTCGTGGCTTCTAGCCTCTTCTATGGCCCTCGTGGAATCGCTCATTCACTCGTGACTGGTGACTCGTGACGCGTGACTCGGCAGCGCGGCTGCCCCGTCTGCGCGTTTGCCCGTTTGCCCGTCAGATCCCGGACTTCGGAACGGGAACAGCGTTAAGAAGCTGATCAACTATCTGGTCGGTAGTCACCCGCTCCGATTGCGCATGGAAGTTCGTCAGGACGCGATGGCGCATGACCGGGTGTGCCAGCGCACGGATGTCCTCGAAGCTCACGTGGTAGCGTCCGTGCATCAGCGCGCGCGCCTTGCCACCGAGCACCAGGTACTGCGCCGCGCGAACCGAGACGCCGTACGCGACCCACTTTTTGATGAAGTCCGGCGCCGTGCTCGACCCGGGCCGGGTCGCACGCGCCAGGTTCACCGCATATCGAGCGACCGGCTCTGCGATCGGGACGCGCCTGACGAGTTTCTGGTAGGCGACGATGTCCGGCCCCGTGACTGCGTGCTGGAAGCGGTAGTTCTGGATCGCCGTCGTCGTGCGCACGACGTCCAGTTCCTCGTCCTCGGACAGGTAGTCCATGTTGACCTGGAACATGAAGCGGTCGAGCTGTGCTTCCGGCAGCGGGTACGTTCCCTCGAGCTCGATCGGGTTCTGCGTGGCGAACACGAAGAACGGCTCGTCGAGCGCATACGTGCGCCCCTGCACCGTCACGCGATGCTCCTGCATGGCCTCGAGCAGCGCCGACTGCGTCTTGGGTGGCGTTCGATTGATCTCGTCCGCCAACACGATGTTCGCGAAGATCGGGCCCGGCACGAAATTCATCGCGCGGCGCCCGGTGTTCGCGTCTTCCTGGATGATGTCCGTGCCCGTGATGTCCGACGGCATCAGGTCGGGCGTGAACTGGATGCGCGAGAACTTCAGGTCGAGCACCTGCGCGATCGTGTGGATGAGCAGGGTTTTTGCCAGGCCGGGCACGCCGACGATCAGGCAGTTGCCGCCGGCATACAGCGCCGTCAGCGACTGCTCGATCACCGCATCCTGCCCGATGATGAGCTTTCTGATCTCGCTCATGATCTGGTCGCGCCCGCGGCGCAGCTTGTCGGCGAGCGCGACGTCGTCAGGCGCTTCGAGCGCCACCCGGTCCTGGACTTGTGTAGCCACGAGGTTCCTCAGGTCAGTGTGTCATGGCGTAGATCAGGTAGTTCACCACGATCTTGTACGCCTCGTTGGAAAGGTCGATCGGGACAAGCGCCTCGTCGGAGAACTCCATGTACTCGCCGAGGTCGTTGTTGTAGCCGGCAATCGCCACGAGCCGCTTCTCAGGGTCGTTGTCCTCGTACGCACCGTAGAACTGCGCCCTGGCGCCGCGGCGGCCGCCGTTTGACTGGTAGAAGAGTTCCGTGGCCCGCACGTCGTAGAACGTGTCGAACAACGGATGCGTGCGCGGGATCTCCTGGAGCTGGAGGTCGGGGAACGCCTGGCGCCACCGTTCCTCGAAGTTGTACCAGTGCTCGTCGAAGAAATCGTCGAAGATGACGAAGCCGCCCTTCTTGACGTACTCACGGAGCCCCTTGAGCTCCGATTCATCCATCGTCCAGAAGCCTGGCTCAGACACGTAGGCGATCGGATACTTGAAGCTCCCCTCTTCGCCGAAGGCGTACACAACGCCGCAATCCATCGTCGGCTTGAGCGTCGTGATCTCCTCGAGGATCTTCATCAGGTGGCGCTCTGCCCGAGGCGTGTCGTGATCCCACTTCTTGTCGATGCGCCCACGCCCAAAGCCGCGACCAAACCCGCCGCCGCCGCCCGGCTCGAACCGCACGCGGAAGAACGTGAACCGGCCGTCATACGGCGCGTTGTCGATGGTCGAGTTGTCGTCCCACTGTGTGTAGCAGTAGTGCGGATCCGCGGGATTCGCCGGATTGCGCACGACAGCCAGCGGCGCAAGCGCGCCGATGGTTGCGATTCCGAGGAAGAGGAACGGGCGATGCATCACTCGGTGCCCGGTGGTCTGGAAGAACGAATGCGCAACAGGAGGTCCTGAGCCTTGCTGTAATTTGGCGCCTGCTCCAGCGCGCTCAGCACCTCGAGTCTCGCCGCGACCATGTCGCCGGCGTCCGCGTACGCAAGGGCTAATTGGTATAACGCCTCGACGCGATCGGTTGGATCGAGCGCCAACAATGCCTTCCGCTCGCGGATCGCGGTGCGTCGCTCGGACATGAGCGCCGAGAGTTCGGCGAGCTTCAGGTGCGCTTCGCGATCGAACGGGTTGATCCAGACCGCGCGGTCGAGGGCCGCGAACGAGCCGGCGCGATCACCGAGTTCGAGCATCGCGTTGGCCACCGCGATGTTCTCGTTGAACGCCTCTTCGTTGATCGCTGTCATCGCCTGGAGTTCTGCTGCAGCGGCGCGTTTGTCGTCCTTGCGGCGATACGCCTCGGCGAGCAGCGCGTACGGACCGTCGGACTGCGCGTACTCCGGGAACATCTCCTTCGCCTTCTTGAGCTCCACGATCGCCTCGTCGACTTTCCCGTCGGTCAGCAACGCGCGACCGCGATCGAGCGCCTCGAGGAACGGCCCGGTGAGTGGGATCGCGTCATCGCCGCGCTGGCGGCGCCCGCCCACAACCATCGGCATCGCGGGCTTCACGGAATCGAACTGCTTTGCGAACCGGACGTGGAGCCACTTGTCGAACTGCTCGTCGAACGCCGCCGGCTCGACCTTGAGTACCTGGCGGAAGACCTGGTCCGTCGTCAGGCCCTGGGCGTACCCGGCCAGCATTTCGCGGATCGTGACGATGCCGCGCTCGGACTCGATCATCTCACCGACCATCGAGGCGAGGAAATACGACAGCGGCACCTGCGCCGGGAACGTCGGACGCATGAAGCCGTCGTTGAGCCGACTCACCTTGGGGAGCTGCCCTGCAGCGTAGGTCGCGAAGAAGAGCGGACTCGGGTCCTCGCCCCACGAGGGCCGCGCCCGGCGCTCTTCATACACCGACAATCCCTCGGACAGCCACCGCGGAACGCGGCCTCCCGTAGCGCCTAACGTGAAGACGTGGCCAAGCTCGTGCCAGAGCGTGGAGCCCCAGTTGAACTCACCGACCGGACGGGCGGCCGGCGAGTCCATCGCCAGCACGCGGCCAAAGCTCACCCCGAGGGCGCCTAGACCGCTCAACCCAACGGTGCGCACCGAGAAATCTTCGTGAGACCGGTAGATCTCGATCCGGATCGGCGGCTCCGGCCGGAAACCATAGCGAGCGGCGAGCGAATCGTAGGCCTGCTCGGCCAGCGACTCGACGTACGGCTCCAGGAGGTCCGCGTCCTTCTTCTCGATCATGACGATGAAGCGCGGCGTCCGGACCTCCGTGTAGTCCTTGAACGTGTCCAGCAGGTCGAGCGTGTTCTTGGACCACGGGTCGTAGGGATCGAGCTTGAACGACTGGTCCAGCGCCGTGCGGCCGCGCTGGATCTCACCGATGCGCAGCGCGTTGATGCCAAGGTACGAGTGCGCGCGTGCCGACTTTGGATCGCGATCGACGCCTTCCTGCGCGAATCGCACCGCTTCTCCATAAAGACGGCTGCGCGCCGCGACATTGGCCAGCGCCGCTTCAGCCTCGGCCGACTTCGGCTGTCGCGCATGGATCGTTGCGAGCGTCGCGCGAAATGCCGCCGAGTCGTGCTGGAGGTACTGGGCCGCGGCCAGCGCGATGAGCGCCGATGGTGCCGTGGAATCGACGGTGAGTCCGCGTCGCGCTTCCGCGGCGGCGTCGGCATACCGTTCGACATCGATCAGGAGGATCGCGGCGAGCGCACGCGCCTCGGGGAGCGCCGGGTTTACGTCGAGCGCTTTCGTGACATACGGCGCTGGATTCTCGAGTTCATCGAAGAGCCGCACCTGTCCCATGACGAGGTTCGCGCGGGCATGCCGCGGATTCACCTCGAGCACGCCCGACGCGAGTTGCAGCGCGCTGGTGCCGTCGTATTTCTCGAGAAAGAGCTCGGCAAGCCTGACGCGTCGATCCAGGTCCGTTGAATCGGCCGCGACGGCCTCCTCGAGCGCGCGCCTGGCATCCTTGAACAGTTGCGGGTTGTCGCGGCCCAGGTAACGGCACGCGATACCGACGGCTTCCAGCTCGGATGGCGTCAAGCGACCACGCCGGTCGTTGTACACGTCGATGAATCGATCGAACGCTTTCATCGCGCTGTCGGTCGCGCCGCGCTCGAACTGCAGCTCGGCGAGGTTCACGACCGCGATCAGCGAGTCGGGGGCACGGCCGGCGACGGCCTTCCTGAAAGATGTTTCGGCGTCATTGAGCTTGCCTCGCTCACGCTGTACGCGCCCGATGCTGGTCCACAGGCTCGCATCGTCAGGGTGCACTCGCGTGAACGCGATCATCACGTCTTCCGCGTCCGCGTACTTTCCCGTGCCGCGCAGCGCGTCGGCATGGATGCGCACGGGCCGCGCGTTGGCGGGCTCCCGCGCCGCGTCGGCGCGCGCCATGCGGATCGCGTCGTCGTACTGGCCGAACTGCAACGCCTCGCGTGCGTTCGTGGCGTTCCGCGCGACCTGCTCCTGCGCGCACGCCACGGGCGCGGCCATGAGGCCCGCCACGACGAGCACGATTGCGGACGCCAGCCGTCGACTCACGGTTTCCTCGCCCCGAGCGCGCGAAGCTCGCTCGCGTTTTCAGCAATCTTCGTCAGCAGGTCTTCGAGCGCCTTCTCGTACTCTTTCTCGGGCATCACGCCTTTCGCGAACCGCAGCGAATCCAGCTGCGCCTGAAGTTTCGACTGCGTGGCAAGCAACGCAGCGACCTTCGGGTCCGACGCGGCGGCGCCGCTGAGTCCAGCCGCGGGTTGGAGGTAAAAACGGTTGGCGACGACGCCGTCCGGCCCGCGCGCGCCAGGATCAGCGCGGCCGGTGCCGTCGCCGTCATCGTCGAGCATGGCGTGTTCGGTCTGCAGGCGGTTCGTGCTTTCGTACTCGCGCTGCACCTCACGCCGGGCGTAGGTGAACGCCTCGAGAAGCGAAACGCGTCCATCCTTGTCCGTATCGGCGCCATCCCCGACGTACGCGCTGACGAAGTGACCCGCGAACAGCGTCTCGTTGCGCTCGAAACCCGTCTTGGTCGCGGTAACGATGACGCGGTTCTTGCCCGAGAGCGCCTTGACGAAGTCACCGCTGGCGCTGGACGCGTTGATGAAGGCGACCACCTGTCCCGACAGCTTGTCGAGCTGGGCCCGGAAGTCGGCGTCGGTCATGTCCATTCCGGGCACATTGAACCGTGAGACATTTCCCTCTGACGAACCGTGGCCGATGAGCAGAATAAACACGGCGTCACCGGGCGCCGCGCGGCCCGCGATTCGATCAAAGGCCTGTGAAATTGCCTCACGCGTGGAGCGGCCCGTGATTGCACGCGGATCGACGGTTGCCTGTTCCGCGAGATAAATGATTTGCGAGTCGGGGACGGCGAACCTGGTGGTCGCGACTGCACGCAAGCTCATGGCGAGCGCGTGAAACTGCGTGGCGAAGCGGGGCTCGCCGCTCGCGCCAGTCACGATCAGCATGTGCGTTTTCGGGACGGCCTGTCCGCCGGCGCGGGGGGCCCCCCCCAAAAACAACGCTAACGCCACCAGCGCAAAACACCGGCACCACCGCAACGCACCCCCGGTCATTTTCACGCCAACCCCCGCCGCCTGCGATAGAGCCACTCCGCGCCCAGCAACGAAAGAATCAGAAGGAAATTCACCGGCATGTCCCAGAGGTCGAGTCGCTGCACCTCCGTCGCGCCGCTCGTCGTGTAGACGATGTCGTCAGGCAGCCGCGATGCCTCCGACGTGCGATAAAACTTCCCGCTCGTCTCCTGTGCAAACTGCTGCAGCACCGCCGGACGCATCTCGGCGCCGAAGTATTCCGCCGTCGGGTCGGCGACGCGCACGTAGCCCGACGTGGACCGGATCGTGTCCCTGCCGACCACCGCGGTGACATTGACCGTGTGAACACCGTTCACGCCCGGCACCATCATCGCCGTGTATTCGCCATCGCGATCCGTCGCCCACTCGAACGGGAGGTGCGTCTGCTCACCACCCGGCGCTATGACCTCCGCGCTCACCGAGGCACCGTTGGACCTGGCATAGGCGCTGTCCGACACCACCACGCGCAACGGGATCCCTTCATTGATGGCGCCTTCACCCGTCGCCACCACGTCGGCGCGGCTGGGGACGTCACTCACCTGCCAGCGCAGGAGCTGCCGCCAGAACGTTTCGTGCCGCTGGTCCTCGATCGAGACCATCTGGTGCATCTGCCACATCCACGAGTCCTGCGTCGCGAACACGATGGCCTTGCCACGGCCGTACCGCTGGAACGTCAGCGTGGGCTGTGGCCGCCGCTCTCCATCGACCAGTCCCTCGAGGAGCACCGTGGCTCCCGGCTTCGGCCGACCCAGTTCATTGACCGTCGTCAGCTTGGGCATCTGGCGCCAGAGCGCGGCCGTCGCCGAATCGTTAGGTGCGAGTTGCGTGGCGGGATGCAGTACGCCTGCCGCCGTCGGCGTGACCGTGATCTCGGTGGCGCCGGAGTCGGAGCCCGCGGGCGGACCGAGTTCGACCGGCAGCGCGTCCGCGAGCGGCGTACCCGCGTATCCACCTTCTGCCAGCGCCCGGCGTCCACCGAGGAGGAGCAATCCGCCGCCGCGGATCCCGACGAAGTCGGCGAGCATGCGGAGCTGGTCCACCGTGAAGAAACTGGCTTCGACGCTGCCGAGGATGATGCCACGATAGGCAAACAGCTCTTCGCGTGTCTTCGGGAACCCGGTCGCAAGCTCCACGCTGTCATCAACGCTCAGGCGGAGGAACTTGTCCTTGGCTGACCGGAGCAGCGTCACGACCTGGAGATTCTTGTCGTCCTGCACGGCCTGCCGGATGAACTTGAGCTCGAAGCGCGGCTCGCCCTCGAGGTAAAGGATCTTCTCGCGGCGATCGCTCACCACGACCACTGCGTCCCGCTCGTTGTTCTCCTTCACCATTTCGCCCGTCTGGATCGGCACGCGGACCTTGAGCAGTCGCGCGCCCTTTTCGCTCGCCGGGACACGGATCCGGACGACCGATGCCTCGCCATCCTTCGGAAGCGCAACATCACGCGATCCGATGATGCGTCCGGAATCCTCCACGATCACCGGCACCTTGGTCCCGGCATAGCCGCGCTGCGCCACGACCACCTCGACGAGAATCGAGGCTTCCCGAAGCACCGTGCCGGGCACCTCCACGCGCGAAACCTCGATGTCCCGGGCGAAACGCTCCGAGCCAACGCCAATCGTGTAGACCGGGATCTGCCGCGCGCGCAGCGCGAGCAGTTGCTCCAGCATCGGGGTGGCACCCGGCATGGTTGCGCTGTTGTCGGCACCATCCGAGATCAGGACCATGCCGGCGACCGGTGCTCCGGAAAGTTCCTCTTCGGCGCGAAGCAGCGACGTCGCCAGGTGAGTCCTCGATCCGTTGAGCGGGACGTCACCAAGTGCCTCTGAACGACCTCCCGCGCCTGAAGTCCTGAAGAAGCGGAGCTGGAACTTTGCAGCGAGCGCCTTGAAGAGCGCGCTGTCGGCGCCTCCGAAGACCTGGTGCGCGAAGTCACCGCGCGCCGCGGAGCCGTTGTCCGCGATACGCATGCTTCGCGAGTCGTCCACGACCACGCCGACGACGTTTCGCTGTTCGATGGCCTTCGATACCGCGAGGATCGGTCGTGCAAGGCAAAGGGCCACGACGGCGATCGCCGCCACTCGAAGCCCGCCCAAAACCCACTGGTCGCGCGCGCTCAGGCCCGCCTTCGACTGACGATAGAGCCAACTGGCGACCACGGCTGCGACCAACGCCAACGGCACCAACGCCATCCATGGCACGGGCAAGTCGAAGCCGAGCGATCCGCGCTCGAATACGACGGGTCGATACTTGAAGAGAAGCTCGAACAAGGCTTCCAACCGCCGCTCCGCGAATGCGCTGGATTCCAGGCGGCGCCAATCGGCGCCTCCTGCGAAATTCCCCACTGGTACGTACGGAACGCAACGCCCTACCGCTGGCATTTCAGTACCAGAGGCCAACGCGCAGGCGCAGGCCGTCATAATCTGATGCGAATCGACGTCGCGTTGCCGGACTCGTTAAGTCAGTCACCCGGGAAAACAAAACGCGGCACCTTGCGGCGCCGCGGTATTCACCAAAGGACGACTGGCGTCAGGCCACAAACGTCTGGGGCCGAGTTTCGAGTTCGCAGTCGGGACAGATCTGGCGGAAGGTTCCAAGAGCCAGCTTGAGCGCGAGGAGGGCCGAGGCCTCGAGGTCGTATTCCACGGCAAGCTTCTGGAGCTGCCCGCCCTTCACCTGCGTTCCGGCTGACGCGTCATTAGTAGCGGGACGGCGACGGTATTCGCGTGCCGCATGCCACAATGCGTTGGCCTGGCGCCGCCACTCGTCGTCGCCACGCGATGGCTCGACAGCCAGCTTTTCGTACGACGACACTGCCTCGTCGAGGATCTCGTCGCAAAGGCCGGCGACACGCAGCGCAGCCAACGTTTCGAGGTCGTGAGCACCGGAAGCCACCAGCCGCGCATAACGCTCACGCTGTCGGCTGCATTCCATTGCAGCCCTGAACATCCGATCTGCCGTTCCGCGAGGCGTTTCCGCGAAACTCGGCTTCGCTTTCTTGTTGGAGGGTGGGGTCCGAGTCGCGACCGTTTGCTTCCGTGGCATACAGCGCCTGGGTATCTGGTTACTGGCGGGAGAGGACCGGCCTCATCAGGCCCCGTGATTTGTAAGTGCGCAGCCTTCTCTGGGGAAGCCCCACACTGGTTGACCTCGCGTCAGGCATCGCGGTTGCAATAGGAAGCTCGGATCCCCCTGTTGCGTCAACTCAGCAGGCTCGGTCCCAAAGGAATTTGTTGACAGGTAAGACGGTTCTTATGAGCGTAAGCGCTTGGCTGACGCCAGCATTTTCGATGGCCTGATACTCCTGGAGGAGCTGCCCGTGAAAAGTCGTTCCCTTGTAGCCCTGTTTGCCGTCCTGGCTGCCGCTGCATGTGCTGATACCACAGCACCTTCGAGCGCGCGTCTCGCGCCGCTGGTAGAGCCGAACATGGCCATGAGCACCCAGCTGGTTCCGAATGAGTTCATTGTCGTATTGCAGGATGACGCCGACGTTGGCCAGGGAGCCGCTCATGCCCGGGGTCATGGGGCTGAGGTAGTCGCCGAGTGGGCGAGCGCTTTGCACGGCTATGCCGTCCGGGGCGGGCCGGCCGTTATCGCCGCCATTCGCTCAGATGAGGATGTGCAATACGTGGAGCAGTCGCAGGAATACTCGATCGAGACGACTCAGACCGGAGCCACCTGGGGCCTGGATCGCATCGACCAGCACGACCTGCCGCTCAGCGGCACGTACTCGTACAACTCGAACGGCGCTGGCGTCCACGCCTACATCATCGATACCGGCATCCTGACATCACATAACGAATTCGGCGGCAGGGCTTCGTTCGGAGCGAACTTCGCCAACGGTAACAGCAACGATTGCAACGGCCACGGCACTCACGTGGCGGGGACTGTCGGTGGTAGCACCTATGGCGTCGCGAAGGGAGTACTGCTCGTCGCGGTGAAGGTGCTCAACTGCGCCGGTTCCGGAACCACCACGGGTGTCATCAGCGGCATCAACTGGGTGGCGGCACACGCCATCAAGCCGGCCGTGGCGAACATGAGCCTCGGCGGCGGCGCATCGACGAGCCTCGATAACGCCGTGAACAACGCGATCAACTCCGGCGTCACGTTCGCAGTCGCCGCCGGCAACAGCAACGCGAACGCCTGCAACTATTCCCCGTCGCGGGCCGCGGCAGCGATCACCGTTGGCGCCACCACGAGCACGGATGCCCGTGCGTCGTACTCGAACTTCGGCTCATGCGTCGACATCTTCGCGCCGGGATCGAGCATTACTTCCGCGTGGCGGACGAGTAACACCGCCACGAATACCATCAGTGGAACTTCGATGGCCACGCCGCACGTGACGGGCGTTGCGGCGCTCTACCTGCAAACGCACGCCGGTGATTCACCGGCCACGGTCAGGAATGCGCTGGTCAACAACGCGACCAATGGCGTGATTTCGAACGTGGGGTCTGGAAGCCCGAATAAACTGCTGTTCACGAACTATTAGCCAGGTCGATCTTCAACGAAGAAAACGGCCGCCTTCCCGGGCGGCCGTTTTTTCATCCAGCTGCGCCTACAGGTTCGCGCGGACCGCCTCGATCACGCGATCGACCTGCTCATCGGTCATTTCCGGGAACAACGGAAGACTTACTACCTCACGCGCTGCGATCTCGGTTTCTCGCAGGCTGCCCGCCTGCTGGATCCACCCTCTATACGCCGGCTGCAGGTGCACCGGCACAGGGTAGTGCACCAGCGTTCCGACGCCGGCGGCCTTCAATCGTTCGCGAAGCTGTTCGCGGTTCCGGTGCCGGATCACGAACTGGTGCCACGCGTGCCTGACGCCGGAACAGATCTCGGGGACGGGAACGCCAAGCTGGGACAATGCGTCCGCATAACGAGTGGCAATTTCATGACGCCTCTCGTTCGCCACTTCGAGGTGCCGGAACTTCACGCGGAGGATGGCTGCCTGCAGTTCGTCGAGTCGTGAATTGAATCCGGCGATCTCGCTGACCTGCCGGTCCTGCCACCCGTATTCACGCAGCATCCGGGCACGCTCTGCCAGGCGCGTGTCCGAGGTCACGACCGCGCCGCCGTCGCCAATCGCCCCGAGGTTCTTCGTCGGGTAGAAGCTGAACGCGGCGACATTTCCCCACGTTCCCACCCGCCGGTCCTGCGACGCCGCGCCGAGGGCATGCGCGCAGTCCTCGATCACGAACCACCCGTGGCGGTGCGCAAGTTCCAGCACGGCCGGCATGTTCGCCGGCTGTCCGTACAGGTGCACCGGGATGATCGCCTTGATCGACGCGCGATCCACGGAGCCAAGGCCCTTCTCGAGTGCATCGCAGTCGATCGTGTAGCTGGATCGCCCGATATCGGCGACGATGGGAATCGCGGCCGCTTGCTCGATAGCGGCTACGGTGGCCACCGCCGTATGGGAAACGGTGACGACGGCGTCGCCAGGGCCGATGCCGCACGCCCGGAGCGCGATGATCAACGCGTCGGTGCCGTTCGCCACTCCCACGGCGTGCGCGCCGGCGTGATACGCGCCGAACTCGCGCTCGAACTCGCGCACTTGCTGTCCAAGGACGTAGGTGCCGCCCTGCAACACGGCCTGGATCGCGGCATCGATCTCGGTCCGGTAGGCGAGGTAGCTCGCCCTTGGATCCGTCTGCGGAATGAATGGAGCGGTCACGTTGTTTTTGCTCGCGCGTACTCAGCTAACGCCCAGGTCGGCGTGCGGATCACCAGCGCGTGTACCGTAAGCGCTGATCGTTCGCAAGCCGCAAAGCGCGAGCGACCGCGTCGTGATGCCTCCCACATCCACCACCGCCGCCACACCAGCAACACGCGGTGCCACACACGCTTCAGGCGGTCGTGTCGATGTGTCAATCCTGCGAATGTGTACATCAGCAACGCCGCGTCGTTCCGTGGAGTTGCTGACACGCGCGTCGTCAGGCATGAAGCCACGACCCTTCGTCGTGCGTGAACGACCCTCGAACCCCGGGACCGATACTCCATCGCCGTCCCGCATCCCGGCCGGGGGCTGGTGTCCTGCCCGCGCCGGCGAATCTACCGGCGGTCCAGCAACCGTCCAGCCCGCGCTATCCGCCGCAGGCGGCGCTTCCGGAGTCAGCGAGCTTGAAGCCCTGCGCCGGTGCGAAACGCCAGGAGTAGCTCTCGCTCCGCAGTGTGAGGAGCAACACGCCGATGGAAGAATTGTCGTGGATCTCGCTGTTAGGCCTTATCCTGAGAAAACGGCCCAGCCCCTTCCCACCGGTTCCGATCACGAAGGTGCGTATTCCACGC
>Ga0111539_10007233_pt1 | contig 14225 bp, 12 predicted proteins | sample RhiMethybrSRZTD1_FD_79667 | JGI IMG/M metagenome (GOLD analysis project Ga0111539, IMG submission 79667) | Populus rhizosphere microbial communities from Tennessee, USA - Rhizosphere MetaG P. TD hybrid SRZTD1 (version 2) (version 2) | ecosystem: Host-associated > Plants > Roots > Rhizosphere >...
AGCACGATACGCGTCTGCGAATTGCCGATGCGCAGCTCGATCCAGCGCTGCGTCTCGCCCATCTGCTGGTCGGTGACGACGCGAAACCCCAGCTTCTCGGTGAAGAATTCCAGCGCGCGCTGCGGGTCGCTGACCGGGATGCTGGCGAACTTCAGGTGCGTGATCATGGGACACCTCGTCTGGCGGCTCATTCGATGGCGCAGATGGTGGCACAGACACGCTGACTGCCAGCCTCTTAATGACTATAGTATTTATGCTATGAGCAACCTCGCCATCGACCAGTACGTCGTGGATGTGCTGCTGCCGGATCTGGTCGGCCACGACCGCTCGCCGGCCGCCTTTCTCATCTATCTCTACCTGTGGCGCCGGGCGGCGGCGCGCGGCAAGGTGCAATTGAGCTACACGACGATGGCCGCGGACACCGGACTGTCGAAAGCCAGCGCGCAACGCGGCGTCGCGCTGCTCAAGCGGCGCAAGCTGATCACGATGCGCAAGGAGGCGGCGACAGCCGTGCCGGAATACAGGGTGAATCGCCCGTGGGTGGGAAGAGTGCCGGGCTAGACTAGTCGGCGCGCTTGAACGTTCCGCGCTCCAGGAAGTGGCGCGTCTGCTCCGCGACCTGGGCCGAAATCAGCAGCCCCGTGTGCGAGGCCCCGACCACGATGTGATCCTTGGCGCCCCGCAGGCGCGTTTCCTCGACCAGCACCGTGCCGTCGTGCGCGGCATCGAGATTCGCGAGCAGGCGGCCGACGCCGAAGCCCATCGAGCCGGCGATCACGCCGACCTCGCGTCGACCCGACCATTCGCGCGGCGACCAGTCGACGCACTCCTGCGTCAGCGCGCCGCCGAGCAGGGCGCGTCCGAACGGCAACCGCGCCAGACTTTGCGCCGTGCGTGAGCCTTGCAGCGGCGAGCCCAGCAGCACCGCCCGCCCCGGGGGCAAGTCGTCGGTGATCTCCAGGGCCCGCAACACCACCAGACCGCCGAGGCTATGCCCGACGAAATGCAGCTGCTCGGCCTGATGAGCGCGGGCGCAGTCGATCAGCCGACGCACGTGATTGCTCATCGTGCCGACGATGGTCGGGTACGAGAAGAACAGCGCGCGCAACGAGCCGTCCGCCTGCAGCCGGCGCCTCATCACGAAAAACTCGAGGCCCGACTGCCACAGGCCGTGAACCAGGATCACCAGGGCAGGTCCCTGGCTGGAATCGGGGAGTGGGTTCGCATTCATTCGGACTTCAATATACTCGGGGCAAACGGGAGACGAGGAGATGCAATGCTGTCGCGGCGCGCTTTTCTTGAACGCGGATCCCTGGCACTGGCTGCCATGAGCCTGAGCGCGGCGCGAGCCGCCGAGGCACAGACGGGACCGCTGGGCCGTCCGATCGGCCTGCAGCTCTACACCATTCGCGACGCCGTGGCGAAGGACCTCGCCGGAACGCTGCGCGCGATCGCCGAGATCGGCTATGGCGAGGTGGAGCTGGCGGGTATTCCCGCGGGCACAACCGCGAGCGAGCTGCGCAGGATGCTGGGCGACAACGGTCTGACCGCGCCGAGCATGCACGCGAGCATGGCGGATTTACAGGGTGGCCTGCAGGAGCGCATCGACTACGCGAAGGGGCTCGGCACTGAACATCTCGTCTGCGCATTCCCGTGGACGGCGGACTCGCGCTTCCGGGACAAGCCCGGCCAGGCGGTCGTGTCGCTGGCTTCGGGCATCACGCTCGACGACTGGAAGTGGAACGCCGAGCAGCTCAACAAGATCGGCGCGGCGTGCAAACAGGCGGGCCTGCGCTGCGGCTACCACAATCACAACATGGAATTCCGCTCGTACAACGGCGTGGTCGCGTACGACGAGCTGCTGAAGCTGACCGATCCGCAGCTGGTCACCATGGAGATGGACATCGCCTGGGTCGTCACGGCCGGCGCCGATCCGGTCAAATATCTGAAGAAGCACGACGACCGCATCTCGATGCTGCACGTGAAGGACGTCATCAAGGACGTGCATGTAACCGTCGACCGCCTGCAACCGGAGACCACCGAGGTCGGCAGCGGCAAGATCGACTGGAAGCGCGTGTTCAAGGCGGCCAATCCGAAGCGCCTCACGCACTACTTCGTCGAGCAGGAGAACTTCGACCGCTCGCCGCTCGAGTCCGTGAAGATCAGCTTCGACTACCTGAAGGGACTGGGCGCCCGAGACTAGGCACTATGCGCACGATCAAAGGGCCGGCGATCTTTCTCGCGCAGTTCGCCGGCGACGCGCCGCCGTTCAACGCGCTGCGCTCCATCGGCAAATGGGCCGCCGGCCTGGGCTTCAAGGCCGTGCAGATTCCCACGTGGGAGTCGCGCCTGTTCGATCTGGAACGCGCCGCGCAGAGCAAGACGTATTGCGACGAGATCAAGGGCGTGCTCGCGGAGGAAGGGCTGCAGATCACGGAGCTCTCGACGCATCTGCAGGGCCAGCTCGTAGCCGTGCATCCGGCTTACGACGAAGCGTTCGACGGCTTCGCGCCCGCGCAGCTACGGCGCAATCCGCAGGAGCGACAGAAGTGGGCGGTCGAGCAGGTGCTGAAGGCCGCGCGCGCTTCGCAGAACCTCGGGCTCAAGGCGCACGCGACATTTTCCGGCGCACTCGCCTGGCCTTATCTCTATCCGTGGCCGCAGCGCCCGGCCGGCCTGGTCGAGAGCGCGTTCGCAGAGCTCGCCCGACGCTGGCGTCCGATTCTCGATGCGTTCGACGCGGTCGGCGTGGACGTGTGTTACGAGATCCATCCCGGCGAAGACCTGTTCGACGGCGCGACGTTCGAGCGCTTCCTCGCGCTCGTCGACGAGCATCCCCGCTGCAACATGCTGTACGACCCGAGTCACATGGTGCTGCAACAGCTCGACTATCTCGGCTTCATCGATGTCTATCACCCGCGCATCAAGATCTTTCACGTCAAGGACGCGGAGTTCAATCCGACGGCGAAGCAAGGCGTGTATTCCGGTTATGCGCCCTGGATCGATCGCGCCGGTCGCTTCCGCTCGCTCGGCGACGGCCAGGTCGATTTCAACGGCATCTTCTCCAAGCTCACGCAGTACGACTACGAGGGTTGGGCGGTGCTCGAATGGGAGTGCTGCATCAAGCATCCAGAACAGGGCGCTGCCGAAGGCGCGCAATTCATCCAGCGTCACATCATCCGCGTCGCCGAGCATGCTTTCGACGACTTCGCCCGTTCGGGCGCGGACGACGCCGCCAATCGCCGGATGCTGGGCCTGCAATGAACCGGCGCTTGCGCCTGGGCATGATCGGTGGCGGTCGCGGTGCATTCATCGGCGCCGTGCATCGCATGGCCGCACGCCTGGACGATCGCTACGAGCTCGTGGCCGGCGCGTTCTCCGCAGACCCGCAACGCTCGCGCGATAGCGCGGCAGAGTTGCTGCTCGATCCTCGCCGCAGCTACGGCTCCGTCGATGACCTGATCAAGAGCGAAGCTGCACGCACCGATCGCATCGACGTCGTCGCCGTGGTGACCCCGAATCATCTGCATCACGCCGCCGCGAAAAAATCGCTGGACGCCGGCTTTCATGTCATCTGCGACAAGCCGATGACGACGAGCGTCGCAGACGCCGAAGACCTGGTGAGCACTGCCGAGCGCACGAAGCGCGTGCTCGCAGTCACCTACAACTACAGCGGCTATCCGCTGATCCGGCAGGCGAAGGCAATGATCGCGGCGGGCGAGCTGGGCGAGCTGCGTCTCGTCCAGGTCGAATACGCCCAGGACTGGCTCACGACGCTGCTGGAAGCAGAAGGCCAGAAGCAAGCGTCGTGGCGCGCGGATCCAAAGCAGGTCGGCGCGGCAGCAGCGGTCGGCGATATCGGCTCCCATGCGTTCCACCTGGCCGAGTTCGTGAGCGGATTGCGCGTCGCACAGCTGGCGGCGGATCTGTCGACTCACGTTGCCGGCCGCAAGCTGGACGACAACGCGCAGATGCTGCTGCGTTTCGCGAACGGCGCGCGCGGCTCGCTCTGGGCCAGCCAGGTCGCGCCGGGCAACGAGAACGGATTGCGCCTGCGCATCTACGGATCCAAGGGCGGATTCGAGTGGTCGCAGGAAGAGCCGAATCACATGCGGCACGCGCCGTACGGTCAGCAGCCGCGCATCCTCGCGCGCGGCGGGCCCGGCCTGGCGCCGATCGCCGCGAGCGGCGCGCGGATTCCCGCAGGCCATCCGGAAGGCTACCTGGAGGGTTTCGCGCAGGTGTACCGCGACATCGCGGACTTGATCGCGGCGTATGATTCGAACTCTTCGCCAGCAGCCGGTGCGCAGCTGGTGCCGACAGCCAGAGATGGGTTGCGTGGGGTGCAGTTCGTGCACGCCGCGGTGGAATCGAGCCGCAAAGACGCGGCCTGGGTGAACTTGTGAGTCGGCAAAAGTCACGCCTTTTGCCGAGGATTCGTCGAAAGGGCCTTGGCCGCTTTCGACCAGAAAATTACAGGAGCCGAGCATGTCCCTTCGATCGATTTTTCTCGGAAGCGCAGTAGCGCTCGCCGGATTCGCCGCCGTGACTTCCACAGCGAAGGATTACGGTCAGTGGCAGCCGCTGTTCAACGGCAAGAACCTCGACGGCTGGCAGCACGTCGGCCCCGGCCAGATCGTTGTCGAGAACGGCCTGCTCAAGACCGAAGGCGGTATGGGCCTGCTGTGGTACACGAAGGAGAAGATCAGCAACTCCGTCGTGCGCGTCGTGTTCAAGGTCCCCGACCAGGCGAAGGGCGGCAACTCCGGCGTCTTCATCCGCATCCCGAGCGAGCCGACCGAGCCGTGGATGCCGGTGAACAAGGGCTACGAAGTGCAGATCGATTTCAGCGAGAACGACTATCACCGCACCGGTGTGTTGTATTCGCTCACCAAGGCCATGGCGAAGCCGGAGCCGCAGGAATGGAACACGATGGAGATCACGCTGACCGACGATCGCACCGTCGTGACGCTCAACGGCGAGAAGATCACGGACTATAAGGAAGGCGATCCGGTGCCGGAGAAGAAGGCGTCGTCGGAGCCGGATCGCGGCAAGCGCGCGGCCGCCGGCTACATCGGCTTGCAGAACCACAACGACAAGGACGTGGTGCTGTTTCGTGACATCAGCATAAAGAAAATCAAGTAGGTCGGGCTTCAACCCGACGTCAGAGGGGTCGGGCTAAAGCCCGACCTACAAGACAACATGGCGATGATTCAAACGAGCCAGCTGCAGAAGGAGTACGACGTCATCGTTGTCGGCTCCGGCGCGGCCGGCGGGCAGACCGCGTACACGCTGACGATGGACGGCGCGAAGGTCCTGATGCTGGAAGCGGGGCGCAACTACGTCCCTGAGACCGAAACGCCGATGTTCCAGACGCCCGACCAGGCGCCGCTGCGCGGCACGTCGACGCCGGACAAGGAATTCGGCTTCTACGACTCCACCATCGACGGCGGCTGGGCGATGCCCGGTGAGCCGTATTCGAGCGCTTCGCCGCAAGAGGAGCAGCGCTTCTGGTGGTGGCGCGCGCGCATGCTCGGCGGACGCACCAATCACTGGGGTCGCATCTCGCTGCGCAACGGTCCCTACGATTTCAAGCCGCATACCCGCGACGGGCTCGGCTTCGACTGGCCGCTCGGCTACGACGACGTCGCGCCCTACTACGACAAAGTGGAAATGCTGATCGGCGTGTACGGCGACAACGACGGCATGGAGAACACGCCGAACTCTTCGCCAGGTTGCCTGTTGCCGCCGCCGAAGCCGCGCGCCGGCGAGATGCTGATTCGCAAGCATGCGAAGACGCTTGGCGTGCCGGTCATTGCAGCTCATCGCGCAGTGCTCACGCAGCAGCTCGACCACAAACGCCTGCCGCCCCTGCTGCATCCGGGCAACGAGCGCGCGCAGAAGATTCTCGCCGAGCACATGCGCAGCCGCGCGGCGTGCTTCTGGGCGACGGACTGCGGCCGCGGCTGCTCGATCAAGGCCACGTACCAGTCGACGACAGTGCATCTGCCGCCGGCGATGATGACGGGCAATCTCGACATCCTGACGCAGGCGATGGTGCGCGAAGTCGAGCTCGACAATCGCGGCCTCGCATCGGGCGTCGTGTTCATCGACAAGACCAGCGGCAAGGAGCATCGCGCGAAGGCGCGTATCGTCGTGCTCGCCGCCAGCGCCTGCGAGAGCGTGCGCATCCTGCTGAACTCGAAGTCGACGAAGTTCCCGCACGGGCTCGCGAACTCGAGCGGCAAGGTCGGCAAGTATCTGATGGACACCGTGGGCTCGCCGCTGAACGGCCAGATCCCGGCGCTGGAGAACCTGCCGCCGCACAACGAGGACGGCGCCGGCGGCATCCACGTCTATTCGCCCTGGTGGCTGTACAAGGAGGCCGCCAAGCTCGGCTTCGCGCGCGGCTACCACATCGAGATGGGCAGCGGCCGGCGCATGCCGAGCGTCGGCTCGATGGAAGGGATGTCGGACTTCGCCGGCGGCTACGGCCGCAAGTTCAAGGAGGACATGCGGCGCTACTACGGCTCGTTCATCGGGCTCGCCGGTCGCGGCGAGATGATCCCGAACGAGAACTCCTATTGCGAGATCGATCCGGGCGGCAAGGACCAGTGGGGCATCCCGACGCTGCGCTTCCACTGGCAGTGGTCGGAGCACGAGACGCGCCAGGCCGCGCACATGCAAAAGACTTTTGCCGACATCATCGATGCGATGGGCGGCAAGGTGCTCGGCAAGCCGGAGCTCGACGGCCGTAAGGCGATCGCGCCCGGCGGCTACATCATCCACGAGATCGGCGGCGCGATCATGGGCACGGACCCGAAGAAATCCGTCGTCAACCAGTGGCTGCAGAGCTGGGACGTGAAGAACCTGTTCATCACCGACGGCGCGCCGTTCCCGTCGAACGCAGACAAGAACCCGACGCTGACCATCATGGCGCTGGCGTGGCGCTCGGCGGACTACATGCTCGCCTCGATGAAGAGGCGGGAGCTCTGATATGAACGAATTCGATCGACGCACAGCGATCAAATGGGTACTGGCTGCGAGCGCGGCGCTGCGGCTGCCGGGCGTTGCCTTCGACGCGTCGGCTGCTGCGACAGCAGCGAAAGGTTACGGCAAGGATCCGGACCTGCTGAAGAAGTACGCGGCCGGCGATCTGTGGCCGCTGACGCTGACGAAGGAACAGCGCGTGACGGCAACGGCGCTCTGCGATCTGATCATCCCGGAGGATTCGCAATCGCCCGCCGCTTCGAAGGTCGGCGTGGTGGACTTCATCGACGAGTGGATCAGCGCGCCCTATCCCGAGCACGCAGCCGACCGCAAGATCGTGCTCGACGGGTTGAGTGCGATCGAAAGCGAAGCACAGCGGCGATTCAAGCTGTCGTTCGCGCAGCTCTCGGCGACGCAAATGAGCGCGATCGCCGACGCAGTCGTTACCGAGCCCTACTTCATCCGCTATCGCGCGTTGACTGCGGGCGGTTTCTACACCACGCCGATCGGCACGCGCGACCTGAAGTTCGTCGGCAACGTGGCGACGGCGACGTTCGAGGGACCGACGCCGGAAGTGTTGAGGAAGCTGGGGTTGGCGTAGGCCCACCGGCGATCCGACCGTGGGCACGGTCATCGCAATCGCATTTCTGGTCTACCTGGCAACGCTGGTTGTCGCGTTCATCTGGAACGTCGTCAGCGGCGCGGTCTCCTCGCGACGAGTGCCGGGCGCCGAGACGCAGTCACGGTCCGATGCCACGCCTACCCTGGTGGTGACCCTCGTCCATGGCACGTGGGCACCGAACGCCGCGTGGCTGCGCGAAGATTCCTTGCTGTGTCGCTCGATCCTCGCAGCGTTTCCCGATCAGGTGCTGAGATTCGTGCCGTTTCGCTGGTCGGGGCACAACTCGGTTTCGGCGCGCTTTCGTGGCGCGCAAACGCTCGCGGCGAAGCTCGGCGCCCTGCGGCAGGAATGGCCCGAGGCGCGCCATGTGCTCATCGGACACAGCCATGGCGGGTTCGTCGCGCTCTCGGCCCTCAGGGAAGCAGCACTCGACGAGCGCATCTGCGGAGTGGCATGCCTGTCGACGCCGTTCCTGATGGCGCGCGTTCGCCCAATGAGCCGACTGGCAAGGGTCGGATTGACGGTCACGCCGGCTCTGCTGGTTGCATTCGGTTTCGGGCAGGTGGTCGTGCACAGTCCGCTCGGGGCCATCGTCGATCGACACGAGGATCTGAAGGGAGTGTTCGGCCTGCTCACGCTGGCGCTCGCGGCACTCGCGTGGTACTGGACGCCACGCGCGGTTCAGCGTTTGTCAGCGAGAGTGTTCGAGCGGATGCAGCTACCGGAACTCGCACCGCATCGATTGTTCATCGTGCGGGCGCCGAGGGATGAAGCTTCGGCCGCTCTGGGAGCGGCTCAGATACTCAACTTCGCGGTGTCCCGAATTTGGGATCGGGCGAGCTCCATATTGGACGATGCCATCCGCCGCGGCGATGTCTGGCTGGAGGCCGTCGGGAAGGTCCGCTGGCCGCTCCACGCGTTCAATGTTGCGCTAGTGGTAGCCGCTGTGTTGATGGCTTTCGTCGTACCGAAAACCACGTTCAGCGCTGCTACCACCAACATCGTCTGCGCGGTGCTCCTGGGTATCGCCGGCGTTTCCTGGGGACTGCTGCTCAGCGAATCCTGGGGAAAAATCATCGGCCTGCTGCTGCTCGGCGTGATAGCCGCACCCTTGCCTGTGCTGCTGGCCCTATTGGCAATACCGTTCGCGCCAGAGCTCGCAGTCGTCTCGCTGGTCCTCGACGTCAGTGCCGAAGCAACGCCTCCCGGCGTCTGGACCGTTCGACAATTGCGGCCTGAGCCAGACCGCGCACCAGACGGCGCGACCCTGATGCACAGCGTTGCGTATCAGGATACCGCTGCGATCGCTGCACTGATCGACTGGATGCAAGCGCGAATCAGGTGAGTCGCAGCGTCCTTCCTCGCAACCGGCCGATTCTCAACACCGAGAGCGCGAGCAGCCAGAGCAACGAGTCCGAGCCGCCTCCCCCGCCGCCACCCCCTCCGCCGTTACCCGGGCCGGGATTCACGATTTCCTGGACCGTTACGGCGGTGCGAACCTCGTTGTTGGCCGACACCGGATCGGGCTGATCGCTGTCGACCGACGCCAGCACTTCGAAGTCTGCCACCGCCGGGTGAGTGGCGCTCACTGCAAACTCCACTTCGGCCGCCGCCGCCAGCGTCGGCACGATGCAGGTGACGATCGTTCCTTGCACCTGACACATGCCGGTGGTCGTCGTCGCGGAAACTGCAGTTGCGTCGGCAGGCAAGGTCACCACTGTCTCCACGTCTGTCGCGTGGAACGCGCCAAGATTGCGCAAGCGATAGCGATAGGTCGACTGCGTACCGGGCGCCACTGGACTGACCGGCATGACGCCGGGCGTCAGCTCCACATCTGGCGCGATGGTGATTTCCGCGAGGCCGTGGGTGTGCGTCGCCGCGAGGAGTGTGGATGAGCGGCGCGGATCTGCCAGCAATGCGTTCACGTGCCACTCGGGGCGCGCATCGGCCGAGCGCAGCACCTCCCACGTTGCGCCGTCATCCACCGAGCGCGCGAAGGTATTCAAACCGGCAACGTAGATGGTGCTCGGCAGGTTGGGATCGATCGCAACCGCGGTCGTAAGCCCCGGCGGGTTGGGCCAGTCCAGGCGCGACCACGATGCGCCGCCGTTGCTCGTCTTCAGTAAGCCGTTCGCGCCAGCTGCCACGTACACGACCTGCGGCTCGTGCGGGTCCACGGCCACCGCGCGAATCTCGCTGGTCTCGAATCCCGAATTCGCCGGCGTCCAGTTGACGCCGCCGTCGGTGGATTTGTAGACGCCCTGCGCGCCGCCGCCGAACACTTCGATGCCCGCAAAAACGGTATTCGGAGCGCCGACTCCTGCAAACGCCAGTGCCGTGGCCTCCGCCTGTGCGGGCAGACCCGCGTTCGCCGGCACCCAGGTATCTCCGCCGTCGATCGAGCGGTGCATGCCCGGCGCTGTCGACGCGACGATGAGGTCCGGATTGTCCGGCGACGCCGCGAAGTGCACCACCGTGTCGACGTTGCCGTTCGTGCCGGTCGCGGTGCCGAGCTGCCACGTGTCGCCGTTGTCATCGGATCGCGCATAGCCGCCCGAGATCCCGACGAACACCCGATCGCTGCCCCGCGACTGCGCGAGGAGACCGAACGTGCTCGCCAACGTCGCGGAGGATTGCAGCCCCTGCAGCGCGTCGTTGTCGACGGGCGTCGTCACGGCGTCGCCGTCCGCAAGGAAATGCACCCCGGTATCGAACGTGCTGACGTAGACGCGGCCCGAGCTGCCTGCGAATGAGATGTCGTGGGCGCTCGCCGCAAAAATTCCGTGATTGCGGCGCTCCCACGTACCGCCGATGCCCACGGTCGACGGGACGCCCTCCACGATGCCGGTCGAGCTGCCGAGCATCACGTGCGTCGAGTCGACCGGATTGACAGCGATCGAGTTGACGAGGCCCATGCGCGTATCGGTCGTGACGTTCGCCCAGCCGTTGCCATCGGCCGTGCGAAACACGCCGGCTTGAGCGAGGCTCGCATAGACCACCGACTGGTTTTGCGGATCGAGCGCGATCGTCATCACCGCGGCGGGAGCGGGTCCTCCCGGAAACACGACTGGCCAGGTGGTGCCGCCATCCGTGCTGCGATGGAGACCCGTGTTCAACGATGCGACCCAGATCTGCTGCGGCGTCGTGCTGGTGATCGCCATGTCGAAACTGTTGGCCGGCAGTGCGAGCGGCTGCCAGCTGTCGCCGCCGTTGGTGCTGCGAAAGCCGCCCTCGTTCAGGTCGACCGCGTAGACGACGTCCGGGTCGAGAGGATCGACGCGCAGGAACTGGAGAGAGCTTTGCGCATTCCCGCTCACCGGCATCTTCTCGGTCCAGGTGGCGCCGTGGTCCGTGCTGCGCACGATCCTGACACCCGATGCCGCATAAGCGACCGAGCCGTCCGCGCTGAACTCGATGTGCCGCACGTCGGCGGGCGCGAACGGAAAGTTGCCCGAATGGGCCAGCGTCGCGCCGGCATCGTCGCTCACCAGCGGCGTCTGGCCCGGGACCGCGACCAGAACGCGATTGGGATTGCTCGGATCGATCGCGAGGTCGAGAGGCGTGAACTGCAGGTTCAGATTCTGGCCCACGAGCGTCCAGTTCAGCCCGCCATCGGCCGAGCGGTAGTAGCCGCCGCTGGTCAGCGCATAGGCGATCGCGGCGTTGGTCGGATGAAACTGAACCTGGAGGATGGCGCCCCCTTCCGGTCCGATCAGGCTGAAAGCGTTGTCGGCTGCGCTGGCGCCCGCCGCCGAACAGAGCGCACCCACTGAAACGACCCAGGTAAGAGCAGCCTTGCGCAGATTCCAAAGACGCAGCATTCCCAGCCTCCCGCTTTTTGAGCGCGCGCCTGAGAGTTGGTCTAGTTGAAGCGCGAGCCGATGTTCCGTATGCCGATCATACTTCGGCGCACAACGCGGCGACTACACAGCGGACATAAACTGCCGTCTATTCCTTCACCGGCAGCTTCACGCGGATGTGCAGTTCTTTGAGTTGCTCGTCCGACACCGACGTCGGCGCATCCGTCATCAAGTCCGCAGCCGTTTGTGTCTTTGGGAACGCGATCACGTCGCGGATGCTGTCCGTGCCCGCCATGAACATCACGATGCGATCGAGGCCGAACGCGATGCCGCCGTGCGGCGGCGTGCCGAACTTCAGCGCCTCCAGCAGGAAGCCGAATTTCTTCTGCGCTTCTTCCGCGCTGATGCCGAGCAGATCGAACACCGTCGACTGCATTTCCTGGCGGTGGATACGCACCGAGCCGCCGCCGATCTCCGAGCCGTTCAACACGATGTCGTAAGCGTTCGCGAGCGAGTTCGCCGGGTCCGCGCGCAGCGCGGCGGGATCCGGATCGCGCGGCGAAGTGAACGGATGATGCATCGCGCCCCAGCGCTTGCCTTCCGCATCCCACTCGAACATCGGGAAGTCGACGACCCACAACGGTCGCCAGCCGGTCTGCAGCATCCCGAGATCGTTGCCGAGCTTCAGGCGCAGCGCGCCCATCGCATCGTTGACGACTTTCGCCGTATCCGAGCCGAAGAAAATCAGATCGCCGTCGACCGCGCCGGTACGCGACAAGATGCCGTTGATCGCATCGTCACTGAGGAACTTGAGGATCGGCGATTGCAGGCCGTCGCGGCCCTTCGCCTTCTCGTTGACCTTCACGTAAGCGAGGCCCTTCGCGCCGTAACGCGCAACGAACGGCGTCAGGTCATCGAGCTCCTTGCGTGTCATCTTCGTGCCGCCTTCCGGCACGCGCATCGCGACCACGCGGCCGTTCGAGTTCGCGGCCGGGCCGGCGAAGACTTTGAACTGCGAGTCGCGCACCAGATCGGCGATGTCGACGAACTCGAGCGGAATGCGCAGGTCCGGCTTGTCGGAGCCGTAGCGCCGCATCGCTTCCGCGAACGTGAGCCGCGGGAACGGGTTCGGCAGCTCCTCGCCGAGCACGGTTTTGAACAGATGGCGGAGCAGCTCTTCCATCATCTGGATGATCTGTTCCTGGTTGAGGAACGAAGTCTCGATGTCGAGCTGCGTGAACTCGGGTTGGCGCTCCGCGCGCAGGTCCTCGTCGCGGAAGCAGCGCACGATCTGATAGTAGCGATCGAAGCCGCTCATCATCAGCAGCTGCTTGAAGATCTGCGGCGACTGCGGCAGCGCGAAGAACTGTCCCGGGTGCGTGCGGCTCGGCACCAGGTAGTCGCGCGCGCCTTCCGGCGTCGCCTTGGTGAGCATCGGCGTCTCGACGTCGATGAAGCCGTTGTCGTCGAGCCACGAGCGCATCGCTCTCGTCACCGCATGACGCAGCCGCAGGCGCTTCTGCATCACTTCGCGACGCAGGTCGAGATAGCGGAACTTGAGCCGCAGCTCCTCGTTCGTGACTTCGTCGTGATGGAACGGCGGCGTTTCGGAGCGGCTCAGAATCTCCAGCTCGCGCGCCAGCAGCTCGACCTGCCCGGAAGCGAGCGCCGGGTTGCCGGAGCCGGCGGGCCGCGCGCGCACCAGGCCGCGAACGTGCAGGCAGAACTCGCCGCGCAGCCGCTCGGCGTCAGCGAAGATCGCCTTCGCGTCCGGGTCGAACACGACCTGCAGCAACCCTTCGCGGTCGCGCAGGTCGACGAAAATCACCCCGCCGTGATCGCGCCGGCGATGCACCCAGCCGGCGACATCGATCGTCTGGCCGATGAGGGATTCGTTGACATCGCCGCAATAGTGGGAGCGCATGAAAAGACGGGCTCGGGAAGGGAGCGCGGGATGTTACGGACGCCCCCCAGCCCGTGCAAGGAAATGGGGACATTTCCCTCAGCGGCGGCGCTTGGCTGCCTTCGATTTTGCCTTCGGCTTGCTCTTGCTCTTCGCCGCCGGGCGGCTGACCTTGCGGGCCGCGGGCTTCTTGCTCTCGGCTGTGGGCTTCTTGTCAGCTTCCTTCTTAGGCTCCGCCGGCTTCTCGGCCTTGTCGGCCTTGTCGGCCTTCTCGTCCGCCGGCTTTGCTTCCGCTTCCTCGCCCTTGGCGAGATTGCGCTGGCCTTCCTGGTCCGATTTGAAATCGGTCTCGTACCAGCCGCCGCCCTTCAGGCGAAACACCGGCGCGGACACCAGCCGCTTCAGCGTCTGCTTCTTACAGCTGGGGCACTGCTTGAGCGGCGCTTCGGAGATCTTCTGTAAAGCCTCGACGTAGAACTTGCAGTTCGAGCATTCGTATTCGTAGATGGGCATGGAGCAGGTTCCCGGCGCTAAAACGAGCCGGCGGATGATAGAGGCCAGCCGGCCAACTCGCCAGCTAGCCCTTACCGAATACCAGCTGGCCGCCCTTGGCCGTCACCCGCACCTTCGAGCCCGGGCCGAACTCACCCTTCAGAATCCGCTGCGCTAGCGGGTTCTCGACTTGCTGCTGGATCGCCCGCTTGAGCGGCCGCGCGCCGTACACGGGGTCGAACCCCGCTTCGCCGAGCTGGTCGCGAGCACCATCGTCGAGCGTCAGCTCGATATCGCGCTCGGCCAGGCGCCGGCGCAAGTAGCCGAGCTGGATGTCGACGATCGAGCGCAGCTGCTCGCGGCCGAGCGGATGGAACACGACGATGTCGTCGACGCGGTTGATGAACTCCGGCCGGAA
>Ga0111539_10007236_pt1 | contig 14221 bp, 13 predicted proteins | sample RhiMethybrSRZTD1_FD_79667 | JGI IMG/M metagenome (GOLD analysis project Ga0111539, IMG submission 79667) | Populus rhizosphere microbial communities from Tennessee, USA - Rhizosphere MetaG P. TD hybrid SRZTD1 (version 2) (version 2) | ecosystem: Host-associated > Plants > Roots > Rhizosphere >...
CATCCAGATCGACAGCAAGTTCATCAGCCGCCATCACTGCCAGATCACGACGACGTCCGAGGGCAGCGTGCTCGAGGACCTCAACAGCACGAACGGCGTCTACATCAAGAGCAAGCGCGTGCGGCGGCAGCACCTGAACGACGGCGACGTCGTCGTGCTCGGCAAGCACGAGATCATGTACCTCGACGAGCGCCAGGTGCGCGGCCGCCTCGCGGCAATCGAGCCCACCGGCGACCACGAGGCGATCGAGGAATCCGGGGTGCCGGAGGCCGCGGGCGACGCCGCGGCGTCAAACTAGGCGTCGTCCTCGATCTCGGCGCCGTAGTGGCGCTGCTGGATGCGGTAATCGCGGCGGCGGAGCGCGAGTACCAGCCCGCCGACGAGGGCCACGAGGCCGAACACGGCAAGGATCCCGGACCAGTTCGCAACGCGCCATGCGAAGGATGCGCCGACGGCGGCCGCGCCGATCACGATGTAGGCATAAGGCAGTGCCTCGTAGAGCGGGCGCGCGATGCGCATCAGGCGGTCCCGCCCACGGTCAGCGCGTCGATTTTCAGCGTCGGCTGGCCGACGCCGACAGGCACCGTCTGCCCGTCCTTGCCGCAGCTGCCGATGCCCTCGTCGAGCATGAGGTCGTTCCCGACCATGCTGACGCGCGTCAGCACGTCCGGCCCGTTCCCGACCAGGGTCGCGCCCTTCACGGGCGCCGTGACCTTGCCGTCCTCGATGAGATAGGCCTCGCTCGCGGAGAACACGAACTTGCCCGATGTGATGTCCACCTGCCCGCCGCCGAAGTTGACGGCGTAGAGGCCCCGCTTCACGGAGCGGATGATCTCGCCGGGCTCGTGCGGGCCGGCCAGCATATAGGTGTTCGTCATGCGCGGCATCGTCGCGTGCGCGAACGACTCACGCCGGCCATTTCCCGTCGGCTTCGCGCCCATCAGGCGGGCGTTCAGCTTGTCCTGCAGGTAGCCGCGCAGCACGCCGTTCTCGATCAGCGTCGTGCACGAGGTCGGCGTCCCCTCGTCATCGATGTTGAGCGAGCCGCGCCGACCCGGCAGCGTGCCGTCGTCGACCACGGTGCAGAGGCCGGACGCGACCTTCTGCCCGATCCGTCCGGTGAACGCCGAGGTTCCGCGCCGGTTGAAGTCGCCCTCGAGGCCGTGGCCGACGGCCTCGTGCAGCAGCACGCCGGGCCAGCCCGGGCCGAGCACGACGGCCATCGTTCCCGCCGGCGCGGGCACGGCCTCGAGGTTTACGGTCGCCTGGCGCACGGCTTCGCGCGCGAGCCGGAGCGGCTTTTCGCCCGCGATGAATTCCTCGAGCGAGTAGCGCCCGCCGGTGCCGGCATAACCCTGCTCGCGGCGACCGCTCTGCTCGACGATCACCGAGACGTTCATGCGCACGAGCGGACGCACGTCCGCGGCGAGTGTCCCGTCGCTCGCGGCGACGAGCACGATCTCGTGGATCGCTGCCAGCGTCGCCACCACCTGCTTGACGCGCGGGTCGAGCGAGCGAGCGCGACGGTCGAGCTCGGTGAGGAGCGCCACCTTGTCCACGTCGGCGAGCGTCGCGATCGGGTCGTCGACCGGATAGAGCTTGTGGGCGGCGGTCGCATGCCAGGCCTGCAGCTGACCCTTGCCGCCTTCGCGCGCGATTGCCCGCGCGGCGCGCGCGGCTTCGAGCAGCGCCGCCGGCACGACCTCGTCGGAATAGGCGAAGCCCGTGCGCTCGCCGGCCATCGCACGCACGCCGACGCCCTGCTCGATGCCGTGGCTGCCCTCCTTGACGATGCCGTCCTCGAGCGCCCAGTGCTCCTCGCGCGAAAGCTGGAAATAGAGGTCGCCCGCGTCGACGCTCGCGCCGAGCAGCGACCCGAGCGCCTGCTCGAGCCGGCGGTCATCGAGCCCGGACGGCGACAGGATCCGGTCGCGGGCGCACTGGAGCGCATCGGTCGTCACGCGAGCACCCGGTGCTTCAGCGCAGGGAAGCTATCGCGCGTCGCCTTCTGTCCGTCCCTGTCGAGCGAGGCGAGCACGACGCGGCTGCCACGCGGCTCGCGCGCGAGCACGCGGCCCCAGTGGTCGACGATCAGGCTGTCCCCGTAGGTCTCGCGGTTGCTGTCGTGCACGCCGCTCTGCGCGGCGGCGATCACGAAGCTCAGGTTCTCGATGGCGCGGGCCCGGAGTAGCGTCTCCCAGTGCGCGCGGCCGGTCGGGCCCGTGAATGCGGATGGCACGCTGAAGATCTCGGCTCCCTCCGAAACGAGTTTGCGGAACAGCTCGGGGAAGCGCAGATCGTAGCACACGGTGAGCCCGAGCCTTCCCGCGGGCGTATCGACGACAACGACTTTCTTGCCCGGCACCGCGTTCGCGGATTCGCGGTAGCCCTCGCGTCCGCCGGGAAGGTCGACGTCGAACAGGTGGATCTTGTCGTAGCGCGCGGCGCGCTTGCCCGAGTCGTCGTACACGACGCATGCGTTAGCCGGCCGCGAGTCGCCGGGTACCGCGATCGGCTGCGTGCCGGCAACGATCCACAGCTTCAGCTCGCGTGCCGTCGCCTCCATGGCCTCCTGAGCCGGGCCCTTGCCGTATTCCTCGACGACGGCACGCCGCTCCGCCTCGTTCCTTCCCATGAAAGAGAAATTCTCTGGCAGCACGGCGAGGCAGGCTCCCGCGTCCTTCGCCTCCCTGAGCAGACGGCGCGCGGTCGCGACGTTCTTCGCAACGTCCGCGAGCGAGGTCATCTGGAGGGCGGCCACGATGGGTTGGGTCACGAAGGTCCTTGCAACGCCTGGCGGTCGTCCTTCAATTCGCGCGCGTCGATGCGCTTCACCTGCGGATCATCCCAGCTTCCGGTGATGCGATAGTAGCCGCGCGTCACGCCCTGCAGCGGCTCCTTGAAGACCTGAGAGAAGAGCAGCAGCGCCGCGCCCACGACGGGCCCGCCGGCGAGCGCGCCGGCGACGCCGAGCGAGGCGCCGAGCTGGCCCGTGACGACGGCGGTCTGGTCGTAGGTGCGATCCCGCAAGTTCGTATGGCCGGCGATTCCGATTTCCGCAGCCGATCCACGCAGTGTCAGGTTGTCGGTGTAGGCGTCGCCGTTCGCGAGCCGCCAGGTGCCGCGCAACGTGTCGAACGACAGTCCCTCGCCGGTGAGGTCATTGAAGTCGAGGGCGAGCCGGCGCTTCAGGTGCGCGAGGCTCATGAGCCCGAATACGCGCCCCGCGCCCGGCTCGACCGCCGTGAGGTTGCCCTTCTTGGCCGACACCTGGAGCGTACCCGACAGCCGCCCGATCGCGCTGACCTCGGGCGCCCCCGGCCAGCTGAGCCGCGCCGACACATGGCCGTCCTCGCCTTCGACCTGTGTCCCGAGCTGCATCGCGTCCATCAGCGCCTTGACGTCGCCTGTCGTGACGTCGAAGTCGAGCTCGCACTCCGCGCCCGCATCGCCCATGAGCCAGCTGCCGCGGCCTTCGGCCCTGTAAGCCGGATGCTCCATCGTGAACCGGTTGAGCGTCATGCCGGCCGTGCCGCGGGCGAATTCCGCCTCGACATGGCCGAAGTTGCGCTGGTCGAAGACGAAGTCGCGCACGTCCACGCGGATCGCTGGCAGCTTGCGCGGGTCCGGATCGGGCCGTTTGCCGAGACCGGCCGCCTTCTCGCCGAAATGCAGGCGGTCGAGGTCGAGCACCATCGGAACCTCGCCGGGGAAAGTGAAAGGCACGACCAACCGCCCGGCAATCGCGGGTCCGCTCACCGACGCATCCCACGCGCGATTGCCGGGCCGGAGGCGACCGCTCACGTTCGTGAACGCATAGCCGAGCGCCTCGAGCTTCGCGACCGTGAGTTCCGCACCGCCGAAATAGTCCTGGATTGGCCGGCCGCGCGGCTCGTCCCACTTGAGATCGAGTAGCTTCGTCAGGCTCGCCGAATCGAGGCTGCCGGCGAGCCAGAGGCCGCGCGACCTCGGCAGGGCGCCCGGCGCCGCGCCGCCGAACTGCACGATGCCGCGCTCGATCGGGGCATCACCGGTATCGCTCCTCCACTGAAGCCGGGCGCGCACGTCGCGACCCAGGGATCCTTCGATGCGCGGTCCGCTGCGTCCGTCGAAGCTGACCGTGGCAGTAAGCGGGCGCACGGCGTCGGCATCCTTGCCGAAGGGCTCGGGCAGCGAGGATCCGAGCCCCCGCAGGTCGCTCGCGATGCGCACCGTGCCGCGCGTCGGCACCTTCGAATCGGCATTGCGCTCGACATCGAGGGTGCCGCGCCAGTTCGTCGCGCCCGTGAGCCCCGCATTGCTCGGCATGTGCGCGATCGGCGAGAGCGCCACGCCCTGCGCCGAGCCCGAGGCTTCCAGGACCGTGCGAAGGTTCCCGCCGGCGAGCCGCGTCGTCGCGATCGAGGCGTCGAAGCGCCCGCCCAGCGCGCGGCCCGCGATTGCCGGCGCCTGCATCTCGCGGTTCCGGACCCACAGGTCGCCCGTGATGCCGGTCACCTCGAACGGCTGGTCACGATGGCGCAGCGTGATCCCGTCGAGATTCGCCACGACCGTGACCACGCGCCGGTCGAAGTCCTTGATGGGCAGGTACATCGCGAGCTCGGCGTTCACCGGGCCGGAGCCGGTGAGCCCCGCGAACATCACGCCGAAGGAGGGCGCGAGCGGCGTCGACTGCAACATCCGGATTCCGCGCCCGGCATCGGTGCGTGACTTGCCGCGCGCGGCGAAGATCGCGTCGCGCAGGTCGCCGCTCTGCACTTCGGCGTCCGTGAATGCGACGCCGCCGATCCGGCCGCGGCTGGCGACAGCGTGCAGCGACGGCCCGTCGAAGCTGAAGTCGGCGTCCACGCCCTCGAGCTGCGGCCAGCCTGCTGCGTAGAAGAGGCTGATTCCCGCCGCATGGCCGCGCGCGCGGAAAACGCCCTGCCCTTCGCGGTACGGGAAGCCCTTGGTCGGCCCCGTGAGCGAGACCTGCGCCGTCGTCACACGGCCCGCGCGGAATGCGGCGTCGAGCCAGTGGATGGCCTTCGGGGAAAGGCGGCCGGTCTGCAGGTAACGCCAGAGCTGCGTCACGTCGAAACCCGTCGCGGTCGCCTGCAGGTCGACGAGGGGCAACTCGCCGGGTCGCAGGACCATGCGAAGCTTCCCGCGCGCCGTGCCGTGACCGCTGTCCGCGAAGGCGTCGTCGAGCCAGATGCGAACGCCGTCGCCGAAGCGCTGCCATTCGACGCGACCGTTGCCGCGTACGATCACGGCCGGTGCGCGCCACTGCTGCGGCCAGTCGATGGTGGCGTCGCGCGTCGCGACCTCGACGACGCCGCCGCCGCCGCGTCCTTCGACCGAGCCGTCGAAGCCCGTGATTCCGGCGGCCTGGCCGAACGGACCGAACCCGACATTGGAGAATCTCAGCCGGCCGGTGATGTCGGGCAACCGCCGGTCGCCGGCGTCGGCAACCTCGACGTCGAGGCCGTAGAGCTCGCCGCGCGGGGCAAGTGTCGCGATCCGGTTGCGCAGTGCGCCGGGCGGCAGCGCCGCCGCAAGCGGCGCGAGGTTCTCGATGCGCAGGTAGTCCGCGCGCGCCGCGGCCGTCACGACGCGCCCGTCCTTGTGCGTCATGCGCGCCTCGAGGCTCGTGGGACGCCAGGGCGCGCCGGGCCGTGACAGCTCGAGGCCGGTCGCCTCGACGGACACGGTCGTCGCGTCGCGCTGCACGCGAATGTCGCCAGCGACGCGTGAGAACGCCTCCGGCGAACCCGCGAGCCGCAGGTCCGACAGCGTCGGCACGGCGCGCAGGCTTGTCACGTCGCGGCCGGTGCCGCGCGCCGCGACGAGGATCGAGCCGTGACCCGCCGGCGGGACGCGAAAGCTGTCCGGCAGCATCGCGGCCCATTCCGCGAGATCGAGCTCACGCGCGTCCACGCGCGCGCGCCAGGTGAGCGACTCGGTATTTGCGAGGTCGCCGGTCGCCTCCGCCTCGAAATCGATGTAGGCGCCGAGGTGCTCGGGCAGGTCCACGCGGCCGTTGACTGCGATATCGCGGCTGCCGCGCTCGACGTCAATGTCGGCCCCTGTCAGCTGGAAGCGCCCCTGCTTCGCGCGCAGGTCGAGCACGTCAAGTACGGCGTCGGTCACCGCATAGGTGCCGCGCGGCAGGCGGTCGAGCGTCAGTGGCTCGCGGTCCGCGTCAGGCCGCTCGAGCGCGGACTGACCGACCAGCCGGATACGGCCGTCGGGCGTGATCACGAAGCTAAGCCGCGGCCGCACGAAGGAGACGCGCGCGACCTCGAGACGTCGATACCAGACGGAGCGCAGGATCGAGAGGCTGACGCGGCCCGCCGCCGCGGAGACGAGCGGCTCGTTGCCAGACTCGGGCAGCACGCGCGCGCCCCGAAAGACGACTTCCGGCCCGTAGCGGCCGATGCGCGCGTAAACGGAATCGAACCGGAGCGTGAGCCCGGTCGCCTCGTGCACGCGCGCGACGATGCGCTCCTGGTAGCCCGGCAGGAGCTCGATGGCGAGGCGAAATGCCCCGATGCCGAGTGCAAGCAGGAGCGCAGCAAGGCCGATGAGGCCCGCGATCCAGCGCCAGAGCCGCTGCATCCAGTGAATCCAGGGAATCATTCGGGATCGCCGGAAAAGGTGCTCCATCCTTGGACAAGGCCCGGAAAGACGGCGTTCCGGCGAGTCACGGCGCGATCCAGCGCATGACACCCACGCTGTCGAGGAGAGCCGCCGTTTCGTACAGCGGCAGGCCCATCACGCCCGAAAAGCTGCCCTCCAGGCGCTCGACGAACACCGCGCCGAGGCCCTGGATGGCGTAGGCGCCGGCCTTCCCGGCAGGCTCGCCGCTCGTCCAGTAGCGCCGGCTCTCCTCGGCCCCGATTTCACGGAATGTGACGTGGCTGGTCGAAAGCGCATGCCGCAGCTGGCCGTCGCTCCAGAGCGCGAGCGCGGTCAGCACCGCGTGCCGGCGGCCCCCGAGCGCTGCCAGCATGGCGATGCAGTCGGCCTCGTCGGCGGGCTTGCCGTAGATGTGTCCGTCGAGGACGACGGTCGTGTCTGCCGCGAGGACGGGCCGGTCTGGGGCACCGCCGGCGTGCACGATGGCGCGCGCCTTGTCCGCGGCGAGGCGGCCGACGTACCGGTCCGGGGCCTCGCCCCGCCTCGGCGTTTCGTCAACGTCCGCCGCGAATGCGCGGTGGCGAACGCCGATCTGGGTCAGGAGCAGGCTCCGGCGTGCGGACGCCGAAGCCAGGACGATGGAGTCGTAACCCATTGAGCCGGGAGGATAGCTCAGGCGCGATGGTAGGGATGACCCTGCAGCAGGCTGTGCGCCCGGTAGAGCTGCTCGGCGACCATCACCCGCACGAGGCCGTGGGGCCAGGTGAGCGGCGACAGCGACCAGCGGAAATCAGCCTGTTTCGAGAGGCCAGGATCCAGTCCATCGGGACCGCCGACGAGGAGCGCGAGGTCGCGGCCGCCCGCCATGCGTGCGCCGAGCCATTCGGCGAGCTGCGGCGTCGTCATCGCGCGGCCTTTCACCTCAAGGGCGACCCGGTAATCGCGCTCGCCGATCGCGGCGCGCATGCGCTCGGCTTCGCGCGCGAGCGGGACCTCGACGAGCTCGAACTTGAGTCCGCGGCCGAAGCGGCGCGCGTATTCCGCGACGCCCGCGTCGATCCAGGCGGGCAGCTTGTTGCCGGCCGCGATCAGCCGGATGCGCATTGCGGGATTCTGGCTAGGCCAAGCTGGGTTCGCGCTGCGCAGGGCGCAGGTCCCAGAGCTTCTCGAGCCCGTAGAACTCGCGGATGCGCGGCAGCATCACGTGCACGATGAGGTCCTGCAGGTCGACGAGCACCCATTCGCCCTCGCGCTGGCCCTCGACGCCATAGGCGCGGTGGCCGGCCTCGCGGCAGCGCTCTATCAGTCGGTCCGCGATCGACTTGACGTGCCGGTCGGAGTTGCCGGTCGCGACGATCATCGTGTCGGCGATGTCCGTGAGCTTGCGCACGTCGAGCACCTTGACGTTCACGGCCTTCATGTCTGCAAGCGCGTCGACGGCGATCTGGGTCAGGGCGCCAGGTCCGGTCCTGGTCTTCTTCGAGGCGGGGGATTTGCGTTTCGTCTTCGATCTCGTGGCGATCATTCCTTTGTTTCACCTGGCCGGGCGTAGCTGCCCGTGGCGAGGATGATCCTACGCGCCGCCTCGGGCATCAAGTAGCGCGGATCGCGGCCGGCCGCGATTACGGAGCGGACCGCGCTCGAGGAGAGGTCGAGCCGGGTGTTCTCGCAGACGTGCACGTGGCCGGCGGGTTTCGCGGCAAGGCTTGCGGGATCGGCGATGCGCCGATCGCGCAGGAGTTCTTTTGCGAGACCTTCGCGCGGCATCAGTGCGCCCGGGCGCTGCGCGACGACGAAATGGGCGAAGTCGATGAGCTCGCCGGCGCGATGCCAGCTTCCGATGCCCGCGAACGCATCCATGCCCAGTATCAGGGCGAGCGGCTGCGTGCCGCGCTCCGCGCGCAGTTCCTCGAGCGTCAGGATCGTGTAGGACGGACCCGGGCGCCGCAGCTCGCGATCGTCGACGAGGAAGCGATCGTCGTCGGCCACGGCCGCTCGCAGCATCGCGAGGCGCGTCTTCGCGTCCGCCGCCGGCGCGGCGCGATGCGGCGGGTCGCCCGCCGGAAAGAAACCGACGGCCTCGAGCCCGAGCGATTCGTGCAGCTCGTGGGCCGCGCGCAGGTGCCCGAAGTGGATCGGGTCGAACATCCCGCCGAAAACGCCGAACGGGCGCATGTGCTTTTTCGTCAGCTGCGCGGCATCGCGACCGGCAGCCGCGCGCCGGATAGCGCAGCGACCAGGCCCGTGAGCGTCGTCCAGGCCTCTCCCGTGGCCTGGCCCTTCACCTGCCGGTCGATGCGCGCGGCCGCCTCGAACCACGGCTCGATCGGCTCGCGCCCGATGCGCCGTGCTGCGCGCTCGACGAGCGCCGCGTGCCGCTCCGCAGCCACGCCGTATACGCGCTTCGCGACGCCGTTGCGGATATCCGCGAGCGCGCGCAGGTCGCGGCAAAGGACCCAGAGCACCAGCGGCGGCTCGGCACCCTCCGCCCGCAAGCCCTCGAGGATGCGCAGCGAGCGTGGCGCGTCGCCCGCGAGCGCGGCATCGGCGAGCTGGAACACGTCGTAGCGCGCGCTGTTTGCGACGGCGTTCTGCACGGCGTCGATGCTGACCACTCCATCCTTCTGCAGCAGCGCGAGCTTCTCGATTTCCTGCTGCGCGGCGAGAAGGTTGCCCTCGATGCGCTCTGCGAGGAGCTCGGCGGCGCCCTTCTCGAACCTGAGGCCGAGCTTCGCGCCGCGTCCGGCGATCCACTGCGGCAGGCGGCCGATCTCGACGGGCTGCGCGAGTACGAGGATGCCGTGCTTCTCGAAGGACTTGAACCAGGCGCTGGCCCAGGTCTCCTTTTCAGGACGCGTGGTGACGACGAGCAAGAGGTTTTCTGCGCCGGGGTCGGCAGCTAGCGCCGCAAGCACAGCGCCGCCCTCCTTGCCCGGGCGCGGCGTCGGCATGCGGATTTCGAGGATGCGGCGCTCCGCGAAGAGCGATTGCGTTCGGCTCGCGGCCGAGACCTCGGACCAGTCTAAGCTGCGGTCGGTTACGAAGAGCTCGCGGCCGGCATAGCCCTGCGCGCGTGCCGCGGCGCGCACGGCGTCAGCGGCCTCGCCGGTCAGCAGCGCCTCGTCGCCCGCGATCAGCCAGGCGGACGCCAGGCCCTTTTCCAGCGTGCGCGCGATGTGTTCGGCCTGGGTGCGCATGGCCGCTCAATTGTAGCCATCGTCGAGCGTTTTCAGGAATGCGACGACGTCATCGATCTCCGCAGGCGTGAGCGCCGGCCGCTCGCCCGGCTTGCGGTCGTACGGGACCTCGCTCGAATTCACTGCAGCCTCGAGGCCCGCCGGCAGGTCGTCGAACTTGTGCGGCGCGCCGGCCTGCTGCGGATACCAGTCGCCCGGCGCGGTGTCGCGGGTCACGTAGAACTCGACGACGTCGCGCAGGGACTGCATGGCGCCGTTGTGGAAGTAAGGTGCCGTTCGCGCGATGTTCCGCAGCGTCGGGACCTTGAAGGCGCCGCAGAATTCACGGCGCGCAGCGAGGTCACGGCGCACCGGCCCGCACAGGCCAAGGTCGTAATACGTAGCGTTCGCGTTCGCGGGCAGGCGGGTATTTCGAGGCACGCCGACATTGTCGTAGGTGTAGTCAGTGAAGAGTGGCGGCCTGCCGTCGTCCGAGGGTCGGCTCGGATGGCAGGCGGCGCAATTGCCTTTCATCGGGTCCTCGAAGAGGGCAAGGCCGCGCTGTTCCTGCGCGCTCATGCTCGCCTTGCCCGCGAGCCACGCGTCGTATTTGCTGTCGAACCGGTGAAAATCAGGATTCTCGGTCTGGTACTGCGCGATCGCGGCGGCGACCTGCCGGAAGGCCGCTTCGGGATGCTCGAGCGCGTCCGGACCGAAGACCGCGCGGAAGCGGGCGGCATTCGGCGAGCGCGCGAGGCGTGCGGTGACGTCGGCCGGCGACGCGTTGGCCATCTCGCGCACGTCGAGGAACGGCTTCTCGGCCTGGGCTGAGAGTGACGGCACGCGCCCGTCGCGGAAGAGCCCGCCAAACGGCTTGCCCTCCTCGTCGTAGCCGAAAGCAGGAGTGAAGCTCGCGTAGCGGATGGAAGGCGAGTTCCGGATGCCGGGCTGGTCCATGCCGGCGCCGCCGCTCGATACGACATCCGCGGGCGGCGCGGCATGCGCGAACTCGGGCCGATGGCAGGTTTCGCAGGCGAGCTTGCCAGAGACCGACAGCGTTGTGTCGCGGAAAAGCTGTTCGCCGAGCGCAGCGACCGGCGAAAGACCAGGAGTCGGCGGTTTCGTTGCGGCGCCGGGCGCGGCTTCGCTGCCACAGGCTGCGAGCGCCGCGGCGCTTGCAAGGAGCAGGAATCGAATCGGCTTTCCGGCGCGCAAAGTCATGCGATGTTAATGCGAATGATTCGCGTTAACAATGGCGGGATGGCCGGCCCTGTGCGATAGTCAGGCGGAATGAAACACGCAATTGCCCTCGCCTTCGGCCTCGCGCTCTTTGCAAACCAGGCCCGTGCCGAGGACGACGAGAGTTTGCCGATGTTCCAGGCGGCGCTTTACGGCGGCTACCGAATGGGCGGAAGCCTCGAAGACGCCGAAACCGGCGACAGCCGCGACCTCGACGAAAGCTCGAGCTTCGCGGTTTCTTTCGAGCTGCGCTACGGACGCGGCGACGACCGCTTCTACCAGCTCTGGTACTCGCGCCAGTCGACCAACGTCAGCGACGGCGTGAATACCTTCGACACCGACGTCGAATACCTGCACATCGGCGGGACGCTGCCCTTCGGCGGCTGGGAGCACGCGCAGCCCTATTTCGCGGCGGGCCTCGGCATCACGCGCTTCTCGGCCTCCGATCCGGCGGCCGACGACCGCACGAAGTTCTCCGGCTCGGCGGCGTTCGGACTCGAGGTCCCGCTCGGGAAGCGCGCCGCACTTCGCTTCGAGGGGCGCGGCTACCTGACGTTCACCGACACGGACACCGCGTTCTTCTGCAGCTCGGACAACGGCGAGGGCGTCTGCCGCATCGTGGCGACCGGCTCGTCGATCTTCCAGGGCGAGGCCCTCGCGGGAATCCTCGTCCGCTTCTGATCGCCTTCGAATGACGGGATCACCCGGGCAACGCCGCAGCCTGTATCCGCCGATCGAGCCCGGTCACAGCGGCCACCTCGCGGTGGGCGACAGCCACGAGATCTACTGGGAGGAATGCGGCAATCCCAAGGGCAAGCCGGTCGTGTTCCTGCACGGCGGACCTGGCGCGGGCTGCGACGCGCGCTCGCGGCGCTTCTTCGATCCTGCGCGTTATCGCATCTGCCTGTTCGACCAGCGCGGCTGCGGACGCAGCCGCCCGCACGCGAGCCTCGAGCACAACACCACCTGGGAACTCGTCGCGGACATCGAGAAGCTGCGGGCGCAGCTCGGCATCGAGCGCTGGCAGGTCTTCGGCGGCTCGTGGGGATCGACGCTCGCGCTCGCCTACGCCGAGGCGCATCCGGAACGCGTGACCGAGCTCATGTTGCGCGGCATTTTCCTGCTGCGCAAGCGGGAGCTCGACTGGTTCTACCAGGAGGGGGCGTCGGCGATGTATCCGGACCGCTGGGAGGAATACCTCGCCCCGATTCCGCCGACTGAGCGCAGCAACCTGATGCGCGCGTTCTACAAGCGCCTCACGGGGGAAGACCGCACGGCGGCGCAGGCGGCAGCGCGCGCCTGGTCGGTATGGGAAGGCTCGACCAGCTACCTCCTGACAGACGAGGACAACGTGCGCCGCTGGAGTGAGGACGAGTTTTCGCTCGCGGTCGCCCGCATCGAGTGCCACTACTTCGTGAACGGCGGGTTCATGCGCAGCGAGAGCCAGCTGCTCGACGACATCGGACGCGTCCGCCATCTGCCGGCAGTGATCGTGCAGGGCCGGCACGACGTCGTCTGCCCGATGTTCACGGCCTGGGACCTGCATCGCGCCTGGCCGGAGGCCGAGCTGCGCGTGGTCGGCGACGCCGGCCACTCCGCCTTCGAGCCTGGCATCACCGATGAACTCATCCGCGCGACCGACCGTTTCGCGGAGGATTGAAGGGGACGCACCCCTTCAATGCGCTAGCACTCCGGGACGTTGACGGCGAGGCCTCCCTGGGAGGTCTCCTTGTAGATCGACTTCATGTCGTAGCCGGTCTGGCGCATGGTCGCGATCACCTGGTCGAGCGAGACCTTGTGCGTGCCGTCGCCGCGGAGCGCGAGGCGCGCGGCGTTGATCGCCTTGACGGCCCCCATGGCGTTACGCTCGATGCAGGGTATCTGCACGAGCCCCGCGATCGGGTCGCAGGTGAGGCCGAGGTTGTGCTCCATGCCGATCTCGGCCGCATTCTCGACCTGGCCATTCGTGCCGCCGAGTGCCGTCGCGAGGCCCGCGGCCGCCATGGAGCAAGCGACGCCGACTTCACCCTGGCAGCCCATCTCGGCGCCGGAGATCGAGGCATTGCGCTTGTACAGGAGGCCGATTGCGCCCGCTGCGAGCAGGAAGCGCCGGATGCCCGCGGCGTCGCTCCCCGGGGAAAATCGAGCGTAGTAATGCATCACCGCCGGCACGATGCCGGCTGCGCCGTTCGTCGGCGCCGTGACCACCTGCCCGCCCGCGGCGTTCTCCTCGTTCACTGCGAGCGCCCAGGCATTGACCCATTCCATCGCGTCCGCACGGCCCGCGTCGGCCTCGAGCGCCCGCTTCAGCTCGGGCGCGCGCCGCTTCACCTTCAGGACGCCTGGAAGCACGCCCTCCGCCGCGAATCCGCGCCCGACGCAAGCCTGCATCACCGTCCAGATGCGCGTCAGCTTCGTATCCACCTCGGCCGCCGGCCGGAGTGCCTCCTCGTTCACGCGCATCAGCTCGGCGATCGTGAGTCCGGCGCGTTCCGCCTGCCGGAGCAGTTCCTCGCCGCTGCCGAATGGCAGCGGAACCTGCACGGGTGCCGCGGCCGCCGTCGCCGGCCCCTCCTCTGCACGCTGCACTGCGCCGCCACCGATCGAGTACATCTCCTCGGACAGGAGCGTCGCGCCTGCCGCATCGCGCGCCGTGAAGCGCATGCCGTTCGAGTGGCCCGGCAGCATCTGGTCGCGGTGGAAAAGGAGATTCATCGGCTCGTCGAACGCGATCTCATGGCGCCCGAGCAGCCGGATGCGCCAGCTGGCGCGTATCCGCTGAAGTGTCGGCTCCATCACCGCCGGGTCGAGCTCCGACGGGTCGTGGCCCTCGAGTCCGAGCAGGATCGCGCGGTCTGTGCAATGCCCGAGGCCGGTCAGGGCCAGCGAGCCGTAGAGCTGGACGAAGATCTCGGCGGTTTTTTCGAGCAGGCCTTTCGCTTCGAGGTCGAGCACAAAAAAGCGCGCGGCGAGCATCGGGCCCATCGTGTGCGACGACGACGGCCCCACGCCGACCTTGAATACCTCGAAGGTTGAAAGATTCACAGCGCCGCCAGCCGCCGCATGATGAGGTCGGCGATCTCCTCGGCGAGCGCGACGCGCAAGGAATCCTCCTCGTGCTCCTTGGCGAGCACGGCGGTTTCGTTGTAGCCGTACTCGCGCGTCAGCTTCACCTGCTTGCGGGA
>Ga0111539_10007239_pt1 | contig 14218 bp, 11 predicted proteins | sample RhiMethybrSRZTD1_FD_79667 | JGI IMG/M metagenome (GOLD analysis project Ga0111539, IMG submission 79667) | Populus rhizosphere microbial communities from Tennessee, USA - Rhizosphere MetaG P. TD hybrid SRZTD1 (version 2) (version 2) | ecosystem: Host-associated > Plants > Roots > Rhizosphere >...
GGGAAGCTGGGCGAACTGTTTCAGAAACTCTCACAGGATGGAACCAAGGCTGGAACGTTCGGCGATCTGCTGGTGGGAGCGAAGTATCAGTTTCTACACTCAGGAGCGCCCTCACGGTATTCCCCCCTCGGCTACGAGGCGGGCACCTACCGTGCCGCGGTGGCGTTTGGTACCAAGCTGCCGACCGGCAGTCTTGCCAGCCCGGATACGAACGATATCTTTACCACCACGGCTGCCAATACCAAGTCCTTCATCCTGGGTGCACGTACCTACTTCGATTATCAGTTCACGACGTTTTTCTACCTGAACTTCTACACCGAACATGAATACCGCTTCCCAGGCCATAGCCAGTACCTTTTTAGTGATCCACAGACGCTGTCATATCAGGTGCTCGATGTGACGTATCAGCCGGGGTTTTACAATCACCTCGAACTGGATTTCACCTTGACACCGACCATTGTCGAGCATCTGCTCAGCGAGTCGGGGCTGAGAATCACGGGGGATTTCACCACTGCGGGCCAATACACCTCAGTGCCAGGAGGACAGGAAGCACTGCTGTCGCAGTCCGGGACTTCGTCACAGGCCTATACACTCAGCCCCTACATCGGTGTCTTTTATACGGGTGCTCCGCTGCCACTGAAATTCAAGTTGGTAACTTACCTGCCTTTGGGAGGCAAGAACAGCTATGTTGTAAAGGGTTTTTCGGGTATCCTCTACGTCTACTGGCGGTTTTAGGATGTACATGAGCTGGACCCGTCTCGTTGCAGCACGGCGATAAGGAGAGGAGAGTGCCCATGCCCCAGTTAGTGTTTCTTCACGGCCCTGGTGCAGGGGGATGTGCTGAGGCATTTCGCTACCAGCTCGACTATTTTCGCGGCAGTCTCGCCCCGACCTTGCCGGGGCACGGGGCTGGCGCGTCCTGTACGAGTGTAGAGCGCTATACCGAATGGGTGCGTGGCTGGTTGTGGGCCCAGGACCGGCACCACGACCTGGTACTGGTCGGGTACACACTGGGGGCCTGTATCGCCTTGCATTATGGCCTGGACTATCCTGAGGAAGTCAGTGGTCTGGTGCTCATGACCGTGGCCATGCGCCCGAAACATCGGGCCCCAGGCAGCCTCGATATGCGGCTGCGAGCCGCCACGGAGCCAGCAGTGCACGAGCAGTGGATCGCCGCCATGCGGGAGTCGATGCGGTTTGTGGCCCCCGAACTCCGAGAGCGTCTCATCGCCTGCCATCACCAGGTTGGGCCACGCTCCCAGCATGATGATCTGGTGGTGATTGACCGGTTTGATGTGCGGCACAGGATCAGCACACTGACGCCGCCACTCCTGCTCATCCATGGTGTTGACGATTTGCTGGCTCCCGAGGAGTATGAGCGCGAGATACACGAGGCGGTGCCTGGCTCACAGTATCTCACGTTGCGGGAGGCCGGCCACTTTCCCATGGCCGAACAGCCTGCCGCGGTCAATCAGGCGATCGCGACATTTCTAGACACACTCAGGCAGCCATAGTAGACGTCAGGGCGCGGTGTAGCGTGCCTCATGACTGTCGCTCCTGCAGTGGAAACACTTGCCGCCCATGCACGATCGTCCGTGTGACTCGTACATTGCGCACCTGGTCTACTGGCACGGCAAGCGGGTCTCGGTCCAGGCAAATGCAATCGGCCACCTTCCCGGGCGCCAGCATCCCCAGGTCGTTATCCCATCCCAATATCTGTGCTGAACCCATGGTATAGGCGCGCAGCGCTTCAGCCACAGCAATGCGGTGCTGTGGTCCCAGGACACCGGCGACCCGCGTGTCGCGCGTGGCAAACCCGTAGATGTTGAGCCAGGGGTCGTAGTGTGTCACTGGCGAGTCGGTGCCAGCCCCAACCAGCACGCCTGAGTCCAACCAGGCGCGTGATGGTGTGCAGTCGGCTGCCCTCTGCTGGCCCCAATAGCTCTGCATGTTGCCGGCGAGGCTATAGACCAGGGCATGCTGGAGTGTCACCCCCAGCCCCAGAGCTCGGGTGCGCTCCATAGCACCGGGTATGGGCGAAAAGGCATGTTCCAGCGTGTGGCCGCGGTCGTACGTGCGACTGTGGGTGTTCGCCCTGTGAAATGCCTGCAGGACCATCTCCATAGCGGCGTCCCCTACGACGTGTATGCCCACGCTCCAGCCCAGCCCATGCGCTTGCTCCACGAGGGCCTCCAGATGCTCCCGGGTCAGAAAGGGAAAGCCACGAAACTGCGAGTTGTTAGCATAGGGCTCCCGAAAATAACCGCCTTCCACACCGCCATCCAGGAGTACCTTCAGGCCCCAGATGTCCAGCCATTGGTTGCCAAAGCCGCTAATGGGGGCCAGGCTCTCCAGCCAGGCCCGCCGCTGTTCGGGTGTAGTGCTCAGGTCGACGCGCCACATCAGGCTGGCCCGCAGTGCTTGCTCCTGCGGCACGACGGCCTGATAGGAGCGCACGTCTGTGGCTGTCAAACCAGGCTCACGGATGGCTGTGATGCCGACGCGATTGTAAGCCCGGATGCCGGCTTGCAGGGCCTGCCGCCTGTCTGCCTCCGTAGGCGCTGGCAGCAATCTGGTCAGCCGGGAGAAAGCCGGCGGCTCCAACAGCATGCCAGTCAGGCGGCCGGCGGCATCACGCACAAATTCGCCACCGGGCGGATTGGCGGCGTCGGGCGTGATGCCCGCCATCTGCAGGCCCCGGGTATTGGTCACCACCACATGCCCACCGCGTGGCAGATAGACCGGATGGTTGGGCGCCACGCGGTCTAACTCCTCGGCGGTCGGCATGCGCCGCTCCGCCAGGTTGGTCTCATGCCAGCGGCTGGCGCACAGCACCCACTGCCCCGGCGGCGTCTCCTGGACCCGCTGCCCTATGGCCTCCAGCAACTCCCCGATGGACGTGGCATCATCTAGTTGCACCCGGTTCCAGCCCAGGGCCGTACTGAGGAAATGATTGTGACAATCGATGAGGCCAGGCATGACCACGGCACCCTGCAGGTCGATGACCTCCGCGCCCTCTGCCATGCGCGTGATCTCTGCATCCGGCCCCAGGGCGATAATCCGGCCGTCCTTCACGGCCAGGGCGGTGAACTCCCGCTCAAGCCGTATCGGGTCTGCCATGGTAATCATGCCGGAGGCATTAAGAAACACAGTGTCTGGACTCAGGGACAGCACGCGAAGCATGGTCGTCTCCTTTGACTCCTTTTATGTATATGTTATCGAGACTAGCACAGGAGACGATGGTGAGTCCAGAGTCACACCGTTTTCGGCCAGGTCATGCAGTGCCGTGCGGTGCAGGGGTGAGTGTAGAGTGTACTGTTTAGGCTCTGAGGGTAATCAGCATAAATTTGAGTTGGGGAACACGCTCCAAGTCACTGTCCGTCGTGACGGCAGTGAGGTCGCGTTCCAAAGCGGTAGCAGCGATCAGGGTATCGATATCACCGATTCCATTGCAGTCGCCTGCTCCATAGCCTACGTGAGCAGCGATACAGCGTCGACGATACGCCCCGCGAGAGTAGATGCCGCTCCAAAGGTCGCGACCACCAAAGAGAGATAGACCGATCCTAAGGAAATGGGCAAAACAAGGTCCAACAGAGAGTATCCATATCGTCAGGATCACCGGCGCTCTGCATCTTATCACGCACCTCTGCTACACGCCCGCACGTGTTGCTTCGCCTGTGGTTCCCGCAAAGTGGACATGGGACCGTTGATCGGGGCGAGATTATCTTCGCAGGTTCCCCATCGGCAGTATCTGACAACGCGGCAGTGATCAAAACCATCCGTGGTTAAGCTGCATGTCGCCCCTGCGCCCCTCTCGGGCTACATATAGTCCACAAAAGTCAGTATAGAGTTGACCTAGAAAACCGTAAGCCGTAATGTGTAAAGAGCAAACTCGCTCCCAGGACGGGGGTCTGGAGTAATGGGTGCAGCAACCTCCTTCATTGTGATGGCACAACACCACTGTCTCGCGTCATTCTATGCCAGAAATGGAAAGTATCCGGTGTTCTACTCAAGAAAAGTTGGGTACTTTTTGCAGGTTCTTGACTTTGCACCAAAGGTTCTGGATGGACGAAATCGACAAAGACCTCCTTCCGAGTTCAAAGAACTGCGATTTCCCAATGAAACCTACGCACAACTCGCGTTGTGCTGCCTGAATTCGAATCTCTTTTACTGGTTTATAACTGTTTTCTCTGACTGTCGTCATGTCAACAAACGCGAGGTTGACGCCTTCCCCATTGACCTTGTCAGTCTTTCCAAAGAAAAGGTGCACGGTCATCTGATGTTGCTCGGCGAGAGACTCATGGCGGATCTTTCGACTAACTCCGTCGAACGGCACATGAAGTTTTCGCATGATACGCTTACTGTCCAATGCATAATCCCCAAACTCTCAAAGGCTATTATCGACGAAATAGACAGAGCCCTCGCAAAGCACTATGGCTTCACTAACGAGGAACTCGACTTCATCATTAACTACGACATCAAATACCGTATGGGACAAGATGATGGGGAGTAGGAGGGTTGAGCACCCGGCCACAAAACGAGCGAAAATTTGGTTCTTGGGAGGAGTTGCCAAACGGCAGCCGGCGGTACTGGCTCGAGGTTGCAGGGCGTCGCGGCTAGAAGGCGCGCTATGTGAAAGAGGTCGATGCCGACGAGAATACGGTACGATTCTGGCAGGAGATTTACAACGATCAGGGTAAGCTGGTCGAAATTCATGAAAAATATCCGGTAGATAAAGGTCACCAGCAGGTTCAGGAGGATTAAATAATGCAACTCACGCGCGAAGCTGTGGCTCATAAGCTGGCGGCTTATTTGCATCACGAAATTTCCCTCGATGAGTTAGTAGCGTGGGCGAACGTCGCCATGATGGAAGCCGATTTTGAAGAGGCGCATTACGACGCCATACGCGATGTGGTAGCACGTCTCGGGTTGGCTGATGTGCAAGCGTTTGGACTTACCTGGGAAGATTGCGCCAACATCCTCAAGCAACTGGGCTATGATGCTCGTGTGAAGATTATCGCTGTCTGAGGTGCGGTACGCCCTTACGGCTTATAATCTGCTTGCGGCATTTACCACCACAACGGCGGCGGTCATGTACGGTTGTTCAACCTGGACAACCGAGGATTTCTCCGCGGCGGTCTTGGCCATACTATCAAGAGCTGTCTGGACCAGGATAATGGGAATAACGAGGTATGACTCGCAACGAGTTGCGACAATTTATTGCTGACGTACAAAAGCATCAAAGCGAGTTCGCCAACGTCGAAGTAAAGGCGGCGCGGGGTGGTACGCCTAGACGGCTGCATGAGCCACTTTCGGCCTTTGCCAATCGCACTGACGGTGGGGTGCTGTTGTTCGGCCTAGATGAATCGAGAGACTTCTCCATTGTTGGAGTTGGCGACGCGCAACGGCTACAGGAGGAGATCACACATCTAGCTTCAGACATGGAACCAGCTTTGCGACCGCACTTTCTGGTGGACGAAATCGATGGCGCAACGGTAGTGGCGGTCGAAGTTGACGAGATTCCAGCAGCACAGAAGCCCTGTTTCTACAAACCAGCCGGTCTGCCCAAGGGGGCGTATTTACGTGTAGGCAATACGACTCGGCAGATGACCGAGTACGAAGTGTTTGGCTACCTGAGCAACCGCGGCCAGCCGATGCACGATGAGGAAATCGTCCCTACTGCCACGCTGGACGACCTTGATGCAGGCTTATTGGACGGATATCTGGCTCGACTCCGCCAATCACGCCCTGGCGCTGGTTTCCTCGATGGACCACAGGAAGAAGCCCTGATCCGCTTGCACGTCGTCGCACGAGATGGAGCAATTGTGCGGCCGACCCTGGCAGGACTCCTGATGTTTGGGAAATACCCCCAGGAGTTTCTGCCACAGCTTATGATCACATTCGTCCAGTATTATGGAACGACTGAGGAGGAGAAAACCCCGCAGGGCGCCCGGTTTGTAGATAGCCGCCGCTTTGAAGGCTCAATACCCGAGATGGTCAAGCAGACAGAAACCTATGTTCTGGGAGCCATGCGTAAGGCAGTGCTCATCGATAGTGTGTTTCGGCGTGAGATCCCCGAGTATCCTCAAGAGGCCTTGCGTGAGGCACTTGCTAATGCGATTGCGCACCGTGATTACAGTGCCTACGTGCGGGGTAGCTATGTGCAGATTCGCATATTTGCTGACCGGCTGGAGATACAGAGTCCAGGCGGCTTGTTTGGCAACGTCACCGTGGAGAATCTGGAGGAAGAACACTCCACACGGAATGCCCGCTTGATGCGGATAATGGAAGATATGCACGTCGCGGAGAATCGCGGGAGCGGTATCAGCGCCATGCTGCGGGCGATGCGTGATGCCAACCTGGAGCCACCACAGTTTGCCGACCGCCGCACCTCGTTCCTGGTGACATTTCATAACCATACTCTGCTGAATCCTGAAGCAATTATCTGGCTTAATCAGTTTGCGTATAGGCAACTCAATGACCGCCAACGATTGACCCTCGTGTATCTGCGCCAGCACGACCAGATCACAAATAGCGATTACCGGCGCCTGAATCGTGTCGATGCTGTGATAGCTGGCCAGGAGTTGCGTGGCCTGTTGCAAACTGGCTTGATCGAGCAGCACGGGGCAAGCCGCTGGACCTCCTATACATTGCAGGTTTCACAGGAACTCCTGCTCCGGGAGTTCCTGCCCCTCGACGAGGCAAAGATTCTCGCTTACGTCCGAGAGCATGGAGCTATCAATAACACTGAGTGCCGGAAGTTGCTCCAAGTGGACTTGCAACGCGCCTCTTATCTTTTGAAAAAGCTGATGGCTGAAGGAAGTCTGAAACGAGAAGGAGAACGTCGGTGGGCACGCTACCGTTTAGCGTAATCTATTAGCGATCTATTAGCAACTATCGCTAATAGTGTAAGGAATAGGTAGGAATAGCTATCACGACCATGTCCCCTAACGCCACCATACTCACACCAACCAGCCCTCATTTCCCGGCAGCATTACGGAGCGGGACGCTACTGGCTCCCTGCCCCCAGATCTGGGCCCTCGGCAATCTCGATATTTTGACCATACCACTGCTGGGCTTTTTCTGTGCCACCCGCTGCCCGGGCAGTGTCATTTTGCGCACCTACGATCTGGCCCTCGCGCTGCGTGAGGCTGGTGTCCCGGTGATTGGGGGCTTTCATACGCCAATGGAAAAGGAATGTCTGGAGGTGCTGCTGCGCGGCCAGCAACCCGTGGTGATCTGTCCTGCCCGCACTATCGAACGCCTACGCCTGCCGATAAACTGGCGTAAGCCGTATGACCAAGGCCGACTGCTCGTGCTCTCACCGTTTACCGCACGCCAACGGCGACCGACCACAGAGTTAGCCGAGTACAGAAACCGTTTTGTCGCTACGCTGGCAACCAACCTCTTTGTGGCATATGCCGGCCCTGGGAGCAAAACAGCGCAGTTCTGTGGGGAACTTGTCGCCCAGTATAAGCAGGTTTACACTCTCGATCTCCCCGAAAATGCCCACCTGGTGCAGCATGGTGTCCTGAGCCATACTCTGCACGATCTGATAGAACTCTTGCGGCATGCACAAGGCGACTGCTCAGCTCATGCGGCAAGGGACTAGACGCTAGCGCCGCTCTTTCTCCCCAGCATCACTGGGAGGGGACGCGGTATTTGACGACGCAGAAGTAATCAAAACCATCTGTAGTGAAACGGCTGCCTGGCTGAACTGGCCCAACGCATCATCGCTCTACGTGAAGAAGACTGCCTGTGCAGCATTCACGACGAAGAGGAGTCAAGGGTATGGAGGCAAAAGAGCGTCTGCATTCCCTCTACGTTCAGCGAAAGTTTCCCGTGTGCCCCAGGGAATAGCGGCCGGGTTGCGGATAAATGCACACGCCATGCGGTCCCTTGCCCACTTTGATACGGGCGAGCAGATGTCCTGTCGTGGTGTCGATAGCGTAGACTTCGTGATGATAGCGCCCTCCCAACCATAGGACCTTCCCGTCCACTGTGAGCCCACCCATGTCAGGACTCCCCCCACCGGGGAAGCGCCACTTCTGCACCACCTTGCGAGTGGCAAAGTCAATGACCGAGATACTGCCTTCGCCGCGGTTAGAGACGTAGAGCACTTTGGAGTCTCGGCTGATATTCAAGCCATGCGCCCCCCTGCCCGTGGGCAGGAAATCGAGCACGGTAAAACTCTCACCATCAATCAGGTACACGCCATGTGCCCGCATATCAGCCACGTAGAAGACCTTGCCATCGGGTGACACACGCACGTCCTGTGGCTGGCCACGACGGCGTGGTAACGGTAATTTGCCGAGGACCTTCCGCTCCGCAACATCGATCTTGAGCAATTCGTTAGAAAACTCACAGCTAGCAATCAGGTAGCGGCCATTCACGGAATAATCCAGATGATTCACGCCCCTACACGGCACGGTGAGCGAATGCTGCAACTGCATAGTCTGTGGGTCGCGGAAGTCGAGGCGCCGTAGCCGTTCAGCCACCACCAGCGCATACTTCCCATCCGGCGTGAAATACAGATTGTAGGGATCATCGACTTGCACCGGCTCACCGTTCTTCCCTGTGGACGGATCGATCGGCGTCAGGCTGTCTCCCTGATTGTTGAGCACCCACAGTGTCTTCAAGTCGTAGGACGGCACCACATGCTGTGGTTCCTCATCGGTAGGGAAACTCTCAAGAATCTGGTAGGTGTCGGGATCGATGACATCAACGGTGTTGCTGAGACCATTGGGGACGTAGAGGCGCGTAGGGAAACCTCGGACAGCCGGGCTCAGCTTGTCCGAGCGTGTTTCGGAATAGATGTCGTTCAGATCGAGAACCGGGGGCATGCCAGACAGTGGCTCATCTGGGGCAAGAGGGAGCGTGGACAACGGCGCCTTGTCAGCGAGCGACTGACCGGCACTCGGTACAACAGCGCCAACCACAAGCACAAGCATCAACGTCAGCGATCGTGAGAGCATGCAGTGCGCGCTCCTCTCAGCATGTGAAGCACCCTCTCCCTGAGAGAGGGTGCAAGGTCCGGTTATCCCATGGAGACAATGCCGTCATCAACGGATTTGAGGCGTTCCAGTACCAGAGGATCATGGCCAGGCAGGATCAAATCGGAGCGGTCGGCCAGCTCACGGATGCGCTGGAAACCGTAATACATGCCGGGGAGATCATGGTGGGTTGTAAATGGCACGTTCTTCTCAAAGTTATGGTAATAATGGGAGGCATCCGAGGCCACTACAGCCCGCCCGTGCTGGGTCTGTACCGTGACGATCTGCATACCGGCCGTATGCCCTCCTACTTTGTGGACACTGATGCCAGGGATAATCTCTTTCTCGCCGTCGACAAACACAACCCGGCCTTCGTAGTTAAAGCGGACCAGGGCTAAAACGTCGTCTACCTCTATAGAGTTCCGGAAAGCCGCCTGACGCACATACCGGCCCGTATAAAAATTCATCTCGGCATCCTGGATATAGAAGGTCGCATTCGGGAAGAGAGCGTAACAGCCCACGTGGTCATAATGAAAATGGCTCACGATCACATGTTCCACCTTGGTGCAGTCGATATCCAGCAGCGCCAGGCCTTTAGAGGGACAACGCAAGAACTGGCGTCCACGTCGTGTGCCGACTTCTTCAGTAAAACCAAGGTCGACCACCACTGTCTGGGTCCCATTGGTAAGGGCCCAGACAAAGTAGGCCATTTTCATCGGGGTATTGTGATGATCACCAACGAACAATTCGGTTGAGCTGGTGTTGCGCTGGGCATATTGCACAGCATAGATGGTGTATGGAGCAGTTGGCATATGTGTCTATCCCTCCTCAGAACTCGATAAGACCAGGGTTACAGCCCCGCCACCTCGGCCAGCGCCTCGACTTGCTCGGTGTAACGGGCAACAGGATTGAGCAACAGGTGAGTAGCGCCCATGGCCACCATCTCTTCGAGTTGTTCCCGCACCTGCTCCGGCGTGCCATACACTCCGCCCGTCGTCGTCAAGTCCGGGTTATGGTACACCGTGCTAAACCAGCGGTGTACCTCCGCCTGGGCCACCTCCGGGCGCTCATGCACCGACATGAATACCCGTTTGGAAATAGGAAATGTCGCCGGGTCGCGCCCAGTGATTTCCAGCGCTGCTCGGACCATTGGCACACTCTTCGCAAAGGCAGCCGTGGTGGAGCCGCCCGCCCCCATCCAGCCATCAGCGACAGCCGCAGCCCGCTTGAGCGCGTCGGGGTGTCCACCGCCGAGCCACACTGGTGGGTGCGGCTTTTGCACGGGTTTTGGCCCCATCACACCGTCTTCGAGTTGAAAGATCTGACCCCGATAGGTCACCCTGGGCTGGGTCCACAGCGCTTTCATCAGCTCCACTTCTTCCAGAAACCGCCGTACGCGGCGTTCTCGGGGTATCTGAAACTCGGCGTAATGCTGCTCCCGGCCCAGCCCGACACCCAGCACGGCCCGGCCACCGCTCAGGTAGTCCAACGTGGCCACCTGATGCGCGACGTGGATCGGGTTGTATACAGGCAGTACCAGAACCGATACCCCTACCCGGATGGTGCTGGTGATCGCCGCGGCATAGGTCAGGAGCGTGAGCGAGTCAAAGCAGTTGGCAGGGTCCAGAGTGTTGTTGGTAACCCACAGGTCGTGGAACCCCAGGGCTTCGGCGCGCTGTGCGACCTGGCGTATTACCGGCGTCTCGATGGGATCAGGGGAGCGATGCGGCAGAGACATACCGAGCAAGATCTGGTCTTTCAGGGCCATGCGTGCATCTCCAGCAGAGAGAAGAGTGGGTCACGGCGCCAGCCGTGGAAGCCCACCACTGTGTCCCCAGTATAGCCGGGACAAGAAGAGGCCACAAGAGTCTAACGTCATATCAGGTTACATTTTCAGGAGCCGCCTGGCGTTACCGCTCAAAATTTTGACCTTGTCCTCCGCCGAGAGCTGGAGGTCGTGCATCCACTTTGTCCCAGGGATATTCTGCACGAAGGGCCAGTCCACCGAGAACAGGATGCGGTCTACACCCAGTTCCATCATGGAACAGAGTAACGCTGGCGTTGAAAAGTTCCCGCTGGTGGTAATGTAGAAGTGCTGGCTGAACTGGTCGCGAAATGATATGGGGCGATTGCCGGGTCGTGACAGCGCGTGGTTGATACGCCAGAGCAAGAACGGCAGCCCTTCACCCATATGCCCGAGGATGATCTTCACGTCCGGGTAAGCGTCGAAGACGCCGCTGAGGACCAGCCGGATACCCTGGGTGGCGGTCTCTACAGTAAACCCCCACGCGGCTGTGAGCAGCGCCGGAAAATCTTTCACATAGTCCTTGTAGTAGGCCTCAACCACGGCGCTATGCGGCACAGCCGGGTGTATATACAGCGGCACGTCCAGGGCCTGCGCCCGCTCGAAGATAGGCCAGAATTGTTTGTCATCGAAGAACACGCCGTTGGTCAGCCCGTGCACCATGGCGCCCTTGAACCCCAGCGTGGTAACTGTCCGCTCCAACTCATCGGCCGCGGCCTTGGGAGCTGGGGTCGGCAGGGCCGCAAACCCGGCGAACCGATCAGGATGTGCGGCGATCGCCTGGGCGAGGCGATCGTTGGCATGACGCGCCAGCCGCACGGCAGTTTCCGGGTCTAGACGCTGGGTCGACGGCGCGCCGTGCGAGATGACCTGGACATCGATCCCCGCCTCGTCCATCTCCTTGAGGCGAAGCTCACCGAGATCATCCAACCGGCGACGGATTTCCGGCGCACGACCTTCTGGGCCGTCAAAGGTCGCCGCCACTTCGGGATCGTAATAGTGCTCTTCCAGTGCGATGACGAAAGGCTTCCCCTCAGGTGCCATATCTGTTCCTCCACATAGAGAGACGTGACCCCACTGCTCACATTGGGCGGCCGTCTATGTACCATGGGCAGCCCCTGCTTGGCAATGATGATCTCCCAAGATGCTCACATAGGCAGTACAGAGCAATAGCTCTGGGAGCGATAAACCGCTATTATGTCACGGGTGACCTACCGGTCAAAAGCCCATGCTGGGTGATCGTGCACCAGGCCATTCCTACATGACAGCCGGGCCAATGCAGTTAGCTCACTAAACACTGCCAGGAGAGTAAACACGTATGGCTGCTCCGAGTCTCAACTATGCCACCCTGTTCGCCAAAGACCTGCCCGCCGGCACCCAGCCGTGGGGCGGATTTCCACCGTATAACTTCATTGGCGGACACAATAACCCTGACGAAATTCCCATCGAAGACCTCGTTGTCTCCTCCGCGCGCGCCTTGCGTCAAGAGGGACGGGCACTTGCCACCTACAATATGAACAGCGGTCCGCTAGGCTATACAGGATTGCGCGAATTTCTCGTGGAGAAGATGGCTCACTATCGGGGTATCCAGGCATCTCCCGAGGAGGTGTTAATCACTTCGGGCTCCAATCACGGCATCGAACTCCTGAACGAAGTATTGCTCGAACCCGGCGATACCGTCATTATGGAGCAATTCACCTACCAGGGTTCGGTGAGTCGGGTGCGGAAACACAAGGTCAACATTGTGGGCATTCCGCTTGATGCCGAGGGCATGCGCATAGACGTCCTGGCCTCCACTCTTGACGCCCTCCGTCAGCGCGATGTCACCCCCAAGTACATCTACACCATACCCACGCTGCAGAATCCAACGGGCACAATCATGCCTCTGGCGCGGCGCCGTGAGCTACTGCGGCTAAGCCAGGAGTACGGCGTGCCGATCTTCGAAGACGAATGCTACGCTGACCTAATCTGTGAAGGGGAATGGCCACAGGCCATCCGTGCCCTGGATACGTCGAACCATGTGCTCCACATTGGGTCTTTCTCGAAATCCTTATCGCCCTCTATGCGCCTTGGCTACGTCCTGGCGCCATGGGAAGTGCTGAGCCGGATGCTGGCCTGCAAAACCGATAGCGGCACGGGTGCTCTGGGACAGCTTATTGTGGCGGACTTCTTCCAGAACCACTACGAGGAGCATATGGAGCGCTTGCGTGCCAGTCTGCGCCGCAAGCTGGAGGCCCTGACCACGGCCCTGACCACGCACTTTGGCTCCGCGGTGGAGTTTCAGGCTCCGCGTGGCGGCATGTTCCTCTGGGTTAAGTTCCCTGAAGGGGTGGATACGATGAAGCTGGCGGCGCCAGCGCTCAAGGAGGGGATTGCCTTTAATCCCGGCCCGGAATGGGCCACTGACCCGGACGCAGCCCGTAATTATCTGCGATTGTGCTATGCTCTGCCCTCTGAATCACTGATCACCGAGGGCGTGGCCAAGCTCGCCCAGGTATTTCACCGGGAGGCGGGCATTCCATAAGCGGGCAGGCGGCGTTTTGCCTGAGGGTTCAAGCCCCGCCCGTAAAGCGCCAGTGTCGAGCCGGGCTGAAAGCCATGGCTCGACGCGGCTGTGCTTAGACTTCGTCGAAGAGATACGAATACACAAACTGATGAATGCGTTCCTCACAGGTGTCGGGATACATCAGCCAGGCAGTAGCGGCAATACTACTCAGCAAGGCATTCCCATCCTGCGGCGTAAAGCAGAAGCCGGTAATCTCATGCCCATCCCGCACCGTCAACGTCGGTACAGAGACGACTGTCTGGTTCAGAATGCGGCCAAAGAACCCCTGATCACGGCCAAAGGAGAAGATCGGGTTAGCCATGGTTTTTTCGGTTAAGGCGACATACTTGTTCGCTTCGAGCTTCTCAACCACCTCGTCCAGCGTCACGGGCCGCTTGACCTTGAGGTGAAACCAGATGCTATGCATGTACTGCGTGTTCAACTTAATCGCGGAGGAAAAGAGATTCAGGTCCAGGCCCCGCGTGTTGAACAGACGCCAGGCATCATAGGCGTGATGCGTGCCGAACTTGGGATCATTGTGCTTGCCAGCCACGGGTGCCGCGATAAAACTCTTTTCCTGCCTCATATCACTGGCGCGTCGCATGCAGACAAAGCGGCCTTCGAGCAGGTTATCCGGCGCTTCCTCATCGAGCGCGAGGGTTTCCGTCAGGACGGCCAAATTGTGGGTATTGCAGCTCACGATCTGAATGAAGCGGTCCTCATCAGGCACCAGCGTCCCATCGTTGATGCCACGCGCATAAGGCTTGCCAAAGCCAGTCTCGCTCCCCTGGGCGAGAAACCCCCTGGTGGTGGGCATGTGCTGGAACCAGTCAATTTTATGCTGATTGGCCACGCCGTCCGGGGTGCAATCAATCA
>Ga0111539_10007240_pt1 | contig 14217 bp, 14 predicted proteins | sample RhiMethybrSRZTD1_FD_79667 | JGI IMG/M metagenome (GOLD analysis project Ga0111539, IMG submission 79667) | Populus rhizosphere microbial communities from Tennessee, USA - Rhizosphere MetaG P. TD hybrid SRZTD1 (version 2) (version 2) | ecosystem: Host-associated > Plants > Roots > Rhizosphere >...
CGGAGAGGCCGGCACCATCCGGCGCCGGCCCGTCGGAGAGGCCGGCACCATCCGGCGCCGGCCCGTCGGAGAGGCCGGCCCCATCCGGCGCCGGCCCGTCGGAGAGGCCGGCACCATCCGGCGCCGGCCTCTCCGCCCACCCCAGGGATCATTCAGCGTTGATCGATCGTCACGGTCCGGACGACCGCCTTGTCTCCGGTATGCAGGGGATCGCTGATCCGCAGTTCAGCCGTCACCCGGTCATCGAGCGCCGGCGTCTGGATGACACCCGCGAACCGACCCGAGTAGACCGGGATCTCGGCGCTGGTCAGCGACTTTCCGCCAGCGATCAGTTCGACGTGGACCGACGCGACCTTCGGTCCGTGCGGTCGTCCGTAGGCCAGCCCGGCGACCGGGATGGCCGTCGTCGTCAGGTACGCGTCATCGGCGGGGAACTCGACGGCGAGCGAGCGTCCCGTCGACGCGGATGCCGCGGCCGGCTTGATGGCGGGAGCGGCCACCATCGGTGCCGCGGCGGCCGAGGGCGTCGACGCTGGGGCCATGGCGATGATCCGCTCGAGGCCCCAGCCCGACCATGCGCCGAGCGCAACGCCCACGACCAACGCGCTGACGGCGAGCCGGCGGGCCGGGTCACCGAATGTCGCCGGGACTGATCCGTTGCCGCGGTCCAGATGAGAGGTGAGTCCCTGGGTCTGCATCGTCGTGCTCCTTCCTTCCGTGTGGGTGGTGGAAGGCAGCGTCGGCCGATGCGGTCAGCGTTTCATGGGGGAGTCGCCCCATCTTCATGGTTTGCGTATCGCGAGGCCTCGCCGACACGGGCAGCCAGCTCGGTCCGTGAATGCAGCCCGAGCTTCGCCAGGGCGTTCGAGACATGGTGTTCGACGGTCTTGGGTGACAGGAACAGGCGTGTCGCGATCTCCGCATTGGTCGCCCCGGCAGCCACGAAGCCGGCGACCTCACGCTCCCGAGCCGAGAGCGCACCCAGCGCATCGGATCCATCGATCGCCCGACCCCGACGCCAGGTCCGTTCACCGAGTGCGCGGAGGCCCTGCTCGGCGATGCGCTCGATGGTCGTCGCTCCCGCCCTGCCGGCGCGCTCAGCGGCGCGTCGGTACGCCGCCGCCGCCCTAACCCGGTCGTGTGGGGCAAGGAGCCGCCCCATGTCCAGCTCGGTCCACAACGCGTTGAACGCGAACCCTTCGGCCTCCGCGTCATCGCGGAGTCGCGTCATCGCGCTCTCGAGACCAGCCACATCGAGCGCGCCAGACGTCTCGGCCATGTCCATGAGCACCCCTGCGCGACGCCGCTGCCACTCCGACTCGAGCCACGACGGTCGCCCGACCGCATCCCACCTCGCGAGCGCCTCGCGGGCGTCTGACAACCGATCGAAACGGGCGTAGACCTCGGCGATCGCGACGTCGGTATCCCGCCCGCACGCGACGCAGCCGGCGGCGACGGCAAGGCGCCGGGCTGAATCGGCGTTGTCGAGCGCGGCGTCACCATGGACGCCAAGGCGCGCAAGCCACACCGCGACTGCGAGGGGATACCGGAGCCCGTAGTGCGGGTCCGGCTCATCGGCCCCGGCGGCGAGGATCCCGTCGACGGCCGCCTGCCAGTCAGCGGTCACCATCGCGATCTGGTACGTCACCAGCCGGGTCCGGTCGCGGACCCGACCCTGATCGCCGACGCGTGCCGCCAGCCGCTCGGTCTCGGTCGAAACGCGCGCGGCTTCCGCAAGGTCGAGGACGTCGAGGAGGACCGCCGCCAGCCGATACCCGACATCGACGGCTTCCACGGGCAACACCGCCCGCCACGCGTCATCCCACACCTGGCGGTAGGTTGCCACGGCTTCGTGTTGATCGGCGGCGTATTCGAGCGCGAGCCCGATCATCGACCGAGCCTCGATCACCTCGCGGAGGCCGATCGCCTTCGACGCATCCAGCGCGGCGTCGGCGAGTGCGAGGACCTCATCGACGTGCTCGCTCTGGATGGCCGCCTCCCATGCCGCGATGAGCGCGTCCAGATCGGCGACCCGTTCGTCGCGCGTTGGCGCGCCCGCTCCGACGACCTCGCGACCACGATCGACGCCCCGCAGCGCGACCACCCGACCCTCGTCGGTCTGATGCTCGAGCCAGAGCAGGATCCGTGCGTCGAGCGCGTCCGAGGCGATGTCGAGCGCGGCGTCCCGCGTGGAACGCGAACGCGAGCGTCGGAGCCAGTGACGGGCGTCGTCGCGCAGACCGAGGTGGTACGCCGAGCTCGCTGCGCCGAACTCTGCTCGCGCGGCGATCGCGTCGTCCGTCGTCGCACCAGCGACCGTCGACCAGAGATCGAGCGCGACCGCCTGATCGCCGAGCTCGTCGGCCAGGCCAGCCGCCGCAGCATCGACCCGGACACGCATCGCGTTGTCGTCCACCTCCCGCACGGAGTCGGCGATGCGCCGCACGCCGTCGGAGCCGATCAACCGCCGCTGCGTGGACCCGAGGATGCGCAGCGCCAGATCCGGGTCGAACGAACCGGCAGCAGCGCGGTGTTCGAGGACGGCCAACAGTCGTAGAGCGTCCTCCCCGGCATCGCGTTCCAGGACATTCGCGATCTGCCCGTGGAGCGCGCGCCCCATCGCCGGTTCGGTCAGCGCGACCACGCTGTCCCGGATCAGGTCGTGGGCAAGACGGATCGCTCCGCCGGATGAGATCGCGAGACCTTGGCGCGTGATCGCATCGATCGCCGTGGTCGTTCACTCGCCGAACCACTCCACCAACCGCTCGAGCTCGATCGCGTCGGTCGGACGCCCCAGGATCGCGAGGATCGTGAGCAGATGCTTCGCGTCGGCGGTCAACACCGCGATACGCGATCCGACGACCGCATCGATGTCGGTCTCGTCGCCTCGAGCGTCGACGAGCACGTCGAGCCAGAACGGGGAACCGCCCGACCGCTGCCAGAGCTCGACGGCTTCTCGACGCTCCAATGAGCCTGTCCGGTCCATGACGAAACGCACGCCGGCGGCACGATCGAGCGGCCGGAGCAGGAGCGTAGCTGGGCGACGATCCTCACCGACCACGGTCGCAAGCGAGGTCGCGAGCTGCTCCACGACCGGCGCGGGGCGCGATGCGGCCACGAGGGCGAGGCCACGGCCAGAGCCATCGATGGCGCGGACGAGGTAGTGGCACAGCGCGATCGATACCGGATCGACCCACTGGAGGTCATCGACGAACAACGCCGCTGGCTGGAGTCGCGCGAGCTGGCGGTGGACGGACTCGAAGAGCCGGATCGCGTCGAGTCCGCCCGTATCCGCGCCGGCGTCGAGCAGCCCATGGAAGTTCCGGTCCTCGCTCGCGGCGGCGATCCGCCGCAGGAGCGGCGCAGCGGCGGCGAGCGGGACCGTCGACTCGGGTTCGTACCCGGCGAACCGCAGGATCGCCCCGTCGCGATGGCGGTCCTCGGCCTCCGCGAGCAGCCGAGACTTGCCCATCCCCGGCTCGCCGACGACCAGCAATGCCGACGCACGGCGTTCCCGCCGCGCATCTGCGAGTAGCTCCTCGATCGCCGCGAGCTCCTCGGCTCGTCCGACGAACCCCTGGCTCACAGGGCGAGGCTACGCTTCGAGCATCGCGCCGTCACCCTCGGCAGACGTCGGTCGCCGGGGTAGGCGGCTGACCTAGACTCGGGCGTCGTGAGCGCCTCTGTCATCGGCCGGGACCGCGAGCTCGCCCCGGTCGCGCTGTTCCTCGAAAGCGTCCAGCAGCGATTTGGTGTCCTGCTGTTCTCGGGGCCCCCGGGGATCGGCAAGACGACACTCTGGGAACAGGCGGCCGCTGCTGCTCGAGCGCGCGGGTATCGCGTCGTCGTCGCGCGACCGACCGAGGTGGAGACCGAGCTGGCCTTCGCGGCGCTGAACGATCTGCTCGGCGACCTTGCCGACGACCGGACCTTGGCCGAGCTTCCCGAGCCGCAGCGGGTCGCGCTCGAAGCGGCGTTGCTTCGCGTGCCGGCCGCCACGTCGACCGAACCGCTCGGCGTATCGATCGCCACCAGACATGTCATCCGGCACGTGGCCGGAGACCGCCCGCTGATCCTGGCGATCGACGACGTCCAGTGGTTGGATGAGCCCTCCGCCCGCGTCCTCGAGTACGTCCTTCGACGTCTCGACGACGAAGCCGTCGGTGTGATCGCCGGCCGACGGACGGTCGACGACGCAGCGACCGATGCCGTCGTGCCCGGTGCGCCGGCGGCTCGCATCACCGCGGTCGTCGTCCGCCCGTTGTCTATCGATAGCGTCGACCGGTTGCTCCGCGCCCAACTCGGACTCGAGCTCGCGCGGCCAGCGCTCGTTCGGCTCCATGCCGTCGCCGGTGGGAACCCGTTCTATGCCATCGAGCTCGGTCGGGCCGTGGCCCGTGGATCCACTCGGGAGGACGGCTCGGACACGCTCCGCGTACCGCCGAGCCTCGAGGCGCTCGTCGCGGATCGCCTGGCGGGCCTCGACGAAGGCGCCGAGACGGTGGTGCTGTTCGCCGCCGCCGCAGCGCACCCCACGGTCGAGCTGCTCGCGGCCGCGCTCGATGACGACCCGAGGCCCGCCATCGCTCGTGCCGAGGCGGCGGGTGTCCTGCAGGCCACGGGAGGATCGGTCCGGTTCAGTCATCCGCTCCTTGCGGCCGCGGCCGATGCCCGCGTGACCGAGGCGCGTCGGCGCGAGATCCATCGCCGGTTGGCCGATATCGCGACCGATCCCGAGGAGCGTGCGCATCACCTGGCCCGCGCCGTCATCGAGCCGGACCGTGACGTGTCACAAGCGCTCGAAGATGCCGGGCTGTCGCTTGTGCGGCGCGGTGCGCCAGACTCGGCGGCTTCGCTGCTGGAGCGCGCTGTCGATCTGACGCCGTCCGGCGATCGCCTCGCGGTCCGCCGCCGCCTCGCACTCGCCGCGGATCAGCAGATCGCGAGTGGCGACATCGCACGCGCCCGCCAGTCGCTCGAGGACCTCGTCGAACGGTCGGATGGCCCGGTCGAACTTGCCGAGTCGTTGGCGGGGCTGGCCCATCTGCTGCTCGTCCAGGCGGAATGGGCGGAGTCCCGGCGCCTGTACGAGGAGGCGGCGACCCTGGTCGACGACGACGCCCGACGGCGCATCCCGATCGAGCTGGGCCTCGCGGGCGTCGCCTACGTCACGTGGCAGGACCGGCCGGGAGGCGCGATCCACGCGGCCGAGGCGCTTCGACTCGCCGAGGAGCTCGGCGATCCGCTGGTCCTGTTCCCGACCCTCGGCCACGCCGCCTCGTGGCGCGGGGTCACCGGCGACGACTGGCGGGCCCTCATGGACCGAGCCGATGACTTTGACGCGCAGGTCCGCGACATCCCCGGGATCGAGCACCCGGACATGCAGTTCGCCCGACTGCTCCGCGACGCTGGCGAGTTCCCCGAGGCCGAGCGCCGGTTGCAGCGCCTTGTTGATCGCGCCCGCGAGCGAGGCGATTGGCACGGCCTGCCGCGCCTCCTCTCGGCACAAGCCGGCCTCGAGGTCCGGATGGGCGACCTCGATCGAGCGGAGCGGACGTATTCGGAAGCGTTGACCGGCGTCCTCCAGACGGGGGAGGGGGCGTGGATGGACGACCTCAGCGTGGTCCCGCACTGGATCCGCGTGGTCCGCGGCGATGAGGAGGGTGCGCGCGCCATCGAGGCTCGAACGCGTGCTCGCCTCGACGCCAACCCGCTGCTCGCCCATGAGCGCTGGTCGACCATGCTCGGGATGGCCGAGCTCGAGTTCACGCTCGGCGACGCGGCCAGTGCCGAACGGCTCATCGACGACCTGTCGGCGATGATCGTCGGCGTCCCACTCAAGGCCGCCTCGCTCTGCGAGTTCGTCACGCTCGCGATCGAGGTGTTCGTCGGGGTCGGCCGGGTGGGCGACGGCGCGAGTCTCGCCGCTGAGCACCTCGACACCCTCCGGTCAAGGAACGTCCCGTGGATCTCGGCCGAGGCGGATCGGGCTGAGGCGATCCTCCTTGCTGCGACGGGCGACATCGATCTGGCACGGGCGCGTTCCGACGCGGCCGTGGCGGTCGCAGGCACCGCAGGGATCCCGATGGTCCACGGCCGAGCGCTCCTGACCGCTGGCGAGATCCGCCGACGCGCTCGCCAGAAGGCGCAGGCACGCGAGGCGCTCACGGCGGCGACTGCGGTGTTCGAACGGCTCGGTGCGCGGCTGTGGCTCGAACGGGCTCGTTCCGAGCTCGCGCGTGTGGCGACCCGACGACCCGAGGGTGCGCCGTTGACGGCGACCGAGCGTCAGGTCGTCGATCTCGTCGCAGCGGGGAGGAGCAACAAGGAGATCGCCGACGCGCTGTTCATGAGCGTCCACACGGTCGAGGCCTACCTGACGCGGCTCTTCCGGTCGTTGGGCGTCCAGAGCCGGACCGAGCTTGCCCGACTGGTGCTCGAGGGGACCGACCCGCGCCTATCGTCGGGCATGGACGACCCTACAGCGGTGGGTGCTACCGGCCCTCACGAATAGGGATATCCGGGATTTCGACGGGGCTCCTCGGCATCGAGGATGAGGTCACGGCAGGTCAGACGACCGGCCGATCGAAGACCGACCATCCAGAGATCAAGGAGACCTACCGAAATGGCCCAGCTCGCACAGCGACCCGCGACCACCTCCACCGCGTTCATCGGCCTCGCCCTTGCCGCATCGCTCCTCGGCGGCATCGCCGGTGGCGCGATCGCGGTGACGGTCCCGGCCGTGATCCAGGCCCGCACTGCCGACGAAGCCGCGCAGGCCGAGCGCGTCAAATGGATCACCTACGGTGAGGACTGGGAGCGCCGCTACCGCCAGATGTACCCGATCATCGAGCAGTCGTGATCACGCGGGCGGGCGGAGCGGCCGCCCGTCCGATGCGAACGGCCGCCGCGCCCAGACGATGAGCCCGGCGGCCGCTCCGAGCACGATCGTGATGCCAGCGGCGGCGGCCCACCCGAACGCCGCGAATACGAGGGCCAGCAGCCCTCCGACCAGCGCCATCGCCTGCGCCCCGGCCTTCGAACGGTCGGGGAGCAGCGGTGTCTCCGGGTGCATCGCCCGACGTTCCCGTCGATCCCAGTCGTGCCAACGCCCGAGCCCGACCTTGGCCAGCGCGTAGAACAGTCCAGCAGTGAGCGCCGATCCAAGCAGCACGGGACCCAGGCTCGCCAACGTGTCGGCGAGCCCACCCAGTCCCACGAACCCCAAGAGAGCACCGACCACAGCCTCGAACGCCGCGACCGGCGCCGAGATGATCTCGTGACCCGGGACCTGACCCCACACCGCGACCAGCAGGTCGCCCGCGTTCGACAGCCGCGGCTGGCCGGCGACCTGCAGGACCAGGAGAGTCACTACCGTCGCGATCCCCGCAACAGAGCACGACCAGCCCCACGCCGCGAGCGCCGAGACACGCTGTCGTCGCCACACGATGCGCAACGTCCGGTCGGTGCGGTCGCGGAAGAAGCGAGAAGCACTGGCATCGCCGAGCGCCGCGTCGATGTGACGGACCAGCGGGATGACGAAGCCCTCGGGGTTCGCCCAATACGCGCCGTGGTCGGTCAGCACGTTCATCTCGTTCGTGACCGGTCGTGACTCGACGAGGATCGTCCCCGGTGCTGGGGTCGGTGGCGGCTCACCGGGGAGTGCCACGGGCGCCGGTAGCAGCCAGGGCGGCCGAGCCGGGATCGGTCCAGCGGGGGCCGGATCGAACGACGCCCACACGTCGACCCAGCGCAACCCCGGCCGGACCTCGGCGAGGTTCCCGAGGAGGCGGCTGCCCGGCGTGATCTCCCGCACATCGGGATCCGCGGCGAGGCGCCACGACAGCCCGAGTCCCTGGCCGAGCGTCACGAGCTTGTCGACCGGCAGGTGGACGTACGCGGGATCGAGCAGCGTCTCGTAGCTGACCAGCGCTCCGCCGGAATGGGCGACCACGACGATCGCGTCACAGTCGTCGTCGACGAGTCGCTGGATCGAGCGGGCGAGTCGAGCACGGACATTGGCTGATTGCACCGGCTCATCGAGCAGCACCGGCAGGTCGCCGAACCAGTCGACGAGGAAGCTGTCGATCATCTTGCGGACCGCGAATTCGCGGACGGCCGGGATCGGGATGCGCCGCAGGAGGTCGTAGCCGGCGAGGGCGACGACACCTGCGCCGGCGACGAGCCAGCCGATCGGACGAGCGCCGAACGTCTTCGACTGGACCTTGTCGAGGTCCTCCGCCAGGCGCCAGTCGAGCGGCGGCGGTTCGCCGATCACATCGGTGGCGAGCGCCAGCTCCGCGAGCCGCGGCGCCCGGTCGCGATACCCATCGGAGATGCCCTCGACGACGGTGCCGATGCGGCGACGCAGGTAGTCGATCGTCGTGCCGAGGTTCGGCGGTCGGAGGTCGGACGCCCACCACGCCTCGGTGATGACCCAGGTCGTTGCGGGCACACCGCCGTGCTCGGGAATGCCGAGCTCGAGGTAGGGCGGCGACGCCGCATTGAACGTGAACTCGGCACGCCAGACGGGGTCGTCGATGCGCTCGCCTTCGGCGGGGGGGTCGAGCGACGCTTCGGCCTCGCGCCAGTCGGTCAGCAGCTCGACGATCGCCCCCGACCAGTCGAGGAACGTCTCGCTGGGTGCTTGCGTGCCGATGCCGTGGACGAAGACGACGCCCGTCCGGAGAGCGATGCCGCGGGGTGGGGGAGCCTCTGACGCGGCCATCTTGGCCGATGGGGTCTGTGTCGGCGTCTGGGTCTGCGCGGCGTCGGCGGCATCCGTGAAGACGGTCGGCTGGTCGTCCCCGCGCCGCTGCATGCGGCCGACTCTAGCATCGGCCCGCACTCGCTCCGACTACCATCGGCGTATGTATCTGGATGCGATGGAGTTCCTCGAGGAGGAACGTGATGCGTGGGCGCCCTACGAAGCGCTCGCCGATCTGACTGACGAGCAGCTCGACATGCCGATCGAGGCGGCGCACGGCTGGTCCGGGCGTGACCTGATGGCGCATATGCTCGCCTGGCAGGGTGTGTCCCTGGATGCCGCGAAGGAGCTGGCGGTCGGGGAGACGAGCGCGACGATCGCTCGCGTCGATGCGGATTGGGACACCCGCGGGGGCGAGGTCGTCAACGACGAGATCACGAAGACGTGGGCGGCGATCCCGATCGACGAGCTACGCGAGCGTTTCCGCACGCAGCCAGGGGGACTGCGCGGCTACCTCACGGTCGTCCCCGAGACCCGCTGGGTCAAGCACCCGTCGCACCTCAAGTCGTTCCACGACGAGACGATCGCGCACTATGCCGATCACAGCGACGACCTGGCGGCCATCCTGAGCGCCGCCGGGCGGTGACGCTCCGCGAGATCCTCGAGGCATCGGCGACGGAGACGCCCGGTGTCGAGGTCGGAACGGACGACGCCGGCGCGACAACGTGGTCATCCGCAGGCACCGTGTTCGCGGTCCTCGCCGCGGACGGCGCCTCCGCGTCGTTCCTGCTCGACTCGATCGTCGCCAATGCTGCAGCGAGGACTCCCGATGTGAAGCGGTCGCGACGCGGCGACGGCTGGGTCGAGATGACGCCGAATGTCGTCGACCGTCACGTCTACGACCGTGCGCGAGCCTGGTTCCTGTCAGGGCATCGGAGGCTGACGGGTCCGGGGCTCTGATCGTCCAGCGGCGCGTCTTTCCGTTGCCTCGCCGGGCGCCCGCCGGACCGCCGGACAACAAGGCGGCCCCGGTCAGAAGACCGGGGCCGTTGGGCTCCCTTGGGACGGGGCGGTGGGTTATTCGGTGGTCGCGGCCGCCGCGAACTCCGTGAGGCCGAACTGCTGCTCGAGCTGCTCGAGCGGTCGGAACCCGACCACGCCCTGCGGCTGAGCGCCCGGCTTGAAGAACGCGATCGTCGGGATGCTCATGATGTTGAACGCCTGGGAAAGCCGCGGGTTCGCGTCGACATCGACCTTGACCACGTCGACCGCGCCGTCGTACTTCTCGGCGAGCTTCTCCATCTCGGGGGCGACCATCTTGCAGGGCCCGCACCATGCGGCCCAGAAGTCGACGACGACCGGTCGCTCCGCCTTGAGGACGAGCTCCTCGAAGTTGGTATCGGTCGCGTGCTTGATCTCCGCCATGTTTCCTTTTCTCCTCTCGCTGGGGGGCGAGTCCCGCGTCGGCTGAGCCTAGCGGGCGATGTCCTGGATGAGTCGATAAGCCTCGAGGACGCGATCGTCCGTGAGGCGATACAGGATGGTGTTGCCGTCGCGCCGGCTCGTCACCAGGCCGGCACGGCGGAGCACAGCGAGGTGCTGGCTCATGTTCGGCACCTGACACCCGACCCGGGTGCTGAGGTCGCTGACCGAGAGCTCGCCGATGGCGAGCGACTCGAGGACGCACAGGCGTTTGGGGTCGGCGAGGGCTCGACCGACCGCGGCGTAACGCTCGCGATCGAACTCGGCCGAGACCGGCAGGGTGTCCAACACGGCCCTCACTCTATCAGTGTTTGCGCAAACACGCAAGTACACGCGGCGTCCGCGCCCGGATGTCAGACGAAGAAGGGCGGCGACGTCAGGACGTACCCATCGAGGCGGTCGATCGGGCCGTCCGTGAACACCAGCATCACGAACGGGTCGACCCGGAACTCGCGGCCCAGCAGGTGATCGATCGCCGGTCGGGCGACCATGGGCGTGTCGAACGTCACGAACGCGTGGCCCGCTCGCGCAGCCGCCGCCTCCCCATCCGCGAGCAGGACGGGCACATCGGCGGGCGACAGCGCGGCATATGGCCCGCCCCATCCTGCGCGCGACGGGTGGTAGCCGTACCCGATGGCATTCCCAGCTCGGCGATACAACCAGCCATCGCGTTGCGTGGCGAGCCAGCGGTGGTCCACGTCACGCCGGAAGTCGAGGACGGCGGCGTCGACGGCGCCGAGCTCATCGAGCGGTGGATCCTCCGGGTCGATCCGTTCGCGGTGGAGATCACTCGCAAGCGGCGCGTCGCGCGGCACGCCCTCCCAGCCGATCATGGGCAGGCGTGCATCGAGGCCCGTCTTCAAGTAGCGCGCGATCGCCCGGGTATCGATCGTCGCCACGATCGCGCGGTGGCGCGCGCCTTTGGCAGGGAAGGCACGCTCAAGGAGCCCGCGCCCGATCCCGCTCGACTGGGCAGCCGGGAGGACGAAGAACTCTGTCAGCTCACGGACGCCGTCCCGCAGGACCGAGCGCGCGTAGCCGACCGGATGACCGGTCGACTCGTCCTCGGCGATCCACCACAGCTCGCCGGTCGCGGCGAGGTGATCGAACAGCGGGCGCCGGATATCGAACGCCGCGGGATCGCCCGCCGTCGCATTCGCGTTGCCCCCGGTCCTGCGACCCAGGTCATCGACGGCCGTCTCGAAGATCTCGAAACAGATGCGCGTGTCATCCGGTGTGCCGTGTCGGTAGCGAACCATGCTCCCGAGCGTAGCGGCTCACGCGGCCCATGCCATACTCGGCCGCATGTCCCAGCTGGAGAGCCCCGCGGCTGACGTCGCGCTCGAGGTACCGCTTTCGGCCATCGAGGATGCGGCCGGCCGGCTCGACGGGTATGTCCACCGGACGCCCCTCATGAGCTCGCGGACCGCGGCCATCTGGACCGAACGCGCCACGGGCGTCGAGCTTGCCGACGGGCTGCTCTACCTCAAGGCCGAGCATCTTCAGAAGACCGGCTCGTTCAAGGCGCGCGGGATGACGAACCGGATCGCGACGCTCCCCGAGGAGGCCAGGCTTCGTGGGGCAATCACGCTCTCCGCTGGGAACGCCGGTCAGGCGTATGCCTGGGCCGGTGCAGCCGCCGGCGTACCGGTGACCGTCGTCATGCCGGAAGGCGCGGTCCGCTCCAAGGTCGACGCGTGCCTCGACTACGGCGCGCGCGTGATCCTGCATGGCGAGCACGTGGGCGATTCGTTCGCGGAGATGGAGCGCATCCGCGACGTCGAAGGGCTCACATTCGTCCATCCGTTCGACGATCCGGCGGTGATCGCCGGCCACGGGTCGATCGGTCTCGAGATCATCGATGACGTACCGGACGTCGATGTCGTCGTCGTCGGCGTCGGGGGTGGGGGACTGATCAGCGGCGTCGCCTCGGCCGTGAAGGCGCGTCGTCCTGGAGCCCGGATCATCGGCGTCGAGCCCGAGCGCTCGAATGCGATGACGCTCGCCCATGCGCGCGATGTCGTCGTCACGATCCAACCGGAGTCGGTCGCCGACGGTCTTGGCGCCCCGTTCGCTGGCCGCTGGACGCTGGCGATCACCAAGCGCCTGCTCGATGGGATCGTGCTGCTCGACGACGCGACGATCCTCGCCGGCATGCGGTTCGCGATCGAACGGCTCAAGCAGGTCGTCGAGCCGGCCGGCGCCGCAGCCCTCGCAGCCGTGCTGTCAGGGAGCGTCCCGATCCGGGATGGCGAGCGTGTCGTGGTCGTCGTGTCGGGCGGGAACGTGGAGGTGAGCCGCCTCGGCGAGCTGCTCGGGGCCGCCGGGACCCTGCCGGGAGAAGAGACGCTCTAGTCGAACCCGAGGTCGTGCAAGCGCTCGTCGTCGATGCCGAGGTGATGCGCGAGCTCGTGGATCACCGTGATGCGGACCTCGTCGGCGAGGTCGTCCGGGTCGGGGAAATCGGCCTCCAATGGAAGTCGGAAGAGCGTGATCCGGTTCGGCGCGACGATCCAGTCCGCTCCGTATTCGGTGCGAGCCACGCCTTCGTACAGCCCGTACAGCGACTCGTCATCCGGGAGCTCGCTCTCGCGCCGTTGTTCGTCTGACGGTTCGTCGTCGATGACGATCGCGACTTCGTCGAGCGCCGCGGCGAACGGCATCGGGATGCCGGCCAGTGCCTCGTCGACGAGGTCCTCGAACCGTCGATGACGGCTGACCACGCGCGGCCCGAGGCGATGGGCGGTGCGGGACCCACGACGGCGCTTGACCATGGCGCCCGTATCCTAGGGTGCGATGGACCCGTCGCCGCCCGTCGTGCCCGCACCGGACGCGACCATCGAGCCGGCCGGCTTCATCGTCGACGCCGACGGCGTCCGGATCCACTTCCTCGACTGGGGTGGGCCTGCCAAGTCCGATGGCCCAGGCGTCCTGGCCCTCCATGGCATCGGGCATACGGCGTGGGCGTGGACCCCGATCGCGCGCCGACTCGCCGGCGAACGCGGCACCCGACGGTTCGTGGCGATGGACCTGCGCGGTCATGGGCTGTCCGATGCCCCGACCGAGGACGGCGCGTATGAGCTCCCGCTCCATGGCGAGGATGCCGTTGCCGTGGCCGAGGGATCCGGCTTGCTCGGCGGCGAGCGGCAGGCCGTCGTCGTCGCGGGTCACGGGTTCGGTGCGATCGCCGCGGCCGAAGCCGCGATCGACCTCGGCGACCGATGTGCTGGGCTCGTGCTCGTCGATGGCGGCTGGGAGTCGCTGGAGGAGGCGACCGGCCTCGATGTCGACGAGTTCCTCCGTGGTCTCGAAGAGCCGCCCGAGGTCATGAGCTCGATGACCGCGTTCCTCAGGGACCGCCGCGAGTTCGACCCCTCGACGTGGGACGGCGACCAGGAGGGGGCGGCTCGAGCGTCGGTCGTCGAGACGCACGCGGGTCGCGTCGTCCCGTCCGCCCGCCCGCACGCGACGGAGGCCACGGTCCGGGCGATGTTCGAGTACGAACCATCCGCTGTCCTGCCGGTCGTCGACGCGCCGGTCACGGCGCTGATCGCCTCGGATGACGAGACGCGCGCTCGCGCGCGAGCACTCGCCGCCGAGTCGGCGGCCCGGGAGGCAAGCGGCCGCTCGGCGATCCATGTGATCCGGTTCGGGCACGACGGGCACAACCTGATGCGCTACCGTCCGACCGAGGTCACGGCCGCGATCCTGTCTGCCGACCGCCCGTCGACCGGAGGAGGGTGATGCAGGTCGTCTATTCGCCGCGCCATCTCGCCCACGACATCGATACCGAGACGTTCATGGGCGTCGCGATCCCGGCGAATGAGGTGGCCGAGCGGGCGGAGAGGATCCGGACGGCGCTCGAGGCGGATGGGGGCTTCACGTTCATGGACCCGACCGCGCACGGTGGGGCCCCGATCACGGCGATCCACGACGAGCGGCTTGTGCGGTTCCTGGAAGTGGCCTGGTCCGAGGTCCGCGCTCAGGCCATCCCACGGGCCTTCCTGTCGGCCGACACCTACCCGAAC
>Ga0111539_10007242_pt1 | contig 14214 bp, 12 predicted proteins | sample RhiMethybrSRZTD1_FD_79667 | JGI IMG/M metagenome (GOLD analysis project Ga0111539, IMG submission 79667) | Populus rhizosphere microbial communities from Tennessee, USA - Rhizosphere MetaG P. TD hybrid SRZTD1 (version 2) (version 2) | ecosystem: Host-associated > Plants > Roots > Rhizosphere >...
GGCCGATCTCGTGGTGCAGCTCCGCGAGCAGCTGCTGGCGTCGACCGACGACCCGTCGGTGAAGCGCCTCTTCCCGCCCGCCTACCCCGACGACGCCGAGCGCGACGCGGGCTACCAGGTGCTCACCCGCGACGAGCTGCTCGAACACCGTCTCGCCGCGCTCGACACCGTCGAGGCGTCGCTCGACGGGGCCGACCTCGACGACCCGGGGCTGACGGCCTGGATGAGCACGCTCAACTCGCTGCGGCTGGTGCTCGGCACCCGGCTCGACGTCGACGAGGAGCTGCCGATCCTGGCCGAGGACGACCCCCTGGCGTCGGCCTACGCCGTGTACGAGTACCTGGGGTGGCTGCTGTCGCAGGTCGTCGACGCGCTCAGCCGCGACCTGCCGCCGCCCGCACCCGACGCCGCCCCCTAGGCGCGGTCAGCCGTCGTCTTCGGTGGTGGTGGTGCCCCCCGGCGGGGGTTCGAGGCAGGTGTCGACCGCGGCCTGGGGCATCTTGGACGGATCGTCGTCGGCGGTGGTGGTCATCGCGTCGCCTTCATAGCCCCAGGCGAGATCGTTGAAGACCAACTCACGGCCGTCGCCGCACTCGATGCGCACGGGCCGCGGCGACACGATCACCTCGTCCTTGACGCACGCCAGGCCGAACGTGGCGTCGATGGCCTTGCCGTCGACATAGACGTCCGCGCAGGCCGGCATGTCGTTGGGCGGAACGCTGCTGGCCGACGGGGTATCGGTCGAGTCCGCGGCGCAGCCGGCACCCGTGACCAGCACGAGTGCGACGACCCCAGCGACGGTCCCAGCGCGTCTCATCGGCGGTCGACCCTAGCCGTCACCCGGGGCCGGATGCCGATCGAGCGAGCGCGGAACGCCGATTTGGCCGCAGCGGCCGTGCTGCTAGTGTGGCACTTCGCTCCGTCGGCGGAGTCGAGCCCCCATCGTCCAGTGGCCTAGGACGCCGCCCTTTCAAGGCGGTAACACGGGTTCGAATCCCGTTGGGGGTGCGACGCCAAGATCTCGGTCCCGTGGTGCAGTTTGGAGTGCACGCCGGCCTGTCAAGCCGGAGGCCGCGGGTTCAAATCCCGTCGGGACCGCCATCTTCGCCCCTCCGGGGGTGGAGGACGCCCGCCCCCTCCCCGGGGGCGGCGCCCGGTCGGGTAGCTCAGTTGGCAGAGCGTCCGCCTGAAAAGCGGAAGGTCACCGGATCGACGCCGGTCCCGACCACCACACGATGACCAGCCTCCGGCTGGTCATCGGCCGTTCCGGCCACCCATCGGGACGTGACGGCGTGCGCCGGCCCCGGTCGCGGCCGCGCCCGGCGGGCGCGATCAGCCCGTGCCGGAGGGGCGCAGCCGGGCGGTGAAGCGGGCGAGCGCGGCCTCGGCCGCGGCACGATCGCCCGTGGCGGCGAGGTCGATGAGCAGCCCGCGCACGACCGCGATGGCCAGGCGGGCGTCGGCGTCGGAGGCCTCGACCCCGCGCGCGCGGACCACCCCCAACCCCTGCTCCACCCACGGGGCGGTGAGGTGCTCGAGGAAGCCCTCGGTGCCGGGACGGTGCTGGAGGGCCTGGCCCAGCACCTCGAAGAACAACGGCACGAACGGCAGCACGTCGGGCGCCGACACCTGCCGCCACACCGCTTCGATCGTGCCGGCCTCGGTGGTCACCTCGGGGGGGATCGCGCCCAGCGCCGCCCGCTGCCGCGCCTCGACCTCCCCCGCCACGGCCGCCACCAGGCCGGCGCGCGACCCGAAGTGGTACAGCAGCATGCGGTGGCTGGTGCCGACGCCGTCGGCGAGCTCCCGCAGGCTGAGCTCGCTGAGGCCGTGGCGGGCGACGTACGCCACGAGGGAATCGAGCAGCTGCCGGCGGGCGCGGGAGCCACCGGCGGGTTCGGGCGGTTCGGACGCTTCGGAAAGATCGGTGGAGGTCGCGACCGCGCGACTGTACCATTTGGTACATGCACACCGAGGACAGCATCGAGATCCATGCTCCGGTCGACGTGGTGTGGCAGGTCTACGCCGACGTCGAGCGCTGGCCGTCGTGGACGCCGTCCATGCGGTCGGTCGAGCTCGTGGGCGGCGGCGGCCTGGCCGTGGGCGCTCAGGCACGGATCGACCAGCCGCGCCTGCCCCGCGTCACCTGGACGGTCACCGAGCTCACGCCTGGCCGGTCATGGACCTGGGAGGCACGCGGGCCGGGCAACCGCACCGTCGCCCACCACGAGCTCACGCCGGTCGACAGCGCCGCGACGCGGGTCGCCACGAGCATCGACCAGAACGGACCCGTCGGGGCGCTGTTCGGTCGTCTCTACGCCGGCCTCACGCGCCGGTACCTGCGGATGGAGGCCGAACGCCTCAAGGCCACGTGCGAGGCGCCCGCCGAGCACCCGGCGCCCGGCGCCTGACGGCGGGGTCGCCGACCACGCCAGGCTCCCGACCAGGGCGAGCGCACCGCGGTCGGCGCGCCGGGACGCGCCAGGGCCGGGCCCTGAGGGCGTCGGGCCGGCGGTCCGGCCGGCGACCCGACGGTCAGACGTTGGTCTCGTCGGCGGGCGCGTCCGGCAGCGGCGGGGCGCCGTGGGCGACCCCCTCGGCTCCGCCGTGCGGGCGGGTCGCCGCAGTCGCGACCGGGTCGTCGAGGGCGTAGGCGGTCATCGACAGCGACCCCAGGGCATAGCCGTCGACGAGGGTGGACGCCGGGCGACCCGACGCGGCGCCGAGCCCGGCGACGTACGCCAGCGGCAGGAAGTGGTCGGGGGTGGGGACGGCGAGGTCGTATGCAGGGTGCTCCTCGAGCCGGCCCAGATCGCCCGGCGCCGTCGCCATGAGGTCGCGGGCCGCGTCGTCGAAGTCGCGGGCCCACGGGAACGCGTCGTCGGGGTTGGTGGGATCGATCAGGCGCAGGTTGTGCACGACGTTGCCGCTGCCGACCACGAGGACGCCCCGCTCGCGCAGCGGCGCCAGGGCCGCCCCGAGCTCGATGTGGTAGTCGAGCGGCTTCTGGGCGTTGACGGCGAGCTGCACGACCGGGATGTCCGCGTCGGGGAACGCGTGCACCAGCACCGACCAGGTGCCGTGGTCGAGCCCCCAGCTGTCCGCGTCGAGGCCCACCCACGTCGGCTTGACGACCTCGGCCACCTCGGCGGCCAGGTCAGGATCGCCGGGGGCCGGGTACTCGACCGCGAACAGGTCGGCGGGGAAGCCGTAGAAGTCGTGGATGGTGCGGGGCCGGGCCATGGCCGTGACCGCGGTGGCGTTGATGTACCAGTGGGCCGAGACCACGAGGATGGCCCCGGGGCGGGGCACCGCGGCACCGAACGTGCGCCACGCCTCGGTGTAGCGGTTGCGGTCGAGCGCGTTCATCGGGTTGCCGTGGCCGAGGAACGCGGCCGGCATGGAGGCGGAGGCGCCCGCAGCAGCCCCGCGGTCGAGGGCGGTCATGCCGGCACACCTCCGTCGGCGATGTGGGTGTGGCCGTCGTTCGGAGCGGTCGGGCTGTCGTCGAGGGCGGCCAGCGCCACCCCGGTGATGTCGGTCAGCGCGTCGAGCTGCTCGGGCGTCAGCAGGTCGACGAACCACCGGCGCACGGCGGCGACGTGGCCGGGGGCCGCCCGTTCGATGGCGGCGCGGCCCTCGTCGGTCACGACGACGAAGGCGCCCCTCTGGTCGCTCGGGCACTTCTCACGGCGCACGAGCCCACGGTCGGCCATGCGGGACACGTGGTGCGACACCCTGCTCTTCTCCCAGCCGAGCTCGGCGCCGAGCTCGAAGGCACGCAGGCGCCCGTCGGGCTGGTCGGTCAGCACCACCAGCACGGTGTAGTCGGAGTAGGAGAGCTCGGAGTCGTCGGCGAGCGCACGGGACAGCGCGGCACCCAGCCGGTGCTGCATCGCCTGGAGGCCACGCCAGGCCCGCGCCTCCCTCTCGTCGAGCCAGCGGACGTCGGTCATGGGAAGGACGATACCTCGGAATAGTTGACATGTCACCCATGTTGGAGCGATCATCACCCGAAGTTGATGCGTCAACCGGTTCGGACGGGACCGGGCGACCGCCGCCACGACGCATCCCGAGACCAGGAGACGCTCCATGAGCACCACCGCCCCCAGCACCGCCACCGGCACCTACACGATCGACCCGAGCCACAGCCGCATCGGGTTCGTGGCCCGCCACGCCATGGTCACGAAGGTCCGCGGCTCGTTCAACGAGTTCACCGGCACCGGCTTCTTCGACGCCGAGAACCCCGCCGCCTCGCGCCTCGAGCTGACCATCGAGGCCGCCAGCATCGACACCCGCAACGCCGACCGCGACGGGCACCTGCGCAGCAACGACTTCTTCGACATGGAGCAGTTCCCTCAGATCACGTTCGTGAGCACCGCCGTCGAGGCGGTCGACGACGCGACCTACCGGGTCACCGGCGACCTCACGATCAAGGGCGTCACCAAGCCGGTCACGGTCGACTTCGAGTACGGCGGCACCGCCACCGACCCGTTCGGCAACGACCGCCTCGGCTTCGACGGCAGCGTGGTGATCAACCGCAAGGACTGGGGCGTCGCGTGGAACGCCCCGCTCGAGGCGGGCGGCGTGCTCGTGAGCGAGAAGGTCACCCTCGAGTTCGAGGTGTCGGCCATCAAGGGCTGACTCCGAGTCGGCCGGGCGGTCGAGCCGGCGAACCAGCACGACCGACGTCGTGCTGACGCGCCACGGGCCCCGACCCGGTGCTCCGTTGCACCGTGGTCGGGGCCCGTGCGCGTGTTCCCCAGCCGCCGCGAGGCGGACCGTCGGGCGTCAGGCCGGAGGGGTGGCGGTGAGCACGACGCTGGCCCGGTGGCCGTCGTCGAGGATGTTGCGGTTGCCGAGCCCCGGATAGCCGCCGGCGGTGAAGCCGTTGGTGATGGTGTCGTTGGCCCCGAAGCGGAGGGCGACCTCGTCTCCGCCCGCCGCAGGGAAGAAGGCGTTGGAGTTCGACTTCACGAACATGTCGAAGCCGAACTCGACCACGACCGTCTGTGCCGTTGTGCCCGTGAGCACGAGGGCGTTCGACCCCGTGAACTCGTTGTTCGTGGTGCCCTCGCCACCGTAGAGGCCGTGCACCACCGAGCCGGGGGTCGCCGCGAAGCCGAAGCTCTGCCACGCCCCGCCCCCGACCTGGGCTCGGGCCGTGATGTTGGACTGGAACCGGCTCTCGCCGCCGGCGTCCTCGAGCAGCACCTTCTCGTCGATGAGCGTGTGGGCGCCCCGGATGAGGTGGCTGAGATCGAGCCGCCACCCCTGGCCGTTCTCGGGAACGACGTCGAAGCTCAGCCGGTAGCCGGCGTGGGCGCTGCGGGACTCGTCGTCGACCGTGCAGCAGGCGTCGGCGCCGAGCATGCCCGTCAGGTCGACGTCGACGCCGAGGGGCGACACGGTGGGCCGCAACCGGTGACGCCACTCGTTGACGTCGAACACCGTGTCGGTGGCGCTGTCCGCGCTCGACAGGTCGGTGACCTGGACGTTCTCGATGCGCGTCTGCGGCACCTGGTCGAGCCGGGCGTAGAGCACGAAGGCGTTGCCGTCGCGCGCCACCTCGAGCACGTTGAGGTTCAGCCCGAGGAACGCGGGCAGGGGGAAGGCGGCGAACGAATCGCTCACCCCTCCGACGAACGTCGGGAACAGGCCCGGGAAGAGGGCCTCGAGGCTCGGCTCGTTCGCCCCGACCCGGTTGGTCACGACCCGCGCCGCCACCGCGCTGGCGGGCGGGGGCGTGATCGTGGGGGCCAGCTGGCCCGCCACCGGGTCGTAGGCGAGGGCGAAGCCCAGCGGGGCGTCGACGGCCAGCCGCAGCCACGACACCTCGCCGAGGTCGGGGTGGTCCTGCACGAAGTCGATCTCGAGGTTGGCGAGCATCAGCTCCGCGGGCTCGCCGTTGGGCCCGGGCTGCTCGGTGAGGAACGGCGCCACCGTGGGGTGGAGCTCGACCCGCATGGGGGTGCCGGCCGGCAGCTTGGTGCCGAACTGGGGCACGATCGCCGCCAACAGCGACGACGTGATCGGCAGCGGGGCGCCGCCGCCCAGAGCGAACTCGGTGATCGACTGGTTGAGGATGCCGCACTCGGTCATCGCGCCGAGCAGCTGGTTGAACGCCGACGCCGTGATCACGAGGCCCAGCCCGTAGGGCTGCCCGCTCGGCGTCGTGGCGCCGAGCGTCGGGTACTCGCCGGGCACGTCGACCGTGGCGGCGAGGTCGGGGGCGTCGGGCACCGCCGCGCAGTCGGTGGGACCGGCGCCCGGCGTGGCGTAGAAGTCGGCGTCGGCTCGGAAGTCGATGGCCGAGGCGGTCTCGTCGATGGCGGTGAACGGCGCCTCGAGGTGGGCCTGGATGGCGTCGCCGACCGAGCCGGCGATCGAGATCTCGCCCAGGGCGGTCTCGATGGCGTCCGCGATCGGCGAGTCTGCCGGGCCGGCGCCGTCGGGGTCGCCGAGGTTGGTGGCGAAGCCGTCGCCGACGAGCGCCTGCACCTGCGGGCCGGCCACCGCGTTCACGAGGTCGCCGATGAGGAACGAGTCGGTGTCGCAGATGCCGGAGATGAACTCGTAGCCCACGGTGCCGGTGTCGACCACCGGCGCGCCGACGAGGTTCACGTCCACCTTCGACTCGTCGCCCGCGGTGGGCTCGAGGTCGAACGTGGCGTCGATCGTCGTGGTGGGGATCTGCAGCTCGAGGCCGCAGTCGATGTTGATGAGGAGGCCGTCGGTGATGTGCAGGTTCAGCCCGACGTAGAGGTCGGAGATGCTGATCGGCGTGGCGATGCCGCCGGCGGTGCTCTGGGGTGCCAGCGAGACGCCGCCGATGCCGGCCTCGTAGACGTTGCCCACGATGTCGAAGGTGAGGAAGGCGTCCTGCTGGTTGACGATCGGGTTCTGGGCCATCAGCAGCCCGCCGATGTCGAACGCGCCCCCGGCCAGGCTCTGGATCACCGGACCGAGGCCCGTCAGGCCTTCGTTGGTGAACCGCATGCCGACGCCGTCGGGCGACGGCTGGCCCTCGTCGACCTTGTCGCCGTGCACGACCGCGGTGCGCTGGCGGTACTTCGCCCCGCCGGGGGCGGTGTAGGTGACCTCGACAGGCGTGACGTATCCGGACGACGCGTGGGGGACGTCCACCGACCACGTGCCGTCGGGGGCCACGGCGGTGGTCACGCCGTTGGCCTCGATGGTGCCACCACCGGGCAGCTCGGCGGGCAGGACGCCCGTGACCGTCACCGTGCCACCCGGGACGATCTGCCCGTTGCCGGGCGACCCGATGAGGTCGGTGCGGTCGCAGCCGGCTGCGACCACGATCAGGACAGCCGTCAGCACGGCCGCGATGCGCTTCACGCGTCAGTTCCCCCCTGTCACCTCGGGCGTCCGCAGCCCGAGCCCCCACCGCCGAGCCTGACGGAGCGTCAGGTCGCCGGTACCGGGTACCCTGACACACCGTCAGATTCAAGGCAAGGATCAGATGAGCGGGGAACGGGCGGGGGTTTCCGGCCCGGCGAGCGGGCGTGGTTCGATACCGGGCCATGAGCCCCACTCCCCAACCCGGCATCTTCGCCGTCGGCACCCGCTCGCACCACCACCTGCAGTTCGACGTCAACGAGGGCGCCGACCTCGGCGAGCTGCTCGGGGCCCTGCGGGCGATCCGCGAGCAGGCGACGACCGTGGGCGGGGTCAACGTGGTCATCGGCCTCGGCCACGACCTGTGCGCCCAGCTCGCCCCCGATGCCCTGCCCGCCGACGTCGCCGCGTTCGAGACGATCCACGGCGCCGACAGCGTGGCGATGCCCGGCGACCAGCACGACCTCTGGATCTGGCTGCACAGCTTCGGCCCCGACAGCGTGTTCGACCTCGCCCGGCGGGCCGACGCGACGCTCGGCGACCTGGTGTCGGTCGTGCGCGAGCACCCGAGCTTCACCTACATGGCCAGCCAGGACCTCACCGGCTTCGAGGACGGCACCGAGAACCCGCCGCTCGACGAGGCGGTGCCCCTCGTGCAGGTGCCCGAGGGGTCGCCCGGGGCCGGCAGCAGCGTCGTCCTGCTGCAGCAGTGGGTCCACGACCTCGAGGCGTTCGACGCGCTCGACGACGACACCAAGGACCAGGTCATCGGTCGGAACCTGCACACCGGGGCCGAGCTCGACGAGGCCGTCCGCTCGCCCCGCGCCCACATCAGCCGCGTCGTGCTCGAGGACGACGCCGGCCGGGAGCTCGAGGTGTTCCGGCGGTCGAGCGCCTACGGCGGCGTGATCCGGCACGGGCTGATGTTCGTCGCCTTCAGCCCCGACGTCGCCCGCCTGCACACGATGCTGCAGCGCATGGTCGGCAACGACGGTCCCCGCGACCACCTGACCGACATCTCCCGGTGCACGGCCAGCGCCTGGTACGTCGCCCCGCCCGTCGAGGCGTTCGCCCCGCCGGGCTGACGGGTGCCGCCGCGTCCCTGCGGGGCGCCGCCTCCTGCGGGGGCCGTCGGGCGGACGGGTGCCGCGCTCAGGCCCACCCCGGGGCGGCGGCCGACCGGGTGCGGGTGCCCAAGGCGCACCCGACGACCACGACGGCCAGGCCGGCGGCGCCGGCCCAGGCGCCGGCGGCCGGATCGGGCGCGCCGTCGACGTCGAACATCTGAAGCACGGCGATCACGTGGGCGGCCAGGCAGCCCACGGCCACCAGCGCCCCCGTGACCCGGGGCCCCGTGCGGCCGCGCTCGTCGAGCGCGTTGATGCCCAGCCCGACGAGCCCCGCCGTGAGGAACCCGGTGCCCATGCGACCCCCCTTGCTCCGCGGGACCCAGAGGGTCGCGGTCAGCACCGCCAGCGAGGCGGCGACCAGGAAGGCCCAGCACAGGCCCTTGGCGTAGAGCTCGTGGAACGGCTCGAGATCGCCGCCGCCGGGCGGCGTGTACGTGTCGGCCGCCGGCAGCTGCGGCGGCGTGACCACGGGCCCGAGCCCGTCGTCGGGCGAGGAGCCGTCGGGCAGCGTGCCCCCCGGCAGGTCGGGCAGCGTCACGTCGGGCACCGACACGTCGGGGACGCTGACGTCGGGCGGGGCGAAGACCTCGCCGCCGCCCAGGCCGTCGAGCGCCGAGTAGGCGTCGCCGATGTCGCGGAGCGTGGCGTCCTCGCCCCCGACGCTCACCCACGGCAGCACGGTCAGCGACGCCACCAGCAGCACGAGGCCCACGATCCCGACGACGAGACCCGGGCCGGGCCGGTGCTGCTCGCCGCTCGGCCCGGGAGGCCGGGCGCCGTAGGGCGACGGCCCGTCGCCCTGCCGGGGGCCCGGAGGCCCGTATCCCGGGCTGCCCTGCCCGTCGCCGGGAGGCCCGTATCCGGGAGGCCCGTATCCGGGAGGCCCGGACCCCGGAGGCCCGGATCCCGGAGGCCCGTATCCGGGCGGTGCGGCCCCGGGCGGGCCGAACCGCGCCGGAGCGCTCGGGCGCGGCGGCGGGGCCTGGCGCGGCGGTGGGCCCGGCGGCGGAGCGCTCGGGCGCGGCGGCGGCCAGCCGTCGGTGGTGGACGACGGGCCGCCGGGCGCCCACCCCGGTGCCGGTGGGCGCGGCGGACGCCGCGGATCGTCGGGCGGAACCGGGCGCGCGCCCTCGCGGTCGGTCATGGTCGGACCTCGGTGCTCTCTCGACGGCCCCGTTCGCCGGCGCGGCCCCCGCCGCACCCCGCTCGCCCCGGCCGTGGGGGCGCGCCTCCGCCGCGGACGTTGGTTCCGGCTGCACGGAACGGGGATGCGCCCCCTCCCACCCTCGAGCGCGGGGTCGCCCCGCGCCCGCTCAGGGCTGGGGTGGGCGGTGCCCGCGCACGACGCCCTCGGCCACCGCGGCCTGGGCCACGGCCTCGGCCACCCGCGGCGCCACCCGCACGTCGAACACCGACGGCACGATGTGGTCGGCGGCGAGGTCGTCGGGCGACACGCACGCCGCGATCGCCTTGGCCGCCGCCAGCTTCATGCCCTCGGTGATCGAGGTGGCGGCGACGTCGAGCGCCCCCCGGAAGATGCCGGGGAAGGCGAGGACGTTGTTGATCTGGTTGGGGTAGTCGCTGCGGCCGGTGGCGATGACCGCGGCGAGGCCGTCGGCATCCTCGGGCGTGATCTCGGGGTCGGGGTTGGCCAGCGCGAAGACGATGGGGTCGTCGGCCATCGTCCGCAGGTCGGCCGCCGTCATCAGCCCCGGGCCCGACACGCCGATGAACACGTCGGCGCCCGGCAGCACCTGCGACAGCGTGCCCTCGCGCCGCTCCGGGTTGGTGTTCTCCGCGAACCACAGCTTGGCGACGTTGAGGTCGTCGCGGCCCGCCCAGATGGCGCCCTTGCGGTCGACGCCGATGATCTCGTCGACGCCGGCCTCGAGCAGGATCTTGCTGATCGCCACGCCGGCGGCGCCGACGCCGGCGATGACGACCCTGAGGTCGGCCATCTTCTTGTCGACGATCTGGATGGCGTTCTCGAGCGCCGCCAGCGTCACCACGGCGGTGCCGTGCTGGTCGTCGTGGAAGACCGGGATGTCGAGCACCTCCTTGAGGCGCTCCTCGACCTCGAAGCACTCGGGGGCGGCGATGTCCTCGAGGTTGATGCCGCCGAACACCGGCGCGATGCGCTTGACCGTCTCGACGATCTCGTCGGCCGAGGTGACGTCGAGGCACACCGGGAACCCGTCGACGCCGGCGAAGTGCTTGAACAGCAGCGCCTTGCCCTCCATGACGGGCAGCGACGCCTCGGGCCCGATGTCGCCCAGGCCCAGCACGGCGGTGCCGTCGGTGACGATGGCGACGGTGTTCTTCTTGATCGTCAGGTCGTGCACGCGGTCGGGCTCGGCCGCGATGGCGTTGCACACCCGGGCGACGCCCGGCGTGTAGGCCATCGACAGGTCGTCGCGGTCGGCCACCGGCATGCGCGCCAGCACCTCGATCTTGCCGCCGTCGTGCATGAGGAACGTGCGGTCGAGCAGCTCGAGCACCTCGCAGCCGGGGATGCCCTCGACCGCCGCCCGCACCTGCGCGATGTGGGCGTCGTCGCGGCAGTTGACGACCAGGTCCTCTTCCAGGGCCGGACCACGTACGTCGAAGCCCCCGATGGCGGTGATGTTGCCGCCGGCCTCGCCGACGGCGGTGGCGAGGCGGCCGAGCGAGCCCGGTCGGTTGTCGAGTCGGACCCGGAGGCGGATCGAGTACGCAGCTGTCGGGGATGCCACGGATCGAAGGTAGCCGCGCGGTCCGTGGTCGGAGTAAACGGAAACCCTGGGTGTCCGGCGCACCGCGTGAGGTGACGACTCGTGCACGAACGCACGAGCCGCGGCGGTGTGCCGGGCCGCCCGCCCCGGCGTGACGGCGCGCGGCAGTACCCTCGGGCCCGTGCCCGGAGTGTTCGACATCGTCGCGACCGAGGGGTTCGAGCAGGTCGTCTACTGCCACGACGCCGGCACCGGCCTGCAGGCGATCATCGCCATCCACTCGACCGCGCTCGGCCCGTCCCTCGGGGGGACCCGGTTCTACCCCTACGGCACCGAGGCCGACGCGCTCGTCGACGTGTGCCGCCTCGCCCGCGGCATGACCTACAAGCACGCCGTGTGCGGCAACGACCTCGGCGGCGGCAAGGCCGTGATCATCGGCGACCCGGCGACCCGGCGCTCCGAGGCCCTGCTGCGGGCCTACGGACGGTTCGTCGAGGGCCTGAGCGGGCGCTACCTCACCGCCGAGGACGTCGGCACGACCCAGGCCGACATGGACCTGATCCGGCGCGAGACCGCCCACGTCACGGGCGTGAGCGAGTCGCTCGGAGGATCGGGCGACCCGTCCCCCGCCACCGCCTGGGGCGTGCTGTGGGCCATGAAGGCCGTGGCCGAGCGCCTGTGGGGCACGTCGTCGCTCGCCGGCCGGCACGTCTGCATCTCGGGGGTCGGCAAGGTCGGTGCCGCCCTGGCGCAGCACCTCGCCGACGAGGGCACCAAGCTCACGGTCGCCGACGTGCGGCCCGACGCCGTCGACACGCTCGTCGAGCACCTGGGCGCCGTGCGCGTGGCGCCCGACGCCGCCCACACCGTGCCCTGCGACATCTTCTCGCCGTGCGCCCTCGGCGCGGTGCTCAACGCCACCACCATCCCCGAACTGCGCTGCGAGGCCGTGGTCGGGTCGGCCAACAACCAGCTGGCGTCGGCGGCCGACGCCGAGCGGCTGCGCCACCGCAGCGTGATCTACGCGCCCGACTTCGTCGCCAACGCCGGCGGGGTGATCAACATCGCCGAGGAGCCGCACGGCTACGACCGGGCGCGGGCCTACGACCGCATCCGCACGATCCACGACACGCTGCTGCGGGTGTTCGACCGGGCCGACGCCGACGGCATCACCACTGCGGCCGCCGCCGACCGCCTGGCCGAGGAGCGCATCGCCTCGGTCAGCCACACCCGGCTCATCCACACCGGCCACCGCACGGGCGCCCAGCTGTAGAACCGGTCCCCCGGCCCGGGGTTCACGCGCGCGTCACCGGGACCGTGTCCGCCCGACCGATCACGGTCGCTAACGTCGGCTGCCGTGGTCGTCGCCCTCGTCTCGCTCGTGGCGGTCGCCGCCCTGGCGGCCGCCCTGTTCCTCCTCCGCTCGACCGGTGAGCTCAAGCGTGCGGTCGAGGCCGCCCGTGGCGACACGGCCCGGGCCGAGGCCGCCCGCGCCGCGCTCCAGGGCGAGCACGACCAGCTGCGCGCGACCGCGCGGGCGCTGTCCGACGAGAACGCCCGGGCCGCGCACGAGGTGCGCCAGGCCCGCGGGCGGGCCGACGAGCTCGCCATGCTGCTCGAGGCCGCCACCGCCAGCCGGTCCGACGCAGACGACGGCGAGGGGCTGTGGCGACTGCTGCTGGCCCACGTCACCCGCCGGTGGGCCGCGGTCGTCGGCGTACCGCCCGACGGCCGGGCCATCCACGCCGGCGACCCCGACGAGCAGCTGCTCCAGGCCCTGGCGCGCGAAACCGAGCGACTGCGCGAAGAGGTGGGCGTCGACGTCGAGCTCAGCCCGCCCGCCGGGGGTTCGCCCGCGGCGGCCGGCGCCGACCCGACCGACCGGGTGGCGGTGCTCGTCGCCGCGCTCGAGGTGCTCGGCGCCCTGGCCAGCACGGCCCAGCGGGTCACGGTCGACATCGGCGACACGCTCGTGCTCACGGGCGAGGGGTGGGTCGACCCCTACGGCGAGGTGGCGGCCGCCCACGAGCGGTCCACGGGGGCCGGCGTCGTGCTCGGCCCGCTCGAGACCGGCGAGGAGCAGGTGCGGCTGGTCATGCACCACCGCCCCGCGGTCACGGCCTCGTCCGCCCGCGGCTGACCCTTCCCCGGCGGGTCGGGGGTCTCGGCCGGTCCTCCGGCGGCGGTGTCCGCGACGTCCGCGTGACGATGTGGTGCCCCGCGAACCACAACGTCACGGAGAAGCACCCGGGCCGGTGGCAGCCGTCCCGACCCGGCCCGGGCGCACCGACCCCCCGCCCGCCATTCCGCCACGTTCCCCGTGACGACGTGGTGCCCCACCAACCACAACGTCACGGAGAACAACCCCGAACCGGTGGCGGCCGTCCCGACCGGCCCGGGCGCACCGACCCCCGGGACGCCACTGCACCACGTTCTCCGTGACGACGTGGTGCCCCACCCACCACAACGTCACGGAGAAGCACTGGGCCGGTGGCGGCCCGTCCCGACCCGGCGCGGGCGCACCGACCCCCGGGACGCCACTCCACCACGTTGTCCGTGACGACGTGGTGCCCCACCCACCACAACGTCACGGAGAAGCACCCGCACCGCCCCGGCCGGCCACGGGCCGCCCCAACCCGGGCCCGCTCCGGCCCACCCGCCCCGGTGACGTTCCCCGTGACGAAGTGGTGCCACACCAACCACAACGTCACGGAGAAGCACCGGGCCGACGGCGGCCCGTCCCGACCCGGCCCGGGCGAACCGACCCCCGGGACGCCACGCAATCACGTTCCCCGTGACGAAGTGTGCCCCACCAACCACAACGTCACGGAGAAGCACCGGGCCGCGGCCCGACCCCGGCCCCGGGCCGACCCGTCGTCACGCGGCCCGGGCGAACCGATCGCCGGGACGACTCCGCCGCGTTCCCCGTGACGACGTGGTGCCCCAGCGACCACAACGTCACGGAGAAGCACTCGGGCCGACGGCGCCGGGCCGCGACAACACGGGGCGCGGCC
>Ga0111539_10007243_pt1 | contig 14214 bp, 15 predicted proteins | sample RhiMethybrSRZTD1_FD_79667 | JGI IMG/M metagenome (GOLD analysis project Ga0111539, IMG submission 79667) | Populus rhizosphere microbial communities from Tennessee, USA - Rhizosphere MetaG P. TD hybrid SRZTD1 (version 2) (version 2) | ecosystem: Host-associated > Plants > Roots > Rhizosphere >...
AAAACGGATGACCTGGTGATCGGACTTCAGCTAACGCACAGTGGAAGATTTTGCAAGCCGAACGATCAAAAGAAAATGGAACCGCAGATTCTTTATTCGCATCCAATCCTAAATAAAAAATTTGGTTTGGCGGAAGATTATCCCACCATGAAGGACGACGACATCGATAGACTGGTGGACGATTTCGTAAAGGCAGCGGTGTTAACACAACGGGCAGGGTTCCATTTCGTAGACCTCAAACATTGTCATGGTTACCTGGGTCATGAATTTTTAAGTGCCCGGACAAGGTCGGGGAAGTATGGCGGAAGTTTCGAAAACCGCACTCGGTTTTTGACGTCGATCGTGAACGGTATCAAGTCAGAAGCTCCAGGGCTGGAGATTGGCGTGCGATTTAGTGCGTTCGACTGGATTCCATTTATACAAGCCGAAGATCAAATGGGTGTTCCTTCTAAATTTGAGGGTGAATATCCGTATACCTTCGGCGGTGACCAAACTGGACTTGGGGAAGACCTTACAGAAACATACCAGTTTTTACAGCTACTGCGATCCCTTGATATTCAGCTGGTGTGCATTACAGCAGGTAGTCCTTATTACAATCCACACATTCAGCGTCCGGCGTTGTTTCCACCGTCTGATGGATATCAACCCCCGGAAGATCCCCTGGCAGGTGTAGCCAGACAGTTGCACGTAACAGCGCAGATAAAGAAAGATTTTCCGGACCTGGTCATTGTTGGCTCAGCGTATTCTTACCTTCAGGAATGGCTTCCGCATGTAGGACAGTATATCTTGAACAACAATCTTGCGGATTTTGTGGGATTAGGTCGTATGGTCCTCTCTTATCCAGAATTTCCAGATGACATTTTAAATGGACTTCCTTTCAAGCGCGATAAAGTTTGCCGGACATTTTCAGATTGTACGACAGCTCCGAGAAATGGAATGATTTCGGGTTGTTTCCCACTGGACCCTTACTACAAATCGTTGCCAGAAGCGATACGTTTAAAAGAAATTAAAAAAGAATAAGCATGGCAAAGTCAGCACTTATTACCGGTGGCAGCCGGGGCATTGGTTTAGGGATTGCAGAAGCCTTGGCTAAGCAGGGTTACAAGCTTGCCATCAATGGCGTCCGGAACGAGGAAGAAGCGCGGGAGCACCTGGATGTATTGAGGAAGATGACTGATGTCGTGTATTGCCAGGGCAACATTGGCGACTTGAATGACCACAAGGATATTGTTTCCAAGGCGCTTTCTCATTGTAAATCCATCGATGTCTTAGTCAACAACGCCGGTGTAGCGCCAAAGACCAGAAAGGATATCATGGACCTGGATGAAGAAGGTTATGACCGTTTAATGGACATTAACTTAAAAGGAACATTTTTTCTGACGCAGCAGGTAGCCCGGCAGATGTTAACCGAACGAAGCAAGAACGCTGAATATCATCCTTGCATCATTACGATAACTTCGATGTCAGCCAAAGTCGCATCCATCAACAGGGCAGAATATTGCATGTCGAAGGCTGGACTGAGCATGATGACCAAATTATTTGCTACTCGTCTCGCCGATGCTAACATACCGGTTTACGAAGTGCGCCCCGGGATCATTCAGACGGACATGACGTCGGGCGTGAAAGAAAAATATGATAAACTAATTGAGGGCGGCTTAACCCTGGAGAAACGCTGGGGCACACCTTCCGACATCGGAAAAATCGTCGCGGCCCTTGCCAATGGCGATATACCATACTCTACCGGACAAGTTATTGCTGCGGATGGAGGACTTACCATCCAGAGGTTGTAGAAAAATACCTTACCACGGAGACCGGAGGCACAGAGGTCCAAAGTATAATAAATTCTCCAGCGAAACTCCGTGCCTCCGAGTCTCCCTGGTAAAATTTGCTGGAGCCGCTACTTGACCAAACTCATAAACGTCGCTCCAAGATTTTCTGAAATGATTTTCCGGTAGCCTACGCTATTCCTGTATTCAGTTGTTAAAAATTCCTTCAACGGAACATCCCAATCAGTTTGTTTCGACATAATGAATCCAAGTTCTTCCACAATTCCAACATCGACCATCTGGCGTTTGATGGGAAGTTTTCTATGCACAACTTCTACAAATTCGGTAAAGTCAATAATGGTGAAAAGCTTAGGGTTGCTAACGAGATTATTGATAATAGTGGCCCCGCTCACTTCCTGTGATATCTTCAATGAAGGCATATATTCTGCCTTTACCTTTTCGACGTATTGTACATGCGTGCTTCCGGCGATCACCTGCGCAGAAAAATCCGGCAATTTGGTCGGAAGTTCTTTTAAACTTGTGATGGATGGAGCCTTGTTATTGGTTAGCATGACTTGCCTGTTCGACATATAGGGTGGCGAAAACTTGAGAATTTTTTTTCGCTCCTCTGTAATGGTCGTGTTCGTGGTGCCCAGAATGTTTGGGGTGTTCTGTGTTGTGGAAAGGAATTCAGAAAAGACTGGTATTTCTCCTGCATATTTGATCGTTAACTGCTTACCGTATTTTTCTTTGATATACTTTGCAAAATCAGAGAGAATATCAACGCAAACGCCCTTCACTTTACCGTCCTTGTCTTTAGCTACCAGTCCAAATTGTTCGCTGTAAACCACGGTCAATACACCAGAACCGTTTGACTTTACAGCTGCCCAACTATCGCCTTGATATTTTTGGGAAAAGGTCAGATGTGATGTGAACGCAAGAGCAGCGCAGATGATAAGTTTAGGGACAATCATGCGAATATTTTTATCACTAATATAATGAAATATGATTTATAAAAACCGAGCAGTAAACTAGCGCGTGTGAGACAATCGTAATCAGCCAACGCTGAGAAAGGAGCGCCGGATAGTCAAAAGATCTCAGGATACCGCTCACCTGAAAACAAATCTGTGATGGACTTTACAATGATCATCCTATTCCCTATATTAATCGGCCGTAATCAAACTTTGATACACGGGATTGGTAGACATCGTGCTTCACTACGACGTGATCATCGACGTGATTTACGATCGCGAAGTTGAAAAGTGTTGCCTTGTTAACGGAGACACAATAAAAGTTAAAAAAGATTCAACCATTGGATCGATCTCTCGTTAGCATTCAATAAAAAAAGGAAATCGGTGGAACTCCGGCCACAAGAACCCTTGATTTTATGAATCACTTAAAAGTGGTATCCAAAAAGTATCTCCCTATCGAAAGTCTGGTTATTGACACTGTCCTAGCGCAACCCAAATGATTATAAATACGATGATGGTTCCGAAACAACCACCCCCTAATTTTTTTGCGCCGTAGCCGGCAATTAGCCCTCTTAATAAATTATTCATCTTTTAACTATGGTTAAAGAAAGTTTTAATCCAACTTAAACAGATTAATGGTCCTTTCGGCCTTCTAAAAAGAAAAAAATTCAAAAACTATATCCATAAAAACCAATTAACCAATGAAAATGAAAATTATAGCAGGCTTAGCCTCTGCATTTTTTCTTACCACCAGCGTATTTTCCCAACAATATCTAACGCAAGTAAAACCGGTCGATAGTAAAACCTGGGGATACGCCAACGAAAAAGGCGACATTGTGATTAAACCACAATTTGAGAAATGTCACAAATTTTCGGCTGACGGCCTTGCTCCGATTTATGATACAAAAGCGAAGCAATACTACTTTATTAACACCAAGGGCGAGCGCGTCGCTACAGAAGTAAAAGACTTTAAATTGATCGATCGTTTTGGTTTTGATCTGGAAGGATTTACCGATGGTTTAATACCTATTAAGCAGGGAGAAAAATGGGGCTTCTTAAATGCGGAAGGCAAGTTAGCAATTCCAGCCAAGTACGAAAAGGTCACAGGCTTTAGTGATGGTCACGCGGTAGCGACTTTGAACAAGAATTTTATCATCCTGAATACAAGTGGGGAAGAGTCGCCAGTTGAAGGATCAGGAGTTTTAGATGTGAAGGAGTTTACAGAAGGTCTCGCGCCGATCAGGACTGCCGATAAAAAATTTGGATACGTGGATGGCAGTGGAAAAATTGTTGTGAAATCTCAGTTTGAAAGTGTAGGCTACTTTGTCGACGGCCTTGCGTGGGCTAAGACAGGTGATGACAAAGTTGGATATATCAACAAGTCGGGTGAGTGGGTTATCAAGCCGCAATTCTCTGTTGGGAAGGAATTTGATTCTTCGACTGGATTAGCGCGGATCAAGGCCGGCGATACCTGGGGTTACGTTAACAAAAACGGAGAAGTTCTAAATGTTAAAGACACAGAAACCTGGGGTGATTTTTCAGAAGGCCTGGCTGAAGGGAAAAAGGGTGGTAAGGTTGGCTTTTACAACAGCAAAGGTGAATGGGCTATTCAGCCACAGTTTGAGGGGACACGGGACTTTAAGAACGGCTACGCAGCTGCAAAGAAGGGCGATAAATGGGGAATGATTGATAAGACCGGCAGCTGGGTAATCGAGCCTAAATTCGAAAGGATAATGGACATGGAGCTAGTAAAATAAGCTTCCGGTAGCCTTCGCATTATTAATAAGCAATCTCAATTTGTGGAGATCACAGTTTTGTTCTGAAATGGGTTAACCCCGTTTCAGGACGGACTGTTTGTACCTGCCAACGGTCGCTATACTATCACTTCCACTCCGACCACTGATAACGGATAACTCCTAATACTTCCTGAGCGAAGGATTTACCTCATCAATATATCCGAAGATACCAGCCCTGAGGTTGTAAAGATTCTTAAATCCAAATTTATCTTCCAACTCGCGAATGGCTTTTGCACTCCGATTGCCAGTCTTGCAATGGATAATTACTTTTTTATCACGATCAATTTTGTCAGCATGTTGAGCGACTTCTCCAAGCGGAATTAACTCAGCACCAAGGTTTACGATATCATATTCGTGTTGCTCCCTGACATCTATAAACTGGAAGTCCTCACCGCGAACCTGCCAATCGTGTAATTCTTTAACAGAGATTTCTTTGACCGGCCGTTCAACCGTTTTCAAGCCGCAGAACAGCTCATAGTCTATCAGCTCCTTAATAGTAGGATTTGTTCCATTCAGCGGATTTGCCGGGTTCCGCTTTAGGTTAAATGTTCTCGATTCAAAATTCAGCGCGTCAAAAATGAAAAAGCGACCGCTCAATATTTCACCTACACCCGTGATTACCTTAATGACTTCAAGGGCCTGGAGACTGCCAATGATACCGGGAAGTACGCCCAGCACGCCGCCTTCGGCACAACTCGGGACGAGACCTGGCGGTGGCGGTGTCGCATATAAGTCACGATAGTTCGGACCAAATTCACCGTTGCTGTTTTTATAGTTAAAGACAGATACCTGACCTTCAAACTGAAAGATCGAAGCGTAGACGTTAGTCTTGCCGCTTAAGACACAAGCATCGTTCACCAAATAACGAGTAGGAAAATTGTCCGTGCCATCCGCGACAACATCATAATCCTTAATAAGGTCCATGGCATTTTTTGATGTGAACTGTACCTTGTGCACATGAATCGTGATATAAGGATTCAGGGATTGTAATCTTTGCTTGGCCGCCTCTGCCTTAGATTTTCCGACCTCGTTGACACCGAACAATACTTGACGCTGAAGATTGCTATCATCGACAACATCAAAATCCACGATGCCAATCGTACCAACACCAGCTGCGGCAAGGTAAAGCAGAACAGGACTGCCTAAGCCGCCTGATCCAATAACCAATACTCTAGCCGCTTTTAATTTTTTTTGAGAGTCAAGCCCAAATTCCTTGATAATAATATGGCGGTTATATCGCGCCAGTTCCTCTTTTGAAAATTGCACATTCTCGTGGTTCATACAGATGAGCTCATTATAAGGGCCTACCGCCTGCAATAGCGGGTACGATACTAACAGTGGCACCTTCCATAACTACAGTTTGTTCTCGCTGTAAGTTCCGGATATCGTCGTCGTTAACAAAAATATTAATGAAGGACGGGACACTTCCGCTTGCGTCCAACAGGTGTTTTCTTAAGTCAGGAAACTGGGTGATCAGTATCTGAATCATATCCGATACGGTCTTAGCCTGAACATTTAGCCTGGCTGTATTGTTCGTGAATTTACGCAGCGGAGTTGGAATGATTACGGTAGCCATGAATCTGTTGATTGATATTTATAATTGATATAGGTTCCTCTTCAAATTTAAATTCGTCGTTTATAGTCCACGACCGCATCTCTGCAACCGTATTTTCGACGATGGAGAGAATAACGTAGGAAAAAAAAGGTTGTGCTGCCACGCGATCATACTCCGAGGGTGACGCTGGACACCCGACGTGTGAATGGTAGATGCCCAAAAGTTTAAGGTGATTCCGGTCTGCGAAATTCTCTGCATCCATGTAATCTTCAGCCGAGATCTCAAAAGTCTCTCGCTTATTAAATGACGACATATTTTTTGCGGACATTATTGCCGAGATCGTGCGGACATTACCCTCTTCCTCCATGCCAAATAAAAATCCACAGCACTCTTCATCGCTAAACTGAACAGCAGCTTTCATTTGGTTAACAATGATGGGGTAGAGTAAAAGCATCTATAAGTATCGGTGTTACTTTTTTTCGTTTAAAAAATATTTCCAGTAAAAAAAATTTAGTTATCCTTTCAAATTTTTTACGTGCTCATAGTGTGCGCTCCCTTCCAGTGATCCAAACATCATGGGTATGATAGCGCCATAGTCAGCGACCTTCGCATTTTCCACGTCGAGAAATTTTTGCTGCAGGCCCCAATTCAGGATATTGACTGTGTCTTTTTTGTTTACTTGTTCAAGTGAACTCTTGACGATTTCTTTCAACCCGTCTATCAAAACAATTTTGGTCTCGACTTCACCTTTCACACGCTCCAGTTTGCAAATCGCTTTTTCGACTATCTTTTGACCGCTGGAACAAATGTGCGAGATAACGATGTCGTCGTCTTCATTAACTTTTCTGAATTTATTTTCGTAGGCGTTAATCAAAAGGTTAAGCTCACAAGGATTTGACCAGTCCATTTGTCCTCTGAAAAACTTTTCTGTGTAGCCCAGGGGATTTCCAATAAAGACGACAGGAATATTTCTGCGCGTTTTTTTAATGTAATACAGCGCCATCTCTAAACTTTCAACCGGCCATTCTAAATTTTTTACGATTAAGAAATTAGCTTGTCCTGCCTCTGAATAAAGCAGAGCATTTAACATGAGGCTTATGGCCTCGTTCTTGTTCTGTGCAGTCACATATTTACCAGGGCTATGGACGCCGACATGATTCTCAAACTCGCTGTGGATTCTTAATTGCTCATTCATGAGACTGTTGTCGAGCATGTGCGTAAACCGAACCATTCCGTATTTTACGCGACCCAGTTTTGAATAGAGGTCGAGAATATTTTCGCAAAACTTTTTTGTCGCAGCATACACTTCTTCTGTGAAATAACGGCTTGCTTTTCCCGTGGAAGAAAATATACATTGTTTTACAGACCCCGTATATTCACAGGCCTTGACGATGTTCAAGGTGCCGAGTACGTTGGTTGTTACCGTTTCGGCAATATGCGTTTCGGCATAGCCCGGGTCACGTTGTGCGGCGGTATGAAATACGAAATCCGGTTTGTATTTAGTAAAAGTATCGTGAACAACCTGAGCGTCACGTATGTCACCATACACAATCTCAATTGATGGATCAGAGCCAACCGTGTAAGGAGAATTTTTGTTCTTATCAAGAATGATAATTCTGGACACGTCAAATTTCACCAGTTCGTTTACCAGGTGCGAACCGACGCACCCTAATCCGCCCGTCACAAGACAAGTGCTTCCGATTAGAACATCATTGATACGTTCATGAGGTTGGCTAAGTTTGCGTTCGCGTGTGGAATTAAAAGGATCCTCTGTTATTCTACCCTGCAAGTCATAGATGTGAATCAGCTCCTTAGTCAAACGGTTCAATTCGTCATAGGCGTCCGCGCATTTAAAGCGAGGTGATAGTTCCCAAATTCTTTTATGGATCTCGGTATATTTAGTTTCCATCAGAGGATTCACAGCTAGGCAATTCGATAAATTTCAGTTGAAAACATTTAAGTTATGCATTGTTTGGCAAAGCCATAAAAGGCACCGCCTGGTGATAGGTAATATTTTGCCATGATTTTAGCCTTTCAATTCGCTATTTCACTCGTTTAAAAAATTGTACACCCCTGCTCATCTAAGAGTCGAAAGAACTTCTGTGAACATTCGGTGCCGGACAGAACCAAACGTCATTTTTAATTCAAATTAGCCTGATGAGGTAACTGTCTGTGGGATTATTTTTTTGCAGGTTAAAAGGCATTAAGCCTCGTCGAAAATTTATCTTCTGTAATTTTTTGGCTAAATCTCCATTATCTTCCGCATTGTGCTATGTGCCCGCGGTTCGGCGGAATATTATTGATTAATTTTAATTGGAAAAAAGTTGCGCGGAGTATGTTTATTTATATATAACCTACGAATATAATATGGGTGGCAAACTGGATCATTCTGGCACGTGCAATTTGGTGATGTTTTTGATCTGTCTTAGCGCGGTGGCTCACGCCCAGGAAGAGAGGATACAGTATTTTCCGAAAAAAATGGATTTTCCGAAAAAACTTCCTCCAAAAAAAGACGTGTGGATTTTTATCATGGCAGGGCAATCCAATATGGCTGGCCGAGGTGTCGTGGAACCGCCAGATACACTTTCAAATCCCCGTATCCTCACGATTAATCGGAACAACGAGATTATAGTAGGCAAGGAGCCCCTTCATTTTTATGAGCCAAATCTTACTGGCCTGGATTGCGGCGTTTCCTTTGCCCGGGAATTGATCAAGCACCGCAATTCGATTACGATTTTATTGGTCCCTGCAGCCGTAGGAGGGAGTTCATCCACCCAATGGCTGGGTGATTCCTTGCATCGAAACGTCCGGCTGTTAAGTAATTTCAAAACGCGTGTCGAAGCCGTCAAAAAATATGGAACGATAAAAGGAATTTTGTGGCATCAGGGCGAGGCTGATACGGAGCCTAAACTTATTCCGGGGTACGAAGGACGACTACAGAAAATATTCGCACAACTAAGGTTGTATTGTGACAACGCAACGTTACCCATACTGATCGGCGAGCTTGGATCGTTTTCCGGAAACCAGGCCAATTGGGATCTGATTAACCAGTCCATTCATCACTATGTTTCAACGGATAAACAAGCTGCCGTCGTAGATACCGACGACTTGAAACCAAAGGATGATAAGATCCACTTCAATTCAGAGGGACAGCGCATTATGGGTGAACGGATGGCAGCAACTTTTTTAGATATGATAAAGAATTAGCTGCGTTTTACTTGAGCTTGAAAAATAGAATAGCAATGTACGAGTTGAAGACACGCAAGGGACGATTTCTGCTGATGTTTAAATTTTTATATGCCCTGTGCATTGTCATTTTCGTGGGTTGCAAAGGTGAACAAAGCAGGCTCTCCGTCAAAGAGGCGCTCAAGGTTGAGTCAGAGGTCAGACAGTTATTTGCTAATTATTTTGAAGCCATTCGCAAGGAGGGAATGACGGCAGAATTCCATTATCTTGATCGGTCATCAGACTTCTTTTGGGTTCCCCCTGGTTATCACCATCCAATATCATACGACTCTGTTGCTGCCGTCCTGACTTTAAGTGCACCCGGGTTTGTCTCTGTTGAAAATAGTTTTGACACGTTGCGAATTATTCCATTAACGACATCACTTGCAACCTACACCGCGAAGCTAAAATCCGTTATGAAAGACACCTCCGGAAATATTTCATCGTTACAGCTAATTGAAACAGGTGTGGTTATTAAGCGAAGTGACGGATGGAAACTTTTAGGTGGGCAGACATCGGTGCTGAATTGAGAGAAAAGTTTTTGCCCACATCAATACTATAATGCCTTACTGTTACCGACATCCGAACCAGCTCCGTAGAACCTTCCTTTTTCTTGTAAATTCGCGTTGTCGCAAGCTCAGAATCCGTAGGAGTCTCCTAAGTGTGAGTTTTGCTTACCAATACTCAATAAGCGAATGCTTATTTCGGTCGCTCTCTTGCCACAAAGGGTCAAAGACACAAAGGTGGGTCGATCTCCCATTGGGCAAGTTTTTACAATTTATCAGTCCAACCAAAGGTGAAAATTGCGTGCCTAAAGATGCGTAATGGGATATGTGATATGAGACGATTTCTTGTGATTAGCGCATTGGTTGTTTTAGCGGCATGCGATGCGACAGACAATGTCCGGCCAGAAGGAGAAAGTGAAAATGGTCAATTCGAGGCGACATTTATTGGCGTGGAAGACTGCAATATGGCCCTTCTCGAATTCAAGGAAGAAGACGTGCCGGCGATCCAGGAAATTACCGATGTCGAAAGTTCACGATATTTTGCCATTAACCTCACAAAAGTATTACTGAATCCTGGACAAAAGCTGAATGTAGTGATCAGAAAGTTGACCTACAACGAACCTTTTCCCTGTGCAACCTTCGCACCAACCTACCCATGTTTGTATCTCATTTCGTACCAGCTCAAATCATAATTTTCACCCTTACCCTCCCTACGCACTCGCTTTCCTACCACGCAACCTACATAAAGACCCAAACAGGTAAACACATTCTTCCTATCTTTCAGATTGTACCAACGCTCCACGCTGCCGCCCTACAAGGAACCTACCTAAACACATAGCTATACACGTAAACACGCTGGATATGGACTACAATCTTGTGTTGCAAAATGTTTCCAGGCATATCTTGCTTGACAAGGAAGAAATTTCTCATTTCATTAGCCTGCTCACTTATAAAGAAATCGCGCGAAAAGAATTTGTGTTGCAAGCAGGCGCCATCGCGAAGCATATCAACTTTATACACTCAGGCGCCTTAAAAGCTTATTACCTGGATGTAAAAAGTGACGAAAATATAATTATGCTTGCGGTCGATGATTGGTGGGTAACAGACATGTACAGTTTTACTTCGGGCAAGCCGGCCATACAATACATCAGTGCGATTGAAGACAGCGTTATATTTCAATTACAAAAAAATGATTTCGACCAGCTTCTGGTAAAGATTCCAGCCTTCGAGCGTTTTTTCAGAATACTGATGCAAAACGCGTACATCCGGGAACAACTTCGCGTGATTCAAAATTTATCGATGCCGGCTGAAGAGCGTTATCTCAACTTCTTAAAAAAATATCCCCAGTTGGTTCAACGGGTTACACAAAAACAAATCGCATCATACATTGGTGTGAGCCCGGAATTCTTAAGCTCAATGCGTAAGCGCATGCAAAAAAAATAATTTCTTAATGTACATTAAGTTTTTTTATTTCGGACATTCGTTGTTTTGCTATTCTTATTGGTCCTATGGAAAACGAAAATGTAAAAATCCTGAAAAATGAAGTGCTGTCCGACAACTGGTATGTCCTGCGAAAGCTGACTTTCCAATATCGTCTGAAAGATGGCTCCTGGCTTCAACAAATCAGGGAAGCATACGACCGGGGAAATGGCGCCACCATTTTGTTGTATAACAAGACCGAAAAGACAGTGATTTTGACGCGCCAGTTCAGATTGCCAACCTTTATTAACGGTAACCCTGAGGGCATGCTTATTGAGACTTGTGCCGGCCTACTGGACAAAGAAAACCCTGAAGAGTGTATTCGTCGCGAAACTGAAGAGGAGACAGGATATAAGATCACAGATGTTCGAAAAATTTTTCAGCTCTATATGTCGCCGGGGTCAGTAACGGAAATATTGTATTTTTTCATAGCGGAATATTCCAGGGATATGAAGGTGAATGAAGGCGGAGGTTCCGAACACGAGCAGGAGAACATCGAGGTGCTGGAGTTGTCATTCGCCAACGCTGTTCACATGATCGAGACTGGGGAGATTAAGGATGCTAAGACCGTGATCTTGATCCAGTATTGTCAATTGCATGGCTTGATGTGACTTGGAGTGGTTATCGAGTGAGCCGGTAATCGGTACTCGGGGCTCGTAGCTTAAGAGTGTAGTTGGTAAGCGGTGAGTGGTAGTTGGTATGGCAGTGTTAGGAGCTTCTCGCTTTGTGAAACTTTGTGTCTTGGGGGCTTTGTGGCATTTTAAGGTCAGATGTGAGAGGTGATCGGTAATCAGTGTTCGGTAATCGGTGCCAGTTGGATGGGGCGCGCGTGGGTTCCTGGTGAGCATACTACTTACTGTCGCACACACCCACCGATTACCTGATTACCGAATACCGATTACCATTAAAAAAACAAAACCCAAATGATGATCCTAGTAGCGGGACCCTATCGTTCAGGCACGAACGATGATCCTAAAAAAATAGCAGCCAATGTAAAACACATGACCACGGTATCGCTGGAGCTTTTCAGGAAAGGGCATTTACCGGTGATGGGCGAATGGTTTGCGTTGCCTTTGATTGAAGAAGCAGGGTCAACCCAAATTGGCGATACTTTTTTTAATGAAATATTTCACCCCATTGCCATTCGGCTCATCGACCATTGTGATGCAGTTCTTCGCATCGGCGGGCCATCGTCTGGTGCCGATGAAATGATCAAGACTGGAAGGGAAAAAGGCAAAGTTATTTTTTTGAACAAAGACGATATTCCCACGGTTAGTACTACATAATACCAGATGTAGTCACCCAATGCATGAGCGCAAGACACACTTTAAAAAGGGCCCTTTAATTATCTATCTTTCATTGGCCGTTTTATTTGCGACATGCTACTTCTCTATTCCACAGTTTAAGGAGGAAATAAATACGGCAGTTGATGTCCTTACCGGCGAAGACGAAGAACGCATTCAGCGGTGGGTTTCTACTTTTGGAATATTTGGTCCAGTTGTTATCGTGGCCGGCATGATGGTACAGATGTTTTTATTCGTAGTCCCCAACGTGTTGCTAATGATGATTGCCATTGTAAGTTATGGCCCGGTTTGGGGCGGCATAATTTCTTTTGTGGGCGTTTTTGCAGCCTCATCCTTTGGTTATTTCATAGGGGGAAAACTGAGCAAGGTCACGCTGGCTAAGTTTGTGAGCATAGAAAACCAACGCAAAATTGCTCAGTTTATTCAGGACTATGGTATGGGAACCATAATGATTACCCGACTCTCCTCATTTTCAAACGATGGCCTGAGCTTAGTAGCAGGCATGCTGAAGATGGAATACAAAAAATACATAGTGTCGACACTGATTGGGATTACGCCCTTAATTGTGGTACTCGCCATCTTTGGAAAAAATGAGAAAATAGAATGGGCATTGATCTGGGTTACTGCGGCTTCTCTGATAATGTTGGTTATCTATATTATTGTTGACAAGAAGAGGAAAAAGAAAAAAAAGATGGGGACGGTGGGGAATATTCAGCCGGAAACTTCGTCTGGAGCTGCTCCGAAAGTGTAATTTTATCGACGTAGATTGTCCAGATATCCAACCGCAAAAGACGCTAAGCCGCAAATCAAAAAAAAATTCATCAGTTTCCGGTGATATTTGAAACTTGATCTGCACTTACTAATAAAACAGGTAATATGACGGAAATACAAAGTAGCTTCGATATTCGCATTCCTGCGGAGCGTGCGTTGTTATTTGCGCAACTCTACGAGGATTCGTTTCCCCACGTCGCTAGATTTGTGGCGAATCGTGGGGGAACTTTTGATGACGCTAAAGATATTTTTCAAGATGCACTTGTGATCCTGTATGAAAAATCTTCGTTCGAAAATGCCTTGGTTGTAGAATCACCCGAACGTTACCTGATTGGCATTGCCAAACATTTGTGGATCCGAAAATTTAACGACGACCATAAAAGGATAGGACTGGATGAGATGGAGAAGACGATCAGCATTCCGGAAGATTATTATGAATCCGGAGAGAGCCGATTGACCAGCCTGCTCGAATTAACCGGCAGAAAGTGCCTGCAATTGCTTCGGGCATTTTATTATGACAGTCTCCCCCTGGAGCAGATTAAAACTTCATTTGGTTTTTCCAGCGCGCATTCTGCGTCCGCTCAAAAATTTAAATGCATCGAGAAAATGAGAAATATCGCTCAGGAAAAATCAATGGGTTATGAAGACTTTGCGTGAGACAAAAGAAATAGATCGTTACCTGCTTGATAAATTAAGTCCAGCGTCGAGGTTATTGTTTGAAGCCAGGCTGCTCATCGATCCTACGTTGAAACTTCGGGTGGAATGGCAGCAAAAATTGTATTCGATAATAAAGAGATCTGGCCGGCGGCAAATGAAGTCCGAGGTGGCGCACGTACATTAC
>Ga0111539_10007244_pt1 | contig 14212 bp, 14 predicted proteins | sample RhiMethybrSRZTD1_FD_79667 | JGI IMG/M metagenome (GOLD analysis project Ga0111539, IMG submission 79667) | Populus rhizosphere microbial communities from Tennessee, USA - Rhizosphere MetaG P. TD hybrid SRZTD1 (version 2) (version 2) | ecosystem: Host-associated > Plants > Roots > Rhizosphere >...
GCATGCTTGCTGGTGTGACACCACAGTGGCTCTGCGGCATGTTTAGCCGCATCGCGCTGCGCTACGACCTGACCAACACGGTGATCAGTGCCGGTCTGGATCAGGTCTGGCGCCGGCGTCTGGCGCAATACGTGGCACGCCATACGACCCAGACGGTTCTGGATGTGGCCTGTGGCACCGGTGGCGTCATGGCGCAGCTGGCACAGTGCTGCCCCTCAACCACATGCCTGATTGGGGTCGATTTCACCGAGACCATGCTGCGCGTAGGCCGGCAACGTCTGGCCACGGCTGCGCCGGTACAGCGCGTGTATCTCTGCGTCGGGGATGCCCATTGCTTGCCGCATCCCGAGAAGAGTTTTGATGCGGTGACGATGATGTTTGGCGTCCGCAACTTTGCCAATCCTGCAGCGGGCCTGGCAGAGTGTTATCGCGTGCTGCGCCCGGCAGGGCATCTCTGCCTCGTCGAATTTAGCTGGCCGCAGGGCCGCGGGTTGAGGATGGTGTACGAGGGGTATTTACGTTATATCCTCCCACTTATTGCCTGGCCCCTCTGTGGTGAGTGGGACGCGTATCGTTATCTGCGTGACTCTGTGCTGGCCTTTCGTCCGCAGTCGGATCTCACCACGCTCTTGCAGCGTGGTGGTTTTACAGATATCTCTGCTGAGGCCCTCTCTGGTGGCATCGCCACACTGTACGCAGCACGTAAGCCCTCATTGCTAGCCCCTGTATCCCAGGAGACGCCGGTATGGCAACAGATTGGCGTATGATCCGCCTCGAGAAAGATGGCCCGTTGGCCATTGTCACCCTGACCAATCCTCCCCTGAACGTCTTACATCCGCACATGGCCGCGGAACTTGACGCTTGCTTCACTGCTTTAGCCATCGATGCTGATGTCGTGGTCGCGATTGTGACCGGTCAGGGCGAGCGCGCCTTTTGTGCTGGTTTCGACATCAAAGAATTTCCCAACCTCATGGCGCCCGGTGCGGCTGAACGGCTGACGCGGCTCCTGCATGCAAGCCTGGGCAAGATTGCGCATCTGGGCAAGCCAACCATTGCGGCGGTCAATGGTCTGGCGCTCGGTGGTGGCCTGGAGTTGGCCATAGCCTGTGACCTGCGCATCGTCGCCGCCAACGCCCAGTTGGGGCAACCTGAAATTAAACTCGGCTTGTTCCCTGGCGCTGGTGGGACACAACGCCTGCCCCGGTTGGTAGGGGCTGGCATTGCCAAAGAACTGATGTACGTTGGCGATCCTGTAAGCGCTCAGGAAGCCTATCGTATTGGGCTGGCGAACAAAGTCGTGCCAGCCGGTGAAGCCCTTGCGGCTGCCAAGCAGATGGGTCAGAGTATGGCTGGGATGGCCGGCGTGGCGCTGCGCTATATCCAGGAGGCCGTCAATCGGGGACTGGATACTACCCTGGACGCCGGCTTACAGATTGAGGCTGACCTGTTCGCCAAAGTGTTTCAAACCGAGGATGTGCGCGAAGGTGTCGACGCCTTTATCAACAAGCGTAAGCCCAACTTTCGACATCGCTAACAGGGGGGGGCCAGACGCCTCTGGGTATCAACTGTTAGACACGGGCCATGGCGCTAAATTGGAACAGGTCGGGCCGTATCGTCTGGTACGGCCGGCGCCGCAGGCGCTATGGCGTCCCTCCTACCCCGCGGAGGTCTGGGACACGGCGGTAGCCCGGTATCATCGTCAGAGTTCGGGCGGTGGTACGTGGACTTACACGTCCAAGCTGCCTTTGACCTGGGTCGTGACGCACTGTGATCTTACCCTGAAAGTGCGCTTGACGGATTTTGGTCATCTGGGCTTTTTTGCCGAGCACGGGCCACACTGGCAGTGGCTACGTCAGTACATACAAGATGCCAGACGGCCCATACGTCTCCTCAACGCTTTTGCCTACACCGGTGGGATGTCACTGGCAGCCGCGGCAGCCGGGGCGAGCGTGGTGCATCTGGACGCGGCGGAAGGCATCGTTGCCTGGGCCCGCGACAACGCCCAGCTCTCTGATCTAGGCGCGGCGCGCATCCGCTGGGTCGTGGAAGACGTGACGAAATTTCTCACCCGTGAGGTGCGCCGCGGTAATAAGTATGATGCCATTGTATTGGATCCGCCCTCTTTTGGCCGCGGTAGTAAAGGTGAGGTCTGGAAGCTGGAGCGCGACTTGCCCGCGATCCTTGACCTCTGCAGCCAGGTGCTCAGTGACCAGCCGCTGTGTGTGCTGTTGAGTGCCCACACGCCTGGCGTCACTCCCTTAGTCCTTGCCCACCTTCTGGCTGATATGCTTGGGAACCACCGTGGTCTCTTTACGAGTATGGAGATGGTCATTCCACACAGCGATGGCACACGCGTACTCCCGAGTGGCGCACTCGCACGCTGGAGCAGAGACTAAGGGCCATGGTCCAGACCATCACCAGCCTGCACAATCCTACCGTCAAAAATCTGGTGAAACTGCGCCAGCGTCGCGCCCGCGATCGGCAACAGCTGGTGCTTATTGATGGGGCTCGCGCCCTGCACCTGGCACTGCACAATACGTTTCCGGTCATTACCCTCTACTTCACCGCAGAGGTCGCCCATACCTATGCCGACCTCCTACAACGTGCTCGTGTTGCTGGGATCACACTGCAGGAGGTCAGCGCTGCAGTCTTTCACAAAATTGGCTATGGCGACAACCCCGATGGTGTCCTGGGCGTTGCCTCTCAGCCTCAGGGGCACTTAACAGCTCTCCCTGCGCGGGGCCTACCGCTTTACGTGGTGACTGAAGGACTCGAGAAACCAGGCAATCTGGGGGCTATTCTGCGCTCTGCCGATGCGGCTGGCGTCACCGGCCTCATCGTCTGCGATAGCCAGACAGACATCTGGAATCCGAATGTCATCCGCGCCAGTCAAGGCGCCTTTTGCACTGTCCCCATCGCCAGCGCCACGGCGCCAGAGGTGTTGGATTGGCTCCGCCAGCGCCACATACAGATTCTTGTGGCTACACCCTCAGCCAGTCAGTGCTATACTGAGATTGATCTGCGTCTCCCTAGTGCGCTGATCATGGGTGCTGAGCATACTGGTGTGAGTGCAATCTGGCACAATGAGATCCCCATCCGCATCCCTATGGCCGGCCAGGTCGATTCCTTGAATGTCGCCCAGGCTGCCTCCATTCTCCTCTTTGAAGCCGTGCGCCAGCGGCGTCAGGATCAGACCGCTGACACGCTGCCAGGGGACTCTGTGCTACACTAACAGCGTCAACCTAAGACAGGGTGCATAGAACCACTGATTTCGAGGTGAAGGAGGAGAGACGGCATGGCGCAGTTACGCCTGCTGGCCTGCTTTGCGCACCCCGATGACGAGGCCTTTACGGCCTCTGGGGTGCTGGCAGCCAGTACTGCCCGTGGGGTGCAGGTACGCCTGGTGTGTGCGACGTGTGGTGAGGAAGGCGATATTCGTCAACCAGGGGTCGCTACCCGCGCGACCTTAGGACAGGTACGGCACGAGGAACTGCGACGTTCGTGTGCGGTACTGGGCCTGCAAGAACCTGTCATGCTGGGCTATCGCGATTCTGGCTGGGGAGATTCGCCAGCGCAGTATCATCCGAACGCCTTTGTACAGGCGCCTCCCTGGCAGGTCATACAACGCCTAGTCGAGGAGATCCGGCGCTTCCAGCCGCACATCGTCCTGACGTTTGAGCCCGATGGCATTTCGGGGCATAAGGATCATAAGGCTATTTCGCGTCATACGACTGCCGCGGTGCATATGGCCGGTGATCCTACTGCCTTCCCAGAGCAGGAGCAGGGCGGGCTCTCTCCGTGCCAACCCCTGCGGCTGTTTTACGTTGCCCGTGTGCAAGGACACCGTATGCACCGTAGCGCCCTGCTCAGACAGGCTGGCATCGAGGTGCCCATACCTGCTCCGGAACTGCGCCAGCAAGGGGTGCCACTGGCACAGATGCATGTGCGGCTCGACGTCACGCCCTACCTGGAGCAGATACTCACCAGCATGCGCAGCCACCGCACGCAAATGACCCCGGACTGGATGTTCGACCAAGTGCCATGGGCTACTGCTGTTGCCATCCTCGGGCAGGAATATCTCATGCAGGCGTATCCAGCGGCACCACCGAGTGAACCGCTTGCCACGGACTTTCTGGATGGTCTCCTTGGAGGAGAGAGAGCTTAACCCTGAGGAGGGCAGAGACGCTATGGACTCCTGGCTTCCCTTATCAAACGCTTCTGGCCTTTTGGTATTCCTCTCTGTACAGCTTCAGCCTGGATTCACGCTGCACAATGTCTGGCGCAATCTGCAAGAGATTGCCCAGCACGAAAACCTTGGGAGTGTGACGGTTGTTTTTGTGTTGCTGGCACTCCTCCTCATGATTTGCGCCCCGATGGCCCGGGGCCGCATTCGCACCGCGGCGTGGTTATTTAGTGTCGCCCTACTGCTGCTGCTCACTTCCAGTCTCCTGGCAGCTATGGGGTTGCCGGCGGGGGCGACAACGGTGTACTGGGTGGCGCTGGTATGTGGTGGTATTGCGATCGTGAATCTGGCCAGCCTCGTCGTGTTTGATGTTGCTCTCACCCTGGCGCACCTGCACACCCCGCGTATCTTACGTGACCTGGTGGTCGCTTGCGCCTACATCGGCGTAGGCTTTGCGCTGCTTGCCCACAACGGCGTCAGTTTCACGGGCTTGATCACGACTTCGGCGGTCTTGACCGCGGTGATTGGTTTCTCACTGCAAGACACCCTTGGCAACATTATGGGTGGGCTGGCGTTACAGATGGAAAAAACCATCAATGTTGGTGATTGGGTGAGGGTAGACCAGCAGGTAGGGAGGGTCAAAGAGATTCGTTGGCGGCACACGGCTCTCGAAACGCGGAACTGGGATACACTGGTCATTCCCAACAGCATCTTGATGAAAGGCCAGGTGCTGGTGCTCGGGAGGCGCACTGGTCAGCCTGTCCTGCACCGTCAGTGGGTGTATTTTAACGTGGACTTCCGTATTGCCCCCACGGAGGTGATCAGCGCCGTTAATGACGCCCTGCAGGCTGAGCCCATTCCAGGGGTGGCCGAGGAGCCGCGCGCGCATAGTATTCTGTTTGATTTCAAAGAGAGCTATTGCCAGTATGCGGTACGGTACTGGCTCACCGACCTCGCAGCGGATGATCCCACCGATTCGCTGATCCGTACGCGTATCTACTTTGCCCTCAAGCGGCATGGCATTTCCCTATCGATCCCGGCTCAGAGCGTGTTCGTTACCGAAGATAGTACCGTGCATAGAGACCTGCATCTGCAAAAAGAAGTGGCGCAGCGACTGGCAGCCCTGGCTGGTGTGGAACTGTTCCACACGCTGAACGAGGACGAGCGGCACGTCTTGGCCGAGCGCTTGCATCCTGCGCCGTTTGCCAAGGGCGAGGCGATGACACGTCAGGGAGCCGAGGCACATTCGCTCTACATTCTGACGAGGGGGTCGGCTGAAGTCGCTATCTCTGTGGCTGATGCCCCACGCAGGGTCATAGCCACACTGCACACGGGCGACTTTTTCGGTGAGATGTCGTTGATGACGGGTGATAAGCGCTCGGCAACCGTGGTGGCACTGGAAGACGTGGAGTGTTACCGGATCGACAAAGATGCCTTTCATGACATTTTACAGAAACGCCCAGAAATTGCCGAGCACATCTCGCATGTCTTAGCACGCCGTCGTATGGAGCATGACGCGGCCCGTGAAGGACTCGATGCTGAGGCCAGGCGTCTCCATATGCAGCATACCCAGGGCGATATTTTTGCCCGTATCTCAGCTTTCTTTGGTCTTGGCAGTATCATGAAGGTGTAGATGCAGAGGCGTCCAGAGCGCTCTAGGGATGCTGCTCCAGCTCCCAGCCTTTACCGCGTAAACAGGCGAGATAGGTATTGTAGTGGTCGGCGTCAAACACATCGGAGCTCGTCGGGGCTTGCATAGCCTCGACCTCGCAGGCCATTGCATCATCGGCAAAAGCGGTGGACGGTTTCGTGGGATTCGTCCAATGTGTAGAGGGGCAGCCTATCAGTGGCAGAGTCATGCACAGTCCCAGCAGACAACCCCAGCACCGCGCCCATGTAACATAACGGGTGTGCCTCACAACCCGTGTCCTCTCCTAACGTGGGCCCATACGCAGGGCCCCATCCAGACGGATGGTCTCACCATTGAGCATGACATTCTCGACAATATGCCGTGCCAGAGCTGCGTACTCGTCGGGTCGTCCCAGACGTTTGGGAAAGGGCACAGCGGCACTCAGCGCTTGCCGGGCCGGCTCTGGCAGGTCAGCGACCATGGGCGTATCAAAGACCCCGGGCGCAATGGCTACGACGCGAATACCGTGGGAGGCGAACTCGCGGGCAATCGGCAGGGTCATCCCAGCGACCCCGGCTTTGGAAGCCGCATAGGCTGGCTGGCCAATCTGGCCTTCGAAGGCCGCGACAGACGCGGTATTGATAATGACACCACGCTCGTCCTCAGTATTCGGGGTATTCTGCATCATGAGGACGGCTGCCAGGCGTATGACATTGAACGTGCCAATCAGGTTGATCTGGATCACCCGCGCAAAGCGCTCGAGAGGCAGTGGGCCTTGTCGGCCAATGACGCGCTCAGCGGTAGCGATCCCGGCGCAGTTGACTACAATGTGGATGCTACCAAACTGCTCTTGCACCTGTGTCAAAGCACGCTGCACGTCATCACCGTTGGTGACGTCGGTCCTCACGAAGATGCCGTTAGAGCCGAACTCGGCTGCCAGAGCGTTACCGGCCTCCGTATTGAGATCCCAGAGGGCCAACTTGGCTCCAGCCCCAGCGAACAACCGCGCTGTGGCGGCTCCTAAGCCTGATGCTCCACCCGTAATCACTGCCACGCTTCCCGCCAGCTGCATGCGCTCTCTCCTGTGTCAATACTCTCTCAAGTGGTGCTCCCAGTGCAGACAGTGTAACGTATCGAGGCGTCTAGCAACAGAACTTCGTCAGGGCTGCTTTTCTTCTGCGCGCAACTCTGGTAGAACATTCCTAAAGCGTATGGGGCAATCGACCACCGACTGGGAGGAGCAACGATGCGATTCGCGGACCGCATGTCTTTATTAGGCACCGAGACAGCGTTTGAAGTGCTGGTCAAAGCACGGGCGTTGGAGGCGACCGGTAGAGAGGTCGTGCACCTGGAAATTGGTGAACCTGACTTCGATACCCCACGGCATGTGATTGAGGCAGCCAAGGAGGCCCTGGACCAGGGCTATACGCATTATGGCCCCTCGGCTGGTCTGCCGGAGCTACGAGAAGCGATTGCCCAAGATGTCGCGCGGCAACGCGGTACCACCGTGCAGGCATCTCAGGTCGTTGTGACGCCCGGGGGCAAGCCGATCATGTTCTTTGTCATTATGGCTCTGGCACAGCCTGGGGATGAAGTCATCTATCCCAACCCTGGCTTCCCCATCTACGAATCTGTGATTCGTTTTGTGGGGGCCACCCCGGTTCCTCTGCCGCTGCGTGAAGAAAAACATTTTAGCCTGGACGTTAACGAGTTGCGGGATTTGGTCACAGACCGTACGCGCCTCATCATTCTCAATTCTCCGCAAAACCCCACCGGTGGCATTCTGCCGCCAGCGGACCTGCAAGCGATCGCCGAGATTGCAGTCCAGCACGGCATCCCTGTGTTGTCAGACGAGATCTATTCACGCATGGTGTACGATGGAGAATTTTGTAGCATTACGACCTGTGACGGCATGCAGGATCTGGGGATCATCCTGGATGGTTTTTCTAAGACCTATGCCATGACTGGCTGGCGTCTCGGCTATGGCGTTATGCCTGAGGAACTGGCCGTGCACGTCACGCGTTTGATGACCAACAGCAACTCCTGTACGTCCTCGTTCTCGCAACGAGCGGCGCTGGCTGCCCTCACTGGTCCGCAGGAGCCGGTGGATGCCATGATGGCGGAGTTTCGACGGCGGCGGGATATCTTTGTCGAGGGCCTGAACACCATTCCCGGCTTCCGCTGTGCTATGCCTGGTGGCGCCTTCTACGCCTTTCCAAATGTCTCGCAGGTCAGCCGCTCGTCCAAGGAACTGGCCGAGTATCTCCTCCAGACTGGCGGCGTTGCTGCCCTGGCGGGTAGCGATTTCGGGGTGTACGGTGAAGGCTATCTGCGCTTTTCCTATGCCAACTCGCAGGCAAATTTGCGTAAGGCCCTGGAGCGCATTGCTGACTGTGTCGACAAACTCGGGCATCGGTAAGTGCGCATGCGTGCTAACGCACGCATGCGCACTGCGATTGCCCCGCCTGTGTGGCGGGGAAGGTAGGTGGTGGAAGAGGGGAGAAGTATGGAAGCGTTCCGTATTAACGGTGAGCGACTCTGGCAGTCGCTGATGGACATGGCCAGGATTGGGGCGACACCACGCGGCGGCGTGTGTCGTGTGGCTCTGACGGATGTGGATCGCCAGGGCCGCGATGTGTTCATACGCTGGGCCCGTGAGGCCGGGTGTGAGGTTGAGATCGACCAGATGGGCAACATTTTTGCCCGGCGTCCGGGCACTGATAACGCGCTGCCCCCAGTGCTGACTGGCAGCCACCTCGACACGCAGCCCACAGGCGGAAAGTTCGATGGGGTCTATGGGGTGCTGGCCGGGCTCGAAGTGATTCGGACCCTGAATGATCAGCACTATGCGACCCGCCATCCTGTGGAAGTGGTGGTGTGGACCAATGAAGAAGGCTCTCGATTTGCCCCAGCCATGGTTGCCTCAGGCGTGTTTGCCGGGGAATTTTCTCTGGACTATGGTCTATCACGTACGGATCTCAATGGCGTCACGATTGGCCAGGAACTTGACCGTCTGGGCTATGCCGGCCTGCGTGCCTGTGGTGGGCAACCTGTGCACGCCTACTTTGAGGCCCATATTGAGCAGGGTCCCATCCTGGAGGCAGAGCGGCGTGTCATTGGCGTCGTCCAGGGATTACAAGGACAGCGCTGGTTCGACTGCACCGTGCAAGGCATGGAGTCGCATGCCGGAACCACGCCGATGCCCCGGCGTCGGGATGCGTTATTTGGGGCCACACGCATGGTGCAGGCAGTCCATGATGCCGCCCTGGCACAGGCACCGTATGGCGTGGGCACCGTAGGGCAACTGCTGGTACACCCGAACTCCCGCAACGTCATTCCAGGACGCGTAGATTTCAGTATTGACTTGCGTCACCCCGAGGATGACCCACTCAAAGCTATGGCCGAGGCCGTGCGTGCGGCCCTGGACCGTCTGGGTGACCTGGGACTCACCGGTACCCTCCAGGAAATCTGGTACGCGCCGCCCACGCCTTTTCATCCTGACTGTATCGCCGCAGTGCGGCGCGCTGCCGAGCATTTACACCTGCCCCACATGGATATGATTAGCGGGGCAGGGCACGACGCCAAATACCTGGTGCAAGTCTGCCCTTCAGCGATGATTTTCATCCCCTGTAAGGACGGCATCAGCCATAACGAAATTGAAGATGCGACCCCAGAGGACGTCGCCGCTGGCGGCGACGTCCTGTTGCAGGCCATCCTCGAAAAAGCCACTGAGTAGGGTGGGCAGGGAGTTTTTGCATGGTCACTGCAGTACGCTATCCTCCGGGGCCCAAATCAACACTGCCTGGCGGGCAGATGCTTGCCTTCCGCCGCGATGCTATTGGTCTGTTGACCCGTCTTACCCGACAGTACGGCGATGTGGTCATGTACAAAAATGGGCCGGAGCGGGTGACCTTTCTGAATCATCCCGATTACATCCGTGACGTCCTGGTGACGCATCAGCGCAATTTCACCAAAAGCCGCGCCTTGCAATGGGCCAAGTTTATCCTGGGCGAAGGCCTCCTCACCAGCGAGGGAGAGGTACACGTGCGCCAGCGTCGGCTGGCACAGCCCGCCTTCCAGCGTCAGCGCATACCCACGTATGGCACCATCATGGTCACCTATGCCCAACGTCTCCAAGAGCGTTGGCAGGATGGAGAGACGCTGTACATTGACCAGGAGATGGCGCGCCTCACCCTGGCTATCGCCAGTAAAACGCTCTTTGACGCCGATGTAGAAGAGGAGGCCAGAGATATCGGCGCAGCCCTGACCACTATTCTCCAACTTTTCCCCAGGTTTATCTTGCCCTTCAGTAAGCTGATCGGGAAGCTACCCCTGCCGAGTAATCGGCAGTCGGAACAGGCCCGCAAACTCCTCGATACAGTGATCTACCGCATCATCCACGAGCGCCGTGCCAGTGGTATCGATAAGGGCGACCTGTTGTCGATGTTGCTCGCGGCTCGCGACAACGAGGGTGATGGTGGTGGCATGAGCGATCAGCAACTCCGCGATGAGGTCATAACCATTATGCTCGCTGGTCATGAGACCACGGCGATGCTGCTGACCTGGACGTGGTATCTGTTGTCCCAGTACGTCGCGGTGGAAGCCAATCTGCATATGGAACTTGACTCGGTACTGGCAGGCCGTCTGCCAACGGTGGCGGATATACCACGATTACCTTACACCAGAATGGTGCTTGCCGAGGCCATGCGCCTCTATCCACCTGCCTGGATCATTGGCCGCCGTGCCATCGAGGCGTACGAAGTAGGGGCGTACGTTATCCCTGCCACCTCCATTGTGGTCCTGAGTCCGTACATCACGCAGCACGACGCACGCTTTTTTCCTGATCCTGGGGTGTTTGACCCACAACGCTGGACGCTAGAAGCCGAAGCCGCACGCCCCAAATTCGCCTACTTCCCTTTTGGTGGTGGCGCGCGTCAATGTATTGGGGAAGGCTTTGCGTGGATGGAAGGAATTTTAGCGCTGGCGACCCTCGCGCAGCAATGGCGGATGCGCCTTGCTCCTGGTCACCTAGTGGCCCTGAAACCTTTACTGACCCTGCGCCCCAAGTATGGCATGCGTATGATACTGGAGCGGCGTCAAGTGCGGTAAGAAGGTGCGGCTGGTCAGAGAAGAGGTACGATGCCGGCATTGGTGCTCAGACGTTCTGTGCTCCTGGGGGGGCTTGGTGTGTTCCTTGTAGGAACGCTCTTACGCCCGAGCGTGGCGCAACAGCTCTCGGCACGCAGCGGGCCGCAGACTGTCGCCTTACTCGAACTCTACACCTCCGAGGGCTGCAACAGCTGTCCACCGGCGGATGTCTTGGTGAGCTCTCTAACCGCAAAAGGGTTGACGCTGGACCGGGTGGCGTCTCTGGGGTTGCACGTTGACTACTGGGATGCGCTCGGTTGGCCAGACCGCTTCGCACAGGCAATCTTCACCCAACGTCAGCGTGAGATTGCCGCACGCCACCGTACCCGCACCATTTACACGCCCCAGTTGGTCTTGCACGGGCGCACCCTCTCCACATGGAGTGCGCTCGCTGCTGAGGTACAACGTATCAACCACACACAAGCCCGCGCTGACCTGAGTCTGGAGGCCACCAAACAGGCTTCTAACACGCTCGAAGTCATCGCGCAAGCGGTTGTCCCAGAGGCGGCTGCACGTCCGCACTCCCAGATGTATCTAGCGCTGTACGAAAATCGCCTTACCAGTGTGGTCACTGCTGGTGAAAACGCTGGCCATACTTTGCGGCACGATTATGTCGTGCGCCAATGGTTTGGTCCAGTGGCCATCGACACGCAGGGATCGGCACGCCTCCAGCAGACGCTGTCTCTGCAGCGCGACTGGAAAACGTCCGACTTGGGTCTCGTGGTCTTCGTACAACAGCACCAGACAGGCGAGGTGCTGCAAGCTTTAGCGTTACCCCTAGGGCAGTGAGCTGCATAGCATTCTGGAAGGAGAGCCCATGGCTGACGACGTCTTACGTATTGAGCGACGCGAACGCATTGCTATCCTGACCCTGAACAGGCCGGACCGATTGAATGCCTTGAGCGTTGAACTGCGTGAAGCCCTGACCCGTGCCTGTCAGGAGCTGCGTGATGACGACAACGTCTGGGCCGTGGTCCTCACCGGCGCTGGACGTGGCTTCTGCTCTGGTGTCGATTTGCGCATACCGCGGGCTGACAGTGAGTCATCGTCAAGCCGACAAGAGCGCTTAGATGTCTACGGCTGGGTTGGGCGCCAGGCTATGGCCGTGTATCGCACTTTAGATAAACCGATCATTGCTGCGGTCAATGGCGTGGCTGCAGGAGCCGGGATGTCCCTGGCGTTATCCTGCGATATGCGTGTTGGTTCAGAGTTGACGCGCTTCAAAACCGTGTTTATCGAGCGCAGCCTCAGTCCAGATTCGGGCCTCTCATTTTTTCTGCCGCGTATTGTAGGTTACAGTCGTGCGTGTGACCTGATTTACACTAGTCGCTTTGTGGAGGCTGAGGAGGCGTATCGTATTGGTCTCCTGGATCGGCTGGTCCCAGCCGACAAACTCCTGGAGGAAGCCATGGTGCTGGCCCAGTCCATTGCCTCCTGGCCTCCAGTGGCCATGCAGGCGGCGAGGCGCGCTCTGCAACAGAGCATGGAATCAACGCTCGAAGAGCAACTGCGCCATGAGTCCTTTGGTCTCCTATTGGCGCGACGGGCCCCACACGACGTCCAGGAAGCGCGCAGCTCCTTCCTCGACCGCCGGCCTCCCAACTTTACTGGCCAGTAGGCGCCTCCATGCCGGCCACTGCACACCGTCGCAGCAGGAATCTCCCCGGCGCGAGCGAGGTTGTAGATGATAGTTGTTGAGACGCCCAACAGGGGCAAGTCTCTGCGCTTCAGGTCAAATGAGGGAGAAGCGGGTGTCGATGGTACGGCGGATTGTGGCGGTGTGTTGTCTTGTGAGTATCTGGGGATGTGCCCAGGCTATTGTGCAACCCGACACGCAAGAGCGCTCAGCCATCGCCTTTGCGCAGAAGGTGCTGAAAGAGATGTCGCAGGGGCTAGAGAAGCTCCGTGTCTCTTTGGGGACAACTCTCCAGGAGAGAGGTACATATCGTATCTTTGCCGCAGATTTCTTCCCTCAGCAGGTCACGATAGCTGACATGAGGCAAAATTTTACCCGTTTTTGCACACAGATCGGCGGCACGATGGCGCAATCTGTCTGTCAAGCGGGTCCCGAAGAGGCAAATCAGGTGAAATTTCTCGTGCGTATAGAGGACAAATCCCCAAAAAACAAGCAGTTTATGCGTATGCATGTTACGGTCTACGAACCGCTTGGGGCACCCTCAGCGGAATTTTTACAAGCTATTCGGCCATATCGATAGTCTAAGTGCCCCAAGGGTACACCTGAACAAGCAGCGATCATTTGCCTACACGGGACTAGGTTCACATCTCATGGACGATAGGCACTGAGTCGTGTCAGACAACCATTCCCCCACGCTCCTTCATACTACGGTGTCGCGCCCTATACCAGCGTTGCAGCTTTTCCGGTGGCACGCCCCAGAAGTACAGGACGATGAGGACAGTGTTACGCACGGTGGTATAGAGCACACCGTCTCGTTGCCAGCGGCGCCCAGACGTGTGTACCGCCTGCGGGAGGATCGTGAGGCGTCCACGTTTGCGCAGCGCTTGCACCAGGCGGACATCTTCCATGAAGGGGATGTCGTCGTAGCCACCCAGGGCCTCGAAGACCTGCCGAGGCATGAAGAGGGCCTGATCGCCATAGGGCAACTGTCCAAAGCGGGCGCGCAGATTCGTGCCCCAGGCGACCAGGCGCAAAGCTGGTGTAGGCGGCATGATGGCGAGGCGAAAGGCGCCCCCTACGACGCCATCCTGGAGCGCCCGCCGCACTGCCTCCAGGCCGGCTGCGGGCAAGAGGGTATCGGCGTGCAGAAACAGGAGAATATCCCCGTGGGCGTGCCGAACCCCCCAGTTCATCTGCACAGCCCGCCCACGCCGACTGTGCAGGACCTGTACAGTGAATTGCCGGGCAATGGCCACGGTCTGGTCGGTGCTCCCGCCATCCACCACGATCAATTCATCACCAGGGGCCAGGGTGACGCCCCTGAGAGTCGCAGGGAGATGGTCCTGTTCATTGAGAGTCGGCACAATCACAGAGATACGGAGCGAGGGAGACGGCGTGACCACAGCGCTAGAACTGGCCATTGTGTGACATATCCCGCGGCAGCAACGACACAGGATCTATACGCTGCAGAAAACGCTCAAAGGTCTGGCAGAGAGGCGACAGCGTACGTCCACGATGGCGGATAATGTAAAAATGGCGCTGCAGCGTCACCCCTTCAATCGTCACGATCTCCACACTGCCAGCCTTCAGCTCATCAATGAGCGCAATACGCGAC
>Ga0111539_10007249_pt1 | contig 14207 bp, 11 predicted proteins | sample RhiMethybrSRZTD1_FD_79667 | JGI IMG/M metagenome (GOLD analysis project Ga0111539, IMG submission 79667) | Populus rhizosphere microbial communities from Tennessee, USA - Rhizosphere MetaG P. TD hybrid SRZTD1 (version 2) (version 2) | ecosystem: Host-associated > Plants > Roots > Rhizosphere >...
CACGTCCTTGAAGAGCGCCTGCAGGTGGGCGGCCAGCTTGTCCCCTTCCTTCAGCTTCCAGCCGAAGAACCAGGAGTCGCCCACCAGCACCAGGCGCTTGCGCCCCGGCGTGCGGGGCCCGAAGGGGGCGCCCCGCAGCCCCAGGGGGGGGATGGGGAAGGGAGTCCCGTCGCCCCACAGCGTGCCCTCCTTCATGAAGGGGTTGAAGACGTAGCCGACCGAGTTCTTGAAGTGGGGGTAGAGGCACTGGTCGGTGGGGACGGCCTCCATCGCCCGCTGCTGCAGCTCGCGCTTCTGCCCCAGCTCGGCCTGGAGCGCACGCGTGCGGGCCTGGGTGCGGTACACGTAGGCGCCCAGGGCGGCGAAGCCGGTGGCGAAGAAGGCGCAGAGGGCCAGGAGGAGCGAGACCAGGCGCGGCGAGGTCCGCTCGGTCACAAGCCGCGCTTCGTTTCCTCGACCAGGTAGTCCACCACCGCCCGGTGGTCGTGGGTCGCTTCCCACACCGCCAGCTGCCGGTCCGCTCCCGTGTCTCCCTGGCCGATCCACGCGCGCAGGAAGTCCATCTGCTCGCGCGTGCCCAGCTCCTCCACCACCTCGGCCACGAAGTCGAGGACCTCCAGGAGGAGCACACGCGTGGGCCGCTGCTCCCGCAGCGCGAAGTCGATCATCTGGCCGTCCAGGCCGTGCTTGAGGGCCCGGAACTTGTTCTCCATCACGATCGACCGGCTGTAGTGGCGGATGTTCAGGTTGCTCTCGATGAGGCGCACCAGCTTGGCCACCAGGGCCTGGCAGAGGGCGGCGATGGCCACCGTCTCCTCCGCCCGGCAGGGGATGTCGCAGATGCGGAACTCGAGGGTCTGGAAGTAGGCGTGCGGGCGCACGTCCCACCAGATCTTCTTGCCGTCGTCGATGCAGCCCGTGTGCACCAGCAGCTGCACGAACTCCGCGTATTCGGCCCAGGAGCGGAAGACGTCCGGGGCCTGGGTGCGCGGGAAGCGCTTGAAGATGGTGGAGCGCACCGACTTCACGCCCGTCCTCCGCCCGCACCAGAAGGGCGAGTTCACGGAGAGGGCCAGCAGGTGGGGCAGGAACATGCGCACGCCGTTCATGACCTGGATGCGCAGGTCGTCGTCCTCGAGGCCCACGTGCACGTGCAGGCCGAAGATGAGGTTGGCCCGGGCCAGGTCCTCCATCTCGCTCACGATGTCCTTGTAGCGGATGCGGTCGGTGATCTCCTGGTCCTTCCAGTGGCTGGTCGGGTGGGTGCCGGAGGCCACGATGCGGGCCCCGCTCTTCTCGGCCAGGGCCACCAGCGAGCGGCGCAGGTGGCGCACCGCCTCGCCCGCCTCCCGGATGTCGGCGCACACCGGCGTGCCCACCTCCACCACGCTCTGGTGCAGCTCGGGCTTGATCTGCTCGCCCAGGTGGGCGCCGCCGGCCATCATCTCCTCGATGTGGCTCTTCAGCTCGCGCGTGGACGGATCCACGAGCTGGAACTCCTCCTCGATGCCCAGAGTGAACTTCCGGGGCATGGGAGCGCGCGCTACCGCGGCTCGACCAGGAAGGAGGGCACCTGTCCGCCGCCCGAGCTGACGTTGGCCAGCGAGGTGCGGGAGAGGCGGGTGAGGAAGCCCTCGACCTCGCCCTGGAAGAGGAAGGGGTTCAGGTCCACGATGAAGTCGTTGAACTGCAGGTCGGGGGTGAGCTCGGGGAAGCTCTGGCGCCCGGTCTCCACCTTCTCCTGCACCACGAACGAGGCGCGCAGGGCCTCGGCCAGCGCGGCCGCCCAGTCGGCCTCGCTCGTCTCCCAGCCGATGAAGACGCCCTTGCCGCCATATTCGTCGTTGGGCTTCATCACCAGCTGCTCGCGGTTGCGCAGGATGTACTGGGGCAGGTCGATGGCGTGGCCGCCGCGGGTGGTCTTGCCCTCGGCCACCCGCCGCGTCCAGGGCACGTGGGCGGCGATGGCCCGGCGCTCCTCGGGGGTGAAGAAGGCCTGCACGTCGTCGTCGTGCAGCACGGCGAAGATGGCCTTCTTGTGGATGGGCTTGCAGCGGAAGGGGTTCACGATGGTGACCGCGCGCTGGCGGGCCGCCTCCAGCAGCGGCCCCATCTCGCTCTGGCGCTCGATGAGCTCGTTCACCAGCAGCCGCTTGTAGACCACGTCGATGGTGCGGCCCTCGTAGCGCAGCGCGCCCTCGCTGAACTCCAGGTCGCGCGGGTCGCAGACCAGCGCCGGGTAGCCGCCCTCCGCGAAGTAGTCGCGGAAGAGGTGGTGTTCGGTGCGGGTGGGCACGTCTTCGTAGTCCACGATGGCGATGGTCGGATGTTCGGCGCGGCCGCCCATCTCGCGGTAGCACTCGAGCAGCGTCTGCAGCAGCCGCTCGCGGGCCTGGAAGCGGCGCAGCGTGAACTTCTCCTGGAACTTCCGCATCAGCGGCAGCTCCAGGAAGATGTCGGCCAGCACCTCGTTGTAGGCGATGCCGGCCGGGCTCTCCGCGTTCAGCTCCACGTACTGGTAGGAGCTGGGGGTGACGAAGGAGTCGAGGCGCGAGGTGGGCGAGCTGCGCTTGTAGCCGGGGTCGATGGCCACCAACTCGCGCTCCTCTGGGCGCAGGTCCACGCGGTCCCAGAGCGCCGTGCCCAGCTTCTCCTCCACCTTCTCCACCGCGCCGAAGATGAGCCGGCAGACCGAGCGCACCTGGTCGTAGAGGGCGGGCGACACGAAGTTGGGGCGCGGGAACGGGCACAACACGCGCCCGCCGAAGGTCAGCCGCGCGTGGCGCATGCGCTCGAAGAAGCGCTCCTCCAGCTCCTCCTGCAGCTCCCGCTCGTCGCGCAGCAGCTTGTGGTAGGCCTCGACGGCGCGCGCGGTGACCGCATCCAGCATGCGCGCATAATACCGCGATGCCCGACCGGGCCGGCCGTGCCCGACGACTGGCCGTGCTGCTCCTTCCGGTCGCGCTGGTGGGCCTGGGACTGTGCCTGCGCGCGGCCGCCGCGCGCGCCTTCACCGCCTTCACCCTGTACCGCTCGCCCTACACCTTCGAGCCCTCCGGGCAGCAGCCGGGTCCCGCGCTCACGCCGCGCGTGGCCGTGGTGCTGATCGACGGCCTGGGCCTGGCCTCCTCGCGCGGCCTGCCCTTCCTCGACGCGCAGCGCGCCCGCGGCGCCTCCTTCGACACGCAGATCGGCCTGCCCTCGCTCTCGCTGCCCGCCCGGGCGGTGATGATGACCGGCGCCTGGCAGGACGTCAGCGGCCAGGCCACCAACTACCACCCGCACCACATCGGCGTGGAGCACGTCTTCACCCTGGCCCGGGGCGCGGGCCTGCCCACGGCGGCGGCGGCCGGCAAGAACGTGCAGACGCTGTTCGCGCCCGCGGTGGCGGACGCCGTCGTGTACGCGAAGGAGGAGGATTCGGACCGCTTCGAGGTGTACGAGAAGGCGATGCAGGCCGCGGTGCAGTCCTCGGAGGAGCTGCTGCGCCGCACGCCGTCCGGCCTCCTGGTCCTGGACCTCTACCTGGTCGACGATGCCGGGCACACCTGGGGCGCGTCCTCGCCCGAATACGCGCGGGCGGCGGCCCGGGCCGACGACGCCCTGCGGCGGCTGGCCGCGCAGCTCGACCTCGGGCGCGACACGCTGGTGGTGACCGCCGACCATGGCCACGTGGCCGGGGGCGGCCATGGCGGCCCCGAGCCCGACGTGATGGCGGTGCCGCTGGTGCTGGCGGGGAAGGGCGTGCGCGCCGGCGTGAGCGGCAGCGCCCGCCAGGTCGACGTGGCGCCCACGCTGGCCGTCCTGCTGGGGCTCCCGCTGCCCGCGGCCAGCCAGGGCCGCCCGCTGCTCGAGGCGCTCGACGCGCCGGAAGCGGTGCGGCTGCAGGCGCTGCGCAACCAGGTGTTGCAGCGGCGCGCGTTCGTGCGCTCCCTCGACACGCTCCTGGAACGGGTGACCGGGGGAGCGCCGGAGTTCCCGGCCACGATGGGGCCCGCGTCCGGGCCGCCCTCCGGCGACGAGGCGGCCCTGGGCAGCGAGCTCCGCCTCCTCGACCAGGCGGAGTCGATGGCGCGGGACCGGGCCCTGGCCCGCGAGCGGCCGGCGCGCGTGCGTCGCGCGCTGCTGCTGGCGGCGCTGCCGCTGGTGCTCCTGGGCGCCGCGGTCCTGCTGGGCGTGGCGCCGCCGCGCGAGGCGGGCCGCGCCGCGCTCTTCGGCCTGGCCGCGGTGGCCGTGTACCACGCGCTGATGCGGCCGCTGGGCCTCGGCTACTCCCTCAGCCTGGTCAACAAGGACGAGTGGCTGGAGCCGTTCTTCAGGAAGGACATGATCCTGGGCGTGTCCTGCGTGGCCGCGGCGGCCATCGTGCTCGCGCTGCGGGCGCGGCGGCGGGGAGCGGGCCTGCTGGAGTCGTCGCGCGAGGCCTGGCTGGCGGCGGCCGTGTTCTGCGCGGGGGTCCTGGCCGAGGTGGCCTGGACCTACGTCCGCGCGGACGTGTTCTCGCGCTGGATGCTGGCCGACCAGGCCTGGGGCATGTCGTTCTACCTCCATGTGCTGGCCGTCATGGCCGTGGGCTTCTGCGCGCCCCTGTTCGCCCTGCCGGCCCTGCTCGCGCGCGCCCTGCCCGCGCGGGCGCGCGCGTGAAGAAGCCGGCCAGCCGTCGGGAGACCCTGGCCTACGGCCTGGCCGGCCTGGCCGGCCTGCTCGGCCTGGCGGCGCTCTTCCGGCCGCTGCGCCCGGACGGCCCGCGCTGGCTGCAGATGGGCGACGCGCTGCTCCTGGCCCTGGCCGTCACCGTATCGGCGGTGATGTGGAGCCTGAAGGGCCGCACGCGCCTGGAGCCGTTCACGCTGTACGCGCTGCTGGCCCTGGCCGTGGACGCGCTGGGCCAGGCCCTCGGCCCCACCGGCCTGCCGGGCTGGCCGGGCATGGTGCTGCTGGTGGGCGCGGTGGCGGTGGCCGAGCCTCCCGCGGTGGCCCTGGGCCTGGCCGCGCTGGCCAGCGTCCTGGCCGCGGCCGACGTGGCCGCCTCCTCTTTCGCCGGCTGGCCGCGGGCGGTGGGCGAAGCCGCCGGCTACACCCTGCTGGCCACCGCGCTCCACCACGCGCTGCGCGGCGAGAAGGCGCGTCTGGCCGAGGCCCTGGCCGAGCAGGCGCGCCTGGAGCACAGCGCGGAGCCGCTGCTGGCCGCGACGCCCGACGCCGCCGGCTCCGCCCTGCGCCAGCTCTCGGAGGAGTCGCGCCGGGCCCGCCGCATCGAGCGCATGGGCGAGCTGCACGCCCGCCTGGCCCTCCTGGTGCGCACGGCCCGCGAGTCGCTGGGCGCCCACTCCGTCCTCTACTTCGACGTGGACCGCGGCCACGAGCGCGTGTGGCTGCGCGCGGCCGACGGGCCGCCGACGCTGGTGCGCGACTGCTCGGCCCCGCTCAGCGCCGATCCCTTCTCCTTCGTGCTGGAGCGGGAGCAGCCCTTCTACGCCACCGAATACAAGCGGCTGCTGTGGTCGCTGCCCTGGTACCGCGGCGAGGTGAAGGTGAACTCGCTGCTGGCCGTGCCCGTGCACACGGCCGGGAGCGTGCGCGGCGTGCTGGTGGCCGACTCGCTCGACGCCCAGGCCCTCTCCAACCGCGAGCCGGACGCGCTCTTCGGCTTCGCCGAGATGGCGGAGGCGGAGGCGGAGGCCTCGCGGGCGGCGGTGGGGCAGGAGGAGCTGGGCACGGTGGCCAAGGCCGCCTTCGAGGCCTCGCAGCAGATGACGGCCCTGGTGGACCGCATGCAGGTGCGCGCGCTCCTGCTGCGCTCCGCCGGCTACGTGGTGCCCTTCGAGGCCGCGGCCCTGGCCATGGTGGACGAGCAGCGCACGCGCTACGTCATCGAGGAGGGCCGCGGCTGGGCCGGGCAGTACGAGGGGCGCGAGGTGGCCCTCACCGAGCGCACCTGGACGGCCTGGACGCTGCGGGGGGCGGAGGCGCCGCTCCTGCTCGACGACCTGGCCGGCCAGGACGAGCGCATGCCGGTGCTGGTGCTCGACGAGGGCAGCGGCGGGCCCAGCGAGAGCCTGCTGGCCGTGCCCCTGCGCGCGCCCACCGAGGTGCTGGGCGCGCTGGTGCTCATCGGCCGCCGCGGCGCCTTCGACGCCACCGCCCGCCAGGTGCTGGGCATGCTGGGCAACCAGGCCGGAGCGGCCCTCCTGGCCATCCGCCTCAAGGACCGCGAGCGCGAGCGGGCCAGCCGCGACGGCCTCACCGGCCTCTACAACCGGCGCGAGTTCGACCGCCTGCTGCAGGCGGCGGTGGCGCGCGAGGACCGCCAGGACGGGCGCTTCGCGCTGCTGCTGCTCGACATCGACCACTTCAAGAAGCTCAACGACACCTGGGGCCACCCCTCCGGCGACGCCGCCCTGCGCAACACGGCCCGCGTGCTGGAGAAGCACCTGCGCAAGGGCGACCAGGCCGCGCGCTACGGGGGCGAGGAGTTCGTGGCCATCCTGCCCGGGGCCGACGAGAAGGGCGCGCGCCTGCTGGCCGAGCGCATCCGCAAGGCGGTGCACGACGCGGAGGTGGAGCTGGCGGCCGGCGAGCGGGTGTCGGTCACCATCAGCCTGGGCGTGGGCGTGTGGCCGCAGGACGGGCGCCTCCCGGAGGAGCTGCTGGCCGCGGCCGACCGCGCGCTCTACGCGGCCAAGCAGGCCGGGCGCGACCGGGTGGTGACCGCCTCCAGCGTGCCCCCTCCGGCCGCGGCGGCCGGGGCCTGAAATAACCGGCACCTTTGACGGCGGCTCCGGGCCGCCCTAATGTTGATCAGGCGCTCCGCGCCGCCCCCATCCATGGAATTCGGCCTGCTCCTCGTCGTCGTGCAGTGGACCGCCATCGCGTTCCTGAGCCTCATGCTGTTCCTGGCCCTCTTCGAGCCGCCGCTGCCCTATGGCTACGGCGAGCCGCCGTCGCACGGGCCGGAGAGCGAGGAGTTCCTGCGCGTGCTGGGCGCGCTCAGCGGCGGCCAGGTCCACCGCCGCTGCACGGTGACCCCGTTCACCAACGGCGAGAGCTTCTACGAGGCGGAGCTGCAGGCCATCCGGGCGGCGCAGGTGAGCGTCAACCTGGAGGCCTACATCTTCGAGAAGGGCGAGGTCACGCGCCGCTTCCTGGACGTGCTCACCGAGCGGGCCCGCGCGGGCGTGAAGGTGAACCTGGTGCTCGACGCGGTGGGCAGCCTGGCCACCTGGCACGGCTACTTCAACGCGCTGCGCACGGCCGGCGGGCGCGTCTTCTTCTACCACCCCATCCGCTGGCACACCCTGCCCCGCATCAACAACCGCACCCACCGGGAGCTGATCGTGGTGGACGGGCTGGTCGCCTTCCTGGGCGGGGCGGGCTTCGCCGACCACTGGCTGTTCGACACCGGGCGGCGCCAGAAGAGCCGGCGCTGGCGTGACAGCATGTTCCGCGTGGAGGGCGAGGCCGTGCTCGACCTGCAGTCCACCTTCGCCGAGAACTTCCTGGAGACGGCGGGGGAGATGTTGTCCGACGCCACCTACTTCCCCTGCTGCGAGGGGAAGGGGGAGACGGTGGCCCTGGTGGTGCGGGGCACGCCCAGCGCCGGGCGCTCCAGCCGCACCCGCATGCTCTTCCAGGCCCTCATCGCCTGCGCGCAGAAGAGCATCCAGATCACGTCGCCCTACTTCCTGCCCGACCGCTCGGCCCGGGCCGAGCTCATCCGCGCCATGCGCGAGCGCGGGGTGGAGGTCACCGTCCTCACCCCCGGCCGCCACACCGACCACGTGATCACGCGCGTGACCAGCCGCCGCCTGAGCGCGCCCCTGATGCGGGCCGGGGCCCGCGTCTACGAATACCTGCCGGCCATGGTCCACAACAAGACGATGATCGTGGACGGCCTCTGGAGCGTGGTGGGCTCCAGCAACTTCGACTACCGCTCCTTCGGCATCAACGACGAGGTGAACCTGGCCGCGCGCGACCCGCTGCTGGCGGAGCGCCTGGGCGACGACTTCGCCACCGACCTCTCGCACAGCCGGCTGCTCACCTACCGCCGCTGGTACCGGCGGGGCCTCTTCGAGCGGGCCTACGAGTGGGTGGGCTGGCTGCTGGAGCGCCAGCAGTGAAGACCCTGCGCGTGGCCACCTACAACGTGCACCGCTGCCGCGGCATCGACGGGCGGGTGAAGCCGGAGCGCATCGCGGCCGTGCTGAAGGAGGTGGACGCCGACGTCATCGCCCTGCAGGAGGTGGTGAACGTCAGCGACGGGGAGCCGCACGAGCACCAGGCCGCCTTCCTGGCCTCCGAGCTGGGGCTCAACTGGCAGCTGGGCGAGAACCGGCGCTTCCGGGGCGGGGCCTACGGCAATGTGATCCTCTCCCGGCACGCCATGCGGCGGGTGGAGAACTACGACCTGTCCGTGAAGGGCTACGAGCGGCGGGGCTGCCTGCACATCGACGTGGACCTGGAGGCCGGGCAGGTGCTGCACATCTTCAACGTGCACCTGGGCACCGACTACATGGAGCGCCGCCACCAGGGCCGCCGCCTGATCGGGGCCGAGATCCTGCTCAACCGCCGCCTCAACGGCCCCCGCCTGATGCTGGGCGACTTCAACGAGTGGGCGCCCGGCCTCACCACCAAGCTGCTGAAGTCGCACCTGCAGAGCGTGGACATCCGGAAGCACCTCAAGCGCACCCGCACCTACCCCGGCCTGGTGCCCCTGCTCCACCTCGACCACATCTACCACGACGAGGAGCTGGAGCTGCGCAAGCTCACCCTGCACCGCACGCGCAAGGCCCTGGTGGCCTCCGACCACCTGCCCCTGGTGGCCGACTTCAAGCTGCAGCCGCGCACGGCCGCCACGCGGGCGGTGCGCAAGGTGCCGGCGGGTTCTTCCTAGCCGCCGTTGCTCGGGGCGGCGTCGGATCTATCCGAGTTTAAGATACCAAGCGTTGGGCGGACGCTGGGCAGGTGGTCGGTGCGTGCAGAAACGGCTGAACAGCACAGGGAACTCGTCGGGCTCGTCGACGTGGCCCGCTTTGCCCGTGCCGGATCGTTTGCGATCATTCGAGAACGTGACGAGCCGGCTTGTGTCCATGAACGAGAGGGCCAGTCGGTTGATGCGAAACACGGCGACTTTCTCGTTCGCGGCTGGCGCGGTGGGTCCGCTCAATGGAATCGGTACGCAGTGGATTCGCCGATCGTCATTCCGAGTGGGGAGTACGGAAGCCGCATCTGGCCGGCCATCGTGCAGATGGTTGAGCGGTTCGGGATGCCGGCATCGCTTCGATGCTGCTATACGGAGCCTCGCTGGACGCTGAGGCCGCTCGCGAGCAGGCTGGAAGCGTACAGCGACGGGACGTATGAAGTATCCGCCACCGGCCACGGTGCGTACGAGGGAGACGGGACGCGGCGGCGGTTCGCGGCCGGCACTTCTCCATCGAAGATCGCTGCGGTCATCCTGCGGGTCATGGGACAGCGCCTCCGGACGCCCCGGCGGTGAGCTACGGCTTCTTCTTGAACAGCTGATCGAAGGCATCGCGGGCGTTGCGGGCCTTCGACTGGGCGCCGCCGCCGCTGCCCAGGTCGGCCACGTGGCGGATCTCGAAGAACTCGCAGAAGTTGGCCTTGGCCTTGTCCGTCTGCCACTCGGCCTGCGGCTCGCGGCACTGGTTGTTCAGGCCGGGGTCGAAGTAGCTGCAATTGAGGCAGACCTTCACGTCCGAGAAGCAGGAGGGGCAGGCATCCGTCCGCGCCGGCGGCCCCGGCAGCCGCAGCTCCTTCCCGCAGTGATGACAGAGGTTCATGCGCGGGATCCTTCCTGTTGGGCCGCGGGCAGCGCTCCCGCCGGCAGCGCTCCCGCCATCAGCGCCAGGGCCAGGCCCAGCAGCAGGGCGGCGTCGAGGTAGTAGATGCCGCGCAGGTCCCAGCGGACGAGGTAGCCGGCCACCGAGGGCGAGATCGACCCGCCGGCCAGCGCGGCCATGGCGAAGACGCCGAAGGCGGCCGCCCGCTCCGTGGTCCCGGCCAGCAGCCCGCCCATCGTGTAGCAGAGCGTGAGCGATCCCCCGGAGCCGAGCCCGAGCAGCGCGGCCAGCACGAGCAGGGTGGAGAAGCGCCCGGCCCAGGCCATGGGCAACACGGTGAGGAAGCCGAGGACGAGCGTGACCAGCAGGAGGAGCCGCGGCGAGAGCGACTTCGTCGCCTTGCCCAGCAGCGTGGCCGAGACGGCGGCCGCGATCGAGTAGACCGAGATGAGCAGGCCGATGGCGGAGGCCAGGCCCTTCGGCTTCACGCCCAGCTCCGCCAGGTGCAGGTGCAGGATGGGCGTGAACGAGCGGCCCACGAAGTTCACCAGGAACAGCGCCGCCAGCATGGCCGGCATGGCGGGAAGGCGGAGCAGGGCGGCGAAGGACCCCCGGGCCGGGGCGTCCGCCGCTCCCGGCGGCGGCGGCTGGTAGAAGCCCATCAGCAGCAGCGCCAGCCCGCAGACGATCGCCGTGGCCACGAACGTGGCCCGGATGCCCACCGTGTCGGCCAGGTAGCCGCCCGTCACCGGGCCCACGGCCGCGGCCAGGATCTGCGCGGCCTGCACCAGGCCCACCGCGCGCCCCGTCTCCTCGCGCGGGGCCAGCGAGGTGGCCATGGCCAGGCCCAGGGGCCCGATGCCGCCGAAGAGGCCGATGCCGACGCGGGCGCCGAAGAGCTGCCACACGTTCGTCACCTGGGCCGAGAGCAGCAGGATGACCATGTACGAGAGGAGCGCGCGGGCGGCCATCCACCGGTGGCCGCGCCGGTCGGCCAGGCGCCCCCACAAGGGCGCCATGAGCCCGGCCAGCAGCGGGGACACGCCGATGAGCACACCGGCCCACAGCGCCACCGCCCGCTCGTCCTGCACGCCCAGCTGGCGCACGTAGAGGGGCAGGAAGGGGATGACGAAGGCGAAGGCGGTGAAGACCACGAAGACCACCACCACCGTCACCGCCACGTTGCGCTGCCAGGGAACGAGGCTCACGACAGCAGCCAGACCTCCGCGATGGCCAGCCCCTCGCGCACCGAGAGCTCGGTGAGCCGCACCCCGTGTGCGCCCAGCGCGGCCGCCCGGCGCGCGGCGCCCCCGTGCAGCACCACGCGGGCCTCGGCCCGGACCAGCTCCACGTCGCGCCAGATGACGCCGTGCGTCCAACCCGTGCCCAGCGCCTTGCTGGCCGCCTCCTTGGCGGCGATGGCCTCGGCGAAGGCGCGCGTGCGGTCGGGGGCCTGGGCCGGAAGCTGGAGGGCCTCCGGCGGCCGCATCAGCCGCTCCACGATGCGGCGCCCCCAGCGCGCCATCGCCCGTTCCACCCGATCCAGCTCCACCAGGTCCAGCCCCAGGCCCAGGACGTTCGTCATGCCCCCAGACCCCCAAGTGCCATGGGCCGCACGTTACCACGGGCCCGGCGGCGGGCGGCCCGGGATCTGACGGCTGTCCAGCGATTTGGCGGGACGCGCGCGCCGGCTTAGAATGCGCCAGCAGTCCTCCAGGAGGGCGCAACCGGCAAGCGCGGGGCGAGCGTGCAAACGATCGGGAAGTACCACATCGTGCGCGAGCTCGGTCACGGCGGGATGGGTACCGTCTATGAGGCGGTCGACCCTCTCATCCGCCGCAAGGTCGCGCTCAAGACCATGATCCCGGAGCTGGCCGAGACGGCCGAGGCCAGGGCCCGCTTCCTGCGCGAGGCCCAGGCCGCGGGCGGGCTCACGCACCGCAACATCGTCACCGTCTACGACCTGGGCGAGGACAAGGGCCGGCCCTACATCGCCATGGAGTTCATCGAGGGCACGGACCTGGAGAAGATCATCCAGAGCCGGGAGCCGCTGCACATCGAGTGGAAGCTCGACGTGCTGGCCCAGATCTGCGAGGGGCTCTCCCACGCCCACCGCAACGGCATCGTGCACCGCGACGTGAAGCCGGGCAACGTGCGCGTCACCGCCCAGGGCGACGTGAAGATCATGGACTTCGGCGTGGCCTCCCTGCAGTCCTCCAGCCTCACCAAGAGCCGCGGCATGCTGGGCACCGTGCACTACATGTCGCCCGAGCAGGTGGACGGGCGCAAGGTGGACCACCGGGCCGACGTCTTCGCGGTGGGGGCCATCGCCTACGAGCTGCTGGCCGGCCGCAAGCCCTTCGACGGCGAGAGCCTCACCGGCGTGATGTTCAAGATCATGCACGAGGACCCGGACCCCGGGCTGATCCAGGCCAGCGACTACTCGCCCGGCCTGGAGCGCATCGTCATGAAGGCGATGGCGCGCAACGTGGAGGAGCGCTACCAGTCGCTGGACGAGATGCACGAGGAGCTGGCGCTGCTGGTGCGCGAGACGGCGTCGCGCCTGGGCGCCGGCGCCGGGGCGGCGGCCGCGCAGGCGGGAGGAGGCAAGCCGGTGGGCGACGAGCCGGGTGTGGGCGGGGACAAGCCGAAGGCGCCCGACGAGGCCGGCCGGCTGGCCGCCCTGGGCCGCGAGGCCCTGGCCGCCGGGCAGCTGGAGCGCGCGCGCGAGTACGCGCAGCAGGCCCTGGCCCTCTCCGCCGACCACGCGGAGGCCAAGGCCGTGGCCCTCGACGCGCAGAGCGAGGAGCTGCGCCGCCGGGTGGAGCAGGAGACCTCCGACATCCGGGCCGAGATGGAGGAGGCGCGGGGCTCGGGCCAGCTGCAGCGGGCCCTGGGCCTGTGCCGCAAGCTGCTCGACCTCGATCCCGACGACACGGCGCTGCGCGCGGTGGAGTCGCAGATCCAGACCACCATCCAGGAGAAGGAGGTGGAGCAGCTCTCCAGCCAGGCCCTGTCCTACGCGGCCGACGGCGACCTGGAGCTGGCCCAGAAGATCGCCACCCGCGTGGAGCGCATCGCGCCCCAGAGCCCCACCTTCCTCAAGCTGAAGCTCTATCTCGACGAGGAGGGACGGTTCCGCCGCGCCGAGGCGCTGATGGCCCAGGCCCGCGAACACCTGGCCCAGGGCGAGCTGGAGGAGGCGCGGGTGGCGGCGGAGAAGGCGCTGCTGGAGGACGCCGACCACGCCCTGGCCCGCGAGATCCGCGACCGCGCCTCCGAGATCCTCGACCGGCGCTCCGGCGCGCGCCCGCCCGATCCCGGCGAGGACACGGGTCCCCTGCCGCCGGAGCTGGTCCAGTCCGCCAAGTCCGCCGCCGACACCGAGCCGGCGCCGGTCTTCGTGGACATCGATCCTCCCACCGATCCGGACATCAGGGTGCCCGCTGCCGTTGCGCCGCCGCCGCCGGCCCCGCCCCCGGCCGTGGCCCAGCCTCCGGCCGTGATCTTCGATGTCGACCCGATCATCGACCCGGTCCTGGAGCCGATCGTCGAGCCGGTCGTCGAGCCGATCCTGGAACCGCCCGCAATCGTCGTGGAGGCGCCCGCGGCCAGGGCCCCGGCGCCGCCGCCCCCGCGGGCCGCCGAGCCGCCGCCCGCCGTGGCCGCCGCCGAGACGGAGCCGCCCGCCGCGCCGCCCCGGCCGCTGCCGAAGCCGCCGTCGCCCTTCGCGCCGCGCACGGCGCCGGTCACGAAGGCGGCCGGGCTGCCCAAGGCGGCGGGTGCGCCATCCAAACCGGCGGCCGCGCCGCCCGCGCCCGAGCCGCCGCCCCCCAGAGCGCCCGCGCCCGCCCCCGCGGCCGCCGTGGCGGCCCGGGTCGAGCGGCCGGCGGCGCCCGCGGCGCCGGCGGTGAAGGTGGCCTCGCCGCCCGCGGTGAAGCCGGCCCCCGCGCCCCCCGCACCGGCGGCGGCGGTCGAGGCCGCGCCGGCCCCGGCGGCGCCCGTCAGCGACGCCAAGCGGAAGGGGGAGGCGGAGGCGCTCACCAGCGCCGCCCTGAACCACTTCGTCCAGAACAACTACCCCAAGGCACGCAAGGCCGTGGAGAAGGCCCTGGCCCTGGAGCCCGAGAACAAGAAGGCGCGGGAGCTGATGAAGATCCTGGGCGCGCTCGGTTAGCCGTTGCGAAGATGGAGAGCACTATGAAGACGATGATGATGGGCCTGGCGCTGGCGGGGCTGCTGGTCCCGGCCGCGGCCCGCAGCGCGGACGGCCCGCCCGCCGACGAGAAGAAGCCCAAGGTCATCACCGAGGAGGAGCTGCGCCGCTCCCGCTCGGGCGGCACGGTTTCGGTGGGCACGCCCGATGCGGAAGCCTCGCCGGCGGCCGGCGCCGAGAAGAAGGACGAG
>Ga0111539_10007250_pt1 | contig 14204 bp, 10 predicted proteins | sample RhiMethybrSRZTD1_FD_79667 | JGI IMG/M metagenome (GOLD analysis project Ga0111539, IMG submission 79667) | Populus rhizosphere microbial communities from Tennessee, USA - Rhizosphere MetaG P. TD hybrid SRZTD1 (version 2) (version 2) | ecosystem: Host-associated > Plants > Roots > Rhizosphere >...
TCTCCGCCTGCGCGAGGTCGAGCGCCCGCCCGAGCGCAGCGCCGAGCTCGTCTTCGTTCGCGACATGGGCGTCGGCCGGCAGGACGCACAGCACCGCCGCCGGGTCACGCGCCGCCAGGTGAACCGCCGCCAGCCCGACCGCCGCCGCCGTGTTGCGCCCGACCGGCTCGACCAGGATCTCGGCCGCGTCGCCGACCTCGCCGCGCATCACCTCGACCTGGTCGGCCGCGGTCACGATGACCACCGGCCCCAGCCGCGCCGCCCGCGCCACCGTCGCCGCCAGCAGCGACCGCCCGCCCACCGCCAGCGGCAGGAGCGGCTTCGGCCGCGCGCGCCGGCTGGCCGGCCAGAGCCGGGTTCCGCCGCCACCGGCCAGGATCACCCCGTAGCGGGACTGTCCCACATGGGCATCCTACCCGGTCGAGCCTCGTTCGGGAGGCGAGCAGTCGCCGAAACGAAGAACGCCCCGCTGCGCGAGCAACGGGGCGTCGTCTCGCCGAGGCGAGGTCGGTTACGGAACCGTGAACTCGCCGGCCACGGCGGTGAAGCCGATGCCGAGCGACAGCGAATCCTTGACGCCGTCCTGGCGCGGATTGAAGTCGCCGTTGTCGTCGAACAGGTCGAGGTCCGGGTTGCCGATGGTGGAGGAGATGAGGCTGTTGGCCTCGAGCTCCTCGACGGTCACGGCGCAGTCCTCGTTGTCGTCGAAGAAGGTCAGGACCTGCTCGCCTGTCGTGCCCTCGTCGCAGCAGGGCGCCTCGGCCTGGCAACCGGAGTCCACCAGCAGCGACGCGATGAGATCGGCCACCGCCGGGATCAGCTCCTCGTGGATCTCGGTGTCCTTGAGCGCGCCGCCCAGCTTGCCGCTGGTGATCCCGGTCGCGCTGACGCCGCCGGTCGCCTTGGCGCCGATCAGGTTGATCGGCACGGTGGCGCTGTCGGCCAGCGCGAGCTCGATGGTGACGGTGCCGGGACCGCCGGTGAAGTTGCCGCTCACGATGGTGCCGACCACCTTGGCGCCGTAGTCCATCTTGACGTCGAACATGCCGGTGCCCTGCAGGTGCTGGCCGCAGGTCGAGATCATCTCCGGATCGGTGCACGGGGTCGGCATCGCGGTGTCAGCGTCGCCGAGGTAGACGTGAAGGCCGGCGCCGGTCGCGTTCGACAGGTCGGTCGCCTTCATGTTGGCGAGCAGCACGATGCCGCCCGTCACGACCTGCTCGTTGACGGTGCCGTTGAGGTCGAGGTCGGCCTGGCCGGCCAGCGCGGCGAGCAGCCCGCCGAGCGCGTTGTCCGGTTGACCGTTGCCGTCGATGTCGAGGCCGAGCTGCGTCGCCTCGTTGGCGCTGGCCGGGACCTTGAGCTCGCTGATGACGAAGGTGTTGTCGGTGCCGGCCGGGTCCTCTTCCATCTGACCGTCGCCGCCGCCGTCGTCGTCGCCGCCGCCGCACCCCACGAGCGCCAGGGCGCCGCAGGAAAGAAGAATCGCGCACGCCTGATTGACTAGTCTCATCTGGTACTTCCCCCGAGGTTGAGGTTCTGGAGCCCGAGTCTTACGACAAAATCCGGGCCAGCATCAAGGTAGCTTTGCCTGGGGCTTCGGGTCCGCGAGACAGCTCACGCCAGTGGGCAAGCCGGCGGACTCCCGTGACGACCGGCCACGATCACGTGTACCTTCGGGGCCGTGCGCGTCGTCGGGGCCCTCCTCTTCCTGGTCGCCTCGGCCGGTACCGGGTACGCGATCCGGGCCGCTTACGAGCGGAGCCGGCCGGCCGACGTCCTCTTCGCCGTCCTCGCCCCGGTGGCCGCGCTGATCGCTCTGGTCGGCCTCCTCCTGGTCTTCGTGCCCGATTTCTTCGGCTGAGAGCCTCCGGTCACCGTCGGTGAGCGCGGCGTCAGCGGCGGGCGCCGGCCCGGCGCTTCGCGCCCTTCTTGCCGCCGGCGGAGGCGGGCGCGGGCGCAGGCGAGCGGATGGCCAGCGCGCCGCCGACCGCAGCGACCGCGAGACCGGTGCCGATGGCGAGCCAGGTCCAGCCGGGGCCGGTGAGCAGACCCTCGATGTCGGAGCCGCTGGCGTCGCGGTGAAGGTAGAAGGCGATGCCGGCGGCGCCGAGCGCGGCGATCGAGGCGGCGGCGCGCAGGCCGAGGCGGAGCGCGCCGGTATTGATCTTCGGCCGCGTCGCGATCCACAGGAGGACTGCGACGATGCCGACCAGCAGCGTGGCGCCCACTACCGATTTCTCCCACTGCATGGGTGGGCCGCCGCGCGCGGTCGCGCTCTCGCCCCAGCGGACATTGAGCGACCAACCGGTGACGGCCAGCGCGAGGAGCGAGAAGGCGCGCACCAGGTGTCGCATCGGGCGCAACTATACACGCCTCCGGGCTCGTGCTACTCCCGCGCCATGCGCTCCGCCACCTTTCCGCTGGCGGTCCTGGTGCTGGTCGCCCTCTCCTCCGCTGCCGCCGCACAGCCGCAGCAAGGAGCCGGGCGCGACCGCCGGATCGACCGCCGCCACGATCAGCAGGAGCTCGGCCACCGGAAGACCGCCTGGCAGCGAAAGGGCTTCGACAAGAAGCGCGCCTTCGCCCTGGCCGACGACTACAAGGCCTTCATCACCCGCAACAAGACCGAGCGCGAGGTGGTCGGCGCCGCGCTGGCGCTGGCCAGGAAGAAGGGCTTCGCCGATCTCCTGAGCGACAAGCGGCCGAAGGTGGCGCCCGGCGCGCGCTTCCTCGCCCAGGTGCACGGCAAGCTGGTCGCGCTCATCGTGGTCGGCAAGCGGCCGCTCGCCGAGGGCGTCCACCTGGTCGCCGCCCACATCGACTCGGTGCGCATCGACCTCAAGCAGAACCCGCTCTACGCCGACGGCAACCTGGCGCTCTTCCAGACCCACTACTACGGCGGCATCAAGAAGTACCAGTGGCTGAGCCTGCCGCTCGAGCTGCGCGGCGTGGTGGTGAAGAAGAGCGGACAATCGGTCGAGGTCGCCATCGGCGATCAGCCGTCGGAGCCGGTCCTGATCATCCCCGACCTCGCCATCCACATGTCGAGCGGCGAGATCGACTCCTCCGAGGGCGAGGACGTGCCGGGCGAGGCGCTCGACCCGATCGTCTCGTCGACCCCCGGGGCCGGGGCCGATCCGTTCGCCGCCGAGGCCGCCCGCCTCATCGAGCGCGAGCTCAAGGTCTCGGTGGGCGATCTGGCCGCCGCCGAGCTCGAGCTGGTACCGGCGGCGCCGGCGCGCGACGTCGGCCTCGACCGCGCCATCATCGGCGGCTACGGCCAGGACGACCGCGCCTGCTCCTACGCCGCCCTGCGCGCCATCCTCGAGGTCGGCACGCCCGACCACACCTCCATCGTCATGCTGACCGACAAGGAGGAGGTCGGCTCGACCGGCAACACCGGGGCGCAGTCGACCTTCATGCGCCGGATCGCCGCCGAGCTCATCGAGGGGAGCGGCAAGACCTCGAGCGAGACCGCGGTCGAGCGCCTGCTGTCGGCCTCGATCGTGTGGAGCGCCGACGTCACCGGCGCGGTCAACCCGCAGTACGCGTCGGTCTACGAGCCGCAGAACGAGGCCTACACCGGATCCGGCGTGGTCTGGGACTACACCGCGGTCCACGCCGAGGTGATGGGCTACACCCGCCGCCTGCTCGACCGCGCCGGCGTGGCCCACCAGGCGGCCGGCTGGGGCAAGAGCACCGAGTCCAAGAGCGAGGACGGCACCGTGCTGGCCTACTTCACCCGGCTCGGCATGAACGGCCTCAACGTGTCGATCCCGCTCCTGTCCATGCACGCCCCCTACGAGCTGGTCTCGAAGGCGGACCTCTACGAGGGGTACCGCGCCTACCGGGCGTTCCTCACCGACTGACTGACGAGGCTCGAGCCATGAAGCGCATCGCGATCCCGGCGGCGGCACTGGCGGCGGCGGCCGCCGCGTTCCTCATCTACTGGTTCGGCGTCCGCGATCGCGGCGGCGGCCACGAGCAGGCTGCCACGAGCGCGCCGGTCGCGCCGGTCAGGGCGCGGGCGCCGGAGGGCGGCGGCGGCGGCGCAGGTCCCGGCGACCTGCGCGTCCTGCAGGACGACGACCCGGAGGGCACGCTCCGGCTCGAGGGCCAGGTGCTGGGCGCCGATGACGCGCCGGTCGGCGGCGCGGTGGTCGCCATCGACTCGAACCCGCCGCGCTCGACGAAGAGCGAGGCCGATGGCTCGTTCAGCGTCGACAAGCTCCTGCCGCGCGCCTACACGGTGGTGGCCCGCGCGCCGGCCGGGGTGGCCGGTCCGGTCACCGCGCGGCTGTCGGCGACGAGCGATCCGATCATCCTGCGCCTCAAGCCGGGCTCGTCGGTCGCGGTGACCGTGGTGTCGGTGGCGGATCGCAAGCCGGTGGCCAGCGCGCGGGTCGAGCTGCGCGGCATCGACACGCTGTCGGGGACGACCGGCGCCGACGGGGTGGCGACGATTGGCGGCGTGGTGCCGGGCGGCTACTCGGTGGCGGGCGAGGCGAGCGGCTTCGCCCGCGGCTACACCTGGACCCAGGTGGCGGCGGGCGGCGCGACCGCGCAGGTGAGGCTCGAGCTCCGGCGCGGGGCGCCGGTCGCCGGTCGCGTGGTCGATCCGGACGGCAAGCCGGTCAAGGGCGCGCAGGTCAGCTTCGGCGGCGCCTCGGCCTGGTCGCAGCAGGCCGACCCGCGGCGCGACGGCACGGTGAGCGGCGCCGACGGCGCCTTCCGCTTCGCCGCACTTCCGGCCGGGACCTTCCGCTTCGAGGCCAGCAAGGAGGGCTTCGCGCCCGGCCACTCCGAGCTGGTCACGCTCGACGGACAGAGCGCCAGGACCGGGGTGGAGGTGCGGATGGCGCCGCCGTTCACCCTGCGCGGCCGCGTGGTGGCCAAGGACGGGGCGCCGGTGCCGGGGGCGCGGGTTCGCGCCATGGTGGCGGTGAGCAGCATGCTGTGGGGCGAGGCGCGCCAGGCGTTCGCCGACGACGCCGGTCGCTTCGAGCTGGCCGGCCTTCCGCGCGCCCGGCTCGAGGTGGTCGCGCTGGGCGACGCCGGATCGAGCCCGATCGAGAAGCTGGACGCAACGGTGGCTCCGTTCGAGCGCGAGGTCACGCTCACGCTCGACATCGATGGCGCCATCGCCGGCGTGGTGGTGGATCGCGCCGGCGAGCCGATCGAGGGGGCGCAGGTCATGGCCTGGCCCGACCTGGCGAAGGGCTCGCTGGCCGGGATGCGGGTGCGCGGCTTCCCGCAGGAGCTGAGCGACGCCGGCGGCCGCTTCGCCATCCGCGGCCTCGAGCCCGGCGACTACGAGGTGCGCGCGGTGCCGCCCGGCGCGGCCGGCGGGCAGAGCGCCTTCTTGCGCGAGGCGGTGAAGGCCAAGGCCGGGACCGAGAACCTGCGCATCGTCCTGCCGGCCGACGGCGGCATCAAGGGCAAGGTCGCCTTCAAGGACGGCAGCGCGCCGGACCTGTTCACCGTCGGTTTCGGCTGGGCCGGTGGCCGGCCCTTCGCCGATCCCAAGGGCGCCTTCGAGCTCGGCGACCTCGCGCCGCGCAGCTACACGGTGACCGTGCGCGGGCCCGGCTTCGACGTCCGCACGATCCCGGACGTGGTGGTGGAGGAAGGCAAGGTGAAGGACCTCGGCACCATCACGGTGAGCAAGGGGCGGACGGTGAGCGGCCGGGTGGTGTCGTCGGGCGGCCAGCCGGTGGTCGGCGCGCTGGTCCGCTGCGGCAAGATCCTCTTCGGCGACGGCTCGAGCAGCAAGGCGGCGTTCGGCGGCGGCCCGCCCGGGGCGCGCAACACCAAGGAGACCACCACCGACGACAACGGCGAGTTCACCATCTATGGCGTCGGGCGCGGCGACCTGTCGATCGTCGCGGAGCACGAGAGCCTGGGGCGATCGTCGTCGCTGCGGCTGCCCGGGACCCAGCAGTCGGTGACCGGGCTGTCGCTGGTGCTGGCGGCGCCGGGGTCACTGGCCGGCAAGGTGACGCGCGGCGGCGCGCCGCAGGCGTCGGTGATCGTGACGGCGGCCTCGCTCACGGTGCCGACCGCGATGTTCAGCGTGGCGACCGGCGACGACGGCGCTTTCCGCTTCGACAGGCTGGCGCCCGACAAGTACAAGGTCTCGGCGATGACCGGCGCGATGCCGATGCGCGGCATGGGCTTCCACTCGACCAGCGTGGTGGTGGAGTCGGGCAAAACCGCGACGGTGGAGCTCGGCATCGAGGCCGGCTCGCTGAAGCTCACCGCCAGCGTGGTCGAGAAGAGCGGCAAGCAGCTCAACTTCGCGCTGGTGATGGGCGTCGAGGGGAAGATCACGGCGCGAGTGGCGCGCGACCTCTGGACCCAGATCGGCGGCATCGGGCAGGGCTACTCGCACCAGGGCTTCTCCATCCGCGGCGGCCCGGTCGAGCTGGCCGAGCTCAAACCCTCGATCTACACGCTGTGCGCGGTCCCCTATCCGGTCGAGCTCAAGGATCCAAACGCTACTCTCGAGTATAGCGAGCGCGAGGGGGACACCCTGCCGGTCTACTGCAAGCAGGTCAATGTCACCGCCGAGCCGGCCGAGCAGAAGGTCACGCTCGAGGTGGTGGCGCCCACCTACGTCCCGCCGCCGCCCGAAGAGTCCTGAGCCGAGCCCGGTCAGCGCGGGCTGGCGGCCAGCTTGCCGAGCGCGTATTCGAGCTGCTGCCTGTGCGGACCGCTCGCGCGCGCGAGCGCGCTCTCGAGCTCGGCGACCAGCCGCGACCTCATCGCGGCGGGCATTGCGTCGGCGTAGCGCCGGATCGCCGACAGCGCGGCGCGCTGCTCGCCCGGGCGATCGCTCGCCAGCCCGTCGAACAGCACCCGGAGCACGCGCGGGTTGCGCGAGCCGAGATCGACCAGCGAGCGGGCGACGTCGCGATCGAGGACATAGGTCTGCTTGGCGAGGCCTCTCTCGATCGCAGCCCTGAAGCTGGCAGCCTGCGTCGCGGGGACGCTGATCGAGGCGAGGACAGCTCGAGCGTCGGCGGCGACTCCGGCGTTCCGGCTGCCGAGACCGACGAGAAAGACCCGCCACTGATCGGAGCCGAGCTCGATCGCTGCCCTTGCCAGGCGATGCACGACCATCGGATCGCGGGTGGTCGTGATCAGCTGCTCGAGCTCGGCCAGCTCCCCGGCCGTCGCCACATCCGCGATCAAGGTCGCCAGCGCCTGTCGCTGCTGCGCGCTCGACAGCCGGGCCGAGGCCCACGCGATGGTCTGCGCGGGAAACCGTCGCAGCCCGCCGGTGAGCGCCTGCTGGCGCCAGGTCTCCGACGACTGCATCGCTTCACCGTAGCTGGCGACCAGTCGGTCGAACGCCGGCGTGCCGCCGATGGCAGCCCCGGCGCGATAGATCGGCCCGGGATCGAGATCGGCCGCCATCCCATCGGCGAGGGCGACGAGCTTCACGCCCACGTCCGATCGGGTGCTCCTGGCCACCAGATCGAGGATCACCTCCCGGTGCCGACTGTCCGGGTCGGCCAGCGCGGCGAACAGATCGGGCAGCGCGCGCTCGCCGAAGCCAGCCAGGGTCTGGATCACCGGGCAGCCCGGATCGGCCGGCGGGTTGCAGTGGCTCACCGGAAAGCACTCCCCCAGCCGGGCGATGAGCTCGGCTGCCGCTTCCGGCGAGTAGGCCACGGGCGATGGCTTGGCCGGCCCGGCCGACGCCGGTGCGGCGAGGCCGAGCGACATCGCGAGTGACAAGAGCGAGCGAATGGACATGCCGATGGGGACTGCAAGCCGAGGGCCGCCGCGCAGATCGGCGATTGCCGGCTCATCGGCGTTGCGCGCCAGGCAACGCCCCGGTCGCCAGACCCTGGCCATCCAACCCGGGCGTTGCGCCGGGCACAACGCTCTGGTCTCGCAACTGGCGCCGTTCGGGCGCAGCCCGATTGGTCCGCGGCTTGAAGTGGTGACCGATGACCCGGGCGAAGCGTCGCCGGCGCCCTCGAGCCGGCCAGTTCCGTGGTAGGACCGAAACCATGAAGACCCACCTGCTCCTCGTCGTCGTCGTGGCCGCCTGCTCCAGCAAGGGGGACGAGTCGAAGTCGTCCGGGTCCTCAGCCGGCGGATCCGGGTCCGGCGCCGGAGAGGCGCAGACGGCGGGGGCCAAGCGACCGCTCGACTGCGACCAGGTCTTCCCGCAGGCGGTGCGCGACGCCTACACCCACGGCGCGCCGGTAAAGAACATCAAGAAGCCTGTCTCCGACAATGGAGGCTGCGAATTCAAGGTCGGCGACAAGAACGCCAGCATCGACGTCCTGTGCGACGACTCCTCGTGGGCCGCCAGGGAGAACTCGATGAAGATCCTGCACGAGATGGGGGCGGGATACACGGCCGAGGACGTGGCGATCGGGAAGGGCGCAACGGTCGTCAGCCACTCTGTGTCGCAGCAGCTCACCGCCTGGGACGACGACTCGAACTGCGTGGTCACGGTCTCGCTCACGCCGCCGGGCGGTCTCGACCTGCAGGCGCTGGCCCGGGACCTGGTCAAGGCGATGCCGCCGGCGGGCCGGAGCAAGGCGTTGCCCGCCGTCAAGGCCGCCTGCAAGCTCACCGGCAGCTGCTCGCGGTGCAAGGACAGCAAGGATTGCACCGGCGGCGAGACCTGCATCACCTACCAGAAGGGCGCCAATCACTACAGCGGCTGCGTCGACGGCCGGGACTGTTCGGTCGGCGACATCATGATGCAGGGCGACACGCTCTGCGGCACCAAGAACAAGATGGACTGAGCCGCGCGCGCCGCCGGCTGGCTACACCGGGGTGAGCCAGTCGGCGTGGCCCGGATCGTTGCCCTTCACCGCGGCGAAGAAGCGATCTTGCAGCCGGCGGGTGACCGGGCCGGGCTCGCCCGAGCCGATGCGGCGGCCGTCCACCTCGCGGACCGGCGTCACCTCGGCGGCCGTGCCGGTCATGAACAGCTCGTCGGCCGTCCACATCTCGTCCACCGTGAAGGACTGCTCGCGGACCTCGACGCCGAGCTCGCGGGCCAGCTGGAGGACGGTGGCGCGCGTGATGCCGGCCAGGATGGCGGCCGAGGTCGGCGGCGTGCGGATGGCGCCGTCCTTGACCATGAAGATGTTCTCGCCCGAGCCCTCGCAGACCAGGCCCTGGCCGTCGAGCAGGATGGCCTCGTCGAAGCCGTTCTTGACCGCGTCCCGGTTGGCCAGCACCGACATGACGTACTGCCCGGTGATCTTGCCCTTGCTGAAGAAGGCGTCGTTCTGCGCCCGCCGGAAGCCGGACACCTTGCAGCGGATGCCGCGCCGGAGCCCCTCCTCGCCGAGGTAGGCGCCCCACTCGTAGGCCGCGACCACCGTGCGGGTCGGCGACTCGAGCGAGCCGACCCCGAGCGCGCCGTAGCCGAGGAAGACCAGCGGCCGGAGATAGGCCGCCTGGAGCTTGTTGACCCGCACCACCTCGAGGCAGGCCTGGACCAGCTTCTCGCGGGCGTAGGGGATCTCGATGGTGGCGATGTGGCAGCTGTCGTACAGCCGATCGATGTGCTCGCGCAGGCGGAAGACCGCGGTCTTGCCGTCGGCCAGCTGGTAGGCGCGGATCCCTTCGAAGGCGCCGAGCCCGTAGTGCAGCGAGTGGGCGAGGACGTGCTCCTGCGCGTCGTCCCAGGCGATGAGCTTGCCGTCGACCCAGATCTTCTCGACCTTCTTCAAGAGCGGCATGGTCGTACTCCTCGTCGCACCATACATCACTTTCGCCAGGCCAGCACCGCGTCGTATGCCCGGCGCACCTCGCCGGTCCAGCGCCGGTAGGCTGCGTCGAGCGCGCTTCCGTCGGCGAGACCGAGGCGGCGCGCCAGCTTGTCGAGCTCGACGGCATCCGCCGGCAATCGCTGTGCCGATGCATCGTGCACGATTCTGATCCGGTGCTCGATGCGCCGGAGATAGAGGTAGGCGTCGGCCAGGAGCGCACAGTGGCCGGCGAGGTCCGGAACCAGCCGCACCGCGGCGCGCAGCGCCTCGAGCGTGCTCGGGGTGCGCAGCTCGGGCTGGTCCGGCCCGAGCACCAGCTGCAGGTACTGGCTGGCGAACTCGATGTCGATGATGCCGCCGCGACCCGCCTTGAGGTCGACCGGGCTGGCGGCGCCGGCGGTCTCGCGCTCGATCTTGTCGCGCATGGCGGTCATCGCGGCGGCCAGCTCGGCGGCGGCCGGCTCGCCGGCGGCCACCCCGGCGTAGGCGAACGCGCTGGCCACCTCGGCGGCGCGCGCGCCGAGGGCGGCGTCTCCCGCCACCGGGCGAAGTCGGGTCAGCGCCTGGCGCTCCCACAGCCGCGCGCTCTCCTGGTGGTAGCGGGTCCAGCCGGCCAGCGACGAGACCAGCAGGCCCTTCGAGCCGCTCGGGCGCAGGCGGGTGTCGAGCTCGTAGAGCCGGCCGCCCGGGTGCATGGTGTGGAGCGCGCCCATCAGCCGCTGGGCCAGCCGGCTCATGTACTCGACGTTGGGCAGCGGCCGCTCGCCGTCGCTCTCGCCCTCGGCGGCGTAGACGAAGAGGACGTCGAGGTCGGAGGCGTAACCGAGCTCGCGGCCGCCGAGCTTGCCGAGCGCCAGCACCGCCAGGCCGACCGGCGCGCCGTCCTCGCCGCGCGCCTCGCCGTGCCGCTCGGCCAGCGCCGAGTGGACCAGCTCGAAGCCGCGCGCCAGGCAGACCTCGGCCACCGCCGAGAGCTCGGCGCACACCTCCTCGGGGCCGAGCTCGCCGGCGATGTCGGCCAGCCCGATGCGGAGCATCTGCCCGTTCTTCAGCTCGGCGAGCGCGTTCCAGCGCTCCTCGTCGTCGCCGGCCGGAATCTCGGCCAGCCGGGCGGCCACCATGTCGTCGAGCTCGGCGACCGAGCGGCGGGCGCGCGCCCGGCCGGCCGCCAGGAGCGCGTCGCCCAGCTCCGGGTGATCGATGAACTGCTTCGACATGTAGTCGGAGGAGCCGAACAGCGAGGCGATGAGCCGGCGCAGCTCGGGGTTCTCGTCCATCATGCGCCAGAGGGTGGTCCAGGCGCCGCGCCGGTGGGCCAGCTCCGCCAGGTAGGCCAGCGCCTGATCGGGATCCGGCGACTCGAGGACGTCGGCGAGCAGCAGCGGGGCGACCCGGGCGCGGGCTCCCTCGGCGGCGCGGCCGAAGGGGGAGGTGACCCGGCGCCGCGCCCGCTCCAGGTGGCGCTGCGCCTGCTCGGGGTCGCGCAGCCCGAGGCGGGCGAGGATGGCGCGCTCCTCGTCGTCGCCGGCGTGATCGCCGCCGAGCAGGGCGACCACCTCGGCCGGCGGTCCCTCCTCCTCCTCGCCGAGGGTGGCGAACAGGCGGGCGACCGCGCCGGTGTGGCCGGCCAGCGCGGCGAGCAGGGCGTCGGCGCCGTCGTGGCCGAGGCGGCGGGCCAGGACCTCGAGGGCGGCGCGATCGCGCGGCATGCGCTGGGTCTGCCGCCCGGTGTCGAGCTGGAGCAGGTGCTCGATGTGGCGCAGCGCCCGGTAGGCGTCGGCCAGGGCGGCGCGCTCGCTGTCGCTGATGATGCCGGCGAACAGCAGCTGGTCGAGCGCGCCCAGGGTCGAGCGGGTGCGCAGGGCAGGGCGGTGGCCGGCGTGGATGAGCTGCAGCGCCTGGGCGAAGAACTCGATCTCGCGGATGCCGCCCCGGCCGTTCTTGACGTCGAAGCCGGAGTCGACCCCGTCGCGCACCAGCTCTGCCTTGATTCGACGGTTGAGGTCGCGGACGTCCGCCACCACCGAGACCGAGGTGGCGCGCGGGTGGACGAACGGCTCCAGGGTGGCCAGCACCTCGGCGCCGAGCGCGCGGCTGCCGGCGGCGGCCCGCGCCTTCAACCAGGCCTGGCGCTCCCACGGCCGGCCCCAGGTCTCGTAGTAGCGCTCGAGCGAGGGGAGCGAGTTGGCGATGGCGCCGCGCGAGCCCTCCGGGCGCAGGCGGAGGTCGACCCGGAAGACCAGGTCCTCCTCGGTGACCTCGCTCAGGCAGGCGGTCACCCGCTCGCAGAGCTTGCTCATGAATTCGTGCAGAGAATAAGTACCCGCCGAGCCCTGGTCGGACGAGTAGACGTAGATGACGTCGATGTCGGAGGCGAAGTTGAGCTCCTCGCCGCCCAGCTTGCCCATGCCGATGACCGCCAGCTCCGCCGCGCGCTGGCTGCCGTCGTCGCCGCGCACGATCGGCGGGCCGTGCTGGGCGCTGAGCTCGGCCTGGTGGTGGGCGATGGCGGCGTCCAGGCAGACGTCGGCCAGGTGAGCCAGCTCGGCGCCGACCTCGATCGGCGAGCCGAGGCCGAGCTCGCGCGCGCCCAGCCGGACCATCTCGTCGGCCCGGTAGCGTCGCAGCGCCGCCGGCAAATCGTCGGCGAGGTCGGTTCGCCCGGCGAGCTCGCGCCCCATCACCCAGGCCGGTTTCTGCCGGCGGAGGTAGGGGTCGCGCGCCACCCGCGAGAGCCGGGCCGGGTCGCGGGCCAGGAGGGTCGCGAGATACGGGGCGTTCCGGCAGGCCAGGCCCAGGAGCTCGCGGCTGTCGGCCTCCTCGAGGTCGAGCCGGATGCCGGCCTCCTCGGCCGCCGCGGCGATCCGGTCGAATCGGCGTCCCGCGTCCTGGGGGTCCGGCGCGCCGTCGCATATGGCCGCGCGCACCGGCGTCATACCCGGACTCTACCTTGACACCGCAAGGGCGCGGATATACGGGTGGGGAGCGTCCGCCCGGCGCACGAAGATCTGACTACGCCGTTCATATGCGTGATTTCTATGAAGTGCTCGGCGTTGGCCGCGATGCCAACGACTCCGATATCAAGAAGGCCTACAGGCGTCTGGCAATGGAGTACCACCCGGATCGCAACCCCGGGGACAAGGGCGCCGAGGAAAAGTTCAAGGAGGCGTCGAGCGCCTACAGGGTGCTCTCCGACCCCAATCAGCGGGCCCGCTACGACCAGTTCGGTCCGGAAGGGCTGAACGGTCAAGCGGCCGGCTTCCGCGGGGTCGAGGACATCTTCTCCGCGTTCGGCGACCTGTTCTCCGACTTCTTCGGCAGCGCGCGCGGCGGCCGGCGCCAGCGGCGCGGCGCCGATCTTCAGATCCACCTCGAGCTCAGCTTCGCCGAGGCGGTGCACGGCGCGACGCGCGAGATCGAGATCGAGCGCCAGGAGCCGTGCGAGACCTGCGACGGCAGCGGCGCCAAGCCGGGCACCCAGCGCGAGAACTGTCAGGTGTGCGGCGGCAAGGGTCAGGTCCTGCACGCGCAGGGCTTCTTCATGATCCAGACCACCTGCCCCAGCTGCCGCGGCGAGGGCTCCATTCTCAAGGAGCGCTGCGCCAGCTGCCGCGGCGCCGGCACCCAGGGCAAGACGAGCAAGCTCACCGTCAACGTCCCCGCCGGAGTGGACGACGGCCAGACATTGCGCCTGGCCGGCAAGGGCGAGTCGGCGCGCGGCGGCCCGTCAGGTCACCTCTACGTGTCGCTGCACGTCAAGCCGGACAAGCGCTTCGTGCGCGACGGTGAGGACGTCCTGACCGAGGTGCCGATCTCCTACGTCACGGCGGCGCTCGGCGGCGAGGTCGAGGTGCCGACCCTCGAGGAGATGTGCAAGGGGACCACCCGCATCGACGTCAAGGCCGGCACCCAGCCGGGCGACGTCGTCGTGCGCAACGGCAAGGGCGTGCCGCGGGTCGGCGCGCGCGGCGCCGGCGACCACGTGGTCCGCTTCCGCGTCGAGATCCCCAAGAAGCTGTCCGCCCGCGAGAAGGAGCTCCTCAAGGAGATCGCCGACGAGCGCGGCGAGACCACCGGCGACGGCAGCACCAAGCGCGGCTCCAGCAGCCTCTTCGGCCGCCTCAAGGACCGCCGGTAGTCCTCGGCGAGGCACATCGCTCCCGGCGGGCCGCGCTGGTTGTGCGCGCTCTCGCTTCCGCGGAAACGCTCGTCCGTTGGTTGTGCACGTGCCGGGGCGCGCTGGTTGTGCATGCCCCGGGCCAGTTGGCCGAGGTGGTTCCGGAGCCAGTTGGCCGAGGTGGTTCCGGAGCCAGTTGGCCGAGGTGGGCGCGCCGTCGGAGTGCAGAGGTCGGTACGCGATCGGTCCGTGTGTGGTCCCCCCCCAGGAGGACCCGCGGCCCGCGAGGGGTGCTCGACGTTTTTTCATCACGAGCACGCGCCCGTCGCGCGCAA